>Ga0308173_10002035_pt1 | contig 10598 bp, 8 predicted proteins | sample PhyPR1_FD_203716 | JGI IMG/M metagenome (GOLD analysis project Ga0308173, IMG submission 203716) | Soil microbial communities from UC Gill Tract Community Farm, Albany, California, United States - DLSLS.P.R1 | ecosystem: Environmental > Terrestrial > Soil > Agricultural land | place: USA... | reverse complement strand
CGGACCCGGGCCACCCGGGGCGCCAAGGCCCCTGCCGAGGCCCCTGCCGAGGCCCCTGCCGCTGACGAGCCTGCCGCGGCGGTGGCCGATCCGTTCGCGGTGCCCGAGGCCGAGGAGCCGAAGAAGCCCTCGCGGCGGTCGCGGTCGCGGAAGGCTGCCGAGGACGGCGAGGAGCCGAGCAAGCCCGCGCGCAAGCGGTCCTCTCGTACGCCCGCGCCCGAGCCGGTGCAGGACGAGGAGGTCGCGCCGGTCGCCGAAGTCGCCGGAGTTCCGGGAGTGACCTTCCAGCCGCCGATGGTGGTCTTCCAGCCGCCGGACCTGACCACGTCCAAGCGGACCGAGCCCAAGCCCGAGCCGGTACAGAAGGCCGAGCAGGCCGACGCCGACGCCGAGGCGCACGACGAGGACGAGGACGACGACACCGACTCCGACGAGCAGGACCGGCCGTCGCGCCGCCGCCGTCGCCGGGGCGGCCGGGGCCGGGGCAAGGCCAAGGACAACGCCGGCGAGCAGGCCTCCGAGGATGACGAGCAGAGCTCGGACGACGACGAGGCCGGGACCGAGGCGGACGGCGAGCACGAGGACGGCGACGACCACGACTCGTCGGAGTCCGGGGCCTCCAGCCGCCGTCGGCGTCGCCGTCGTCGCCGGGGTGGGGGCTCCGACGACAACGAGGATCTGCCGCCGAACACCGTGGTGCATGTACGCGAGGCCCGTCAGGCCGCCGAGCGTCCGATCGAGGACGAGGTGCAGTCGGTCCGCGGTTCCACCCGGCTGGAGGCCAAGAAGCAGCGCCGCCGGGAGGGCCGGGAGCAGGGCCGCCGCCGTCCGCCGATCATCACCGAGTCGGAGTTCCTGGCCCGCCGGGAGTCGGTCGACCGCACCATGGTGATCAGGTCGCAGGGGGAGCGGACCCAGATCGCCGTCCTGGAGGACGGCATCCTGGTCGAACACCACGTGGACCGCGCCAGCCACCAGTCGTACGTGGGCAACGTCTATCTCGGCAAGGTGCAGAACGTCCTGCCCTCGATGGAGGCCGCCTTCGTCGACATCGGCAAGGGCCGCAACGCGGTGCTCTACGCCGGTGAGGTCAACTGGGACGTCGCGGGCCTCGAAGGCCAGCCGCGCCGTATCGAGTCGGCGCTGAAGTCCGGCCAGTCGGTCCTAGTGCAGGTCACCAAGGACCCGCTGGGCCACAAGGGCGCCCGCCTCACCAGCCAGATCTCGCTGCCCGGCCGCTACCTCGTGTACGTGCCGGACGGCTCGATGACCGGCATCTCGCGCAAGCTGCCGGACAAGGAGCGCACCCGGCTCAAGCAGATCCTCAAGAAGGTCATGCCGGAGAACGCGGGCGTGATCGTCCGTACCGCCGCCGAAGGCGCCTCCGAGGAGGAGCTGGCCTCCGACGTGTCCCGGCTGGCCGCCCAGTGGGAGCACATCCAGGCCGAGGCCAAGACCGCGTCGGCGCCCGCGCTGCTGCACGGCGAGCCGGATCTCACCATCCGCGTCGTCCGGGACATCTTCAACGAGGACTTCGGCACGCTCGTCGTCTCCGGCGAGGACGCCTGGGACACCGTCGAGGACTACGTCAGCTACGTCGCCCCGCACCTGGCCGACCGGGTCAGCCGCTGGGAGAACGACCAGGACGCGTTCGTCGCGTACCGGGTGGACGAGCAGCTCACCAAGGCCCTGGAGCGCAAGGTCTGGCTGCCGAGTGGCGGCTCGCTGGTCATCGACCGCACCGAGGCGATGACCGTCATCGACGTCAACACCGGCAAGTTCACCGGCCAGGGCGGCAACCTCGAAGAGACCGTCACCCGCAACAACCTGGAGGCGGCCGAGGAGATCGTCCGCCAACTCCGGCTCCGCGACATCGGCGGCATCATCGTCATCGACTTCATCGACATGGTGCTGGAGAGCAACCGGGACCTGGTCCTGCGCCGCCTGCTGGAATGCCTGTCGCGTGACCGCACCAAGCACCAGGTCGCCGAGGTCACCTCGCTCGGCCTGGTCCAGATGACCCGCAAGCGCGTCGGCCAGGGACTTCTCGAGGCCTTCTCCGAGCCCTGCGAGTGCTGCAACGGCCGGGGCATCCATGTCTCGCTGACCCCGGCGGGCGAGGCCAAGACCGAGAAGTCCGACGGGTCGAACGGAAGCGGCAGCCGGCGTCGCAAGCGCAAGGGCGACGCGATGGCCGTCGAGAAGGTCGTCGAGCACAAGCTCGCCCGCCACGAGGCCGCCAAGATCGCCGAAGCCGCCAAGAAGGCCGCGGAGGCAGGCGACGCCGCCGACGCCGAGCCGGCCGAGGAGGCAGCCGCCGAACCGGTGGAAGCTCCGGCCAAGCCCGCCCGGACCCGCCGCTCCCGCGGCCGTGCCGTCAAGCCGGCCGGCCCGCCCCCGGAGCCCGAGGACTCAACCGACCCCACCCCCGCTTCGACCCCCGAGGCCGCCGGCCTGCCGGACGAAACCCCGGCTGCCGCCTCAGGCGCTGAGGTCGCGGGCACGCAGTACGGCAGCCCGGTGAGCGCTTCTGCTCCGGAGGCCGCCGCGGGCACCCAGCCCGAAGGCCCGGCCACCACCCCGGCCCCCGAGCTCGCGGGCACGCAGTACGCAAGCTCGGCTGCTGCCCCGGGCTCCGATGCCGCGGCTACGCAGTCCGGAGGCCCGGGCGAAACTGCGGGTGCGCAGGGCGCAAGCCCGGCTGCCGCCTTGAGCCCGGAGGTCGCGGGTGCGGAGGGTGGAAGCCCGGCTGCCGCCTCGACCCCCGAGCCTGGTGCGACTGCGGCCGAGGAGGCCGATGCGCTGACCGTCGTGGAGGCGGCCGCCCGCAAGCCGGGTGGTGACGCTGCCGCCGACGCGGAGTCCGGTACGCAGGATGGCGACCAGGGCGCGGAGGAATCCGGCTCGGAGAGTGACGGCGCCTCGCCCAACGGACGGACCCGTACGCGGCGTACCCGGCGTTCCCCCAAGGCCAAGGCCGAGGTGGGCGCGGACGACGCGGCGGAATGACCTCGTACGCCGTGATCAAGGAGCGGCCGTTCCTTGATCACGGCTGCCCGGGCCGACGAGGGCGATCGGTTCGCCTGGGGTCTGGGGATCCGGTAGCCTAGGAAGGCGACGCGTAGGCACGCGTCTCTTGGTCTTGCACTCGGTGGCTCGCACAGTCCTTGCGGGGATGAGCCGGCGATGTGCGTCCCGCCGGTCCGGCGGGGTCCTGAGCAGAGAGCATCGGTGGCACCAGGCTGCCGGTGTGCCGCCTTCGGCCGCAACCGGAGGTAGGCCCTCGACCGGGGGCTGGAACGACGACGAAGGGTTTCGCGGTGTACGCGATCGTCCGCGCTGGCGGTAGGCAGGAAAAGGTGGCCGTCGACGACGTGCTCGCCGTCGACAAGCTGGTCGATGAGGTGGGAGCGACGGTGACGTTCCCGGCCGTGCTGGTCGTGGACGGCTCCAAGGTCGTCAGCGCCGCGGCGGACCTGGCCAAGTACACGATCACCGCCGAGGTCCTCGGCGCGGTCAAGGGCCCGAAGATCAACATCATGCACTACCGGAACAAGACCGGGTACAAGCGGCGGATGGGTCACCGCCAGCCGTACACCGAAGTCAAGATCACTGGCATTTCGGCCAAGTAACTCCCGGAGGGGGCAGAACCATGGCACACAAGAAGGGCGCCTCATCCAGCCGGAACGGCCGGGATTCGAACGCGCAGCGGCTCGGCGTCAAGCGCTTCGGCGGCCAGCTCGTCAACGCCGGCGAGATCATCGTCCGGCAGCGCGGCACCCACTTCCACCCGGGCCTGAACGTGGGCCGGGGCGGCGACGACACGCTGTTCGCGCTGGTCACCGGCAAGGTCGAGTTCGGCCGGTACCGGGGCCGCAAGGCTGTCAGCATCGTCCCGCCGGCGGAGTAATCCGCCTTTAGGACGCGTTACGAGCAAGGGGCGGACCGAACGGTCCGCCCCTTGCCTCATGTCAGGGCAAGTACGGCTTTCGGAGGGGAGGGGCTGATGACGAGCTTCATCGATCATGCGGTGCTGCATGTGGCGGCCGGCAATGGGGGGAACGGGTGCGCCTCGGTGCATCGGGAGAAGTTCAAGCCCCTGGGCGGGCCGGACGGCGGCAACGGCGGGCGCGGCGGTGACGTGATCCTCGAGGTCGACGTCAACACCGCCAGCCTGCTCGACTACCAGAAGCGGCCGCACCGCAAGGCGACCAACGGCACGCCAGGACAGGGCTCGCACCGCAACGGGGCGAACGGCGGCGACGTGATCCTGCCGGTACCGGACGGCACCGTGGTCAAGGACACCAACGGCAACGTCCTGGCCGACCTGATCGGGCAGGGCACCCGGTTCGTGATCGCCGAGGGCGGGCACGGCGGCCTGGGCAACGCGGCGCTGGCCTCGACCAAGCGCAAGGCCCCGGGCTTCGCGCTGCTCGGCGAGCCGGGCGTGACCGCGGACGTGGTGCTGGAGCTCAAGACCGTCGCCGATGTCGCGCTGGTGGGCTATCCGAGCGCCGGAAAGTCATCGCTGATCGCCGCTCTCTCGGCCGCCAAGCCGAAGATCGCCGACTATCCGTTCACGACGCTGGTGCCGAACCTCGGCGTGGTCAGCGTCGGTGAGCACGTCTTCACCGTGGCCGACGTACCCGGGCTGATCGAGGGGGCCAGCGAGGGCAAGGGCCTGGGCCTGGAGTTCCTGCGGCACATCGAGCGGGCCTCCACGCTGGCGCATGTCCTGGACTGCGCGACGCTGGAGCCCGGCCGTGACCCGATCAGCGACTTCGAGGTCATCGAGGAAGAGCTCAAGGCGTACGACCGCGATCTCGGAGACCGGGCGCTCAGCGACCGGCCGCGGATCGTCGTACTCAACAAGGTCGACGTACCGGACGGCCGGGAGCTGGCCGAGATGGTCCGGCCCGAGTTCGAGCAGCGCGGACTGCGGGTCTTCGAGGTGTCCGCCGCGACCCATGAGGGGCTGCGCGAACTGTCGTTCGCGATGGCCGAGATGGTGGAGGCCTTCCGCGCCTCGCTGCCCGAGGCCGAGCCGACCCGGCTGGTCATCCGGCCCGCACCGGTCGGCGGCGCCGAGTTCGAGGTCAAGCCGCGCGGGGAGAACACCTGGCTGGTCACCGGCGACAAGCCGATCCGCTGGCTCAAGCAGACCGACTTCACCAACGAGGAGGCGGTGGGCTACCTCGCCGACCGCCTGGCCCGGATCGGCATCGAGGAGGCGCTGCGCAAGGCCGGCGCGGGTGCCGGGGACACGATCATGATCGGTACGGATGACGAGTCGGTGGTCTTCGACTGGCAGCCGGACGTGATCGCCGGACCCGACGTACCGCTCGGGCCGCGCGGCACCGACCAACGCCTCGCCGACTGGTAACCGATCAGAAGGACCCCCACCGTGACCGAGACCAGCATGCTCCGCGAAGCCGTCGTGAAAGCGCGCCGGCTCGTGGTCAAGGCCGGATCGTCGTCGCTGACCACACCGGACGGCCACATCGACGGCGACCGGATCGACGCGCTGGTGGACGTGCTCGCCGACCGGTGGGCGGCCGGGCGCGAGGTCGTGTTCGTGTCGTCCGGCGCGATCGCCGCCGGACTGGGGCCGCTCGGGCTGTCCCGGCGGCCGCACGACCTGGCGCTGCAGCAGGCCGCGGCCAGCGTCGGACAGGGCATGCTGATCGCCCGGTACGCCTCGTCCTTCGCGCGGCACGGCCTGAGCGTCGGGCAGGTCCTGCTGACCCCGGACGACATGACCCGCCGGATCGGGCACCGCAACGCCCAGCGCGCCGTCAACCAGTTGCTGGCGATGGGCATCGTGCCGATCGTCAACGAGAACGACGCGGTGGCGACCGACGAGATCCGCTTCGGTGACAACGACCGGCTGGCCGCGCTGGTCGCCCATCTGATCCGGGCCGACGCGCTGGTCCTGCTGTCCGACGTGGACGCCCTCTACACCGGCGATCCGCGGGCCGAGGGCGTCCATCGGATCGACGAGGTACGCGACATGGCCGACCTGTCCGGCATCAAGCTGGGCGGCTCGGGCCGGGTCGGCACCGGCGGCATGGTCACCAAGGTCGAGGCGGCTCGGATCGCGGGCGTACCCGTCGTACTGACCAATGCGCCACAGGCCGCCGCCGCGCTGGTCGGGGAGCCGGTCGGCACGTACTTCCATCCGATCGGCGACCGGATGTCGACCAGGCGGGCCTGGCTCGCGCACGCCACGACCGGCCAGGGCCGTCTGGTGCTCGACCAGGGCGCGGTCGATGCCGTCGTGCTGCGCGGCAAGTCGCTGTTGCCGGCCGGGGTGACCGGGGTGTCGGGCGACTTCGTGGCCGGCGATCCGGTCGATCTGTGCGACGACGCCGGGGGAGTGGTGGCGCGTGGTCTGGTCAACTACGACGCCGCCGAGATCCCCGATCTGATGGGCCGTTCGACCCGCTGGCTGGCCCGCGAGCTGGGGCCCGAATACGAACGCGAGATCATCCACCGCGACGACCTGGTGGTTTTTACGTGAACGGCGAGAGATGGGCGAGAAGGAAAGAGAGCTGGACATGAGCGAGGAGACCTCCGAGTTCCAGGGCGTCGCACAGCGGGCCAAGGCCGCGGCGGCGGTCCTCGCGCCGCTGCCGCGCTCGGTCAAGGACGCGGCCCTGCAGGCCATCGCGGACGCACTGATCGCCCGCAGTACCGAGATCGTGAAGGCGAACGAGTCCGATCTTTCCCGGGCCCGGGAAGCCGGCACCGCGGCGTACATGCTGGACCGGCTCACGCTGACCGAGGAGCGGGTCGCGGCGATCGCGGCGGCGGTACGCAAGGTGGCGGCGCTGCCGGACCCCGTCGGCGAGGTGGTCCGCGGCTACACGCTGCCCAACGGTCTCGAGGTACGGCAGGTACGCGTTCCGCTCGGCGTCGTCGGCATCATCTACGAGGGCCGGCCGAACGTCACCGTGGACGCGGCGGCGCTCACGTTGAAGAGCGGCAACGCGGTGCTGCTGCGCGGGTCGTCCTCGGCGTACGACTCCAACACGGCACTGGTCGGCATCATGCAGGACGCGCTGCGCGGCACCGAGGTGCCCGCCGACGCGGTGCAGCTCGTACCCGGGCGGAGCCGGGACAGCGTGCAGCACCTGATGAAGGCGCGCGGCCTGGTGGACGTGCTGATCCCGCGGGGCGGCGCGTCGCTGATCAGCTCGGTGGTGCAGGAGTCGACGGTGCCGGTGATCGAGACCGGCGTCGGCAACTGCTCGGTGTACGTGGACGCGTCGGCTCCGGTGGACCTCGCCGTCGACATCTTGATCAACTCGAAGACCCAGCGGCCCTCGGTGTGCAACGCGGCCGAGACGCTGCTGGTGCACGCCTCGGTCGCCGATTCCTTCATGCCGGCGGCGCTGTCGGCGCTGGCCTCGCACGGCGTCACGGTGCACGGCGACGCGCGGGTGCGTGCGTACTCCTCCTCAGTGGTCGAGGCCACCGAGGAGGACTACTACGCCGAATACCTCTCGCTGGACATCGCCGCCGCCGTCGTGGACAGCCTGGACGACGCCGTCGCACACATCAGGAAGTACGGCTCGGGCCACACCGAGTCGATCGTCACCACCTCACAGCCCGCCGCCAAGCGCTTCGTGGCGCTGGTCGACTCGGCCGCGGTCATGGTGAACGCCTCGACGCGCTTCACCGACGGCGAGGAGTTCGGCTTCGGGGCCGAGATCGGGATCTCGACCCAGAAACTGCACGCCCGCGGCCCGATGGGGCTGCCCGAGCTGACCTCCACCAAGTACGTCGTCACCGGTGAAGGCCACCTTCGCGGCTAGTTGTCGTTGCCGTTGCGGCGGGTCACCCGGTCGAAGAGCCCGCCCGCCGCACCGGCCGCGGCCTCGGCGACGTCGCGTACCTTCCCGATGAACGGGTCGGCGCTCTCGTTCCAGGAGTCGCGGTAGGACTTGGCGGCGTTCTTGACCTCGTCGGTGACCTTCGCGCTGCCGTCGTCGGCGCGCCGCGGGTAGTTGCCGGCCATGATCGACCGGTACTCGTCGCTGCGGGCCCACTTGTCGATCTCGGAGAACCGGATCACCGCGAACGGGTGCGACTGGCGCAGCAGGTTCAGGAACTTCAGCAGGCCGTCGCGTACGTCGCCGGCCGCGTCGTACTCCCTGGCCTGCGCGAGGAACGCCTCGGTGCTCATCTCGCTGAGCTTCACGCCGCCGGCCATCTTCATCAGCGCGCGCTTGACGGCCTCGGGGTCCTGGGAGGCCAGCAGCCCGGCGCGGTCGGCCGACAGCTCGGACTTACGCTGCCACTCCTGCAGGCCCATGATGATCGCGGCGATGCCGATGTTGCCCAGCGGCAGCCAGGCCAGCCGGGCGCCGAGCTGGGTGAGGATCAGCATCATCGTCCGGTAGACCGCGTGGCCGGACAGGATGTGCCCGACCTCGTGCGCCACGACGTAGCGCAGCTCCTCGTCGTCCAGCAGATCGATGAGCCCGGTGTTGATCACGATGAAGGGGTGGTCGACGCCGATCGCCATCGCGTTCGGCACCGGGTCCTGGATCACGTACAGCTCGGGGACCTCGGGGAGGTCGAGGATGTAGGAGGCGTCCCGTACCAGGTCGTTGATGTTACGGAACTGGTCGTCGCTGACCCGGACGCTGCCGCCCAGGAACAGCAGACGGATGGCCCGTTCGCTGAACATTCCGCCCAGCTTGCGGAGCACGGTGTCGAACCCGGTCAGCGACCGCAGGGCGACGAGCGCGGAGCGGTCGGCGGGGTGTTCGTAGGCCCGGGAACTGATGCCCGGGAACCGGGTGCGAGCGCGGTCCGGCGTATTCGACGTCATGTCGGTCATGCTATTCCGACGTGCCGGTCTTACCCATAGTTCCTCGATGGCCGGGACCCGCCGCCCTGCCCCCTGCCAAGGCTGGCTAAGGTCATGGCCATGAGTGAAGATCCCGTCGAGGCGACCGGCGGGCGGCGGCTGGGGATCATGGGCGGGACCTTCGACCCGATCCACCACGGGCACCTGGTCGCGGCCAGTGAGGTCGCACATCTGTTCGATCTCGACGAGGTCGTCTTCGTGCCGACCGGCGAACCCTGGCAGAAGAACGGGCGCAAGGTCGCCGAGGCCGAGGACCGCTATCTGATGACCGTCATAGCGACCGCCTCCAACCCGCGCTTCGGGGTCAGCCGGATCGACGTCGACCGGCCCGGGCCGACCTACACCATCGACACCCTGCGTGAGCTGCGCGCCCTCCACGAGCCCTCGACCGAGCTGTTCTTCATCACCGGCGCCGACGCGCTGGCCAAGATGCTGACCTGGCATAATTTCGAAGAGATGTTCGAACTCGCGCATTTTGTCGGCTGCACGCGGCCCGGCCACCAGCTGGCCGATCCCGGCCTTCCCGCCGGTCGGGTGAGCCTGGTGGAGGTGCCCGCGCTGGCCATCTCCTCCAGCGAGGTACGAGACCGGGTCCGGGCCGGGGAGCCCATCTGGTACCTGGTCCCGGACGGGATCGTGCAGTACATCAACAAACGCAACCTCTACCGGGATTAAACGCGTTCGGAACTGTCGCCCCGGGCGGATACCCTCGGTACGTCCAGTAAGCAGGGGGCGAGCCGGATGGTCGTGAGATGGTGGTCTGGGAAGGCCCCGTCGTCCAGACCGGGGTTCGACCCCGACGAGGAGGTTCGCGCCCAACCGTGACCGCATCCCAGAGGGCCGTCGAGCTGGTCCGGATCGCCGCCGAAGCGGCGTCCGACAAGCTGGCCGACGAGATCATCGCCTATGACGTGAGCGAGCAGCTCGTCATCACCGACGCTTTCGTGCTCTGCTCCGCTCCCAACGACCGGCAGGTCCGTGCCATCGTCGACGAGGTGGAGACCCGCCTCCGCGAGGAGGCCGGCGCCAAGCCGGTCCGCCGCGAAGGCGAGCGCGAGGGCCGCTGGATCCTCCTCGACTACCTCGAGGTCATCGTGCACATCCAGCACGAGGAGGACCGGCACTTCTACGCCCTCGAGCGGCTCTGGAAGGACTGCCCGGAGCTGCAGCTCCCGGAGGGCGTCAACGCGCACAACGCCCAGCGCGTACGGGCGGGCCGCAGTGAGTGATGCCACCATGACCCGGGGCCGCCGCCGGGTCGTCCTCTGGCGGCATGGTCAGACCACGTGGAACGTCGAACGTCGCTTCCAGGGCAAGACCGACATCCCCCTCGACTCGGAAGGCGTGGCCCAGGCCGCGCGGGCCGCCCGGCTGCTGGCCGGGCTCAAGCCGACGGCCATCACCGCCTCCCCGCTCGAGCGCGCCGCCGCCACCGCCCAGGCCCTGGCCGACGTCACCGGTCTCGAGGTGGCGTACGACCGGGACCTCATCGAGCGGGACGGCGGCAAGTGGGAGGGTCTCACCAACCTGGAGATCCGCACCCGCTACCCGCGCGAACACGCCATCTGGCAGCCGCCCGGCGGTGAGACCAGCGAGGAGGTCGCCAAGCGGGTCGGCGGCGCCCTCGAGCGCGCCGTCTCCCGCCTCGACCCGGACGGCGTCCTCGTCGTCGCCTCGCACGGTGCCGCCCTCCGCCTCGGCATGGCCCACCTGCTCGGCA
>Ga0308173_10002034_pt1 | contig 10600 bp, 10 predicted proteins | sample PhyPR1_FD_203716 | JGI IMG/M metagenome (GOLD analysis project Ga0308173, IMG submission 203716) | Soil microbial communities from UC Gill Tract Community Farm, Albany, California, United States - DLSLS.P.R1 | ecosystem: Environmental > Terrestrial > Soil > Agricultural land | place: USA... | reverse complement strand
CATCTCGATGGCCTGGCCGACCGGCGTGCGGCTCGCGCGGCTGGACGAGCCGCGTGAACCGCGGCCGCCGCTGCTGCCGCGCGACGACGACGCGCTCTTGCGTGACGCGGACTTGCGTGCGCCCGATTGCTTGCGCGACGACGCGCCGCCCGACGATGCGCCGCGCTTGCTCGCCGTCTTGCGCGACGCGCCTGAACCGCTGCTCGCGTTCTTGCGTGCGGTGCCGCCCTTGCGTGCGGTGCCGCCCTTGCGTGCGGTGCCGCCCTTGCGCGCGGAGCCGCCGGTCGATTTGCGGCCGGACGTGGACTTCGATGCGGCGCCCTTGCGGCCGGACGAGCCGCCCGCGCCACCGCCGCTGCTGCCGCCGCCGCCGCGACGCGAGGAACTGCCTTTCGAACTGGTGCTGCGAGTGCGGGTAGCCATGAGTCGGGTCTCCGTGGACAAGGGAACGGCGCTCGCGCGCCTGTGGCTCCCGCCGGAACGCAAGGTCCGTGCCGCGTGCGGAGCGACGCGTCGCGCTCGCGCCGCCCCCGATGGCGCCGCTTGCATGCGTCGCTTCGGCACGTTCGGCACGATCGGCGGCGCTGCGTAAAAGTTACCGGAGAAGGTAGCAATTGCCAGCGGGTGTTACTGCGCCGCAGCGACGCGCTGCACGCGTGCGCGACGTGACCGTCGGCACGGCGGTCGCGCCGGACCGCGGCACGCTTGCTGCTAATCGCAGCCGGGCCGCAACCCGCGGCGACGCGAGGCACTTCGATGACCGGCTTCGACGACGAGCTCGACCACGTGTGCGCATGGGGGCGCTGGCGCAGCGGCGATGCATTGAACGACGCGACCCTCGCTCCGGACCCGGGCCGTGATCCCGGCCGGCCGCGCGTGCCGTCGGGCGCCGCGGTGCCGCTCGCGCGGAGGAGCCGCGGCACGCGGCGCCTGCGGCTCGTGGCCGACCGCGGGGCGCCGACCGCGGTCCTGCGACCAGTGCGCTGATCGCCGGTCGCCGCGTCTCGCGCGTCGCGGTGCGACCGGAACCAAGCGTCGCACTCGCCACTCTACGCACGCGGTGGCGCGATGCACGCGCAACCGTCAGGAGGACGCGATGCCCACGATCGAACGCAACGAAACCGCCACGCGCCAGGGCCTCGCGCCGCCGGGCGCGGAGGGTCCCGGCCCGCGCATCATGTCCGCGGACACGCTGCAGGGCGACGACGTCTACAACGGCGCCGACGAGAAGCTCGGCGAGATCACCGACATCATGATCGACGTGCCGAGCGGGCGCGTCGCCTATGCGGTGATGTCGGTCGGCGGCGTGCTCGGGCTCGGCGACAAGCTGTTCGCGGTGCCGTGGAGCGCGCTGCGGCTCGACACCGAGCGCAAGTGCTTCCGCCTCGACGCCTCGAAGGAGAAGGTCGAGAACGCGCCCGGCTTCGACAAGGACCACTGGCCGTCGATGGCCGACCCCGCGTGGGCCAGCGAGGTGCACGGGTATTACGGCACGCAGCCGTACTGGGCATGAAGGCGTCGCCCGACGCGCCGGACGCGACGGCACACGATGACGCGGATGCGCCGCCTCCGCCGGTTGCCGCGGTGCTCGCGTCGGCGGGGTTGCGGTACGTGCTCGACCACGAGCCCGGGATCCGTCGGCGCGGGCGCGCGCCGCGCTTCTCGTACGTCGACGCCGCCGGCAAGCGCGTGACCGACGTCGAGACGCTCGGGCGCATCCGGCGGCTCGCGATCCCGCCCGCGTGGACCGACGTCTGGATCTGCGCCGACGAGCAGGGCCACCTGCAGGCGACCGGGCGCGACGTGCGCGGCCGCAAGCAATACCGCTATCACGGGGACTGGCGCGCCAAGCGCGACGAGAACAAGTTCCACCGGCTCGCCGCGTTCGCGCGCAGCCTGCCGGCGATCCGCAAGGGCGTGGACCGCGACCTCGCGTTGCCGGGGCTGCCGCGCGAGAAGGTCCTCGCCGCGATGGTCGCCGTGCTCGATCGCACGTTCGTGCGCGTCGGCGACGAGCGCTATCGCCGCGAGAACGGCAGCTACGGCCTCACGACGCTGCGCAACCGGCACGTGCAGGTGGCGGGCGATCGCATCCGCATCCGCTTTCGCGGCAAGGCCGGCAAGGAGCACGACCTCACGCTCGAGGACAAGCGCCTCGCGCGCATCGTGCGCCGCTGCCTCGACCTGCCCGGCTATGAGCTGTTCCAGTACGTCGAGGACGGCCAGCCGCGCCCGGTGTGCGCGCCCGATGTCAACGAGTACCTGAAGTCGCTCGCCGGCACCGAGTACACGGCGAAGGACTTCCGCACCTGGGGCGCGACGATGATCGCCGTGAACCGGCTCGACGCGGCGGAGCGCCCCGCGTCCGCGGCCGCGGCGACACGGGTGGTCAACGACGCGCTGCGCAGCGCCGCCGGCGTGCTCGGCAACACGCTGGCGGTGTGCCGGAAGAGCTACGTGCACCCGGGCGTCGTCAGCGCATTCCTCGACGGGACGCTGAAGCCGCGCCGCTCGGCCGTGCCGGCGGTCGGCTTGCGCGCGCACGAGCGCCGGACGCTCGGCGTGCTGCTCGCGCTCGAGCGTGCGGCCCGCGCGAAGGTGAAAGCCGACGCGGCCGCGCGCCGCGTACGCACGCGCCGCACGATGCGTGGCGTGCGCGTGCCCGACGCGTTCCTGGCCGGGTCGGCCAAAGCCCGCGACGGCCAGGCGGCCGCGCGCACGGCGCGCCGGGCGCCGGCCGCCTAGTTCATCGCCGCCCATTCGCGCTGCGTCACCGGCTCGCGTTGCGCGAGCGCGTCGTCGACGAGCAGGCGCCAGTGGCGCATCACCAGGGGCTCGCGCGCATCCTGCGGGTGGATCGAGAGCCTCAGCATCGGCAGGTGAGCGGCGCGTGCGAGCTCGCGCCCGATCAGCGCGCGCGACATCGCCCGCCGCCATGGGCGGTCCGGGCTGTAGCAGAGGTTCGCGCTCGGCGTGAACCGCCAGTCGGGCAGCCGATGCAGGCCGCCGCGCATCGACACGTACCGCAGCCGGTCGCCGCGGCGCGCGAGCGCGCGCCGCGCGCCATCCGACAGCAGCCACGCCGGCGGCACGAAGCCGTGCAGCGGCCAGCCGAGCCTGTCGAACATCGCGATGCCGGCGGCGAGCCGGCGTGCCGCATCGTCCTCGACGAGGGCTGCGAACTCGCCTTCCGCGCGCGTCATCACGCGCCGCCGCACGAAGCCGCGCACGGAGCGCGGCGGCGCCGCGTCGTCGCGATGCACGAGCCCGTGCAGCACCAGCTCGTCGCCGCGCGACAGGCGCGCCCCGAGCTCGGCAACGAACGCGGCGTCCTCGGACGATGCGGGAAGGCCATGGAACCGCGGCACGACGAGCAGGCTGACCTTCGCGGCACCGGCCTCGTCGAGCATCCGCAGGATCGCGGCGCAGTCGGGCCACGTCGCCGGCGCGACGTCGTGCAGCTCGATGGCGACGAGGCGCGCGTCAGGGCGCGGCATAGCGGGCCGACGGCAACCCGGCGGTCTCGAGCGCGTCGCGGTAGACGTGCATGAGGCTGCGCATGGCGCCGTCCCACGAGTACCGCTGCTCGACGCGACGGCGCGCCCGTGCGCCGAGCGCGTCGGCGCCGGCCGCGTAGAACGCGGCCACGCCGGCCGCCAGCGCGTCCGGATCGCGCGGGCGCACGAGGACGCCCGCGTCGGGGCCGACCACTTCGGGCGCCGCGCCGCCGGCCGCGGCCACCACGCCGCGACCGCACGCCATCGCCTCGAGCAGGATCAGGCCGAACGTCTCCTGGTCGCCCGCGTGCACGAGGCCGTCCGCGCTCGCGAGGAGCCGCGCCAGCGCATGCGAGGACTGCAGGTAGGGCAAGAGCGTCACGTTGGACTGCGCGGGAATCGGGCGGCCGCCGCCGGCGAGCACGAGGTGGTAGGCGTCGCCGAGGCGGCGGAACGCCGCGAGCAGCACGTCGATGTTCTTCTCGGGCGCGAAGCGGCCGGCGTAGACGAGCACGCGCCGGCCGGGCGGAACGCCGAGCTTGCGCATGACCGCGCGGTCACGGCGCACGGGGGAGAACGTCTCGAGGTCGACGCCGAGCGGCACGACGCGCGCATCGCGCACGCCCCACTCCGCGAGCCGGCGGCGCATGTGCTCGCTCGGTGCGATGACGATGTCGCACCGCTGGTAGAAGAGGCGCGCATAGAGCCGGACGGCTGCGCCCGGCATTGCGCCGACGCGATAGTCGATCATGCGCACGACGTCGCTGTGGCAGAAGCCGACCAGCGGGACGCCGAGGCGGCGCGCGACGTACCACGCGGTCCAGCCGACCGGCCCGGGATCGGCGGCCTCGATCAGGTCCGGCGCGCGCGATCGCATCTCGCGTGCCCAGCGCGCCGGATGGCAAGGCCACCGGTACGCCGCGCGCGTCAGCGCGAGCGTCCTGATCTCGATCTCGCCGGACGGGCCGATGCCGTCCGCCGGGCCGGGCACGAGGAGCGTGTGGCGGCCCGCGCCGTGGCGGGCGAGCCACGCGCGCTTCTCACGCAGGTAACGCGCGACGCCGCCGCTGCCAGGTCCGTAGAGCATGGTCGCGTCGAGCACGTGGAGCTCGCGCGCCGCCCCGGCCCACCCGGCCGGGACGTCCCCGCTCCCACCCCCGGCGCCCGCGCGCCGCGCAGCGCGCATGCGCCGACCCTCAGCGCATCATTCGCCCGAGCACGAATCCCGTGAACGCGGCGATGCCGATGGTCCGCAGCGGGTAGGCCGTGATGTAATCGCGCGCGTCGTCGAGCAGCTGGTCGCGCGTCTCGGCGAAGCGGCTCGCATACTCGGACGCCGTATCGGAAAGCTGGTCGACCGCGTCCTGCGCGCGGTCGCCGAGGCGTCCCGCGGCGTCGGCCGCGTTGTCGGCGACGCGGTCCACGGTGTCGCGTGCCTTGTCCGCCGCGTTGCTCGCGGTGTCGGACATCGACTCCATGGAGCCCTGCGGGTTGTTCGTTCCGTTGCCCCAGTTGTTCGCGGTCGTCGAGCTGCCCATGGTCTTCTCCGTGCGGGTTGTGCCGGTTCCCACGCGCGGCGCGCGTGTCGTGGCGGTGCAGCCCGTTGTGTTCGCAAGCGGCATGCCAGCGACCGCGCGCAGCGCCGCGCGGCCGGCAGGCCGAAGACTTGCTCATGTCCGGCCGGACATGGCGGCGGTTCGCGCTGCCGATCCATCGCCCGGGAGACGCTCGACGCATGCAGCAGCACCTCGACAAGGTCCTCATCACGGGGGGCGCCGGCTATGTCGGCGCGCACGTCGCCGTGGCGCTGCTCGACGCGGGCTGGCCGGTGGCGATCCTCGACGACTTCTCGAACAGCCATCCGGACGTCGTTGCGCGGGTTGCACGGATTACCGGTAAGCTCCCCGAGCTTTACCAGGGAGACGTGCGCGATCCCGCGCTGCTGCGTCGCGCCCTCGGACACGGCGTCGCGACGGTCGTGCACTGCGCGGGCCTCAAAGCCGTCGCGGAATCGGTGGCCGAGCCGTTGCGCTATTACGCGGCCAACATCGACGGTGCGGTCGCGCTGCTCGATGCGATGCGCGCCGCGTCGGTTCGCCGCATCGTGTTCAGCTCGTCCGCCACGGTGTACGGCGAGCCGCGCGCGGTGCCGATCACCGAGGACCATCCGCTCGCCCCGCAGAGCCCGTACGGGTGGACCAAGCGCGTCGTCGAGCAGGTCCTGAGCGACGTGTGCGCGAGCGAGCCGTCGTTCGCGGCCGCCGCGCTGCGCTACTTCAACCCTGCGGGCGCGCATGCGAGCGGGATCATCGGCGAATCGCCGAACGGCACGCCGAACAACCTGATGCCCATCGTCGCCGAGGTTGCGCTCGGCACGCGCGCACGGCTCGACGTGTACGGCGACGACTATCCGACCCCGGACGGCACCCCGGTGCGGGACTACGTCCACGTCGTCGACATTGCCCGCGCGCACGTCGATGCGGTGCGCGTGTTGCGGACGCACGCCGGCTTTCGTGCCGTGAACCTCGGCACGGGCCGCGGGCATTCGGTGCTCGAGGTGCTCGCGGCGTATCGCGCGGCGTCGGGGCAGCCGCTGCCGCACCGTCTCGCGCCCCGCCGCGCGGGCGACGTCGCGAGCTGCTACGCCGACGCGTCGCTGGCGCGCGAGTGGCTCGGCTGGGAAGCGCGCCACGGTCTCGACGCGATGTGCCGCGACGCCTGGAACTTCGCGCGATCGCGCGACGCGCGGGCCGCGGCCTGACAGGTCGCGACCGCTGACTGCGCGAGCTTCGCGCCCGCGCCCGAAGGGCCCGACGGGCGCGCGTCGTCCGACACGAGAACGGCCCGGCCGTCGCCGGCCGGGCCGCTGCGAGACGGTCCTGCGGGCGTAACCCGCCGAACCGGGGGGCGCTCGCTTACTTGCCCTTGTCCTTGTCCTTCGACGCGGTGCCGCTGTTCGACATCGCATCGCCCGGTTGCGGCGTCGTGCTGCTCGACGACGACGAGCTGCCCGGCGTCATGCTGCCGCTCGACGAGCTGCTGGCGCCCGGCGTCGACGACGACGTGCCGGAGGTGGACGACGACGCGCTGCCGCTCGACGGCGTGGTCGAAGAGCTGCTCGACGGGGACGACGAGCTGCTGCTCGTCGCGGGGCTCGTCGTCGACGGGCTCATGGTGCCCGTGCTGCTCGACGACGACGGCGACGTGCTGCTCGGCGAGCTGCTGCTGGACGACGAGCTGGTCGATGGCGTCGACGCCGGGGACGAGCTGTTGTCGCGCTGGCAACCGGCAACGCCGATCGCCGCGGCGACGGCCAGGACGGCCCAGGGTTTCGGATTCATGGTGTACCTCCGGATTGGGTAAGGGCGGACGGTGAGCTGCCACGATGGGTTAGCAGATTCGATGCCATGCGCGGCGCGTCGATGCGGCGGCGAGAACCAGCTTCGCAACCCGTTGCCTTTGCACGGCATTCCCGTTTCGCTCGCGAAACGCCGTGACACGGGCGGCGGGGCACGGGGTGGGACCGCGCTGGCGCGCGGGTGCCATCTTTCAAATCACCGTAGTAATTCTTACCAGCCGAACGGTCGGCGTGCGACGAGGCGCCGGTACGAGCGGCGCAAAACCTGCGCCGAATCAGTATCGTGGCTGCGTAGCCGGCGGGCGTGCGGTGCGGTATAACTCTTGCGCGCACCCGGACTTACCTGTCACTTTGCACCGACTCGCCGCGCTGCCACGCGGTGCCGCTGACCCGATGCCCCACGCGCTCATCATCGACGACGACGCCAACTCCTCCGCCGCGCTCGCCGAACTGGTGGCCGACGAGGGGTTCACGACCGCCACCGCAGGCTCGCTGGGCGAAGCGCGCGACCGCCTGCGCAACGCCCCCGACGTCATCCTGCTCGACCTCGTCCTGCCCGACGGAAACGGCATGGACCTGCTGCGCGACCTTCCGCGCGGCTCGACGACGGAGGTGATCGTCGTCACCGGGCACGCGACGCTCGAGAGCTCGATCGAGGCGATCCGCCGCGGCGCCACCGACTACCTGCTGAAGCCCATCAACGTCGCGCACCTGCGCGGCGTGCTGTCACGCGTCGCGCGGCCCACCGAGCTGCGCGCCGAGGTCACGGGCCTGCGCAACGAGCTTCGCTCGCTCGGCCGCTTCGGCAAGCTGGTCGGCGCGTCGCCCCCGATGCAGCGGCTGTACGACGAGCTCGAGCGTGTCGCGCCGACCGGCGCCACCGTGTTCATCACCGGGGAGAGCGGCACCGGCAAGGAAGTCGTCGCGCAGACGATCCACGACGTGAGCCGCCGACGCCTGCAGCCGTTCCTCGCCGTCAACTGCGGCGCGATCTCGCCGCACCTGATCGAGAGCGAGCTGTTCGGTCACGAGAAGGGCAGCTTCACCGGCGCGAACCGCCAGCACCGCGGATTCTTCGAGCGCGCGCACGGCGGCACGCTGTTCCTCGACGAAGTGACCGAGATGCCGATGGACCTGCAGGTGAAGCTGCTGCGCGTGCTCGAGACGCGCACGGTGAGCCGCGTGGGATCCGACCAGCCGCTGGAGACCGACGTGCGCGTGCTCGCGGCGAGCAACCGCAATCCGCACGAAGCGGTCAACTCCGGCAAGCTGCGCCGCGACCTCCTGTACCGCCTGCAGGTGTTCCCGCTCTACGTGCCGCCGCTGCGCGAGCGCATCGAGGACATCGAGCTGCTTGCCGAGCACTTCCTCGCCGAGCTCAACAAGGGCGCGCGCACGCCGAAGGCGTTCACGCCCGCCGCCGTGGAGCGCCTGAAGCGCTACAGCTGGCCGGGCAACGTCCGGGAACTGTGGAACGTCGTCCAGCGCGCGTTCATCATGAGCGACGGCGAGTGGATCACGCAGGTGGGGCTGTCCGCGGAGCCGACGCTCAACGCGGAGCCCACCGGCCGCTCGTTCCAGGTGAGCGTGGGCGACCGCATCGACGCGGTCGAGAAGCGGCTGATCCTCGCGACGGTGCAGCACACGCAGACCAAGGAAGCCGCCGCCGAGATCCTCGGCATCAGCGTGAAGACGCTGTACAACCGCCTGCGCGCGTACGAGTCGCGCGCCGGCGACGCGGCCGTGACCGGCGCGCACCGCCCGGCGATCTCGCCGCCGTGACCCGGGCTTCGCGCCGTCCCGTTCCGCGCGTGACGGCACGCCGACGCCGCCGCGGCTGATCGGGCGCGCCGCTCCGCCGCATCGTGGGTCCCGCGACCGGACAAGACCCCGCCGGATCGGGCGCGCACGCCGCCGGGCCGCTCGACGCCATGCTGATCCGCCTCAGCCGCGCGGAGGTCCAGCAGCACGTGATCGGGGGCCTGCTGCACGACCTCAACGGCCCCCTCAACAACCTCTCGCTCACGCTCGCGCTCGTCGCGACCGCGGTCGCGCGCGGCGCGGCGGCGGCGCCGGCCGATGCGTCGATGACGCGCCTCGCCCGCCACGTCGCGACACTCGAGGCCGAGGTCCGGCGACTCGCCGACTGCTCGCAGGCGATGGGCCGCACGCTGCAGGACGAGTCCGCGGGCGATGCGCCCGAGCTCGTGGACCTCTCCGCGCTCGTCGTCCAGGTGCGACGCAGGCTTCGCCATCATGCCGCGCTGCACGACATCCTGCTCGAGGAGGTCGAGTCGGCCGACGCCGGCGTCGCGGTGCGAGCCGAACGCGACGCGCTGCACTTCGCGATCTGTGCGCTGCTGCTCGGTGCGTGCGCGGCCTGCGAGCCCGATGCGCGCGTGGCGTTGCGCGTCGCGCGGCGCGGCGAGCAGGCGATCATCACGATGACCGCGCGACCGGCCGCCGTGCCGGAGGACGTACGGCACGCGCTCGACGCGACGGTGGTGCCGCCGCCGTCCATGGCGCTGCACGTCGCGGCCGGTCGACTCGTGGTCCGCGCGCAAGGCGGGCTCGTGTCGCTGTCCTTCGGTGAAACCGACGTCGTGATGGAGGTCGGGCTGCCCGCCACCCTCTGACGCGATTCGCCGACGCGCACCGCCGTCGGCTCCTGCATGGTTACCGGTAAATGTTTCCGCGGCGACACCGCCGTCGAATGCGCGCGATCGCGCTAGTCCCATTCGTGACCAGCGCGGCGTCGATCGCGCGGCACGGCCTTTGCAGATCGGCGATGGCCGCGGATCCCCGACGGTGCGTTGTCGTTTCGAGAGGCAGGCTTCATGTCGGCAAGGATCGCGCTCATCAGCGAGCATGCATCACCCCTCGCCACGCTCGGCGGCGTGGACTCGGGCGGCCAGAACGTCTACGTCGCGCAGACCGCGCGCCATCTCGCTGCGATGGGCTTCCACGTCGACGTGTTCACGCGTCGCGACGACGAGGACATGCCGGCGATCGTCGAGTGGGCGCCGCGGCTGCGCGTGTTCAACGTGCGCGCCGGCCCGCCGACGTTCGTGCGCAAGGAGGGCCTGCTGCCCTTCATGCCGCAGTTCGCGCAGGCGATCGCGACGATCGCGCGCAATGCCCGCGATGCCGGCGCCGGCTACGCGCTGTGCCACGCGCATTTCTTCATGTCGGGGCTGGTCGCGCGCCGGCTGCGCGAGGAGCTCGGCATTCCCTACGTGGTCACGTTCCACGCGCTCGGCAAGGTGCGCGTGCTGCACCAGCCGTACGACGAGTTTCCGCGCCAGCGACACGAGATCGAGCAGCTCGTCATCGACGCGGCGAGCGCGGTGATCGCCGAATGCCCGCAGGACGAGCTCGACCTGCGCAAGCACTACCGCACGCCGCAGGGCCGCATCCGCATGATCCCGTGCGGCTTCGACCCCGCTGAGCTGCTGCCCGTCGAGCGCACCGCGGCGCGTGCGCGGATCGGCGCGCCGGCGTCGCGTCCGTTGATCCTGCAGCTCGGCCGCATGGTGCCGCGCAAGGGCGTCGAGACGGTGATCCGCGCGCTGCCGCTCGTCAAGGCGCGGTTGGCCACGCCCCCGCTGCTGATGATCGTCGGCGGCGAATCGGAGGATGCGGATCCCGTGCGCACCCCCGAGATCGGACGGCTGATGCAGGTCGCGCGCGACGTCGGCGTCGCCGACGACGTCGTGTTCACGGGACGGCGTCCGCGCACCGAGCT
>Ga0308173_10002032_pt1 | contig 10603 bp, 11 predicted proteins | sample PhyPR1_FD_203716 | JGI IMG/M metagenome (GOLD analysis project Ga0308173, IMG submission 203716) | Soil microbial communities from UC Gill Tract Community Farm, Albany, California, United States - DLSLS.P.R1 | ecosystem: Environmental > Terrestrial > Soil > Agricultural land | place: USA... | reverse complement strand
CTCGAGCAACAGGACCCTTGTCGCCGGATCTTCCGAGAGCCGGTTCGCCAGCACGCAGCCGGCCGAGCCCGCGCCGATGATGATGTAGTCGTAGCGGTCCATGGTCGGGCTCATCCTTCACGTGCAGCGCGCAAACCTGACGCACGTGTCATTTTCTGGCAAGCGCGGAGCCGATCCCACCCGATCGCGGACAATATCGTCGGACCGCAAGGGCCAAATTCCGGGCGCAAGTGGCGAGCGTTGGACAATGTTCAGTTGTCAAAGATCACGTTTGTTCCTGTTACGTTCTGTATCGTGACGGCCCTGACCGGTCAAGGAAAAGCACGCCTTCAGAACGCGGGGCTCAGCGTCCCTTCCACTGCGGCGGGCGCTTCTCGGCGAACGCCTTCGGGCCCTCGACGAAATCCTCCGACGAATAGAGCGCCGCCACCGCCGGATACTTGCTCTGGCCCTTGAGGGCCGTCTCCAGCGAGGGCTCGTCCAGGCCCTGGTAGACCGCCTGCTTGGAGGCGCGCACCGACATCGGCGAGAGCTCGCAGATCTGCTGCGCCCAGCGCCTGGCGGCGGCCATCAGCTCGCCCGGCGCGACCACCTCGTTGACGAAGCCGAGCTCGCGCCCCTCGGCCGCGCTCACCCGCCGCCCGGTGAGGATCATGCCCATCGCCCGCTTGGTCCCGATCGCCCGCGGCAGCCGGTGCAGGCCGCCGGCCAGCGCAGCCAGGCCGACGCGCGGCTCCGGCAGGGCGAACACCGCGGCTTCCGAGGCCACGATGATGTCGCAGGCGAGCGCGATCTCGAAGCCGCCGCCCATCGCCACCCCGTTCACCGCCGCGATCAGGGGCTTGGCGAGATCGAACCGCGAGGTCAGGCCCGCGAAGCCGGAGGGCGGGCTACCCATCCGTCCGCCGCTCGCCTGGTGCTTCAGGTCGTTGCCGGCCGAGAACGCCCGCTCGCCGGCCCCGGTGACGATCGCCACCCATTGCGCGGGATCGGCCGCAAAGGCGTTGAACACCTCGTCGAGCTCGAAGTGGGCCGGCGAATGCAGCGCGTTCATCACCTCGGGCCGATTGAGGATCACGGTCGTGACCGGCCCTTCCCGCTCCACCTGGACGAATTCGTAAGCCATGGCGATCTCCCATTTCATCCCTCCTCTTCAGGGGAGGGATGGTCGCGAAGCGGCCTGGGTGGGGATTTCGGGATCGAGCTCCGCCCACGTATTCGTAGCCCATGCCCCCACCCGTCCGAGGCTTCGCCGCGGCCACCCACCCCAAAAGAGGAGGGAGGGATCAAGTTCGATGACCGCGCTGACCAACAGCCTCTCGACGGAAGCCCAGCTGAAGGCGCGGCCGGCCCTGGTCGGCTTATTCGACCAGGCGTCCGAACAAGCGATCGCCGAGCTCGAGCGCCTGCTCGCCTTGCCCTAGAGGCCGCGCAGCTCGCGCCGGAAGCGCCTCCAGTTCTCCACGTAGTGCAGGGCGCCGGCCTGCAGCATCCGCGCCTGATCCTCCGAGACCTCGCGCACCACCTTGCCGGGCGCGCCCATCACCAGCGAGTTGTCCGGGATCTCCTTGCCCTCGGTGATCAGGCAGTTGGCCCCGATCAGGCAGTTCTTCCCGATGCGCGCGCCGTTCAGCACGATCGAGCCGATGCCGACCAGCGAATTGTCGCCGATGGTGCAGCCGTGCAGCATGACCATGTGGCCGACGGTCACGTTGTCGCCGATGACCAGCGGCGAGCCGTGGTCGGTGTGGCAGACGGAGTTGTCCTGCACATTGGAGTTCTCGCCCACGGTGATCGGGTCGTTGTCGCCGCGCAAGGTTGCGCCAAACCAGACGGAGGCGTTCTTCTTCAGGATCACCCGGCCAATGATCGCCGCGGTTGGCGCTATCCAGTATTCGCCCTCACTCGGTAGTTCAGGCGTCACATCCCCTAAATTGTAAGCCGCCATCCTGGGTCCCCAATTCTTGCGACAAACAGTCCATTTAACCCTTCGGAAAGGGCGATAGAGTCATCTTAGTCGGGCGATTCGAGCAGGCGAAAGCCCTCCCGAGTCGCCGTGGGGTCGGCAAGGCCCTGCGCCCTGCGCTGGACGGAGTTGGATGGCGCTGCGTCTGTTGTTCTCGAGGGCTTCGCCGCCTGGATGCGTCCTGGACGCCGAGCCGCCCGGCCGGTCCTCCCGCCGCCGCTCCCCCGCACCGACTTTCCGAAGGGCGATCCACACCGGATACGCCCTTTTTTCACGCCCCCCTGGAGGCCTTGATGAGCAAACGAGCCACGAAGCGACAGCTGCGCGACGGCGCCTTCGACGCCGGCCAGTTCGAGGCGGACGATAAGATCCGCCGCCTGCCGCTCGACCGCGGCTGGTCGCCGCTGGCTCATCACAACGAGGACCGCGAACAGGGCTACCTCAAGACCATCAAGGCCAAGTCGGCCGGCCAGGAGAAGCTGATCAAGGCCATCGACGACAAGAACCTGGTCATGGCGCTCGGCCCCGCCGGCACCGGCAAGACCTATCTGGCGATCGCCAAGGCGGTGGAGGCCCTGGAAGCCGGCCGGGTCGGCCGCATCGTCCTGTCGCGCCCGGCGGTCGAGGCGGGGGAGTCGATCGGCTTCCTGCCAGGGGATGCGGAAGACAAGCTCGCGCCCTACCTGCGCCCGCTCTACGACGCGCTTTCCGACCGGCTGTCGATGAAGCGGGTCCGCTCGCTGCTGGCCGAGGGCGCGATCGAGATCGCTCCGGTCGGCTTCATGCGGGGCCGGACGTTGAACAACGCCTTCGTGGTGATCGACGAGGCCCAGAACTGCACCTACATGCAGCTGAAGATGCTGCTCACCCGGCTGGGCTGGCACTCGACGATGGTGGTCACCGGCGATCCCAACCAGTCCGACCTGCTGCCCGAGCTCTCCGGCCTCGCGCCGGTGTCGGAACGGCTGGAGCAGCTGCCCAACATCGCCGTGGTGCGCCTGGGCGAACGCGACATCGTCCGCCACCCCCTGGTCGCCGACATGCTGAGCGTGCTCTAGGCTCCGCGGTGTAACGCAAGGAACCGGCCTCCGCCCGCGGCGCTTGTCGCAGCGGAGGTGCAGATGTCCGAAAAAGACGATGCTCCGATCGGTTCCGAGCCCGTGGCCACCGGCGACCGGCGGGACAAGGTTCGGCTGGAGCCCGACCGCGACCAGCTCGTGAAGATGCGCGCCACCTTCAGGCCGGATGCGCCGATGCCGCCCGACGAGCAGTCGGAGGCGAGCCAGGACGGCTACCGGGAAGCCGCGCCGCCGGTGGAGGACGTCGCCGTCGCGCCGCCGGATGATCCTTCCGTCTGGGATGCGCGTCCCGCCGACGACGAGCCGCCCCCTCGCCGCGACTGAACCGCGTCTCCCGGGTCCATTGATTGCGGAACGAGTCGCCCTTATGGATAGTTCGACAACCTAACTATCCAGGCCCTCTCCGTGGACGCAGCGCTCGACAACCTCGGTATCCTCAACCTCGCCGAGGCGCTCCGCCCGGCGCTGCTGCGCGTCTCGCGCCGGCTTCGCCAGGAAGGGCAGAAGGCCGGCATATCGGCTCAGGATTCGCTGATCCTCGCGCAGATCCGGAAGAATCCCGGCATCGGCGTCTGCGACCTCGCCGATACGGAACAGACCTCGCGACCCACCATGTCGAGCCACGTGAAGCGGCTCGAGGCCGCCGGCTTTGTCCGGCGCAGCAACGACGCCGAGGACGGGCGCCGCTCGGGCCTGGCCGTCACCGCCGCAGGGGTCCGGCGCATCGAGGCCATCAAGCGCCACCGGAACGACTGGCTGGCCGCGCGCCTGCGGAAGCTCTCGCCGGCCGAGCGCGAAAGCCTGGCCGCCGCCGCCGAGCCTCTCCTCAAGCTGGCGAGCGTCGAACCGTGAGCCCCGCCGACCGCGTCCTGGAATCCCCCGAGATCACCTCCGACGCGCTGGAGATGGCCGGCGAGCGCGAGGCCATCACCCGCGGCTGGATCATACCGGCGATCATCGGCTCGGCGCTCTTGATGCAGACGCTCGAAGCGACCGTGATGTCGAATGCGCTGCCGACCATCGCGCATGCGCTGCACGTCGATCCGATCCGGCTGAACATGACCATGACCATGTTCCTGCTGGCCTCGGCGGTCTGCCTGCCGGTGTCGGGCTGGATGGCCGACAAGCTGGGCGCGAAGAAGGTCTTCATGACCTCGATGGTGCTGTTCGCGCTGTCGTCGGCCGGCTGCGGCTTCGCCCAGAACCTCCCGGAGCTAATCGTCGGGCGGATCTTCCAGGGCGTGGCCGCCTCGATGATGGCGCCGGTCGGGCGCCTCGTGCTGTTGCGCACCACGCCCAAGAACGAGCTGGTCGGCGCGATGTCGGTGCTGACCATGCCGGCGCTGGTGGGCCCGGTGATCGGGCCGATCCTCGGCGGCACCATCGTCACCTTCTTCAACTGGCGCTGGATCTTCTACATCAACCTGCCGGTCGCCCTGGTGGGCGTCACGCTCGTGCGCGCCTTCGTGCCGAACGTGAAGGAGCAGGAGGTTTCGCCCCTCGACTGGCGCGGCATCGCTCTCACCGGCGTCGGCCTGGCGGCGATGATCTTCGGGTTCGAGAACCTCGGACGAAACTTCCTGCCGGCCACCGAGGTGGCGGGACTGTTCGCGACCGCGGCGGTCTGCTTCACCCTCTACTGGCTGCACGCGCGCAACAATCGGCACGCGATCATCGACCTGTCGATCTTCCGGGTGAAAACCTTCCAGACCGGCGTGGTGGGCGGCGCCTTCTTCCGCGTCGCCATGGGCGCGACGCCGTTCCTGCTGGCCATGCTGCTGCAGATCGGCTTCGGCATGTCCGCCTTCCGGGCCGGGCTGATGACCTTCATCTCCGCCGCCGGCGCCCTGGTGATGAAGACCACCGCCCCGCCCATCCTGCGCCGCTTCGGCTTCCGGACCGTGCTGGTGGCCAACGGCTTCATCTGCTCCAGCACCTTCCTGCTCTACGCCCTGTTCCGGCCGACGACGCCGCACTGGATGATCATGGCCGTGCTCGGGGTCGGCGGCTTCTTCCGTTCGCTGCAGTTCACCAGCCTGAACGGACTCGCCTATGCCGATATCGAGCAGGATCGGATGAGCCGCGCCTCGACGACCTCGTCGATGTGCCAGCAGCTGGTCCAATCGGTGGGCATCGGCCTGGCGGCGACCCTGCTGCACTTCGTCAGCCTCTGGCGCGGCGAGACGCGGCTGACCTGGGACACGGTGACGCCGGCCTTCGCCATCATCGGCTCCGTCACGTTCATCTCGATCCTCTGGTACCTCCGGCTGCCGGCCGACGCCGGGGACGAGCTTCACCAGCGACGGCGGAGCCGTATCTAGGCCGCGGCCGGGCCGCGGCCTCGAAGCTTAGAGCTTGGAGCGTTCTTCGGCGTCTTCGCGAGCAGCGCCGAGCGGCCTCGTTTCCTGGGTGTCGAGGATCGGCGCCTTCGCCTGGCGATCGGCTTCGCCTGCCAGGCGGGTCCACAAGGCGGCGAGCTCGAGATGGGCCGCCCGGGCATCCGCCGCCGCCGTGACGCCTGCGAGCGACAGGTGGCGATCGGCCAGGTCCCGGTAATGCGCCGCGCGGCTGGCCGGCGGCAGATCGCCGGGATCGCCGCCGGCGATCTGTGGGGTATCCGACACAAGCGCTCAACGCCGCCCGCGCGGATAGGTTGCCACCGGCGACCGCACGCCCGCGCGGTCAGACAACCGTGTCCGTGTCTCGGGCGCCCTGGCGAAGCTCCCGGTCGGCGAGCGTGCGGGCGATCAGCCGCGGCGCTTCGTCCGGCATGGGGAACACCGCGCTCGCATTGATCTCGCACAGGACATAGCTGTCCTGACCGTCCGGCCCCGGAGGTCCGAGCATGAAGTCGGCGTCCCAGATCGCCGGCAGGTCTTGCGGCGCGATGTCCAGCAACCGGCAGAGTCCCGGGGTCCAGTCCCGCTCCATCAGCACCCTCAGGCGCTGGAACCGCGCATCCTCCGGCCCCGAATAGAGCCTGGGACCGCCGCGCCCCAGCTCGGGCGGGACCAGGGCTGCGACCTTCTGTGCGCCGAACCCGGCCGTGCGGTCGGCCGACATGTAGCAGCGCACCATGCCCTCGCCGATCCTGGGCTGCCAGGCCTGGTCGAGGAGGCCCCCGGCCTCGGTGAAATCCTCCTCTCGGGCCGCCAGCAGCGCCGCCAGCGACAGGATCCGCGGACTCGGGTCGCCCTCGGCCGCCACGATGCGCACCTCGTCTGCGTTCGCCGCCTCCACCTTCCAGACCCCCTGGCCGCCGTTGCCGCGGTTGGGCTTCAGCACGCGGGGGCCATTCGCCACCCGCGCGGGAAAGGTCTTGGCGAACTCGGCGGCGTCAGCGTGAAAATGGACGTCGGAGCCCCAGCCGAGCGTGCGGGTCCGCCACAGCACGGCCTTGACGCCCATCTTGTCGATCACGTCCGGATGCGCGCTGACCATCACGCCGGCCGCGGCGACCTCGCGCAGGATTGCGTCCAGCTCATAGCGGCGGCGGCCGTCCTGCAGCGGATTGACGAACACCAGGGCCGCGGCCGCGCCCGCGAGCTGCGCGCGCACCGCCTGGTCCGCGGTCTCGTCGTAGAGGCAGGGCTCCGGCGCAAAGCCCGCTTGGCTCAGCGCCTCGCCCAGCGCCGCGAACCGGCTCTGCGCCAGGCTGGCGCGGCTCCGGTCGCGGGCCTCGCCGCGCCAGACGATCGCAACCTTGGGGTGGGAAGAGGCGTCCATGGGCAAGCTCCTTTCCGCCGTTCGGCGGCGCCAGGAGCGGATGCTTGGACCTGCGGCCTGACCGGGCGATCCGCGTCGGCCCGGCGCGACGACTATAGCCTACTCGGCCGCGAGCGCCATGCGCGGGTGGGTCAGGGCGTATTTCGCCTCCAGCGCCGCCTTCGCCGCTTCGTACTCGGCCGCCAGGCGCGCGACCAGTTCGGCCGCGGTGGGTATCTCCTTCACCGCGCCGATGCCCTGTCCGCAACCCCAGATGTCCCGCCAGGCCTTGGCTTTGGAATTGCCGCCCGAGCCGAAATTCATCGCCGAGGCGTCGGAGGTCGGCAGGTTGTCGGGATCGAGGCCCGCCTTCTCGATGGACGGCCGCAGGTAGTTGCCGTGCACCCCGGTGAACAGGTTGGTGTAGACGATGTCCTCGCCCGTCGAATCCACGATCATCTGCTTGTAGGCCGGATCGGCGTTGGCTTCCCGCGTGGCGATGAACGCCGAGCCGACGTAGGCCAGGTCCGCCCCCATCGCCTGGGCCGCAAGCACCGCCGCGCCGTTCCCGATCGAGCCCGAGAGCGCGATCGGCCCGTCGAACCACTCCCGCAGCCCATGGATCAGCGCGAACGGCGACAGGACGCCGGCATGGCCGCCGGCGCCGGCGGCCACCGGGATCAGCCCGTCGGCGCCCTTCTCGATCGCCTTTCGGGCGAAGCGGTCGTTGATGATGTCGTGCAGCACGACGCCGCCGTAGGAATGGACAGTCCGGTTCACGTCCTCCCGGGCGCCCAGCGAGGTGATGACGATCGGCGCCTTCCACTTGGTGGAGAGCTCCACGTCGGTCTCCAGCCGGTCGTTGGACTTGTGGACGATGTGGTTCACGGCGAACGGCGCGGCGGGCGCCTCCGGATGATCGCGGTCCCAGGCCGCCAGCTCCTCGGTGATCCGGTGCAGCCACTCGTCGAGCAGCGCGACCGGACGCGCATTCAGCGCCGGGAACGAGCCCACGATGCCGGCCTTGCACTGGGCGATCACCAGGTCCGGGTTGGAGATGATGAACAGCGGGCTGCCGATCACCGGCAGGCGCAGGCGGTCGCGGAGCACGGGCGGCAGGGCCATGGACTATACCTCTCGCGTGGACTTTGATTTACAATGTACGTAGACGCGATGCGCCGCGCAAGACCAATGTGTCCGGCGAGGATGCGGCCGAACCTGCCCTCGCGTGAGCTTGACGCACAAGGCCCGCGCGGCGATCAGCTTCCGCATGGCCGATGTGAGCGCGCTCAGCTCCGAATTCCCGCCCGCCACGCGAGGCGCCTGGCTGGCGCTGGTGGCCAAGACGCTGGGCGATGCGCCGTTCGAGAGCCTGCGGAGGAGCACGGTCGAGGGGCTCGCCATCGAGCCGCTCTACGAACCAGCCGCCGGGCCGAAGGCCTTCCCGGCCCGCCCGTTCGACGCCGAGCGGCCCTGGGACATCCGCACGCTCACCGCCCATCCCGACCGCTTCGCGGCCAACCGCGAGATGCTCGGCGACCTGGAAGGCGGCGCGGCCTCAGCCATCCTCAAGATCGATCCGAGCGGTCAGGCGGGCGTTGCGGCGGGATCGGCGGAGGACCTGGCGGTCGCGCTGCAGGACATTATCCTGGAGGTCGCCCCGATCGGCCTCGATGCGGGCTTCCTCGGCCCTGAGGCCGCCGACTGGCTGGGGACCGTGGCCAAGGCCTCGCCGGGCGCCAGGCCGCTGTTCCATCTCGACCCGTTGAGCGCCTTCGCCGAAACCGGCGCGAGCCCGGGACCCATCGAGAGCCATCTCGTCTCCGCCGCGACGGTCGCCCGCCGGCTGGCCGAGGCCTATCCGCTGGCGCAGCTGTTCCTGGCCTCGGGCCGCGTGGTCCACGAAGCGGGCGGCGGCGAGGCGCTGGAGCTGGCCTTCGCCGCAGCGGCCGCGCTCGCCTACGCCAAGGCCCTGGTCCGCGCGGGGCTGCCCATGGCGGAGGCGTTTTCCCGCATCACCCTGGGCCTCGCCGCCGATGCGGACTACTTCCTGGCGATCGCCAAGCTCCGGGCCGCACGCCTGGTGTGGGCGCGGATCGCCGCCGCCTGCGGCGCGGAACCCGGGGCCCGCCTGGAGGTCCGGTCCTCGCGCCGGATGCTCACCGCCAAGGACGCCTGGACCAACATGATCCGCCTGACCGCCGCGGGCTTCGCGGCCGCCGTCGGCGGCGCGGACGCGGTGGTGCTGGGGACCTTCACCGATGCGATGGGCCTGCCGACCGCCTTCGCGCGGCGCCAGAGCCGCAACGTCCAGCTCGTGCTGATGGAAGAGGCCCATGTCGGCCGGACCGTGGATCCGGCGGCGGGATCCGGCTATGTCGAGGCGCTGACCGCGGAGATCGCCCGCACCGCCTGGGCGGAGTTCCAGGCGATCGAAGCGCAGGGCGGCGCGGTCGCGGCGCTCACCTGCGGCCACATCGCGCGCAAGATCGACGGCGCGCTGGCCGCCCGCCGGGATCCGAAGATCGTGGGCGTCACCGCCTTCCCGCCCGCCGCGGAGACTCCGGCCGAGGTGGAACGGCCGACGGCCAGGCCTGTCGCGGCGCCCTCGCCGCGCCTGCCCGGGCCCGACAGCGCCTGCCCGCCGCTCAGGCCCATGCGGCTGGCCGAAGCGTTCGAGACTGCGGAATGAGGCGGACCAGCGGGAAGTGGATGTGATGGCGACCTTCCCCGACTTCACCAAAGTCGATTTCGACAAAATCGCCCCCGAGGCGCCCCAGCCGCCGGTCGCCGAGCCGTGGCTCACGCCCGAAGGGATCGCCGTGAAGCCGGCCTACGGGCCCGCGGACACCGCCGCCCTCGACACGCTCGACGCATACCCTGGCCTGGCGCCCTTCCTGCGCGGGCCCTACCCGACGATGTACGCGACCAACCCGTGGACCATCCGCCAGTACGCCGGGTTCTCCACGGCCGAGGACTCCAACGCCTTCTATCGCCGCAACCTGGCGGCCGGGCAGATGGGGCTTTCCATCGCCTTCGACCTCGCCACCCACCGCGGCTACGATTCCGACCACCCGCGGGTGGTGGGCGACGTGGGCATGGCGGGCGTCGCCATCGATTCCATCCTCGACATGCGCACGCTGTTCGAGGCGATCCCGCTCGACAAGATGAGCGTCTCGATGACCATGAACGGCGCCGTGCTGCCGATCCTGGCGCTCTACATCGTCGCCGCCGAGGAGCAGGGCGTAGCGCACGCCAAGCTCTCGGGCACCATCCAGAACGACATCCTCAAGGAGTTCCTGACCCGCAACACCTACATCTACCCGCCCAGCCCCTCGATGCGGATCGTCTCGGACATCTTCGCCTACACCTCGAAGGAAATGCCGCGGTTCAACTCGATCTCGATCAGCGGCTACCACATGCAGGAGGCCGGGGCGACGCTCGACCTGGAGCTCGCCTACACGCTGGCCGACGGCATCGACTACGTCCGCGCCGGCGTGGCCGCCGGCCTGCCGGTCGACAGCTTCGCGCCGCGCCTGTCGTTCTTCTGGAACGCCGGCATGAACGCCTTCATGGAGATCGCCAAGCAGCGGGCCGCGCGCCTCCTGTGGGCCAGGCTGATGAAGGAGACCTTCGACCCGAAGGACGCCCGCTCGCTCAGCCTGCGGGCGCACACCCAGACCTCCGGCTGGAGCCTCGCGGCGCACGACGTCTTCAACAACGTGGCGCGCACCGCCATAGAGGCCATGGCGGCGGTGGGCGGCCAGACCCAGAGCCTGCACACCAACTCGCTGGACGAAGCCCTGGCCCTGCCGACGGACTTCTCCGCCCGCATCTCGCGCAACACCCAGCT
>Ga0308173_10002030_pt1 | contig 10605 bp, 7 predicted proteins | sample PhyPR1_FD_203716 | JGI IMG/M metagenome (GOLD analysis project Ga0308173, IMG submission 203716) | Soil microbial communities from UC Gill Tract Community Farm, Albany, California, United States - DLSLS.P.R1 | ecosystem: Environmental > Terrestrial > Soil > Agricultural land | place: USA... | reverse complement strand
GTTCGCCCCAGTAGCTCAGCCCCCGTGGCTCACCGACCGCACACGACGGCGGATCGGCCCAGAACGCCTTGTAATACGCGCCGCGGTAGTAGTAGCAGGTGAAGCGGAAGAGACCGGGAAACGGCAGGATCAGCAGGGCGGGCGAGAACGGCGCCAGCGCCGGCCACCAGGCTGGCTGCACCCCGAACCAGGCATGGTGGAGGCCGGCGGTGTCTCCCGGCGACGCCCACAACACCGGCGCGTAGAACGGCGAGAGATACGGCCCCCACGTGTAGTGCGCGTTCTGGAATGCCGCCCACGTCGCATAGACGATGAACGATCCGAGCACGAGGAACACGAACAGCGGGGTGATCCACCACGCTTCACGACGGTTCGTCTCGCCCCACCCGCGCGGGACGATCTTGACCGGAACGGCGTCCATTCAGATCCTCCAAAGTTCGAAGTTCGAAGTGCGACGTTCGAAGTTCGTTCGCAGCATTCTTCCAACTTCCTGCTGACTTCCAACTTCCTGCTTACTTCGACCTTCGCACTTCCAACTTCGAACTTTCAATTTGTCCCCGGCGGCAACACCAACAGCGCCGCCTGCGCGCACTCGTTGACCGTCGTCAGATAGCGTCGGACCGCGTCGGTCCCCACCACGTACGGATGCTTCTGCCCAGGCGTACGGGCAGCCACGGCGGGCAGTTTGACCTTGCTGCCGTCGTACTCCGTGTGATTTGCCAGCACGATATCGGCGCCGGCGGCGACCGCGAGATCGCGGAACCGGGCCGCCTGGTTGGCGTACGACTGCAGGCGCGGCCGATTCGGTCCGAAGTTGAACAACGTCCCGCCCCAGGTCGCCACCACGTGGCGGTCGCGCCCGTCGCGGACCGGGAAGATCGTCGAGATCGTCCCTTCGGTGTGCCCGGGCGTCAGATACAGGGTCATCGTGAAGTCGCCGAGCGTCAGCTTCATGCCGTCGGTCGCGACCATGTCGCGCTTCGGCTTCCAGGACGGGTTCTGCTGGTCGAGCAGGTCGTAATCGGCGGCTGACATGATCAGGCGCGCGCCGTACTTGTCCTGCAGGTACTTGGCGCCGCCGGCGTGATCGAGGTGACCGTGGCTGACGATCACGTACTTGATGTCGGCTGGATTGAGGCCCAGCGCCCGCAAGCCCTCGTCAACTTCGGCCTCGATCGAATAATAGAAGATCGCGTCGAGCAGGATGATGCCTTGCGATGTCGTGATTGCCCACGCCGTGAACTCCGTCTGGCCGACGAAGTACAGGTTGTCGAACACCTTCTGTGGCGCGGCGTACCAGGTTTCGCGCGCCGGCGCGACCGGAGGTCCACCAGCGCGGCGGCCGCCGCCTGCGGCGGTGTTGCCTGCAGGTGCCGCTCCCGGGCCAGTCCGGCCGGCACGGGCGGCGGGCGGATTGGCCAGTTGCACCGCCCCGGTGCACACCCATTCGAACAGCCGCTTCCATTCGCTGCCGGCCGCAGCCCGCGCGACTTCGATGTGCTTCTGGGCGTCGGCGGAGACGTTGGGATAGGAGGTGGCGACGTCACCGGGAGGAGGCCCCTGCGCGTCAAGCGCCGCTGCCCCGAGGGCGAGTGCCCCGGCGACCAGCAGTCCTGTGATGTGCCTGTTCAACGCATGCTCCTGCCTGCGAACGTTTCGAACGGCTCGAACGCCTCGAACGATTCGAACGATTCGAACGATTCGAACGATTCGAACGATCTATTTCCTCTTAGGCCTATACACGTGCGTACTCTGGCCGAAGAAGACTTCGGCGGATTCCATCACCGTTTCCGACAGCGTCGGGTGCGGGTGGATCGTCAGTTTGAGATCCTCCGCGGTCGCGCCCATTTCGATGGCGAGCACTCCTTCGGCAATCAGCTCGCCGGCGCCGGATCCCGCAATGCCGACGCCGAGAATCCGCGCGGTCTTCGGTTCGAGGATCAGTTTGGTCAGCCCGTCAGGGCGGTCGATGGTGATCGCGCGGCCGGAGGCGCCCCATGGAAACTTCGCGACGTCGACCTCAATCCCTTGTGCCTTCGCCTCGGCCTCGGTGATGCCGCACCACGCAATTTCCGGGTCGGTGAACACGACGGCGGGGATGGCGAGGGGCTCGAAGATCGACTTGTGCCCCAGGATCGCCTCGACCGGCACACGCGCCTCGTGCGACGCCTTGTGCGCGAGCATCGGCTCGCCCGCGACGTCGCCAATGGCCCAGATCGTCGGCTCGGCCGTCCGCCGCTGCGCGTCGGTTTCGATAAACCCTTTCGCGTCCACCTTGACCTTCGTCGTCTCGAGGCCGGGAATCTTCGAATTGGGACGCCGGCCAATCGCGACCAGCACGCGATCGAAGATCTGTTCCGCGGGACCGCTCTGGGAATCCCCTCCTGCGGCAGCGGCTTCGAACGTCACCCTGATACCGTTACTGACGACACCGTTGTTGACTTCCTCGACCTTCACGACCCTGGTGCTGGTCATGATGTTCGCGAAGAGTCCCTTCAATCGCTTCTCGAGGATGTTGACCAGATCGCGATCGGCGCCGGGCAGCAGCGTCGGCGTCATCTCGACCACCGACACCTTTGTGCCAAGCGTCGCGTAAACCGTGCCGAGTTCGAGGCCGATGTAGCCGCCGCCGATGACCAGCATCGTCTTCGGCACGTCAGGAATCTCGAGGCCGCCGGTCGAGTCCATCATCCGCGGCGTGTCGAGCCAGAGTGACGGGACCTTCGTCGGATGCGAACCGGTGGCGAGAATGCAGTTCTCGAAGGTAAGGTCCGTGGTCTTGCCTTCGGGCCCCGCGATGCGCATCGTCGTCGGGCCGGTCAGCGTGGCCCGGCCCTGGTAGAACTTGACCTTGCGCAACTTCGCGACGCTGCCCACGCCGGACGTCAGCTTGTCGACGACCCCCTGCTTGAAGGCGCGCAGCTTGTCGACGTCCACGGTCGGCTCGCCGAACGACACGCCCAGAGACGCCGCGTGCTTCGCTTCGTCGATCACCTTGGCGACATGCAGCAGCGCCTTGGACGGGATGCAACCGCGATACAGGCAGACGCCGCCGGGGTTCTTCTCCTCGTCGACGAGCGCCACCTGCAGGCCCATGTCGGCCGCATAGAACGCGGCCGCATACCCGCCCGGGCCCGCACCGAGGACCACCAACTGAGTCGATTCAGCCATTAGCCGATGAGCGAGAGAAGGAAGGGCTGTTCGATCGTCTCGACGAGCCACTTCATGAAGCGCATGCCGTCGGCACCGTCGATCACGCGATGGTCGTACGACAGCGAGAGCGGCAGCATCAGCCGCGGTTCGAACGTTCCCGCCGCCGGCTTCCACACGGGTTCCATCGCCCCGCGCGAGACGCCGAGAATCGCGACTTCTGGCCAGTTGACGATCGGCGTGAAGGCGGTGCCACCGATGCCACCAAGATTCGAGATGCTGATTCCGCCGCCGCTCATCTCCTCGATCGTCAGCTTGCGCTCGCGCGCCTTTGCCGCCAGCTGGTTGATCTCGATCGAGATCTCCTGGATGTTCTTCTGGTCGGCGTTCCGGATCACCGGCACGAGCAGGCCGCGATCGGTATCGACCGCCACGCCGACGTTCACGTACTTCTTGTAGACCAGCTCACCGCGCTCGGGATCGATCGATGCGTTGAACTGCGGGAACTTCTTCACCGCCGTCGCCAGGATGCGCACGAGCATCGCGGTGACCGTGAGGTTGCCACCCGCCTTCGCCACCTGGTCCTTGAACTTCTTGCGCAAATCCTCGAGCGCCGTGATGTCGGCCTTGTCGAACTGCGTGACGTGCGGAATCGTGCCCCACGCGTAGCTCAGATGTTCCGCGGTGACGCGACGGATGTTGCTCCACGGCTGACGCTCGACCTCGCCCCACTTCTGGAAGTCGGGCAGCGCACGTGACGCGCGGCCTGCCGCACTCCCCGGCGCGGAAACGCCGCCAGCCCCGGGGACGCTGCTCAGGATCCGCCGCGCGTGCTCCTTGACGTCGTCCTGCGAGATGCGTCCGCCCGGACCGGTGCCCTGCACCTCGTTGACGTCGACCCCGATCTCACGTGCGAGACGGCGCACGGACGGGGAGGCGGGCGCCGGCGTGCCGCTCCGCTCCGCGCGAACAGGTGGCGCGACGGGCGGTGGCTCCGGCGCCTGCCGCTGTGGCATCGGCAGGATTTTGGACTGGCCGACCTGAAGGTCGGCCTCTACCGATTTCCGCTCAGCCGCCTTCTCTGGTTCGGCCTTCTTCTCTTGCTCCGGTGCGCTGGCGCCGGCTGGCGCCTCCGCCTGCGCGGGCGCACTGGCGCCGTTGCCGCTGGCGTCGTCGACCGTCAGCACAACCGCGCCGACCTTGATCTTTTCGCCCTTCTTGACCCGGATGTCCTTGACGACGCCAGCCACCGACGAGGGCACTTCGATGGTCGCCTTGTCGGTCTCGAGCTCGAGCACCGGCTGATCGCGCGTGATCGTGTCGCCGACGTTGACCATCACGCGGGTGACATCGCCACCCGCCACGTTCTCACCTAATTCAGGGACTTTGAATTCGGTCATGAAATCGCAGGATTTGGTTTCTCGGGGTTAATCCCCAGATCCGTGATCGCCTTCTTTGCGACACTGGCGTCGAGCTTTCCGTCCAGCGCCAGCTCACTCAACGTGGCGGCGACGATGTGCTTCGTGTCGACTTCGAAGAAGTCGCGCAACGCGCTGCGGCCTTCGCTGCGGCCGAAGCCGTCGGTGCCAAGGGCCACCAGCGGACGCGGCGTCCAGCGATCGATGCCATTCGGCAGCAGCTTCACGTAGTCGGATGCCGCGACGATCACGCCCTCGGTCTTGCCGAGGCACGCGGTGACGTACGGCACGCGTGGTTGCTCGCCCGGGTGCAGGCGGTTCCAGCGCTCGACGGCATTGCCGTCGCGATAGAGCTCGGGATAGCTGGTCACGCTCCAGACGTCGGCCGCGACGTCATACTGCTCGGCCAGCACCTTCTGCGCGGCCAGCACCTCGTTGAGGATGGCTCCGCTGCCCAGCAGCTGCGCCTTCGCTTTCGCCTTCTTCTTGTCCGAGGCGCGGAACTTGTACATCCCCTTCAGGATGCCGTCGCGCGAGCCCTCCGGCATCGGCAGCTGCTCGTACGCCTCGTTCATCACGGTGAGGTAATAGAACAGGCTTTCACCGTCCTTGTACATCCGCTTGATGCCATCTTCGATGATGACCGCCAGTTCGAAGGCGAACGCCGGATCGTAGGACTTCAGGTTCGGCACCGCGAGCGCGAGCAGGTGGCTGTGGCCATCCTGGTGCTGGAGGCCTTCGCCTGACAGCGTGGTACGGCCCGCCGTGCCGCCGAGCAGGAACCCTTTGGTGCGCGTGTCCGCGGCGGCCCAGACGAAGTCGCCGACGCGCTGCATCCCGAACATCGAGTAGTAGATGAAGAACGGGATCGTGTTGATGCCGTGCGTCGCGTAGGCGCTGCCGGCGGCGATGAACGACGAGATCGAGCCCGCCTCGGTAATCCCCTCTTCGAGGATCTGCCCTTCCTTGGCTTCCTTGTAGTAGAGCACCACGTCCATGTCGACCGGCTCGTACAGCTGGCCGACGTGCGAGTAGATGCCGACCTGCCGGAACAGCGCCTCCATGCCGAACGTGCGCGCTTCGTCAGGGACAATCGGCACCACCAGCTGGCCGATTTCCGGATCCTTCAGCAGCTTCGTCAGCATCTGCACGAACGCCATCGTCGTCGATGCCTTGCGGCCCTCGCTGCCTTTGTGGAACTGGGTGAAGACGTCCGGGAGGGTGTCGAGCTTGAGGCGCTCAGACTGAGGCTTTCGGGAGGGAACGAAGCCGCCGAGCTGCTTGCGCCGCTCGAGCAGGTAGCTGATCTCCGGACTGTTGTCCGAGGGCCGGTAGAACGGGGCCTTGGCCACTTCCTCATCGGCGATCGGAATACCGAATCGGGCCCGGAACGCCCTGAGCTCGTCTTCGTTCAACTTCTTCTGCTGGTGCGTGCTGTTCTTGCCTTCGCCGGACTCGCCGATGCCGTACCCCTTGATGGTGCGGGCCAGGATGACCGTCGGCTGGCCGGTGTGTTCGACGGCCGCCTTGTAGGCCGCATACACCTTGATTGGATCGTGGCCGCCGAGCGTCAGCTTCTTGAGCTGCTCGTCCGAGAGGTGTTTGACCAGTTCGAGCAGCTGCGGATACTTGCCCCAGAAGTGCTTGCGAACATAGTCGCCTGATTCGACAGCATATTTCTGGTACTCGCCGTCGACGACTTCGCCCATGCGCTTCACCAGCAGGCCGTCGACGTCCTTCTCGAGTAGCGGGTCCCACTCACTGCCCCAGATCACCTTGATGACGTTCCAGCCCGCGCCGCGGAACGCGCCTTCGAGTTCCTGGATGATCTGCCCGTTGCCGCGGACCGGCCCGTCGAGCCGCTGCAGGTTGCAGTTGATCACGAAGATCAGGTTGTCGAGCTTCTCGCGTGACGCGAGCGTGATGGCCCCGAGCGACTCGGGCTCGTCGGTCTCGCCATCGCCGAGAAACGCCCACACCTTGGAGTTGGACCGCTTCTTCAGCCCGCGATCCTCGAGGTAGCGCATGAAGCGCGCCTGGTAGATCGCTGTGATCGGCCCGATGCCCATTGACACCGTGGGGAATTCCCAGAAGTCGGGCATCAGCCACGGGTGCGGATATGAGGAGAGGCCGCCGCCTTCCTTCAGCTCACGGCGGAAGTTGGTGAGCTTTTCGGCGCTCAGCCGGCCTTCGAGGAACGCGCGGGCATAGATGCCGGGCGCAGCGTGCCCCTGGAAGTAGATGACGTCGCCGTCGTGATCCTCGCCCTTGCCCTTGAAGAAGTGGTTGAATCCCACTTCGTACAGCGTGGCCGAGGAGGCGAACGTCGAAATGTGACCGCCGATGCCGTCCTCGGCCTTGTTCGCCTTGACGACCATCGCGAGGGCATTCCAGCGGACCAGGCTCTTGATGCGGCGCTCGATCTCGCGGCTGCCGGGGAAGGGCGGCTGCTCGGCCGCCGGAATCGTGTTGATGTACTGGGTGTTGGCGGTGAAGGGCTGCTTCACCCCCTGGCTGCGGGCGTGGTCGCCGAGTTCGCGCAGCAGGCGGCTGACGCGGGCGGCGCCGCCCGACTGCAGCACATAGTCGAGCGAGTCGAGCCACTCCCGCGTTTCGAGGGCGTCGATCTCGGCCGCGTCTTTTGGTGCTGTGTTGCGCATGAATCCTCTAGGAGGGCCGGATTCCGCCGAAACGGACCTGGCGTTGCGAGGTTATTAGGTCCACGTGTTGGCTGTCGGTAACAACTCGTTATTCTAATATTCGTGGCGCCTCTGATGAAACCGGTTTCGCGCCCTGATCTCCGCAGAGAACTGGCTGATGTTCACCATGCAATCGTGTCATGTGAACGCTGTCCGCGCCTGCGCGACTACTGCCGCCGCGTGGCGCGCGATAAGAAGCGCGCGTATCGGGATGACACCTACTGGGCACGGCCGGTCCCCGGGTTCGGCGATCCGGCGGCGCGCCTGCTGATCGTCGGCCTCGCGCCGGCGGCGCACGGCGCCAACCGCACGGGCCGGGTCTTCACCGGTGACGGCACCGGTGGCTCGGGCGATTTCCTGATGGCGGCGCTGCATCGCACCGGCTTTGCCAGCCTGCCGACGTCGCGCCACCGGTTCGACGGACTCGCGTTGCGCGATGCGTACATCCTCGCCGCCGTGCGATGCGCGCCGCCCGACAACAAGCCGCTGCCCGAAGAGATCACGCGGTGCCTCGATCACCTCGACGCGGAGCTCGATGTCTTGCGTCACGTTCAGGTCGTCGTCGCGCTCGGCAAGATCGGGTACGACGCGTGGCTGAAGGCGGCGAAGCGCCGCGGCGTGCGCCTGTCGCCGCGGCCGCAGTTCGCGCACGGCGCCGTCGCACGCATTGACGTCGGCAAGAGCGGCCTGCCCGCCGTCCTGATCGGCTGCTATCACCCGAGCCGCCAGAACACCAACACCGGAGTGTTGACCGCGCGGATGATGCGCGATGTCTTCGTGAAAGCTCGCGCCATGCTGGATTCGAAAGCGAGCCTGCGATGACGTCAGCGAAGACGCAGAGAGGGCCTCACGCGTGCGCCGCCGCCGGCGCACCCAGCGCCACTGAGGCAATCAGCACAACGATTCTGACGGGCCCGTACATGGAAAGCGCCGGTGTCACACATGGCCTGTGACCATCGTGTAACCCGGCGCCCTGCTGCCTGATTCCTGCCTGATACCTGAAACCTGATACCTCTTCTCTAGACAGTTCCCGGCTTGATGATGAACTGATTGTTCGCGTCGACGCCGCGATACACCTTGTGGCAGCTGTTGCAGCCGGCCGACGCTTCCTTGTAGGCGGCGGCGACCTTGGCGTTGTCGGGCGCCTTGTCGGCAAGCGCCTTGTCGAGCGCGTCCAGCTTCGCGATGACGTCCTTGCTGAACCCTTGCGCGTCAGCCTTCTTGTTCACCACCCAGAAATTTTCCGCGTCGGCGAGCGTCGTCTTCATGATTTCGACGTTCTTCTTCGCGTCGGCATATTGCATCGACTGGATCATCTTGTTGACGGTCTGCTGGGTGGTGCCGACCTTCTTCATGGCCTTGTCCATGTCCTCGGCGGTCTTGGCCTTTTCAGCCATCAGAACGCTACCGGTGACGGCGAACGTCAGCACGAACGTGACAAAACGGCGCATGCGCACTCCTCTTCAAAGCGGCAGAACGAACCTTATGATAACCCGCCTCAACCGCCGCAAAAGGCGTCCCGAGCCGCCACCGCGACGTCCGGGCGATTGCTGATGAGAGCGTCCGCGCCCCAGCTCAGCAAACGGTTCATGTCGTCGGGGTCGTCCACCGTCCACACCTGCACGCGCAGGTCGGCGGCATGCGAATGTCTGACAAAACGGGGTGAGACGATGCGGTGCCCGCCCGATAGCTCAGGTACCTGGTAGCCCTCGTAGGCGGTCCGGGTCACGGGCCAACTCACCCACGAGCGATAGAGCGCCAGGCGGACTTCGGCGGCCGTCGCACTCGAGGCCAGTTCCGGGAGTGCCGAACGGGCGGCGTTCACGGCGCGCGCGCCGAACCCCGCGACGCAGACCCGCTCCACCGCGCCAGCCTTCCGGACCTCGGCGGCGACCGCTTCGCCCAGTGCCACCGAATCGACCTTCATCTCGACGATGATCAGCAGTTCGGGATATCGCCGCAGCACCTCAGCCAGGGTCGGCACGCCGATTCCCTGACCGCGGAATGAAAAGTGTCCCTGATCCTTGAATCGATAGCCGGCGTCGAGCCCGGCGAGTTCTGCCGCGGTCAGGTCCGCCAGCCGGCCTGCACCGTTCGTCGTCCGATCAAGCGTCTCATCGTGATGAACCACCACGACGCCGTCCGACGACAGGTGCACGTCGAGTTCGAGTCCGTCGGCGCCCGCCGCCACGCCCCGATCGAACGCCGCGAGCGTGTTCTCGGGGCCGAGGGCGCAGCCGCCGCGGTGCGCGAACACCTGTGGGCGGCGCGCGTTGAAGAACGGTTTCGTCATCGGTTGGTCAGCATCAGGCATTGTGCCTGAGCATTGGCCTGCCGTTGTCGCATAGGATCATCCCATGTCGAATCCCCCGGCGATCTCTACTCTCGGCGACCTCCGGCGCGCCGTCGACGCAGGCCGCGTGAAGCATCGCAGCGTCCACGAGGAGGTCCGCGAGAACCTCATCGAGAAACTCCGGCGCAAGGAACCGTTGTTCCCCGGCATTGTCGGCTACGACGATACCGTCATACCGCAGGTCGTCAACGCGCTCTTATCGCAGCACAACTTCATCCTGCTCGGCCTGCGCGGCCAGGCCAAGACCCGGTTGCTTCGCGCCCTGGTCACGCTGCTCGACGAATTCATTCCGGCGATGCAGGGATGCGAAGTGAACGACGATCCACTGGCGCCCATCTGTTCCGCGTGCCAGGCGCGCGTGGCCGCCGATGGCGACGCGGCGCCGATCGTCTGGATCGGCCGCGACGCGCGCTACGTCGAAAAACTGGCGACGCCGGATGTCACGATCGCCGACATGGTCGGTGACATCGATCCGATCAAGGCGGCCCGCGCTGGTCTTCAGCTCTCGAGCGAACTGACGATGCATTACGGCCTGCTGCCGCGCGCCAACCGCGGCATCTTCGCAATCAACGAACTGCCGGATCTGGCGGGCAAGATCCAGGTGGGCCTCTTCAACATCCTGCAGGAAGGCGACGTCCAGATTAAGGGTTACCCGATCCGGCTGCCGCTGGACGTGCTGATGGCCTTCACCGCGAACCCCGAGGACTACACCGCGCGCGGCAAGATCATCACGCCGCTCAAGGACCGGATCGGCTCCGAGATCCGGACGCACTATCCGGCCGGACGCACCGAGGCGATGGCGATCACCGCGCAGGAGGCGTGGCTGACGCGCAACGGCGCCGGGCCGCGCACCGAGGTGCCCAATTTCGTTGCCGAGGTCGTCGAGGAGATCGCGTTCCAGGCGCGGCAGGATCGGCGCATCGACAAGCGGTCCGGGGTCAGCCAGCGGCTGCCGATCTCGGCAATGGAGAACGTCGTGTCGAAC
>Ga0308173_10002029_pt1 | contig 10609 bp, 5 predicted proteins | sample PhyPR1_FD_203716 | JGI IMG/M metagenome (GOLD analysis project Ga0308173, IMG submission 203716) | Soil microbial communities from UC Gill Tract Community Farm, Albany, California, United States - DLSLS.P.R1 | ecosystem: Environmental > Terrestrial > Soil > Agricultural land | place: USA... | reverse complement strand
CTACAACACGCAGATTCGGTTCCTGACGACGTCCACGGCGGGACCCCTGTCGCCGGAAACGACGCACGACGCCACGACGAATGGCGATTCAGGTGGCGCACATTGGACACGCACGCAGGGCTCACGTCTCCTGTACGACACGACCGTCAGTGGGTCGGTGCGCAACAACTACAACGATTACCGTGGCGACGCAGGCGCCTGGTCGGCTCGGAACCTGTCGGGTGGTCTTCCGCCGGTGGGTCCGACCACCTACGTCATGGGCGAAGGCACGACCAACACCCTGCTCAACGTCGCCAACAACAGTGCGGCGAATCTTTCCAAGTCGTTTGAAATCCGCAGCAGCGCATCGTACGTGACCGGTTCACACTCGATCAAGGCTGGCGGCTCGTTCTTCCGCGGCGGCTACTTCCGTCCGGTGTCGGTGTACGGGAACGTCGTGTTGCGCCTGGACAGCGGCGTGCCGAGCCAGGCCACGCTGACGCTCCCCACCAACCGGCACGACAAGGTGGACGGCGACTCGGGCTTCTACGTGCAGGACCGCTGGACGGTCAAGCGGCTGACCGCGAACATGGGCCTTCGCATGGATTGGCTGCAGACGAGCGTGCCCGACCAGGTGCTGCCGGCGAGCGTCTGGCTGGCGGAACAGCACTTTGACGGCCGCGATGTGATCGACTGGAAGGATCTCTCGCCCCGGCTGGGCATCGCGTACGATCTGTTCGGGACCGGCAAGACGGCCGTGAAGGTGGCGGTGGCTCGCTTCGTCGACGGCGAGACGATTGGCTTGACCGGCCAGGTGAACCCGATGAACGCCATCGCGACCACCGATAACCGGACGTGGACGGACAACGGTGACTTCTCGATCTACAACGCCAATGGCTCGGTGCAGCTCAACGAACTCGGTCCGACGGGGAATTCGAACTTCGGCACGCCGATCATCTCCACCAGCTTCGACAACGATGTGCTGAACGGGTGGTTCAAGCGCGGCTACAGCTGGGAGACCGACGTGTCGATCCAGCACGAACTGCTGCCGCGGATGGGTGTGACGGCGCTCTATTACCGTCGCAACACGGGGAACATTCGTGTGACCGATGACCGGACGATCACCCCAGCCAGCTACGACGGTCCGTTCTGCGTGACAGCGCCAACCACCGACCCGCGGCTGGCGAATGCCGGTCAGCCGGTCTGCGACCTCTACGACATCAAGCCGCAGTTCCGCGCCACCTCAGGAACGAACAGTTTCGTCACCTTCGCCGACACGCTGGGCCTCAAACGGGTGGATGTCACGTCCGGCGTCGAACTGAACGTCAATGCGCGGCTGCCCAAGAGCGCGTTCGTCTCCGGCGGCGCAAGCTTCGCGAATCGGCATCAGAACAATTGCGATGTCGTCGACAATCCCGAGGGCGTGCGTTTCTGCGACCAGAATACGGGGTATCGTCCGGACATCAAGTTGAACGGCTCGTACACGCTGCCGCTGGAGGTCCGAGTGTCGGCAACCTACCGCGCCCTGGCCGGCCCGGCGGTGGCCGCCACCTGGGCCGTGCCGAACAGCACCATCGTCGCCGCATTGGGTCGGAATCTGGCCGCCTGTCCCGCAACCGGCACGTGCCGATCCACCAAGTCCGTGTCGCTCCTCGAGCCGGGCAGCGACTACATCTCGATGCGGCAGGTCGTGGACATGCGGTTCTCGAAGCTGATGCGGGTGAGCGGATCCCGGTTCCAGGTGAACGCTGATATCTATAACCTGTTGAACGCCAACGGGGTGCAGACCATCAACACCACGTTCTCGACGACGAACAGCAACTGGCAGAACGCGACGGGTGTGCAGGATCCGCGGCAGTTCCAGATCAGCGCGCAGTTCGACTTCTGATCGCGGCCGGGCGGCGGTGCGTCGTGGGACGTACCGCCGCCCAGCCGTGACCGTCAGGTCGCAGGCAACGGAGAGTCCATGAGGGTCATCACAGTCGCGGCGGTGGCGTTCGTGATGCTGGTGCCGGGATCGGCACGAGCGCAATGGATTGACGGACCAACCCCGGGCGTCCCGCGGCTGGCGAATGGCAAGCCGGACCTCAACGCGCCGACGCCGCGCGCCAGTGATGGCAAGCCGGATCTCTCCGGCGTGTGGCGCAGCAACAGCATGAAGTACGTGTTGCAGCTCGCCTCGGATCTCCCGGAGATCCCGCTGCGTCCCGAGGCGCGTGCGCTCTACGACAAACGCCTGGCCGTCGACGGAGCCGGGCGTCCGGCCGAGCGGTGTCTCCCGCACGGGTTGCCGCTCGACATGATGTTCAGTGGTTCCCCCATCCGCATCGTCCAGACGCCGTCGCTGGTGGTGATGCTCCTCGAGATCGCCAACCACTTCCGCCAGATTCCGACCTACAAACGGGAACTGAATCCGGACTTCGAGCCGACTTGGTACGGTTATTCGACCGGGACGTGGGACGGTGATGAGTTCGTCGTCGACACCAGGGGATTCAATGACGAGACCTGGCTGGACAACCGCGGCCTGCCACATTCGGATGCGTTGCACCTGATCGAGCGGTTCAAGCGCCTGAACGTCGGCCGCATGACGCTCACGCTGACGGTGGACGATCCGAAGTACTACACCAAGCCGTGGAACGTCGTGCTGTCCTACCAGCTGATGGCGGACAGCGATCTCTACGAGGACATGTGCGACAACAACAAGTGGGTCGCGCGCCCGCCGATCAAGTAGCGCGCCCGCAGGTTGATCGAACAAGAGAAGACCGGGACCACGAATGATGCGACATGGCGTTGGTCGTCTGCTGCTGGGAGCGGCCACGGCGATTCTGGTGTCGCTCGCCGGCGCGAGCCGTATCGCCGCGCAGCTGCCTGACAGCGGGGCGATGGATGGCTCGACCCCGTTGCACGAAGCCATTCGGCACAACGACACGGCGGCAATCAGGGCGCTGCTGGCCCGCGGCGCAGACGTGAACGGGCCGACGCGGTTTGGCGTGACGCCGCTGGACCTCGCCGCCCTCCAGGGCGATACCGCGATCGTTCGCACCCTCCTCGATGCCGGCGCCAAGCCGAACGCAGCCACTCCCGGCGGTGAAACGCCGCTGATGACCGCCGCCCGTGTCGGCCGCGTCGATATGGTGACGTTGCTGCTCGATCGTGGCGCCGCGGTGAACGCGAAGACTTCGCCGCGCGGTCAGACGGCGCTGATCTGGGCGGTGACGGAGAATCACCCGGATGTGGTCAAGCTGCTCGTCGGCCGCGGCGCGGACGTGAACGTCCACACCTCTATCTCGATGCCGAAGGGCGAATACTCGCCCGCGCAGCCGGGATTCGCGGCCGGCATGGGACTGGTCCGGCAGCGTGCGTTGCCGACCCCGGACGGCGGCATGACGCCGCTGCTGTTTGCCGTGCGCGACGGCAACCGCGACATGATGCGGCTGCTGCTCGAGCTCGGGGCGGACATCGAGCAGGCCTCAGGAAACCATACGTCGCCGCTGGTGATTGCCGTGTTGAACGGGCAGGTCGGGCTCGCCGGCGAACTCCTCGCCCGCGGCGCCAGGCCGGACACGGCGGACGACTACCATCGCGCCGCGCTGTTTGCCGCCGTGGAGCTGCGAAATCCGAATCGCAACACGCAGTTGTTCGGCGATGGCCGCGATCCGCTCGATCTGATCAAGGTGCTGCTCGACAAGGGAGCGGACCCGAATCGGCGCACCGACACGACGCCGGTGCATGGCTGGATGCAGCTCGATCCCTCGTGGGTCAACTTCGACGGGCAGACGCCGTTCATCCGAGCCGCGCTGTCGGGGGACATCGAGGTGATGCGCGTGCTGCTGGCCCAGGGTGCCGATCCGAAAATCACTACGCGGGAAGGCACAACCGCGTTGATGGCCGCCTCCGGGATCAACTGGGTGCCAGGGCAGACCTACACGCGATCGCAGGCCGATTATCTCGAGGCGGTGAAACTGTGCCTGGATCGCGGGAACGATGTGAATGCCACGAATTCGTTGAAGCTGGCCGCGATTCACGGCGCCGCCAACCGAGGATGGCCCCCGATCATCCAGGTGCTGGCTGACCATGGCGCGAAGCTCGATCTCAAAGACGCCGCGGATCGCACACCGCTGATGTTTGCTCAGGGGACATTCCTCGCGGTCCGCCCCCCGTCAGCCAAACCGGAAGCCGTGGCCTTGTTGCGGCGCCTGATGGGCGACGACACCGCGGCCGACAACGCGGGGGCGGCTCGTGGCCGTGGACAGGGCCGTGGCCAGGGGCAAGGCCGGGGACGGTCGGAACAATGAAGCGATCGCTGTTCGGTGCGTGCCTGGCGTACCTGCTGATCGCGGGGGCCGCTGTCGGCGGCCGGGCGCAGCAGCCGCCGGCTGCGGCGCCGGTGACCCCGGCGACTGCCCCGCAGGCCTTGATCAATCAGTACTGCGTCACCTGCCACAACGCGCGGGCGCAGACCGGCGGACTCGTGCTCGAGACGATGTCGGTCGACCACGCCGAGGCGAACGCCGAGACGTGGGAGAAGGTGATCCGCAAGGTCCGCGCCGGGCTGATGCCGCCGGCGGGGATGCCGCGTCCGCCGCGCGCCACCCTCGATGCATTTGCCGCCGCGATCGAGAACGCCGTGGATCGCGCGGCGACGGGTTCGGTTCATCCCGGGCGGGTGCCCCTGCACCGCATGAATCGCGCCGAGTACGCGAACGCGATTCGCGACCTGCTGTCCCTCGACGTGGATGCGTCGACACTGCTCCCGGCCGACAATTCGAGCCGCGGCTTCGACAATATCGCCGACGTGCTCGGCGTGTCGCCATCACTGCTCGAGGGCTACGTGTCGGCGGCCGCGAAGGTGAGCCGCCTGGCGGTCGGCGATCGCGAGGCGGCGCCAAAGCAGATCACCTACACGGTCAAGAGCGACCTGAGCCAGAACCAGACTCTCGAGGGACAACCGCTCGGGACCCGCGGGGGCATCGTGGTCGCCCACAATTTCGCGGTCGATGGCGATTACAGCTTCCGCCTGGCGCTGAAGCGATCGACCGGCGGCGTGTTCGGCGGCGGCGCCGTCGGCGAGCGGCTGGAGGTGACGGTCGACAGCCAGGTCGTGAAGCGATTCGTGCTCGACCCTGTCACCGGGTCGTTCATGCGCGAGGTGCCGGGGTCCAAGCCAGCCACGCCGGAGCGGACGGATCCCGCGGACGAAGTGGTGAGCATGAACGGGCGCCTGGAGTTCAGCGTGGCGGTCAAAGCGGGTCTGCACACTCTCCGCGTCGCCTTCCTGCAGCCGGCCTACGAAGCGTATGAAGACCTGGTCCGTCGTCCAATGTCGACGATGTATAACGCGCAGGTCGGGTCGCAGTACGGCTACCGCACGGTGCCGCACCTCGCGACGGTCACCATCACCGGTCCAAACGCCATCGACTCGGTGGGTGACACGCCGAGCCGCCGGCGCATCTTCACGTGCCATCCGGATGCCGCGGGTGAAGCCGCCTGCGCGCGGCAGATTCTCTCCGCGCTCGTGCAGCGCGCCTTCCGTCGGGCGCCGGTGGCGTCGGATCTCGATCCGCTCGTCGGCTTGTTCCGCCAGGAGCGGGACCGAACCGCCAACTTCGAGGCGGGCATCGAACTGGCGTTGCGCCGCATTCTCGCGGATCCCGAGTTCATCTTCCGGTTCGAGCCGGCGCCCGCAAATACGCAGCCGGGGGTGCCGTATCGCATCAGCGACACCGCCCTCGCATCGCGCCTGTCGTTCTTTCTCTGGTCCTCGATTCCCGACGAGGAACTGCTGACGCTGGGCATCGCCGGGAAGCTCCACGAACCGGCGGTGCTCGAACAGCAGACGCGACGGATGCTGGCGGACCCGAAATCGCGCGCCCTGGTCACCAACTTCGCCGCCCAGTGGCTGTATCTGCGCGACCTGAAGAGCGCCAAGCCGGACGAGGAACTCTTCCCCGATTTCGACGACAACCTGCGCCAGGCGTTCCAGCGTGAAACCGAGTTGCTGTTCGACAGCATCCTGCGCGAACAGCGCCCGGTGCTCGACCTGTTCGACGCGGACTACACCTTCGTCAACGAGCGGCTGGCGAAGCACTACGGGATTCCGAACATCTATGGTCCCGACTTCCGGCGCGTCCGTGTCACGGCCGACGCCCGGCGCGGACTGCTCGGGCAGGGCAGCTTCCTGCTCGTGACCTCGAGCGCGAACCGCACGTCACCGGTGATTCGCGGGCGGTGGGTGCTCGAGAACCTGCTGGGGAGCCCGCCACCGCTGCCGCCGCCCAATGTGCCGGCATTCGAGGAGAAGCCGACCACCACGGCGAAGTCGGTCCGCGAACGCATCGAACTGCACCGCAAGGCGCCGACGTGCGCGGGGTGCCACAAGATCATGGACCCGATCGGCCTCGCGCTCGAGAACTTCGACGCGGTGGGCCACTGGCGGACCGAGGACGAAGGGGTGGCGATCGATCCGTCGTCGCAACTCGTCGACGGAACGCGGATCGCCGGCCCGGCCGACCTCCGCAAGGCGCTGCTCGATCGGTCTGACGCGGTGGTGGCGTCGCTCACGGAGAAGCTGCTGATGTACGGAGTCGGCCGCGAAACGACCTACGCGGATATGCCGTTCGTCCGCGCCATCATGCATGCGGCCGCGCCGCAGCGTTACCGGCTCGCCGATCTGATCGTGGGCGTGGTCAACAGCGTGCCATTCCAGTGGCGGGTCGACGAGGTCAAGGGCAAGGACACCAGCCGCAAGGCTGAATGAGGCGCATCGTGACATTCATTACCAAGCGCGCGTTGCCACGGCGGACATTCCTGCGCGGTGTCGGGGTGACGCTGGCGTTGCCGCTGCTCGACTCGATGATCCCCGCCAGTACGGTGCTGGCGCAGACCGCGGCGACGCCGAAGAGCCGGTTCTGCGGCATCTACGTTCCGCATGGCGCCACCATCGACAAGTGGACGCCGGCAACCGAAGGGGCGGGCTTTGCCTTCAGCGAGACGCTGAAGCCGCTCGAGAAATTCCGCGATCGCATCAACGTGGTCAGCAACCTCGCGCACTCCCTGGCGGGCGGCAAGGGGTCGGATGCGGGCGCGGATCACGCGCGCTCGGCCCCGGTCTTCCTCAGCGGCGCCAGCCCTGAACGAGGTTCGGTGCACGCCGGCCGCACGCTCGATCAGGTCATCGCCGAACACATCGGGCAGGACACGCCGCTGCCGTCGCTCGAACTGAGCCTCGAAGAGGTCGCGCTGAATTGCGGCTCCGGCTACGGCTGCGCCTACCTGAACACCATTTCCTGGCGGACGGCCACGGTGCCGCTGCCGATGGAGAACAACCCCCAGGTCGTGTTCGAGCGCATGTTCGGGGACGGCACCACCACGGCGCAGCGGCTGCTCCGCAAGCAGCAGGACAAGAGCATCCTCGATTCGATTACGGAGAAGCTGGGGCGGCTCCAGGGCGGGCTCGACGCCGGGGATCGCGGACGCCTCGACGAGTATCTCGAGAACGTGCGTGAGATCGAACGACGCATCGAGAAGGCTGCGCAGCAGTCGGCGAACAACCCCGATGTGCCGTCGGCGCCGGTGGGAATTCCGGATTCGTTCGAAGAACACATCAAGCTGATGTTCGACCTCCAGGTGCTTGCCTATCGAGCGGACATCACCCGCGTCTCGACGCTGATGTATGCACGCGACTTGAGCGGGACCACGTACCCGGGGAGCGGCGTGCGCGATGGCTTCCACAATGCGTCGCATCATTCGAACCTGCGCGCGCGCATGGACACGTTCGCGCAGATCAACCGGTATCACGTCGAGATGCTCGGATATTTCCTCGACAAACTGCGGGCGACTCCGGATGGCGACGGCAGCCTGCTGGACCACTCGACCGTGCTGTACGGGAGCAGCATGAGCAACGGCAACCAGCACGACCACGACCCGCTGCCGGTCCTGGTGGCGGGCGGCGCGGCCGGCCGTCTCAAGGGCAATCGCCACCTCGTGGTGCCGGCACACACGCCGATGTCGAACCTGATGCTGTCGCTGCTCGACACGTTCGGGATCCACCAGGACAGCTTCGGAGACAGCACCGGCCTGCTCGAGATCTGACCCACCGCCGTGCGGACCCTCCGGTGTGCAACGCGTGATGGACGTCGCCGGTCGCAGTTGGTGTGCACGCTGGCGACCTGGGCGGCGGCCAGCGTGCTGTCCCTCGCCGCGAGCCCGCAAATCCGATCGCCACGCACGGTTCTCGATGGCGTGTACACGACGGCGCAGGCGGAGCGTGGTCAGCGCGATTACACCGAACACTGCAGCCGGTGTCACCGCGACAACCTGCGCGGCAATCCCGAAGCACTGGGATTAACCGGTACCCGCTTCATCGAGGCGTGGCGCGAAGACACGCTCTTCAGCCTGTTCGAGCACATGTCGACGCGCATGCCACGCGAGCCGCGCCAAACCCTGCCGGACCCCGTCTACGTTGACATTCTCGCGTTCATCCTGCAGTTCAACGGCTATCCGGCCGGGGAACAGGAACTCACCGTCAACAGCCTCGGGCGCGTTTACCTGGTCGACCATGACGGCCCCCAACCGCTTCCTAACCTAGCGTTGGTCCGGGTCGTCGGATGCCTGACCGCCGGGGCGAAGGAGACTTGGATGCTCACGCAGGCCGCAGAGCCGGCGAGAGCACGCGAGGGGGCCACGACGACCCCCGAAGAATTGCGCAATTCCGCAGAAGAGCCGCTGGGGCGAGCAACGTTCCAATTGCAGAACCTCGACTACGTCGACGGGGTGGCCCCGGAGGCGCACCTGGGACACAAAGTTCAGGTGAAAGGAGCGCTGGTGCGCCGCCAAACCGATGAACGCATCAGCGTGACATCACTGGAAACGCTGGCGAGCACCTGCCCGTAGGGGTCGGTGGGGGAAGCACCAGTCCGGCAACAAGTTGCAACACCCTTTGCCCTGGCAACGGCGTATCTTTCGACTGTTTCGGGGCGCCGTGCACGACGCCACCCAGCGTCATGCCGCCACAGGGGCTGGTTCTAGAAGGGGATCCGACGGAATGAGAAGGACGTCAATCATCGCCGCTGTCGTTCTGGCGTCGGCCACGCTCCACGGTGGCCAGGCTGGTCAGCAGTCATCGCCCGAACGTGCGCCGCTACCCGCGGCCGCCCCGACAGCGAGCAAGCCGGCGGCGACACAGGCGGCGAAGCCGGCGCGGGCAGTTCCGGTCGCGTCCCATCAGCAGGCCGCGGGCATGCCGGTCGCCACGCAGCGTCAATTGCTCGACCAGTACTGCGTTACCTGCCACAACAGCCGCGCCAAGACTGGCGGCATCGTTTTCGAGGACGTGGACCTGGCGAATGTTGGCCCGCACGCCGAGGTGCTGGAAAAGGCGGTGCGGCGTGTCCGCGCCGGCCTGATGCCGCCGGTCGGCGCCCGGCGGCCCGACGCCACGACGTTGACGGCGCTGGCGGAGGGCCTGGAAACGTCACTGGACCGCGCCGCGGCCGTCCCGAATCTCATCCCACCCGGACTGCACCGCCTGAATCGGACGGAGTATGCCAACGCCGTCCGCGAACTGCTTGGCGTGGAAATCGATCCGGCCGCGTACCTGCCGGTGGACGATTCGACGTCCGGATTCGACAACGTGGCGGCTGGTCTGACGATCTCTCCGGCGCTCGTCGAAGGCTACATGGGTGCGGCGGGCAAGATCAGCCGCCTGGCACTCGGCCGCGCGACGCTGCCGGAAGAGAAGCGGTATCTCGCCCCGCAGGACTACTCGCAAGAAGGCCATGTCGAAGGGCTTCCGTTCGGCACCCGGGGCGGCCTGCTCATTCGGCACCACTTCCCGGCGGACGGCGAGTACCTGTTCGCCTGGTTCCCGGTCCGTGGCAACACCGGCGAGCTCTACGGCGCTGAAGCCAAGGACGAAGAGCTGATTGTGCTCATCGACGGCCAGCGAGTCGGGTCATTCGACATGTCGAAGGTCCCGAACGGGACGGACAACGACAAGAACGAGCTGCGAGTGAACGTCAAGGCCGGCGATCGGACGGTCGGATTCACCTTCCTCGCCAACACCCATATTCCCGGCGACGATCTGAATCAGCACTACCTCCGCAGCGTGCTGGATACGAACCCGATCCCCGGCTTCATGTTCTATCCGCAGGTCGGCCAGGTGAAGATCCTCGGTCCGTACAACGGCATGGCGTCCATCGACGCACCCAGCCGGCGGAAGATCCTGACGTGCACACCGGCGACGCCGCAGGATGAGACACGATGCGCGCAGTCAATCCTGACCAGGATCGCCAGACAGGCGTTCAGGCGTCCGCTGACCGCCGACGACACCAAGGTGGTGATGGACTTCTACCAGTCAGGCCGCGGCAAGTCGGGCAGCTTCGACGACGGCATCGAGCGGGGGCTCCAAGGCATCCTGTCCGATCCCGAGTTCGTGTTCCGCTCCGAGGCGCCGCCCTCGAAGCTCGCGCAGGGACAGGCCTATCGCATCAGCGATCTCGAGCTCGCCTCGCGCCTGGCGTTCTTCCTCTGGAGCACGACCCCTGACGACCAGTTGATCGACCTTGCGTCCCGCGGCCGGTTGTCCGATCCCAAGGTGCTCCAGGCCCAGGTCCGGCGCATGATGTCCGAC
>Ga0308173_10002027_pt1 | contig 10612 bp, 11 predicted proteins | sample PhyPR1_FD_203716 | JGI IMG/M metagenome (GOLD analysis project Ga0308173, IMG submission 203716) | Soil microbial communities from UC Gill Tract Community Farm, Albany, California, United States - DLSLS.P.R1 | ecosystem: Environmental > Terrestrial > Soil > Agricultural land | place: USA... | reverse complement strand
AACCCGCCGCGGTAACCGTGACGGTGTAATTGCCAACCGCCAGGTTCGCAATCCGGTATTCCCCGGTGTTCGTGGATTTTGTCGTGTTGTCGACGCCCGTCTGAGTGTTGTGTGCTGTGATAGTGGCGCCCGGAACCGTGGCGCCGGATTGATCGTAGATTGTCCCCGTCAGATCCCCGCTGACAGTCTGGGCCAACCCCGCCACGCAGGCAGTCAACAGCAAAAGGATAGTCCCAACTAAACGTATATTTCGGCTCATACTTGTGCTACTCCGTTCGTGCCGTCACAAATAGCAGTTCTGTGACCAAATCAACATTATTGAGATATATAGGGGAATCAGAACGGATGTAGAGGGGAAATGCGCAAGAATATGATAATTCGAAAGTTGAGATTATTGTTTGCGGTAGGTGGAGGTACCGGAAGTACCATTTTACGAGTGCAACTTCGACTTATGTAATTGGACAGGGTGGAATACCGACGCCCCCGTCCTCCAGTGCCGCTCCAACGTTCAAAATCGAAGCTTCCGCGAACGCGGGCCCTACAATCTGCAAGCCGACCGGCATGCCATTGCCGCTAAGTCCACAGGGCATCGAAAGGGCCGGCAGCCCGAGCACATTGATGCCGCGCACCAGTCGAGTCGCCGCCATGCGCACGTTCGTGTCTTTTCCGGCGAGCCGTACCGTGACGTCCCCAATCTTCGGAGCCGGCAGCGGCGTGGCGGGCAGAATCAGGCAATCCACTTCGTTCCACAGTCTTTCGAATTCCGCCGACATGCGCCGCCGCAGCCTCTGCGCCTGGATGTAATCGGTCGCCGCAATCAGCCGCCCCTGGTTCAATAACCGCCACACATCTTCCCCGAAGTTACTCCGATCGCCGAGGTGCTGATCCAGCGCGGCACTCGCTTCCGACAGCAGAATCACCTGTCCGATCGCATTCAGCGCCGCGATATCGGGTGTCTGCACCGGCACAATAGCGGCGCCCAACGATTCCGCCCGCGCGATCGCCCCGCGTACGCTCGACTCCACATCGGCGTCCAGACCGTCAAAGTAGAAACTCTCCGCGAACCCGACGCGCATCCCACGAATCGAGCAGCCGTCTTCGGGCACATAATCGACAGTCGGATGCGTGGAGGATGTTTCGTCGCGCGCATCGAACCCGGCGATTGCGTTCAGCACCGCGGCGCAATCCCGCACGCTCCGCGCCAGCGGACCCATGTGGTCCAGGCTGTAACCGAGCGGCAGCGTGCCGAATTTGCTGACCCGTCCATAGGTCGGCTTCAGCCCTACCGTTCCGCACCAGGATGCCGGAATGCGGATGGATCCCCCTGTGTCGCTGCCCATCGCCGCGTACACCATGCCCGACGCGACAGCCGCGCCCGATCCGCCGCTCGACCCGCCCGGGCTGCGCTCCCGGTCCCATGGATTCCGAACCGCGCCGAAATGCGGATTGGCGCTCGTGATTCCGTATGCCAGTTCGTGCTGATTCAGTTTTCCGAGAGACACGGCGCCGGCATCGCGCAATCGCTCCACCACCGCCGCGTCGACGTCCGGGACAAAATTCTCGTAGAGCTTCGACCCGCCCGTCGTCCGCACGCCTTTGGTCAAAAACAAGTCTTTGTACGCGATCGGAATTCCATGCAGCGGTCCGCGATCCTTGCCCGCCGCGAGTTCCCGATCCGCCTGGCGCGCGCTCTCCAGCGCCGCATCACCCGTTATGGTGATGAAGGCGCAAAGCGGCCCGTTCAACCGGTCCACGCGCGAAAGTGCGGCTGTTGTCAGCTCCACCGACGACACCGAGCGCAGCCGCAGCGCCTCTGCCGCTTCCCGTATTGTCACTCCGCGGTCCCCGGACAAAACACAACTGCGGGGTTCAGATCGAACGGCAAGTCACGCACAGCAGGACGAAAGACTGTTTCCAGCGTCTGCAGCGGCGCAAGCAGCGCTTCCAGTTCTTTACCCGAAGCCGTGATGCCCCGGGCGCGGGCGATAGCTTCCCAGTCGCTCATGTACTCTCCTGACACCCTCATGAAAGTGGATCCGGCCGATCGTGCCGCGCGGTCCACTCCGCCCCCGCCAGCACGATCAAAGCAGCGACGAAACTCCACAACAGAATAGTAACCGAATGTTTGAAAATGTTGTACTCGCGGTCCAGCTTGTTCGCCAGCGGCGGCCACAACAGAAGGTTCACATACTTGAGCACTTCAAGGATCACGCCGACCACGAGCGCTACCGGAGCCACACGCACCGGGTCTATCTTGCGGTTTGGCAGCAGCCAATAGACCAGGAATAAAGCGAGAATCGAGAGCGGCAATGCCGCGATTTTGAAAATCAGCAGGTTCAGCCAGGATACATATGAGGCATGCAAGCCGGCCCAATCGGACAGCCATTTCGAATTCAAGCCCGTCAGCATTAACGACAGCAATGCCAGCCCGCCGCACGCGAAGATCATACCCAGCGCCACCATCTGATTCCGCAGATAGGTGCGATTCACAGTCACGCCCCACGCGCGATTCAAGGCCACTTCGAGAGGTTCGAACACGCCATTCGCGGTGAACAACAGAAGGAAGAGCGATGTCCACTGGACCACCGCGTGGCGGGGAGGATTGTGCCGGATAAAATCACCCAGGCCGCCGGGGAAGTAATCGTTGAGGGCGATATAAATCGCTTCCACCGCAGCCGGCCAGTGAAGAATATTGTTGCAAATCGAGATCATCACCGTGACAAACGGGTAAAACGACAGCAACACACTCGCCGAGACCGCGAGCGCATACACATGCGCCTCCGTCTCCATCAGGTAGCGAACGGTCGGCTTGGAGCGTCCCCACCAGGGCCGAACCGGATCGATATATTTCGTGAGCAAATTTCAGAGTATCAGCGAGCTATGCCGGGCAGTATACGCCCCGCCAGGAAAGATTCCTGGCGTCAGTCTACACACGCAAGCGTTTTCCCAGAGCTCCCAGCTCCGCCATCATTTCCGCGCGAGCGCTCCGCATTCCCGCCGCATCCACCTTGCCCCCGGCGAGATACTCCAAAACGATCGCCTCCGCACGCACCAACTCGCCCGCCGCGTCCGCCACTTCATTTGCGATCTCCAGCGGAATCTTGACCACGCCATTGCAATCGGCATGCAGCAGATCCCCGGGCGATATCGCCAGGCCGCCCACGCGCACCGTGCGATGCAGATCCACGATGTGGCTGTACCCATGCGAGCATACCGCTCCATTGCTGAACGCCGCAAAGCCGAGCCGCCGCACCTGTTCGAGATCGCGCGCCGGACCGCTGGTAATCAACCCCGCGGCGCCGAACGCCTTGTACGTCGTGCACATGATCTCGCCGAACGTAGCACCCACCGCGGGGTCATCCAGATCCTGATATACCACCATCGCCGGACCCGGCAGCTCCTCGAAACGCGCCACCTGTTCGTCGAGCGATGCGTACACATCGCCTTCGCGCCGCGCAAACGCGCACCGCATGGACGCAGTGGATGCGTATCCCACCACCGGCGCCATTTCCGGGAAGCACGCGCGAATCCGGGCATCCATGTACCCCTCGTTCCGCGGGCGCACCTCGAACAGCTCGATGGCGTTGGAAATGGTGGGAGTATCGAAACTGGCAAGGCGCCGCAGGTCAACCGGCATATTCCAACCTCACCACGGTTTCCAAATGATAGGTCTGGGGAAACAGATCCACCAGCAACATATCGGCGATGCGATACCCCGCCGCGAGCAGGCCCGAAAGGTCGCGCGCCAGCGTCGCCGGATCGCAGGACACCACCGTGACCCATCGCGGCTTTAACGCGGCAAGCCGGCCCACGACCATCTTTCCGGCGCCGGCGCGCGGCGGATCCAGCAGCACCAGATCCGGCGGTGTCTCCAGTTTCTCCAGATACGCTTCCGTGGTCGCCGCGGTCGCCGACACGTTTCCGAGGCCCGCCCGCTCCGCATTGAAGAGCAGATCGCGAACCGCGGTGGACCCGCTCTCCACGGCCGTGACTTTTCCGAAGCTCCGCGCCAACGCCATGGAAAACAGCCCCACGCCTGCATACAGATCCAAAGCGGAGTCGCCCGATGCGCCCGCAGTCGCCGCCGCTACGAGCTTATCCAACAAAAACCGATTCACCTGAAAGAACGAATTGCGGCTGACTCGATAGCGGCCTTCGTAATCCAGAGCGTTCTCCACCATGCCCGGAATCTTCTCCGTGCACCACTCGAAAAACCGCCGCGCCACGGGCCGATCGGTCTCCAGCACGTTCAACTGCACGCTCTGCTCATCGGTGAACACTTCGATTCCGTGCACAAAACGCGGCCAGCGCGAATCGCGCAGCATGCCGTTGAGTATCGCGATCGTCTCATTCACCCGGGGCGAGCTGATGGGGCAGCGGCCAATCGCGCACAACTTGTGCGACCGCGCCTCGCGATATCCGAGCCGGCCATTCTCGATGTGCAGTTGAGCGCGGTTGCGGTATCCCCAGGGCTCCGCCGCCACGATCGCGATATCCGAAGGAGGCTCCACTTTGCCGAGCCGCCGCAGCTCTTCCACCAGAATCTGCCGCTTCGCCGAAAGCTGGAAGTCATACCCGGCGTGCTGGTAGTGGCAGCCGCCGCATCGTCCGAAATATGGACACGGCGCCGGAACACGCTCCGCCGACGGTTCCTCCACCGCCGCCAAAGACGCCTTCACCAGGCCCGGCTTCTCCAGCTCACTGCGCACGCGAACGCGCTCCCCCGGCAAAACGAAAGGAGCAAACACCACGCGGCCGTCCAATCGGGCAAGGCCATCCCCGCCGTAAACCAACTTCTCCACGGTAATTTCAAAATGATGTGCGCTCATTAGTCTTAACGTATTCCCATCGAAGACGTGCGGCAGGTGATGGGACAGAGTCCCGTCGCTACGTCTGCTTTCACGTTACGATAATCCTTACTCCTTATGAAAACACGAGTCTTTTCCGGAATGCAGCCCACCGGAAACCTGCACATCGGCAATTATCTCGGAGCGCTGAAAAACTGGGTCCGCATTCAGCACGATTACGAATGCATCTTCTGCATCGTCGACCTCCACGCCATCACGATTTATCAGGAGCCGCCGCAACTGCGCGCCAAAATCCAGGAGATCGCCGCCCTCTACCTGGCGGCAGGCATCGACCCGAAAGCCTGCGCCATCATGGTGCAATCCGCCGTTCCGGCGCATGCCGAACTGGCGTGGATGCTCACCTGCGTCACTCCCGTCGGCTGGCTGGAACGAATGACGCAGTACAAAGTGAAAGCAGCTACACAGGAATCCGTCGGCGACGGCATTCTCCAATATCCGGTCCTGATGGCCGCGGACATCATGCTGTACCAGGCCGGCATCGTCCCCGTCGGCGAGGACCAGGCCCAGCACCTGGAACTCACCCGCGACATCGCCCAGCGCTTCAACTCGCTGTACGGCGACACCTTCGTCGTCCCCAGCACCAGCCTCCCGACCGTCGGCGCGCGCGTCATGGGTCTCGACGATCCCACGCAGAAAATGAGCAAGTCCGCTACGGGAGCCGGCCACGCTGTCGCGCTTCTGGACGACCCCGCGAAAATCCGCAAGACCATCATGCGCGCCACCACGGACTCCAATCCCGCCGTCGATTTCGAAAGCGCCGGACCGGGCGTGCTGAACCTGATCTCCATATATCAGGCGTTCTCCGGCGATACCGACGACGCCATCAAGCAGCGCTTCACCGGCATGCGTTACGGCGACCTGAAGAAAACGGTTGCCGAAATGACGATCGCGCATCTGGAGCCGTTTCAGGCTCGCTACCGGCAGATCGTCTCGGAGTCCGGCTACCTCGCGGGCATCCTCCGCGAAGGCGCCGAACGGGTCGCGCCCATCGCGAATGAGACCGTGCGCATGGTCAAGCAGCGAATGGGACTCTATAGCGAGTGATCGAGCGCTACCTGCGGCTTCTCCGCGCCAACCGCAATTACCGGCTGCTCTTCATCGCGCAAATCGTCAGCGAGCTTGGCGACTGGTTTTACACGCTCGCCGTTTACAGCCTGCTGCTGGAGCTCACGCACAGCAAGGCCGAATCGGTCGGCCTCGCGGTGGTGCTGCAACTTCTTCCGGGCACGTTCGTGTCGCCAACGGCCGGCGTGGTCAACGATCGCGTCAGCCGCAAGACCATCATGATCGCGGCCGACCTTGCCCGCTTCTTCATCGTGCTCGGCATGCTCCTTGTCCGCACGCCCGGAACCGTGTGGATCGCGTATCCGCTCCTGTTGTTCGAGACCATCGCCGCTTCGTTCTTCGAGCCGGCACACACGGCGGTCATACCAAGCATGGTCGCAGTTGAGGACATGCTCGCGGCTAACGCCCTGGCTTCCGTTGCATGGTCTTTCTGCCTCGCGGCAGGCGCGTCCATCGGAGGCGTTGTTGCCGCCCTGCTGGGCCGGGATACGGTCTTCATCCTCAACGCCGCGTCTTTTCTGGTCTCGGCGTGGCTCATCGCGAAACTGAATTTCACGGAAGCACACACCGAGGGGTTCCCGCCGCTTCGCATCGCTGAACTCTTCGACTATAAACCCGTGCTCGAAGGCTTTGAGTACATCAGGCACAACAAGAATCTCTTCGCAGTCGTGTTCGTGAAACTCGGAGGAGGCATCGTGGGAGCCAACTTAGTGCTCCTGCCCGTGCTGGGAGAACGCGTATTCCCGGTGAAACTTGCGCACCTCGATTCCGCGCGCGCCGCCATTCTGGGAATGAGCCTGTTGATGGGCGCACGAGGAATCGGAGCGCTCGCCGGCCCGCTCATCGCCGGGCGCTGGGCGCGCGATCGCGAATCTCGACTCCGAAACGGAATTCTCTGGGGGTTCCTGCTCGGAGCCGCGGGCTACCTGTGCCTCGGCGCGGCCGGAGCGGTCGCGCTGGCCGCCGCGGCTGTCGCGCTGGCGCACGCAGGAACGTCCACGAACTGGGTGTTCTCTACAACCCTGCTGCAAATCCACTCCGACGACCGTTTCCGCGGCCGCGTCTTCGCCGCCGAATACGGCCTCTGCATGGTCGCCATGGCCGCCAGCAGCTACGCCGCAAGCTTAGCGATCGATCTCGGAGCGGCGCCAAGGACTTGCGCCACGGCAGTCGGAGTGGCCATGCTCCTGCCGGCGACCCTGTGGCTCGCAAACGGCCAGGTCAGCACTGCGAGCCGGAGACCCTAGCGCGGCAACAGGAATTCTTTTTCTTGCGGCCGGCGCCGCTCGTCTGATCCGGTGATCCAGTAGGAGGGCAGTCCGCTGTCAATTCGGTACGGCAGATGCACGTCTCGAATTTCAAAGCTCACTGCACGGTCTTCCATGCCTTGCGGCACGCCCAGTTGCACGCGCCGCCGCAGCGTGCGATCCACCGGCTGTGGGAACGCAGCCTCCCAGTCGGGCGTCGCGACGAGCGGCACGGCGGAGCCGTTCACAGACACGCTTTCGAGCCGGATGCCAAACGAGAGGGTATTTTCACCCGAGTAAAACTGCTTGAGTCGAACGATCCGTGCCGCGACAGGGGCTCCCGCGGGAATCAGCACCACCGAGCCATTATGGATCCGCGACACAAGGCGAGCCTTGACCGGATCACCCACGGCGGCCGTTGCTGTATCGATCGATTCGGCCAGTGCGACGCCGAAACGCAGCCCTTCGGGAATCACTACAGCCGGCGGCGCCTTCGCGCGGTTCACATCGCCGTGGGCGGCTTCGGGCGCCGGTTCAAAGGAGATGCTCGACTCCCCCCGAAACTCGTGGCAGTTGGAAAAGACGGTGCGGTTTCTGGATTCGCCTGGCTGTATCCGCGAGGAACGTTCCGTGGTAACCCGTCACCACGGAATGCTCACGCGGACCGAACCGGTAGTGGCTATTTTCACGAGCGACGCGGAAGCCGAATGCAGAAAGCGTACGCCCGCCTTCAGTGATGGCGCCGTTATAGGTAAAGGTGGCCCTTTCAGCCTGGAAAACCGCGGAAAGGAACGCGGAGAACGTTCCGCTCGAGATGGCTCCGTCATGAACCATGTCGAGCAGATCGCGATCGTTGAACCGGCTTTCACCGGTCCACGAATATATTTCGCCGCTCGAAGCTTGCGCCACATCCAGGCGGAGCCGGTCGGAACTGACGGGGCGGAGAGGCGTTCGCCTCGGGCCCTGATCGCAACCAGTGGCGGTATAGCGCCGCCGGCTCTCATACTCGCCACGTTCTACCGTTTCGGTACACATGAACCGGGGCTGGCGTTTGAGCGATTCCACGACATTCGCGCGGACCAGATGAAGCAGGTCCATGGGATTTTGTTGCGCTTGCATCGTCATTGCGAAACCGACCGCCAGCGACAAACGCAACCACATGCGGATAGATTACTCTTTTCACGGCCGCGGCGTTGCTGCGGATCAGGCGCTCGATCATCTTGCCCGCTTCAACAGGAATCCGCGAATTCGGCTCAGCCATAGGGGCGCCTTCCACGATCACACGGCATGCGGAGAGAGCAAACCTCGCGCGCACTCGCGACGCCCGAATTCGCTCAGCTCAGCCGCCGCAGTCGGCGAGGTCGCGTCGCTGCCTCCACCCCGCGGGTGGTATCGTAAAACAAAAAGGAGGAGCCGGCCCACAGCAGGCCGGAACACCAGATGCCCAGGACCCCGTTTTACCTCTTTTCCGCCGTATTCCTAGCCCTATCCGCCCACGCCCAGAGTGGCCCCGAACTCACCGCGCGCGAGCTCTTTTATTCCGCAGCCCAGCAACCCGCCGCGCGCGCGGCTAAACCCGGCGTGCCCAACAAGAAAGCGGCGCCGGTCGCCCGGACCACCGCGGCCACGAACGTTCCGCCGAAAATGCAGCCGCATGTGTCCGCCAGCGATTCCGCCGCTGCGCCGGCCCCGGCCGCTTCCGGCATCATCCTTGCGGCCGCCCACACCAGCGCTCCCGCCCCGACCAACGGACCCGCCCTCGGACTCCGCTTCACCATCCGAAAACGCGTCGATGGCCAAATGGTCGAGGTCGCTCCCGATTCCGTCTTTCACGCCGGCGATGCCATAGAGCTCGATCTGGAAAGCAACACCCCCGGCTATCTCTACATGATCAGTAAAGGCTCCAGCGGCACCTGGAAGCCGATCTTCCCCTCCAAAGAAGTGCAGGAAGGCGATAACCACATCGACGGCTTCCACACCTACCAGATGCCACCCCATTCGCGACTCGTCTTCGATGAGCAAGCCGGCGAGGAACGCCTCTTTGTCGTCCTGTCCCGCACTCCCGAGCCCGATCTCGAAAACCTCATCTACTCCCTCCAGGGTTCCAAAACCGCGCCTGCCGCCACGCCGCAGCAGCCCAAACCCGCAGCTACTCCAGCCAAGACAATGGTTGCCGACCTGCGCATTGACGACCGCACTGTCGGCCTCCTCCGCACCGCCTATGCCCGGGACCTGGTGATCGAAAAGGTCGACGCCGACACGCCCGGCGATAAGAAAGAAAAAGCCGTCTACGTTGTGAACCCCACCGGCAGCGCCGATTCGCGCGTGGTCGCCGATGTCGTCCTGGTGCACAAATGATGCGCCGGGCCCTGCTGCTGCTCGGCCTCGCTCCCTTCGTCGCGAACGCCCAGCCGCAGCGCATGGAAATTGTTCTCGAGCGGCTGCAAGGCACTACGTGGCAGGCCGTCGATCCCGCGCTCGTTCTCGCCTCCGGCGACCGCATTCGCTTCCGCTTTCATTCGAATTTCGATGGCTACCTGTATGTCATGAACCAGGGCTCCAGCGGCAAGTACGAGCAGCTTTTCCCGCGCGAGGAAACCGGCCAGGCCAACCAGATTGCTGCCGGAAAGGATTACCAGGTTCCGGCCACGTCCACCGTTTTTCGCATCGCCGGACCTCCCGGCTACGAAACGGTCTATTGGCTGGTGAGCCCGGTGAAACTCACGGATGCGCAACGGCCCGGACCTCCGCCAGCATCCGCCGCGCCGTCCGCGCCAGTCAAACTGATTCCTCGCTGCGACGACGCCGTTCTCAAAGCTCGCGGCGACTGCGTCGATTCCGCCGCCGGCCCCAAGCTCATTCCTCGCGGAGCCGATATCCCGAAAAATATTTCAGGCGCCTTTGACCCCGGTCCGCGCGAACTGCTTTTCCTCCGCGACCAGAACAAAGCAGTGATCTCTTCTCCGGAGCCTTTAACCGGTCCGGTGGTTTATCAATTTCGCGTAGCCCACAAGTGAATTATGCGCAGCGCACTTATCTTCACCCTCACCGCCGCCGCGCTCCTCGCGCAGCAAACCGATCAAAAGCGTGACCTCAAAATCGAAAAGACCGATGAGCCCACGCCTGCGCCGAAAACCGTCTCCATCCCGCGAAGCTACGCCGTTGTAATCGGCATCTCCCGCTATAAGAGCATCCCGGACAAGCTGCAACTTCAGTTCGCCGAGCGCGACGCGCAGTCCATTTACACCATTCTCATCAGCCCGGAAGGCGGCAACTTCAAAGCCGAGAACGTCCACTTGCTCACCGGCGCGAAAGCTACACTCGCGGCCGTCCGCCACGAGATCGACGATTGGCTTCCCTCCGTCGCACAGCCTGACGACCGCGTCCTGATCTACTTCGCGGGTCACGGATTCATCTATCAGGGCCGGGGCT
>Ga0308173_10002026_pt1 | contig 10612 bp, 8 predicted proteins | sample PhyPR1_FD_203716 | JGI IMG/M metagenome (GOLD analysis project Ga0308173, IMG submission 203716) | Soil microbial communities from UC Gill Tract Community Farm, Albany, California, United States - DLSLS.P.R1 | ecosystem: Environmental > Terrestrial > Soil > Agricultural land | place: USA... | reverse complement strand
TCTTGGTCTACTGGGTATTTTTTTCTACGGTTCCTATTCTGGATTAGGGTCATCCCTATAGTAGGGGAAATGTGCTGGCTATGGGGAATAGTATACATGCGAAAGTGAAAAATCGATAAGACCTTACCCTTCACAGAAGGGTAAGGTCTTATTGGAATCTCTTATATGATCGAAAAAAATTTGGATCAATCCAATTTCAATCTCTGTCGAAGGAACAACAGGGAAACGGAGTATATTAATTACTAAAAATTATTAATTACTAAAAATTTGCTCATTTATCTGATGGGAGATTTTGTGAAGTTTCTGTAAAAACGCAAACTATGAGAATCTGAATGTGCGGATAGAATCTTTTCTGATTTTGGCTTACAAAATCCAAGAGGAGGAAAAACACCTTTTATTCGTTTTCTCTCATTAGAAACGAACCCTATCAAAAATTTTATAAGATTGTTTTGCTCAATGAGTGATATTGCCCCTTACTTGCCTGCTCTTCCTTCTTTCTTTATGAATTTTGAGGAGAAAAGGCTCTCCATCTCCGAAGGGGTATTTCTTTTTGATCCAATCAGTCAACTTCATGTTCAAAAATATATAGACCTAAAGATTCATCTCGGCCAATTGAACTTTCTCAAATTGTTTCTTCTTAAGGACCAAAAATATCTGTGCCAAGATGACAGATGCAAAGAATAATAAAAGACCTTTAACACGTAATGGATCTTGAAGTACTATCTCTGCATCTCCTTGACCAAATCCACCCACATTAGGGTTATTCGTTAATGGCTGATCGACCTTGATCAATTCGCCTTCTGAAACAAGAAGTTCCGGTCCCGGAGGGACAATGTCAACCACTTGCCCACCGTCTGATGTATTATCGATAGTTATCTCATATCCACCCTTTTCTTTACGTAAAATTTTGCTCACTCTTCCTGTTGCTGAAGCGCTATAGACCGTATTGTTGCTCTTACTCCCGTCGGGATAAATTTGTCCTCTTCCTCTATTACCACCCACATATATGGGATATTTCAGGAAGTGAGCTTCTTTATCAGTAGCAGGATCTGGTGAAAGGATGGGAAATACAAGTTCACTATATTTTTGACCAGGAACAGGACCTATTACAATAATGTTTTTTCGATTGGGACGGTAGTTCTGAAAATAAAGATTACCCATTTTTTCTCGAATCTCAGGAGAAATACGATCCGGAGGGGCTAATTCAAAGCCCTCGGGTAAAATTAGAACAGCTCCTACATTTAAAGCCCCTTTCTTACCATTAGCAAGAACTTGTTTTATTTGCGTATCATAGGGGATCTTAACAACTGCTTCAAATACGGTATTGGGAAGCACGGACTGCGGAACCTCAATATCCACAGATTTTTTGGCCAAGTGACAATTGGCACATACAATACGTCCAGTTGCTTCTCGGGGATTTTCATAACCCTGCTGTGCAAAAATGGGATATGCATTCGAAATGGATGTCCGAGTGATGATATGTATCATGACCAGGACGGAAATTAACTTAGTCATCTTTTTCGTCCAGTCATAAGTATTTCTATTTTGCATGGTTCAATTATTGGTTCCAAATCATTTTTCGGGTGAGAGTAGGTAGCTATCATAGTTACCTGTCAAAAATTCTGCTACTATATTGATTGAACCAAACCTAAAAGTAATAAATCGGAAGTCTCATACCAGGAGAAGAATTAGGGGGGAGGAATAGCTCATTTCTGAACACGGAAAACACTTTCTTTTTCTTTTTCAATTGTTTCGGTCGGAAAAAAACCTATTCTTTATTCATTCATCGAATGATAAATTACTACAAGTGAAGGAGATATACGATTGAAACGACGGAAGATCCAATATTTAAGAATCGTATCTAAGATGACTGGAAAAGTTGAAACAACACCAGATATTATTCGTTCGTTATGGGCAAATCCATAATTTTCGGAGATCGAATCGATCATCAGTTCCCAACCATGGGGCGAATGAAACCCAATACATAGATCGGTTGCTAAAAGAATGGAAAAAGCTTTCATTGTATCACTCAGACTATAGAAGAATTCTTGGATCCAAGAATTTAGAATGGCAAGTTGATTCTTACCCAGAATGAGATAAGCACTTATAAAAGCAAAACCTATTAGATTTGTTAATAAATGTGAGATTATCTGGATACAATCTTCATTGTACATTTCGACCAATTTTATCGTTTCTTTGTGAATCTCTATACGAAGATCTTTTGAATTTGTTTCCAAAGAATCTTCCACCATTCTTTCTAATAGAAAGAGTTCTTCTATTTTCTCAAATCTTCCCAGAGTATGTTCTTCCTGGAGATAATCAAAAATTTTCTGAGATTTACCAGTATTCCACCAATTTGTAACCCAAGGCTCCAACCCTTTCCGTAATGAAATAGAAATTACCCAGGGCAGTACTACTAAACATGCGAGATATCGTAGGGAAGCTGATGCTTGATATTCGGACACTTCCAATTCGTGAATCGCTAACGAATCTGATTCACTCGTCAGTTCTTTCCGAAATCTAGACAAAGTACGAGTGATAGAATGAGGTATAGGACCCATAGATTGATCTATTGCGTAATTGTTTTACCCCGAGAAAAAATATCCTCGGAGAAGAAATGGTTTGCTTCAAATGAGCGAGACGGAGCATAAGGAGGAGATTGTTCCCAGATATCCGATCATTCCAGATCGTATCTATCTGGACCAATTATCTATTTCTTTTTTCCATTCCGTCTGACTCTTTTTTAGAAGAATCACTTGAAGTAACATATTTGAGTCCTGATCACTGGATCGCTCCTTTACGAATCTTTCCCCAGTTATCTCCAAAGATGCCAAATGCTCTTGAAAAATGAAAGAATGACGAAATCATATAAGAATGAATTGGATCGTGATGAAGAATCGGGATGGGAGGAAAAACGTTCTAGTTTTAGGGAAACCGGACGGACCACTATATCTAGTAATTGTTCTTTCTGATACATAATATCCATTTCATAAAATCTTTATTATTCATAAAGATCCTATATCGTTCCATTTCCATACAATTATCTTTCAATTTTTATTTTCATTTATATGAAAAACAATATTGAAATTTCCTGATTGGATATTTATTCATGTTCCTTGATCTGATCCATATTCAAATTTCTCAACATTTGAATTTATATTGAGGATAAAGAACTCCCCGATTCATTTCAAAACCCTTCAATGGATACACGCAAGAAACGGGCTGATTCGGCAGCTTTCTGTTCGATCTCCCTTAGGTTCAAATTATCACCAGTACGGGTTAAAGGAATGTCTTGTCGGCCCTTTATTTCCATATAAAGAACACGACGAGGGGAAATACCTTCTTGAACTTCCGTTTTTATCATCTGAATATCTTTCATAAGAAATCGTAGGAAAATACGACGATTTCTTCCGGGAAATCCCCAACGAAAAAGACATACAATTCCTTTTCTTTTATCAAACTTATTATAGCCACTACCCACATCGAACAAAATTGTGCACCACAGATAAGAGCTAATGAACAGACCTGCAATACCATAAAAACACATTACAATTCCTTGTGGAATAAAGAGTATTTGCTGAGATGACAATAGGGGTATCAGGTCCTCACCAAAATAACTTGAAATACCGACTAGGAAAAATCCTAGTGAACCCAGAAAGAGGATACAAGCCCAAAAGAAATTACTTCTTTTTCGAGACCCTGTTATAGGTTCTATCCAGAGCCATTTGGATTGACGATTCATAAAAAATTGTATTCAATTCCATCCTATTGAAGTTGAGGGAATGGCCAAGTTTTTCATCCTTTAGTTCCCAAACTCTTATGAACTAGCTATCTATATACATAGATCACATTGAAGTCAAGTCAGCAAAGTTTCTCTTCTTGTCTATTTTTACGATTTAGTTCAAATCGGTCCCTTCCTTAATTTCTCAATTTTAGAAAAAACACTGGATCAGTGGAGTATAAATATCTCCAGGAATATATATGTATACCATAAAAAAGAAAACCGACAATATTAACATATTGATCAGTACCTATCTATTGACACATGCGTATATCTGATATGTATATGTATATTAATGGATATCCAAAATCATAATATATATAATAGAATGGTAAGATCTATCTATATTCATATATGAATGAGTCTAAATACAAATGGATATTTATACCTATTTTGTGTCTATAAGGGTTCTATCTGATATCATCTGAAATAGATATAGATATCCTATCTGTTCTACTGCAATTGAAAGATCCGAACCCATTTATTAAATCTGGGTTTGATCAGATTCATAAAATCTCGTCATTCTGAATATACAGATAGGAAAGAACCATTGTAATTGCCGGAAGTAATAAGCCGACTAGAGGCACGAAAATAGAGGGTAGGTTAGAATTTGTCATAGAACGAGTACCTTACTTAATCAATTAAATGTTTATCCGTATTACAAGGAATTATTATAAGATCAAATAAGTGATGGGACCAAATGAGGAGTCCTATTCGTCCTTCTTCATAGAATACATGTACGCAAATGTTGTTCCTTTCCCCGTTTCTTCCAAAAATCCCGAAAAATCATCTTGGATCAAAATTTTTTTTTAATAAGATCCCGGGTTCAACAATGAGGATCTTGTATATTACAATATATGTATATATATAAATACAAAGATCCATTTCAACACTTATTCATACTATATAATAAAATAGTGGAAGAACCTTGTTAGTATAGGATCGAGAATCATAAATTGTTGGTAAGAAGGGGGTGAAAAGCGATTCTCTTAGAGTAATCATTCTTTCTTTCGCCGCGATAAGAAACTGTATCACTGTAACTTTCGTTACAAGGAACTCGATTTGATCTTTTTTCATTATAAGAAACAAGACTCAACGTTCATTTTTTTATACGAGGAAGACCGTAAAGCTGAAATAGTTCACTCAGAACACCTTTTAAGAGATTACGTGGAACAATCAGATCAAATAAACCATGACCAAATAAATGCTCAGTCACCTGAAAATCTTCAATAACTTTCTGACCTAATGTCTGTTCGATTACTCTTTTACCTGCAAATGCTATGTACGCTTTAGGTTCGGCAATAATGATATCTCCCAACATGCCAAAACTAGCAGTCACTCCACCGGTTGTCGGAGACGTCAGAATCGATACATATAACAACTTTTTATCCTTCTGATGAATATATAAGGCAGAAGCTATTTTAGCCATTTGCATTAAACTAAAACTTCCTTCTTGCATGCGTGCTCCTCCGGAAGCACACACCATAATGACTGGAAGAGATTCCTCGGTAGCGCGCTCGATCAGACGGGTTATTTTCTCACCTACTACAGAGCCCATACTACCTCCCATGAACTGAAAATCCATAACTCCGAGTGCGATAGGAATACCATTTAATTTACCTATGCCTGTTTGAATAGCATCAGTTAAACCTGTCTCTATTTGACAGGAAGTTATATGATCCTTATAAGGTTCATCCTCAGAAGGAAGAGGATCAGAATTTGAAGGTTCATCCTCAGAATGAAATTGAAGAACATCTATAGTGTACATGTCTTCATCCATAGGACGCCAAGTGCCACGATCCATTAGAAGTTCGATTCTATCTGAACTATTCATTTGCAGATAATATCCACATTCTTCACAAACACTTTTATTCTCTCTCAAGAATCTGATATAGAGCAAGCTCTCACAATTGTCGCATTGAACCCATAATCTATTAATTTTAACGTAATCAATACTTAGATTCTTGTTCTTCTCCATCTCATTGACGTCCTTACTATCCCCTTCGACCGAATCTTTTAGTAATCCAGTTATTTTACGCCTGTCTTCGAACCACTCCTTTATAGACATAGAGTTTTTTTCCATATAAAGGTGAAGATTGTTACTTTTCTTATCTTATTTTGTATAAGGAGAAGTCGTCTAAATACAATGATTAGAATTATTAATCAATAGTGAAATGAATCATTGATAAATCATCTCCATTCATTATTGATTAGGAATCCGAAGTATCGATCCGGGATTATGATAGAACCCTTTATTCTTTTATAAAGAAAGATTCTCTCCTATACCGCGACGAAATTTCTTTTTCGTCCCAAATACAAAATCTTTTGGGCTAGAAGGGATTTGAACCCTTGACTTCATGGTCCGGAACCATGGGCTCTGATCCACTGAGCTACCAACCCTATCCACTGAGCTACCAGCCCTATCGAATTATCCATAAGATCAAGTTAAAGGATGAATTGGATTCGTTATCGAATGCTTGACCAAAACAAATTTTGATAGAATAACTCTGTTTTAGATATTTTAACTCGGGAATATCTATATCAATATCTATATATCAATATCTATAGATATTGATATATAGATATTGATATATAGATATCCCAGATCTCCGTTCACGATTTGGCTTAATCTTTGTGGTAGTGGTAAAAGATTAGGCCGGGTCCGATTGATAGAACGAAAGTCACTGGATTACAAGACATCAATCGCCTCAAATTCAAATTTGATCTCTTTCCATACTTCACAAGCAGCAGCTAGTTCAGGACTCCATTTACTAGCTTCACGGATCACTTCATTACCTTCACGAGCAAGATCACGTCCTTCATTACGAGCTTGTACACAAGCTTCTAGAGCAACCCGATTAGCTACTGCACCAGGTGCATTTCCCCAAGGGTGTCCCAAAGTTCCCCCACCAAACTGTAGTACGGAATCATCCCCAAAGATCTCGGTCAGAGCAGGCATATGCCAAACGTGAATACCTCCTGAAGCTACGGGCAAAACACCTGGCATAGATACCCAATCTTGAGTGAAGTAAATACCACGACTTCGATCTTTTTCGATAAAATCATCACGCAGTAGATCAACAAATCCTAAAGTAACATCTCGTTCCCCTTCAAGTTTACCTACTACAGTACCGGCGTGAATATGATCTCCACCGGACATACGCAATGCTTTAGCCAGTACACGGAAATGCATACCATGAATTCTTTGTCTGTCAATAACTGCATGCATCGCGCGGTGAATGTGAAGAAGTAGGCCGTTGTCTCGGCAATAATGAGCCAAACTAGTATTTGCGGTAAAACCTCCCGTCAAATAGTCATGCATGACGATAGGAACTCCCAATTCTCTTGCAAAGACTGCCCTTTTCATCATTTCTTCACATGTACCTGCAGTAGCATTCAAGTAATGCCCCTTAATTTCACCCGTCTCAGCCTGAGCCTTATAAATTGCTTCCGCACAAAAGACAAAACGATCTCTCCAGCGCATGAATGGTTGGGAATTTACGTTCTCATCATCCTTGGTAAAATCAAGTCCACCACGGAGACATTCGTAAACTGCTCTACCATAGTTTTTAGCCGATAGACCCAATTTTGGTTTGATAGTACATCCCAACAAAGGACGGCCATATTTGTTCAATTTATCTCTTTCAACTTGGATACCATGAGGCGGACCTTGAAATGTTTTGGAATAAGCAGGGGGAATCCGCAAATCTTCCAAACGTAGAGCCCGTAGGGCCTTGAATCCAAATACATTACCTACAATGGAAGTGAACAAGTTAGTAACAGAACCTTCTTCGAAAAGGTCTAAGGGGTAAGCTACATAGGCAATAAATTGACTCTCCTCTCCAGGAACGGGCTCGATGTCATAGCATCGCCCCTTGTAACGATCAAGACTAGTAAGTCCATCGGTCCAAACAGTGGTCCATGTACCGGTGGAAGATTCAGCAGCTACTGCTGCTCCCGCTTCCTCGGGTGGCACCCCAGGTTGAGGAGTTACTCGGAATGCTGCCAAGATATCCGTATCTTTGGTCTGATATTCAGGAGTATAATAAGTTAATCTGTAATCTTTAACACCAGCTTTGAATCCGACACTAGCTTTAGTCTCTGTTTTTGGTGACATAAGTCCCTCCTTTATTAATAATTATTTCTTGCAAGAACGAGGTCTGCTCGACATGGATCAAACGTAAACAATCGATTTTTACAGAAATATCCTACCTACAAAACAGTCGTCCGTTATTGGACAATAAGATCTGCTAGATACACTCTCATTGTATAATGTTCTTTATGTATGACGCAACCCAATCTTTGCTCTTTAAGTTCTTCCTCTATGGATTGACCCGAGCACCTTTCAGCTGTTAAACTAGTTCATTAATGAATTTAAGGAACCGAATCGACCTTTGACCATAATGGTGCGAATTGTCCATACGAAAAGAAATATAGAATAGGGAACAGATTTGCGTACGAAGAGAAGAGAAAAGGACCAATGAGAGAAAAGCCATGAATAGGGTTCAAGTTTCACATTTTACAGATGATCTGGACATAATGGTGAAGTATTTTCGGTTTTAGTTATGGATAAATTGGTTCTAGTTATAGATGAATCGAAGACTTCCTCATGATCCTTATCCATATCCATCTACCTATTTCATATTCCAAATATGAATGAATTCGAACTTTTCAATAAAGTAGGATATTACTAAGGTGGTAACTCTCATTCATTATTGACTGATCTGATCGACCCGATACGGAACATTTTTTTTTTATTGATGATATTGGCAAAATCATATTTATATATATATTCTTCATGGAAATTCTTTCCATTTTTATATGAGAACCAATCCTATTGTTCTTGGGGTTTCCGCACTTGTGGAAAAAAATGTGGGACGTATTGCTCAAATCATTGGCCCAGTACTGGATGTCTCTTTTCCTCCAGGTAATATGCCTAATATTTACAATTCATTGATAGTTAAGGGTCAAGGTACAGCCGGTCAGGAAATTCAGGTTACTTGTGAGGTACAACAATTATTAGGAAATCATAAGGTTAGAGCTGTAGCTATGAGTGCTACAGATGGTTTGACGAGAGGAATGAGAGTGATTGACACGGGAGCTCCTCTGAGTGTTCCAGTTGGTGGAGCTACTCTTGGACGAATTTTCAATGTTCTTGGAGAACCTGTGGATAATTTGGGTCCTGTAGATGCTCGTGTTACATCTCCTATTCATAGATCTGCTCCCGCCTTTACACAGTTGGATACAAAATTATCCATCTTCGAAACAGGCATTAAAGTAGTAGATCTTTTGGCTCCTTATCGCCGTGGGGGAAAAATCGGTTTATTCGGAGGAGCTGGAGTAGGTAAAACAGTACTCATTATGGAGTTGATCAACAACATTGCTAAGGCTCATGGAGGGGTATCTGTATTTGGCGGAGTAGGAGAACGTACCCGTGAAGGGAATGATCTTTACATGGAAATGAAAGAATCGGGAGTAATTAATGAACAAAACATCCCAGAATCAAAAGTGGCTCTGGTCTATGGTCAGATGAACGAACCACCAGGAGCTCGTATGAGAGTCGGTTTAACTGCTCTAACCATGGCCGAATATTTCCGAGATGTAAATGAGCAGGACGTACTATTATTTATTGATAATATCTTCCGCTTTGTCCAAGCGGGATCAGAGGTATCCGCCCTATTAGGCAGAATGCCTTCCGCCGTGGGTTATCAGCCAACTCTTGCCACGGAAATGGGTTCTTTGCAAGAGAGAATTACTTCCACAAAAAAGGGATCTATAACCTCGATTCAAGCAGTTTATGTACCTGCTGACGACTTGACCGACCCTGCTCCTGCTACGACATTTGCACATTCAGATGCTACTACCGTACTATCGAGAGGATTAGCTGCCAAGGGTATCTATCCAGCAGTGGATCCTTTAGATTCAACATCGACTATGCTCCAACCTTGGATCGTAGGCGAAGAACATTACGAAACTGCACAAGGGGTTAAGCAAACGTTACAACGTTATAAGGAACTTCAAGACATTATAGCCATTCCTGGACTGGACGAATTATCGGAGGAAGATCGTTTAATCGTAGCAAGAGCAAGAAAAATTGAACGTTTCCTATCACAACCCTTTTTCGTAGCAGAGGTATTCACGGGTTCCCCGGGCAAATATGTTGGTCTTATGGAAACAATTAGAGGGTTTCAAATGATCCTTTCCGGAGAATTAGATGGTCTTACCGAACAGTCTTTTTATTTGGTGGGTAACATTGATGAAGCTACCGCGAAGGCTATGAACTCCAAAGTGGAAAGTTAATTCTGAAAATGACCCTAAATCTTCGTGTACTGTCTCCTAATCGAGTCGTTTGGGATTCAGAAGTTAAAGAAATAATCCTATCTACTAACAGTGGTCAAATTGGCGTATTACCCAATCATGCTTCACTTGTGGCAGCTGTAGATATAGGAGTTATGAAAATACGTCTCAATGGGCAGTGGTCGACTATGGCTTTGATGGGCGGTTTCGCCAAGATAGACAATGATAGAATCACCGTATTGGTAAATAATGCAGAGAGAGATGTTGACATTGATCCCCAGGAGGCCCAGGAAACTTTTGAAATAGCTAAAGCTGACTTAGCTCGAGCCGAAGGCAAAAGACAAGCAATTGAGGCTGATGTAGCTCTGAAAAGAGCTAGAACACGATTAGAGGCTATCAGTGCTAGCCCTTTCCGTCTCTAATTAAACATTTCCTATCATTATCTGAAAATGGATTCAATGTTCCGTCTCGATCCAAACAAGTGGAGTAAAACTTTTTAGATGCCATCGACTCTTCAATGGTATCTAATAAGTT
>Ga0308173_10002025_pt1 | contig 10612 bp, 10 predicted proteins | sample PhyPR1_FD_203716 | JGI IMG/M metagenome (GOLD analysis project Ga0308173, IMG submission 203716) | Soil microbial communities from UC Gill Tract Community Farm, Albany, California, United States - DLSLS.P.R1 | ecosystem: Environmental > Terrestrial > Soil > Agricultural land | place: USA... | reverse complement strand
GCTCCTCGTCCTTCGTGCTCTTCCGGGCCGGCTGCGGGCTCGGCTGGGGGGTCGTGCGACGCCGGTCCCGCCACCGTTCACGCTGGCCGACATGCCGCGGGCAGGGTGGACTCCACTCGCGGAGGGGCCGGAGGAGGTCGCGTTCGGCACGCTCACCCGTCCCTGGAGGATCGGCGACGAGGCCCCGCTCGTGGTCGACCGGGAGTCGTTCGCTGCCTTCTCCACACCCGGCTACGCGAAGGTCGCGTTCTCCATCCGGGCGGACCCGGACGGCCCGGACCGGACGCGGGTGACGACCGAGACCCGCGTGGCCACCACCGATCCACGCAGTAGACGGCGCTTCGCCGTCTACTGGGTGGTCGTCGGGCCGCTCAGCGCCCTGATCCGTCGGCTGGTCCTGCGCAGACTGGCCACGCACCTCGAACGGTGAGCGGCTCACCGGCACAACCGCGAATCAACTCCACGGCATCATCACCTGCGTCTGCGAATGCGCAGTTCAGCTGCTCGTCCGTCATGCTCCTGATGGCAAGTGCTGGTCGAGCAGCATCCCGATCAGCAGCGCGAGCGGGTCGCGGCCGAGCAGGTCGTCGGCCGCGGGGTCCTGGGCGATGCGGAGTGTCGGCACGACCCCGATCCTGCCCGAGGTTCTCGTCGAGGCAGATCGGCGGACCGCGACTTTCCGGAGAGCGACGTCTTGGACCCGCCGATGGGGCGTTGGCCTCTGCCTCATCGGTCCGTTCGCCGCTGACTCGCGAGGCAAGACCGCGTTAGGAACGCGTCAGCGGTGATAGCTGCGGCGTCAGCGCGCCGTATGCAGGTCGCACGCTCGGCGCTCGGCCGGCGTTGAGTGTCTCCGAAGAAGCCGGGAGGTGTGGCCGTGGCGGACGTGGGCTTCGTGCTGCTGACCGTGGTGGCGTTCGCGGTGCTGCTCTTCGTGCTGCGCGGCACCGAACGGCTGTGAGCACGGCGATGGGCGTGGAGAACTGGGTTGGCCTGGCGCTGGCCGGTGCGCTCGTGGTCTACCTGCTGCTGGCGCTGCTGTTCCCGGAGCGGTTCTGATGAGCCCGACCGGTGCCGGGGTGCTGGCGGCGGTGGCGCTGGTCGCAGTGCTGGCCGTCACGCACGTGCCGCTGGGTGACTACATGGCGCGGGTGTTCGGCAGCGAGAGGCACCTGCGCGTCGAGCGGGCGGTCTACCGGCTGGTGCGGGTGGACCCGGACGCCGACCAGCGGTGGGGCGTCTACGCCGTTTCGGTGCTCGCCTTCTCGGCTGTGTGCGTCCTGTTCCTCTACGGCCTCGAGCGCCTGCAGGGCGTGCTGCCGTGGTCGCTGGGCCTGCACGGAGTGACGCCGGCACTCGCCTGGAACACCGCGGCATCGTTCGTGACCAACACGAACTGGCAGAACTACTCCGGCGAGTCGACGATGGGCCACCTCGTCCAGATGGCCGGCCTGGCGGTGCAGAACTTCGTCTCCGCCGCCGTCGGGCTGGCGGTGGCGATCGCCCTGGTGCGCGGGTTCGCCCGGTCACGCACCGACCGGCTGGGCAACTTCTGGGTGGACGTCGTCCGCGGCTGCGTGCGCATCCTGCTGCCGCTGTCGGTGCTCGCCGCGATCGTGCTCATGGCGTCCGGCGTGATCGACAACCTCGCCGGACCGCACACCGTGCACACCCTGGCCGGGGCGACGCAGGCCATCCCCGGGGGCCCGGTGACCAGCCAGGAGGCGATCAAGGAACTCGGCACCAACGGCGGCGGGTTCTTCAACGCCAACTCCGCCCACCCGTTCGAGAACCCGACCCCGTTCACCAACTGGTTCGAGGTCGTGCTGCTCCTGCTGATCCCGTTCGCGCTGCCCCGCACCTTCGGGCGGCTGGTCGGCGACAAGCGGCAGGGCTGGGCGATCCTCGCCGTGATGGCCGTGATCTTCCTCGGGTCGCTGGCCGCGACGACAGCCTTCGAGGTGCACCACTCCGGACCGGCGCTGCAGGCGGCCGGCGCGGCGATGGAGGGCAAGGAGGTCCGCTTCGGGGTGCCGCAGTCGGCGTTGTTCGCCACCGCGACGACGAACACCTCCACCGGCGCCGTCGACTCGATGCACGACTCCTTCACGCCGCTGGGCGGCGGGACCGTGCTGACGAACATGATGCTGGGCGAGATCACGCCGGGCGGGGTCGGCTCCGGGCTCTACGGGATCCTGGTCATCGCGGTGGTGACGGTGTTCGTCGCGGGGCTGATGGTCGGCCGGACGCCGGAGTACCTGGGCAAGAAGATCCGCTCCCGCGAGGTGAAGTTCGCCGCCCTGTACATCCTCGCCACCCCCGCGGTCGCGCTGGTGGGGACGGCGGTCGCGATGAGTGTGCCGGCGGCTCGGGCCGCGATGCTGAACTCGGGGCCGCACGGGCTCTCGGAGGTGCTGTACGCGTTCACCTCCGCGGCGAACAACAACGGCAGCGCCTTCGCCGGCTTGTCAGCAAACACGTCGTTCTACAACGTCGCCCTCGGTCTGGCGATGCTGGCCGGCCGGTTCCTACCGATGCTCTTCGTCCTCGGCCTGGCCGGGTCGCTGGCCCGCCAGGCGCCGGTCCCCGCCACCGCCGGGACGCTGCCCACGCACAAGCCGCTGTACGCCGGGATGCTCGCCGGGGTCATCGTCGTCGTGGTGGCGCTGACCTACTTCCCCGCGCTGGCACTCGGTCCCCTCGCCGAAGGGCTGACGCGATGACCGTGTCCACCGCTCCCCCGCCCACCGGTCAGCCGCCGGCGCCGGACATCCCGCGCCGGGTCGGCGGCGGGCTGCTCGACCCGCGGATGCTGCTGACCCAGCTGCCCGCGGCCGTCCGCAAGCTGAACCCCCGGACGATGGCCCGCAACCCGGTCATGTTCGTCGTCGAGGTCGGCGCCGCGCTCACCACCGTGCTCGCCGTCCGGCATCCCAGCGTCTTCGCGTGGCTGATCGTCGGCTGGCTGTGGGCCACCGCGGTGTTCGCCAACCTGGCCGAGGCGGTCGCCGAGGGCCGCGGCAAGGCCCAGGCCGACGCGCTACGCCGAGCCCGGCAGGAGACCACCGCCCGCCGGCTGACCGGTGCGGGCACCGAGGAGCCGGTCGCGGCCCCCGACCTGCGGGTCGGCGACCGGGTGGTCTGCGAGGCGGGCGACGTCATCCCGAGCGACGGCGACGTCGTCGAGGGCATCGCCAGCGTCGACGAGTCCGCGATCACGGGCGAGTCCGCACCGGTGATCCGGGAGGCCGGCGGCGACAGGTGCGCGGTCACTGGCGGGACCCGGGTTCTCTCCGACCGGGTCGTCGTGCGGATCACCGCCAAGCCGGGCGAGACGTTCCTGGACCGGATGATCGCGCTGGTGGAGGGGGCGGCCCGGCAGAAGACGCCCAACGAGATCGCGCTGAACATCCTGCTGGCCAGCCTGACGATCGTCTTCCTGCTGGCGGTCGTCACCCTGCAGCCGCTGGCCACCTACAGCCGCGCCCCGCAGTCGGTGATCGTGCTGGTCTCGCTGCTGGTCTGCCTGATTCCCACCACGATCGGCGCGCTGCTGTCGGCGATCGGCATCGCCGGCATGGACCGGCTCGTGCAGCGCAACGTGCTGGCGATGTCCGGCCGGGCGGTGGAGGCGGCCGGCGACGTCAACACCCTTCTGCTGGACAAGACCGGCACGATCACCCTGGGCAACCGGGAGGCCGCCGAGTTCCTGCCCCTGGCGGGCGTGCCGGCTGCCGAGCTGGCCGACGCCGCGCAGCTGGCCAGCCTGGCCGACGAGACCCCCGAGGGCCGTTCGATCGTCGTCCTGGCCAAGACGGCCTACGGGCTGCGCGAGCGCCGCCCGGGCGAGTTGACCCACGCCGCCTTCGTCCCGTTCACCGCAACCACCCGGATGAGCGGGGCCGACCTCGACGAGGACGGCGCACCGCACCAGGTGCGCAAGGGCGCGGCCAGCGCGGTGCGGGACTGGGTCCGCGAGTCCGGCGGGGTGCCGCCGGCCGATCTGGGACCGATGGTCGACGCCATCGCCGGCTCCGGCGGCACCCCGCTGGTGGTGGCCGTGAACGGTCCGGACGGGCCACGGGTGCTCGGCGTCGTCCACCTGAAGGACATCGTCAAGACCGGCATGCGGGAGCGCTTCGCCGAGCTGCGCCGCATGGGCATCCGCACCGTCATGATCACCGGAGACAACCCGCTCACGGCGAAGGCGATCGCCGACGAGGCCGGGGTCGACGACTTCCTCGCCGAGGCCAAGCCGGAGGACAAGCTCGCGCTCATCCGCACAGAGCAGGAAGGCGGCCGGCTCGTCGCCATGACGGGCGACGGCACCAACGACGCCCCCGCCCTGGCCCAGGCCGACGTCGGCGTCGCGATGAACACCGGCACCTCGGCGGCGAAGGAGGCCGGCAACATGGTCGACCTCGACTCCAACCCGACCAAGCTCATCGAGGTCGTCGAGATCGGCAAGCAGCTGCTCATCACCCGCGGCGCGCTGACCACCTTCTCGATCGCCAACGACGTGGCGAAGTACTTCGCGATCCTGCCCGCGATGTTCGCCGCGGTGTATCCGGGGCTCGGCCGGCTGAACATCATGCGGCTGCACAGCCCGGACACCGCGATCCTGTCGGCGGTCATCTTCAACGCGCTGATCATCGTGGCGCTCGTCCCGCTCGCTCTGCGCGGCGTGCGCTACCGACCCGGCCCGGCCGCGGCGATGCTGCGCCGCAACCTGCTCGTCTACGGCCTCGGCGGCCTGATCGCCCCTTTCCTCGGGATCAAGGCGCTCGACCTGCTCATCCAGTTCCTCCCCGGGCTCCGGTGACCGCCCATGACCCTCCTCCGCCAGTTCCTCGCCGGCCTGCGACTGCTCCTCGTGCTCACCGTCCTGGTCGGCCTCGCCTACCCGCTGCTCGTGCTCGGCATCGGGCAGGTCGCCTTCCACTCCCGGGCCAACGGGTCCCTGATCTCCGCCGACGGGCGACCGGTCGGGTCCGCGCTGCTCGGACAGGGCTTCACCGGGCCGCAGTGGTTCACCCCGCGCCCGTCCGCGGCCGGCGCCGGCTCCGACGGTCTCGCCTCCGGCGGCAGCAACCTCGGGCCCAGCTCGGCGAAGCTGCAGAAGTCCGTCGACGCCGCTCGCGCCGCGGCGGCCGCGTCTGACGGTGTCCCCCCGGCCGACGTGCCGCCCGACGCGGTCACCTCCAGCGGCTCCGGCCTCGATCCCGACATCAGCCCCGGCAACGCCTACCAGCAGGTGGACCGGGTCGCCGCTGCCCGCGGGTTGCCGGCCGCGACCGTGCGCCGGCTCGTCGACTCCCACCTCACCGGGCGCGCCCTGGGGTTCCTGGGCGAGCCGCACGTGAACGTCCTGGAGCTCAACCTCGCCCTCGCCGGGCTGCGCAGCGGAGGATGAGCGACATGGCGCGCGGGACCCTGCGGGTCTACCTCGGCATGGCGCCCGGCGTCGGCAAGACCTACGCCATGCTCGCCGAGGCCCAGCGCCGGCATGCCCGCGGCACCGACGTCGTCGTCGGTGTCGTGGAGACGTACAACAGGCCCAAGACCGTCGCCGTCCTGGAAGGTCTCGAGATCGTCCCCCGCCGGACACTGGCCTACCGCGGTGCGACGTTCACCGAGATGGATGTCGACGCCGTCCTCGCCCGTCACCCCCAGGTGGCGCTGGTCGACGAGTTGGCGCACACCAACGTCCCCGGCTCCGAGCACGAGAAGCGCTGGCAGGACGTCGAGGAGCTGCTCGACGCCGGCATCGACGTCATCACCACGGTCAACATCCAGCACTTGGAGTCGCTCAACGACGTCGTGCAGCGGATCACCGGCACCGTGCAGCGGGAGACCATCCCCGACGAGGTGGTGCGCCGGGCCGACCAGATCGAGATCGTGGACGTCGCCCCGGAGGCGCTGCGCCGGCGGATGGCGCACGGCAACATCTACCCGCCCGAGCGGGTGGACGCGGCCCTGTCCAACTACTTCCGCACCGGCAACCTGACCGCGCTGCGTGAGCTGGCGCTGCTGTGGACCGCCGAACGGGTCGACGAGGGCCTGCAGCGATACCGCCACGAGCACGGCATCGACCAGCCGTGGGAGACCCGGGAACGGATCGTCGTCGCGCTCACCGGCGGCCCGGAAGGCGACACCCTCATCCGCCGCGCAGCGCGCATCGCCGCCCGCACGGCAGGCGCCGACCTGCTTGCCGTCCACGTCCTTCGCACCGACGGGCTGACCGGCGCCGACCCCGGCCTCCTGGCTCGCCAGCGGGCGCTGATCGAGTCCCTCGGCGGCAGCTGGCACCAGGTCATCGGCGACGACGTCGCCACCGCGCTGCTGGACTACGCCCGGGCGGAGAACGCCACGCAGATCGTGCTCGGCGCCAGCCGCCGCGGCCGGATCCAGACCTTTCTGTCCGGTGAAGGCATCGGCGCCCGGGTCACCCGCCTGTCCGGCCCGATCGATGTCCACCTGGTCACCCACGAGGAAGCCGGTACCACCCGCGGCCCGCGGCCGCCGGCCCTGGCCCACGGGCTGAGCCGTCGGCGCAGGCTGCAGGGCATCGCCCTGGCCGCCGTGCTGTTGCCGCTGGTCACGGTGCTGCTGGCGAACCTGCGGGGAGCGCTGAACCTGCCCAGCGACATCCTGGTGTTCCTCGCCGCCGTTCTGGCGGTGGCGGTCACCGGCGGGATCTGGCCCGCTGTCGCGGCCGCGATCGCGGCGAGCCTGCTGCTCAACTACTGGTTCACCCCGCCGCTGTACACCTTCACGATCGCCGAGCGGAACAACGCCCTCGCCCTGCTCGTCTTCGTCGCCATCGCGGTCTTGGTGGCGGTGCTCGTCGAGCGGGTCGCCCGCCGCAGCCGGGAGGCCGCGCACGCCACCGCCGAGGCCGCCACCCTCTCCACCCTGGCCGGCAGCGTGCTGCGCGGGGAGACCGCGCTCTCCGCGCTGCTGGAGCGGGCCCGAGAAACCTTCGGCCTGAGTGCGGTGAGCCTGCTGGAACGTGCCGCCGACCAACCCGAGTCCCCGTGGCAGGTGATCGCCTACGCCGGGGACTCCCCCGCCGGCCCCGGCGCGCCGGTGCAGGTGCCGCTGACCGGCACGTTGATGTTGGCCGGAGACGGGCGGACGCTGCGCGCGGAAGACCAGCGGGTGTTCGCCGCCTTCGGCGCCCAGGCCGCCGTCGTCCGGGACCGCGAGCGGCTCGCTGAGCAGGCGGCCGAGGCCGGCGAGATCGCCGAGGCCGACCGGATGCGCACCGCCCTGCTCGCCGCTGTCAGTCATGACCTGCGCGGCCCGCTCGCCTCGGCGAAGGCGGCCGTCACCAGCCTGCGCAGCCGCACGGTGCGGTGGACCAACGAGGAACGGGCCGAGCTGCTGGCCACCGCGGAGGAGTCGCTGGACCAGCTGACCCGGCTGATCGAGAACCTGCTGGACATGAGCCGCCTGCAGGCCGGCGCGCTCGCCGTCATCGCCCGACCCGTCGCCCTGGACGAGCTCGTCCCCCGGCTGCTCGACGATCTCGGCCCCGGCGCTCACAACGTGACCGTCGACGTCCCCGAGACCCTGCCCGAGGTCATCGCAGACGCCGCCCTCCTGGAGCGCGTGCTGGCCAACCTGCTCGCCAACGCCCTCCGTCACAGCCCACCCGGCCGGCCTCCGGCGCTCGCAGCCAGCGCGCACGCCGGCCGGGTGGAGATCCGGGTCGTCGACCGCGGACCCGGCGTCGCCGCCGAGGACCGGGAGCGGATCTTCCAGCCGTTCCAGCGGCTCGGCGACCGGGACAACACCACCGGCGTCGGGCTCGGGCTCGCCCTTGCCCGCGGCCTCGCCGAGGCGATGGGCGGCACCCTGCTCGCCGACGACACCCCCGGCGGCGGACTGACCATGACCGTCTCGCTGCCGGCGGCCGGCGAGCCCGGCCCGCCGCCCGTTCCGGCCGAGGAACCCGAGGCCGCGCCACACCGGGTCGGGACGCCGTGACCCGCGCGCTCGTCATCGACGACGAACCCCAGATCGTCCGCGCGCTGCGCGTCAACCTCCGCGCCCGCGGCTACGACGTCGAGGCCGCCCCCGACGCGACCACCGGCCTCGCGCTGGCCGCCAAGCGGCCGCCCGACGTGGTCATCCTCGACCTCGGCCTACCGGACATGGACGGCAGCGAGGTCATCGCCGGGCTCCGCGGCTGGACCACCGCGCCGATCATCGTGCTCACCGGCCGCACCGACCAGCCACAGAAGATCGCCGCCCTCGACGCCGGCGCCGACGACTACGTCACCAAGCCCTTCGACATCGAGGAGCTCTTCGCCCGGATGCGCGCCGTCGCCCGCCGCGCCACCGCCGACGGCGCCGAGCCCGCCGCGGAGATCGGCCCCTGGGTCGTCGACCTGGCTACCCACCGGGTTCGCCCCCGCGACGGCACCGGCCCGGACCAACGGCTCACCCCCACCGAGTGGCGCATCCTCGAGCTGCTCGTCCGCCACCCCGGCCGCCTGGTCACCCAACACCAGATGCTCACCGACGTCTGGGGGCCGGCCTACCAGAAGGAGACCAACTACCTGCGGCTCTACCTGGCTCAACTGCGCCGCAAGCTCGAGCCCGACCCGGGCCATCCCCGCTACCTGCTCACCGACCCCGGGATGGGGTACAGGTTCGTCCCCGCCACCGCACCGTGACCAGGATGTGCTCACGCCCAGGCAGAGCGGCCCTACGGCTCCCGCAGCGGAGGCCTCGGGGGGCACCGTGCCGAGCTGTTGGGGAGGAGGCTGCACGGATGACCGAGTCTGAGTTCGCCGCCTTGCGAGAGCGGGCCGCACAGGGAGATGCGGACGCAGTGGATGAGCTGATCGAGCGACCTCGCCGAGCTACGACGACTGTCCGACCTGGGCAACAGCACTGCCACCCATGAGCTCCGCGGGCTTGAGCCCGAGTGAGGGCGACACGTCCCCAGATCGCAGGTAATCCAACCCGCGCGGCGGCCATTCCAGGCTCGGCCCGCACGGACCGCTTCGACTCAGGCCCCTACTGTTCCTCTTGACACCTGCTGGTCGAGCAGCATCCCGATCAGCAGCGCGAGCGGGTCGCGGCCGAGCAGGTCGTCGGCCGCGGGGTCCTGGGCGATGTGGAGGTCTGGCACACCGGAGATCGCGCCGCAGAACGATGCCGCCGCACTCACCCGGCGCCTCCCGCCCACGCCGGCATCGCTCTTCGCGGCCGACGCGGCTGGCGAGCGGCTTTGACGCGACCAGGGCGCTGTTCGGTCGAGGGAGAGGACGAGCCAGCGGCGGCCTGTTCCCGGCGGCTCTCGGCGGCCCGGGCGGCAGCGACCGGGACGCGATGGACCGGTGGGAGCAGGAGCTTCCTCCCCGACGGGCGCGGGCCTCCGGCTGACCTGGCCCGGAGGATCATGGTCCTGCCTCGGCAGGGCGTCACCGCGTGAGCAGGGTGCCGACCCGAGGCCAGAGGCCGTCCGACCCGGCCGACCACATCGTTGGACTCTCGCTGACCCGCGGTTTCCTACCTAGCGTCCGGATCGTCGAACACCGCCGAGCCCGAGGACCGCACCGTGCCCACCCCGCCACGCGACTACGCCGATCTGTTCCTCGCTCCGGTAGCACTGCAGATCGACCGGCGACTCGAGGAGCTCGCGGACATGGACCGCGACGGCCTGCACAAGCGGGTGGTCCTGGAGACGAACAGCGAGGCGAACGAGCGCACCCGCCGGGCGCGCGATGTGGTCGAGAGCGTGACGCACGTGCTCGACCTGCACGGCTGGACGACCGAATGGGACGAGCGCGGCGTCCGGCTGAGCCACGACGAGCACAGCCTGGTGCTCGGCGTACCACGCAACGTCACCGCGTACGTCGAGGAGTTGCCGGCCGGGTGAGGGTCCTGGCCTCCTGACCAGGCCGCCCGACCGGCGGCGCCAACCAGGAAGGCGAGGATCATGACCACACCGATCGGATCCGCTCCGACCCGCGCGCACCGGCCGCTGCTCGGTCTTCGACACAGGCCCGGCCGGCTCGCTGTCGCGGTCTTCCGGCTACCGCTCAAGGCCTACCAGCACAACGCCGGCCCGGCAGTGGGTCACACGTTCGTGGCGTTCACCCACCTGGGCCGCAAGACCGGTCGGACCTACCAGACGGTGGCGATGGTGGCCCGCTACGACCAGGCCACGGACGAGGCTGTGATCACCGCGGGCTGGGGCCCGCAGACCGACTGGTACCGCAATCTGCAGGCCCACCCCGCCGTGCAGGTGCAGCTGGGCGGCCGTACCTTCACCCCCCAGCAACGTTTCCTTGCCGACGACGAGGCCTTCGACGTCATCGTGCAGTTCCGCCGGGAGCACCCGCACCGGGTGCGGTTCTTCAGCAGGGTGCTCGGCTGGGGCGATCTGCGTGATGACGCCCGTGTGCGGGAGTTCGTCGGCACGCACCCGTTTGTCGCCTTCCGGCCGGCCGAGGCGTCGGCCCCACCGGCCGCCACGCAGCAGTAGGACCACGGCGGCGTCGCGGAGACCTCCCCGCCCGTCGTCAGCACGCTGCACAGCAGGTCGGTCGGCCGAAAGGCCCGGGCGGGTGCTTCGAACCTCCCAGCCTCCTCG
>Ga0308173_10002024_pt1 | contig 10613 bp, 3 predicted proteins | sample PhyPR1_FD_203716 | JGI IMG/M metagenome (GOLD analysis project Ga0308173, IMG submission 203716) | Soil microbial communities from UC Gill Tract Community Farm, Albany, California, United States - DLSLS.P.R1 | ecosystem: Environmental > Terrestrial > Soil > Agricultural land | place: USA... | reverse complement strand
TGCGGCAATGTCGGAGGGCAAAAGGTTGACGCTGTTATTGACCGCGACGGCATTGCCATTGAGGTAAAGAATTCCCTGACGGCCATCCATGACGACGGCGAGATGGGTCCATTGATTCAGCGGCATGGATGAGGGTGATTCTATGACACGATTGTAAACGGATAGATTGGGCGTGATGGCACATTGTATCAGCCCGGAAGCGTCCGAAGCCGTGAGATAAAAGAATTGGTTATTGTTCCGGCCAAAATCAAAAACGCGCTGCCAGTTACCACCGCCAGCCCAGTTGGCCCACCCAGAGATGGTCTGAGCGGTGCCGACCGCTGATGGCAAGCTGACGTACTGGTTTCCGGAGCCGGTGAGCCTGAGGACGTTGCCGCGGACGGCATCGCTTACGATGGAAGCGCCGTTCCTGAGCGTTCCGTTTAACTGGCTGAGGACATCCTGAGCGCCATTGGTGAAGGGATAGTACGAGGCGAGGCCGCTGGCAACCGAGGCTGGCAAAGGATAGATGGTAACCAAGTTGGTTGCGCGTCGTCCGAGATTGTCGACGGCGGAAAGCGATACCTGATAGAAACCGCTCGTGGCCCCTACCCCGCTTGAAGGAATGTTGAATGAGCCGGTGGCGATCCCACTTTGGGGCCCCAAAACATTGTTAGTAACGCCGACATTCACAAATGTCACCTGCCAGGTGAGCCCAGTTGCGGAAATGGCAGCGTCGTAGAAATCATTCGCGCTTCCGGCGAAGCTGATGCTGTCGCCGGACCGGTATACCGTGCCATGCGCCGGTTGGGTGATGGTGATCTGTGGCGCGACGATTTCGGATTGCGCGAGCGGCCGCGAAATGATGCGGACGGAACTCAGCCGTCCGCTGAAGTAAGGGTCCGCCGGCCATTGGCTCTTCCCCAAATAAATATCGGTCGCATTGAGGTTTTGAGGCACCAGGTTCGCGAAAAGGTTAGTGGCCACCGGCGTACCGTTGGTGTAGAGCGTGACGCTCGAGCCATTCATTACCACGGCCACGTGTGTCCAAACGTTCACGGGCAACGCCGCCGGGGCTTCGACGATTTGCTCGCCGGCAATGCTGTTGATGCTGATATTAAAACGCAGCTTCCCGCTGGCTGCCATGGGAGTGAGCACACTGTAGCGGTTGGTGTCGTTGCCGAAGTCGTAGATGCGCTGCCACGCGCCTCCGCCATTCCATTTCACCCACGCCATGAATGTTTGCATGCCTGACAGGTCGGCAGGAAAACTGACGAACTGATTGACGCCGGACAAGTTGAGCACGTTTCCGCGAGTAGCGTCATTTACGAATGAAGCACCGCCGTTGAGCGTGCCATTGTAATGGCCGTTCGCGTCAGACGCGTCAGATTTGAAAGGATAATACGATGACCACGCTGGCGGCGGATTCGCCGGAGACAGAACTGAGGAGACCGAGCTCTGGCGATTCGAGCTGTCGGTTGCGGTCATGATCAGAACATAGTTGCCGCCGCCGGTGGCGTTCGCAGGAATATCAAAAGCACCGCCGCTCACTCCGCTCAGCGGGCCGAAAACCAGGTTGGTTTGTCCGTCCTGCACATAATTAATCCGCCAATTCAAATTGCTGCTGGCTAAGGGCCGGTTGGCAAAATCGGTCGCCGAACCGCTGAAGCTGACGGTGCTGCCGGGCGAGTAAGAAGAACCGCTCGCCGGTTGGGCGATTGTGGGAATGGGGGCGACGATTTCCGCGGGCGACAGCGCGCGGCCATAAGCGCGGAACCCGGCATATTGGCCATTGAAGTAAGCATCCGCCGAAAACTTACTCCGGCCAAGGTGATTGGTTTGCGGCGCTACATTAACCGGAAGCAGGTTCATGCCCGTGTTCGTGACAACGGGCGCGCCATTTACGTAAAGGACGCCTTGGGAACCGTTCAAGACCAGCGCCACATGGGTCCAAACATTGGTTGGCAGCGGGCTGTTCCACTGAATAATTTGCAGATTCCCGCCAGGATTGATATCGCAACGGAGCACGTTATCGCCTGAAGCTGGCGTCATCATGACGGTTTTGCTGGTATCAAACCCGAAATCGAAAATGCGTTGCCAGGGCCCGCCGCCGCGCCATTTTACGACGGCAACGAACGTTTGCGCGTAGCCAACGCCGGGCGGCAGCCATACATATTGGTTCGTGCCGTTGAGGTTCAACACGTGAACGTAATTACCATCGGTGGTGACAGACGCGCCGTTCTGCAGCAGCCCGTAGTATTGGCCATTTTCGTCGCGCGCATCCGCTGCGAAGTTGTAAATGGCAGACCAATCATTGGTGTAAACTGGCCAGTCATCCGCTGTCCAGGACAGCGGCACGAAGGCAAAATCGGCTGAACCGTATGCGCCGTATTCGGGCGCCCACGAGTTGGCATCGTAATAATGATAGCTGAACGCCTGAGCTCCGCCTTCTGAAAGGATGCCGACGTGGCCCGGACCGGTATACTTACCGGTCCCCTGTTGAAATAACGTGCCGCCGTTCGCGGCCATGCTGACTCCGTTTCGGTCGAGATAGGGACCTGTGATGCTGGTGCTACGGCCCACGCGAATATTGTATGTGCTGTTTACACCCGAGCAGCATGAGCCCCAGTTCGCAAAGAGATAATAATAGCCGCCGCGCCGCCACAGGTAAGAGGCTTCGATCGAGTTGTTGTACGCGAGTTGATAGGTCGGCGAACTCGGGCTGATGCGCAACCCGCTGAGCGTATCCAGTTGCACCAGGTAAATCCCGTTCCAATACGAACCAAATGCCATCCACAAATTCCCGGAGTTGTCCCAACTCAAACACGGGTCAATCGTGTTGTAAGGAGAACCGTTGGTGGAAGTAATCACGGGCCCCTGGTCAGTCCAATGATAAGCCGGGTCAGAGGGATCGAGTGTGGGGTTGGTGACCAATCCAATGCCCGACACCTGGCTGCCGAAAGTCGAAACAGCGTAATACAGGTGGTATTGGTTGTTGAACAAGAGGACATCGGGTGCCCAAAAGATGCCCGTAAACCCGGGCACCGCGTTGGTGGTCCAGGATGGAACGTTGGTAAAAACCGAAGGGCCAGGAGACCAGAAGGTTTTATCGGCTGAAGATTTGGAGAGAATCCCCTGCCCTGTCCAGAATTGATAATAGCGGTTTTTGCACTGGACCATCGTCGAGGGATCGTGGGCGGAAAGGTAGCCGCGCAATAGGTTCGTGGGCTGAGCTAGGAGCGATGCGGAACAAAGCCAACTGATAAGAAACAAGAACAGCCGGAAGTGGGAACTCGAAGGCTTGTCATTGCCGAGAGCTCGCAGGCGGGCGTTTGAGGGAAACTGATGGTCAGGGCCGCAGAGTCTTCTTAAATCCCGTAGGGATGGCCTGTTTATAGAACACGCGAGCCCCGGACGTCCTCTCTTTTTGTTTTGCAGCCGCCCGGCTGTAAACAGGTCATCCCTACGAGATTTCAAGAATTCCCGGAAATGCTGTACGGCGGTGGGTCGGAACACCCTAAGGACGGCTTTCAAAACATGAACCCCGGATTTCCGCCGGCAGGGTTGGCCACATTCGTCATCTGATTAAACTTACGCCACTCAACGTGCCCGTCCAAAAACATAATGTTGCCGCCGTTCGGCAAGGTGGCGTTCATATGCGCGGTGCGCACGCTCGTGCTGCCGGCGGCGGAAATATCTGTGTAACGCCGGCCACTGAGCCCATTGAGAAAGAGAGTTGCGTCAGTGATGACCTCGGTGCCTGTGACCCCGGTTCCTGGTTTGGGGGTTGTGGTTTTTGTGACCTCGATGAAATTGGTGAGCACGGCGTCCGCCCTGGAATTTGGAAACATCCAGATATAACCAGTCACGATATAAGGATATGGCGGACTCGAACTGCCCGTGAAGGCCTGCCACGCATTTGGGGTTGCGCTGTTATACAGATAGTACTCGTTTGGACAATAAAAGATATCCTGCCGCACCGCATTCTGTTGCAGGTTCGTGATGGCATAGGCTGAGATATCCCACACCCACACGCCAAGATTCTTGCAATCGGGCAATCGGTCCTGATTGTCATTGGCGTACATCAAGGTCGCCAGGCTTAACTGATGCTCGTTGCTCTTGCACTGGGTGATTTTCGATTTCTCTTTAGCTTTAGCAAGCGAAGGCAAAAGCATCGCCGCCAGAATGGCGATAATGGCAATGACGACCAGCAACTCTATAAGGGTGAATGCCAGCGGTGTAGGAACGCGGCATTTATGCAGCTTCACTGGAAGAGTGGAAAGCAGTGCGGACGCCTCGTCCTCGCGTTTCCCGGCGGACATCCTCTCGGAGAACAAATGAGTTTTGCTTTTCTGAGTTTTTAAATCCCGTAGGGATGACCTGTTTATAGAATCAGCCGTCAGACACTTTGTTTCTTTTTGTTTTTTGGCGGCGCGGAGGAGACGCCCCGACGTGTCGAAACTCACCGTCCCGCGCCGCCAAAAAACAAAAAGCAAAACGGTCGGAGCGCTCGTTGCTATAAACAGGTCATCCCTACGGGATTTAAGAGACAAGCAGTTACCTCCAGAGCCGGAAGAACTGCGCTCCGCTGCTCTTTGGAACCGTCACCTGCCAGCTCGTATTACCCACGAGAGCCGGGGCGTTCGTCAGCGTTGTCCAATTCTGGGGAGCGAGGCTCGAAGCGGCCTGCACGGAAAATCCGGCGTTCGCCAGCGGCCAGCTCAGGACGATATTGCCTCCGCTCACGGTTGCTTTGAGCGACACAGTGGAGCTCAACGTTTGATTCGGGCCGAGCACATCCGTCGCCAGGATCTCGTCGGGCGACAATCTTCCGTTGTAGATACGGAACTCATCGATTGAGCCGTTGATGCCTGGATCAGGGAACGGCGAGTGGCCAATGGTCGCTGAACCGTTCCCCGCGCTGCTCGCCGGAGCGACGATATTGGCGACACTGGCTTCGAGCACTCCGTTGGTGTAGACCTGCAAAAAGCCGTCACCATAGAGGCACGTGACATGGTACAATGCATTGCCGAGCGCTCCAGGTGGCTGAGTGTTAGCGCCCCAGGGGAAGCCAGCAGTGTAGAAGTTTGCGTTGGGGGTTCCGTTCCAGCCGGGCGCAAAATAGAACTCGTTTTGCACGGCTGCCCCGTTGTCCGTGAACTCCCAGAGCCGCGCCCAATGGTTCGGGGCGCCGAGATTGGCCCAGGTGTCGATGGTGACTGAATTGTAGTTCGTCAGCATCCAGGGTGGCAGGTCAACGTAGTCGTTGTTGTCACCCGTTAACTGTAACTGCCCGCCGGAAACCGTGGAGCCGTTTTGCAGTATGCCATCCGCGCCGCCGATTGAATCGCTCGCGTCGCCATCGGTGTTGAAGCCATAACGGTGCGCCAGGACAGCCTGGTTCCTCACCTGAATGGTTGCGCTGCTGCTTTTGCCGCCGTAGCTGGCGGTCAAAGTCACGGAACCAGGGCGGTGAGTGGTCAGCATATATTGGGCATTAACGCTGACAATGTTGGTATCGCTCGAAGTCAACACCAGGCCTTGAACTCCGGCAAGCGCCGCATTTCCACCGGCAGTCACGCTTGAGAGCAAACTGACATTAGGCACATTGGCGTAGTTGGCCAGAATTACCGGAGCCACCAGGGACGCATACGCTGGATAATTGGTCGGGACCACCACAATCGACGAGAGCACGCCCGGGTCGATGCTGGTCACGTTCGGACCGTTTCGATGCGTCAACGCGACTTGTGCCGGACTGAGCGCTCCGCTGTAAATCCGGAACTCGTCAATGGACACCGGGAGGTAGGGATCGGCATTATAGAAGGAACGCCCCAGGAACCCGTAGTTGGTAGGCACATTTGATAGCGGGGCAGTGGCATCATATTCAGCGATTTCAAGAACGCCATCCCGATAAATGGAGATAGCGCCGGTTGGAGGGTCCACTACGCAGGTGAGATGGACGCTTTGATTGTTCAGGCCATGCGACCAGGCCGGTGTGCGTGGGCCGCCGCCGCCGCCGAAATTCTCAGTGATGCCCCAGTGGCGGAAACCTCCACCCTCGGCGCAAGGGACACAAGCGAGCTGGCCGACACCGTTGCCATTATTGGTGTTACCAAATCCGAACAGATAAGCCCAGGTTGCAGTGTTGCCAAACGTGGCCCACGCCTCAAAGGTAACAGCATTGTTGGTGGCGATGTTGATCGCGCTGCCCGGCAGGTCCACATAGGTGCCAAAACTGCCGTCCAAAACCAATTGACCGCCGGAGACACTCGCATTACCCATCAGGGTGCCGTTCGCTCCGCCAACAGAGTCGCTAGCATCGCTGCCGTTGAAATTGTAACGATGAACAAGCGCTGGTGGGATTGCCACAACCGTCAGCGTGTTCGTCGCGCTAAGTGAACCGTATGTGGCTACCACTTTGGCTGTGCCGGGAGCAATTCCCTTGACCACGCCGTTCGTATTGATTGTTGCGATGCCGCTGTTCACCGAGCTGTACGTCACGCCGCCATAAGAAATCAAATCGAGATTCGTCACGGCCGTGAAATCGCCCATAAGAATCTGCTGCGAGCTTTGGTTAACGAGCAGCGTATTGAGAGGCGCACTGAAATGAAGCGCCTGAATTGTGCCGGGGCTGGTCAGGATTTGGCTGGCGCCGGACGCATCATTCAGCGCGACCGAAGAGATGGGCAACACGCCCTGGTAGACGCGAAATTCGCGAATTGCGCCTTTGAGCGCGGGATCCAAATCGTAGAGCGACTTGCCAAGGACATTGAAAGTGTCGGTCACGCCGGACAGCGGCGCGATTGCATTGTGCGGCGTCGAAACTACCCTGCTGCCGTTGTAGTAATATAACTGGTTATTGCTCGGGTCGACCACGACGGTGACATGCCGGTTCGTGAGCCCTTCCAGGCCCGGCGTGCTATTAGCATAAGCCCCGTTCCCCCCAGCAACGTAATCCAAATTCTGGAAGTCACCGCCGGCGAAAGGACAGAAATCAACGCCGGAGCCTTTGTTGCCCCCATCTTGGGAGCCGAACGAAAAAATGCGGGTCCATGTTGGAACGTTTGCGTCGACGTCGGCCCAAAACTCGACGGTGAGAGCGCTATAGCCATTGATGAGCCCAGTGGGCAGCGTCGCGTAGCCCCCATTGCCATCAAGCAGCAGTTCCGTTCCATCGAGCGAGGCGGAGTTGGCACTGGAATCATTGTTGAGAGTGCCGTCAGCGCCGCCGACCGAATCGGCAAAGGTCGTGTTCCCTGCGGTGTCTTTGAAACTGTATCTGTGGGTGAGTGTCTGGGCTGAAAGGGACCAGGCACCAAACGAAGCCAGGACCAGCAGTTCCAGAGTTCTTTTCGTGCGAGAGTAGCGGTTCATATTCGTAGATTACCAAAGTTGCTTTACAGAGTGGGAGTGAAAAAAAGGTAGGGATTCACCTACCTTACGCATGCTTTAAGTTACTTAATTGGTTGAGGAGGTTTAACATGGAAATGATTTTTGCCCCACGTCCTAACCGTTGTCATGTGGCATAAAGTGGCCTCACGAACGGATGCGGCTCAACTGCATCGCACGCTCTACTGGAGCTTTTCGATATACCTCTTGGCCAAGGCATTCGTCGGGTTGCGCTCGAGCACTTGCTGGAAGCTTTCGCGCGCCTCTTCACGCTTTTGTTGCTGGTAAAGAGAGATACCAAGGTTCAATCGCGCTTCCAACAGCTCCGGCATCAGGCGAACAGCCGCGCGAAATTCCTGTTCCGCCTCTTGCGGCTGGCGGAGCACGCCCAACTCCACGCCTCGTAAAAAATGGGTTTGTCCCTGGTCGGGCGCGAGGGCGATCGCCTCGCCATAACGCCGGGCAGCTTCCTCATGCCGCCCCATCGCGGCCAGGGCCTGTCCGCACTCGAGGTGCAAGCCGACATTCGCCGGACTCAAGCTGAGTGCCTCGTTAAAATTGGTCACGGCTGCCTGCCACCAACCACGGCCTCGGCAAAACCGGGCCAGGGTCGTCAGTTCCGCGGTCCGATGGATCGGATTCGCCAGAGCCTGTTGGTAGCAATTCGTCGCATCAGCCTGGCGGCCTGTTTGCTCGTAAATCTGGCCGAGCCCCAACCAGGCGAGACAAAAGCGTGGCTTGATCGCCAGTGCGCGCCTGAACTCGCGAATGGCGTCGTTCGTTCGGCCCAATTTCTCCCAGCAGATCGCCAGGTTTTGCCGGCCCCAAACGTCTTCCGGGTCGAGGCCGAAAACGCGTTGAAATGCCTGGGCGGCATCGGAATATTTCTGCTGCTGCGCGAGCGCAAGCCCAAGCACCAGAGAACATGCGGAGCTTGATGGCAGCAATTCCAGCGAGCGGGTTGCCGCCGCTGCCGCTCCAGCGTGGTCGCCTTGTGCCTGTTTCACCTCGGCCAATCGCTCGTACAAGAGTGCATCTTCGGGCCAACTGGCCAGCGCTGTTTCGCAGGCGGTTTGGGACCGCCGCAACATTGCCGGAGAATCGGCAGGGCCTAAAGCGCTGGCCAACCTGGATAACCGTTGCAGCTGGAGGGCGTGCTCGCTTTGTAAAGTGAAAGGCGCCTCGCTCACCCGCCCGAGGATTTCCGAGAGCCCCATTTGTTTATCCCGCTCGGTCCAGGCCAGACGGCGCGCACAATCCGCCAAATCCGGCCAGGGCCGACTCGAGGCTGGAAGCTTGCCAATTAAAAGCTTCTCCACCTGCTGCACGAGCGTTCGCGCGAGCGCGTAATTGCCTTCGAACGTCAGGTGCACATGCTCGTAAAGAAACTCCGCGCCCGGAATTCCATCGCCACTAGCTTCGCCAAGCGTTTGCTCGGCATCAGCGAGCAACAGATGCGCCTGGTCGTTATTGGCGGCGACCTTCCGGATGATGTCGTTGAGGCGGCTGTCGCAACGGAAGCGCAAAGCATCCAGATCCCGGGCGGCTGCGAATTCAGCGCGCGCGTCGTTGGTTTTGCGGAGCGCCAGGGAGCATTGTCCCGCGCGGAACCGCAACTCGGCAAATGCATTATCAATTTCCGCAGCGCGGCGGAATTGCTCAGCCGCCTCAGGCCAGTGTTCGGCCTGTTGAGCTGCGGCACCCTGCCGGAAATCACTTTGCCACTCGGTAAGCTGAGACTCGGTAAGACCCGGGCGGTGGAGAGAGCTGAAAGGGGCGCAATCTTTGAGGTTCACCGCCATGGTGCTCAAGACCACTGGGACTCCGCGGTTATGGGCAGTGGTGATAATATCCTGCAGATTGTGCTGAAAATGGTGGTACAGAACAGGCATCCTTGCATCGTTAGCGGCGAGCTTCTGGCTTAGAAACATCAACATTCCGCCCCACTCCTGCTTTCCCGGTGGCGGCTTCTTAATCTTTTGGCGACCTGCATCAATGAGTTGACCCACCCGCGTCGCTTTGAGGGCAAGGCTGGCTCGAATCAGTGGCAATGGCGGAACCTGAGGGCCAAAAACTGTTCCCGCACCGTACGGACCAACCACTTCGTTGTTGCCCATATAGACGACCCACACATCGCCTTCGGCTTTGGCGCAATCGCGGGCGATTGGAAGCACGGTATGTGAATTGATGCCGGTCATGGCCGCATTCACCACTTCGAACTTTGTTCCGGGGTAGCGCAAATCGAGCATGGCTTGCAGGAAGCGCGGGAGCCCGAAAGCGGGTTGCGGGTCACCGAAAGCCGCCGATTCGCCAAACACCAATACGCGGATGGTCCCGGGCGGCTTGGGGCGAGCCAACGAAATCGGTTCAGGCAGCCGCGACATTTGCGCACCGAAGAATCGCCATCCGAACTGGTTATTCTGAACCAGGTGTTTCCCGTCCTTCGCCGGCACCAGAAAGCTGGTTGGAAAACCAAACCCGGCCAGGCGCAAGGCCAATTCCGCCATGGCGAAAAAAATCAACGGCGTGGCTACGGCCATCACTCCCCGCGGGGCCCAAAGTTTCCAACGGGTGCGGCCCAGACGTTTTGAGCTTTCAGGAACGGCTTTAGTTGCGAGCTTGGGCATGTTTACGTCCGATAAAAAGATGGCGTCACGCCTGTCAATATCTTACAAACCACAAATTCATGTCCAACCATTAGAGCCCCCAAACCGTCTAAACATATGAAATCTTTACTCCACCGCTTTTCCCTTGCCGGTATGGCACTCCTGGTTTTATCCGGGTGCCAATGTCCCGAGCACGGCAGGTCCTCATCGCCAGCCGCTGCTATTTCTGCAGCCCCGCCCACCAAAGAATCGCAAGCCGCGACGACTCCTCAACAGGCACTGGCGGAACTGCGTAACGGCAACGCGCGATTCGTCTCCGGCCATCCAGTCCAACGCGACATGCGAGCAGACCTCAAAGCAACTGCAGGAGGCCAGTACCCCTTCGCCGTCGTTCTGAGTTGCGTTGACTCGCGGCAACCAACGGAGATCGTTTTCGACCAGGGGGTCGGCGACATTTTTGCTGCCCGGGTTGCGGGCAACGTGCTCAGCGAGGACATAATCGGCAGCATGGAATTCGGCTGTAAAGTTTCAGGCGCGAAGCTCCTTGCTGTGATCGGTCACTCGAATTGCGGCGCCATCAAGGGCAGTGTGGATAACGTGGACCTAGCCAATCTCACCGGCTTGCTGGCGAAGATCAAA
>Ga0308173_10002021_pt1 | contig 10614 bp, 9 predicted proteins | sample PhyPR1_FD_203716 | JGI IMG/M metagenome (GOLD analysis project Ga0308173, IMG submission 203716) | Soil microbial communities from UC Gill Tract Community Farm, Albany, California, United States - DLSLS.P.R1 | ecosystem: Environmental > Terrestrial > Soil > Agricultural land | place: USA... | reverse complement strand
CTCTACGCCACCGACACCTTCGATCTCACGGACCGGCTCTCGCTGACGCTCAGCGGCCGCTACAACCACGCCCGGCTGCGGATGAGGGACCTCACAGGCGATGCGCCGGACCTCAACGGCGCCCACGCCTTCGACCGCTTCAATCCCGCGGCGGGCCTGGCCTTCCGGTTGGGTCAGGGTCTTTCGCTCTATGGCGGCTACGCCGAGGCGAACCGCGCGCCCACGCCGCTGGAGCTCGCCTGCAGCGACCCGCTGGATCCGTGCCTGATCGAAAACGCCCTCGTCTCCGATCCGCCGCTGAAGCAGGTGGTGGCCCACACCTGGGAGGCCGGCGTCCGCGGCCAGCGCCGCCTGAGCGACGGCGGCGTCAAGTGGCGCCTCGGCCTGTTCCGCACCGACAACGACGACGACATCGTGGCTCTGGCGAGCGCCATCCAGGGTCGCGGCTCGTTCGGCAACGTGCCGAAAACCCGCCGCGAAGGCGTCGAGGCGGAGGTGGAATGGGCCTCGGGCCGATGGTCGGGCTACGCGAGCTACGGCTACCTGAGCGCCACCTACCAGTTCACGGGCGAGCTTCCCTCGCCCAACAGCCCCTTCGCCGACGCTCAGGGCAACCTCCGGGTGACGCCGGGCAAGCGCATCGGCGCCGTGCCGGCGAACCGGTTCAAGCTCGGCGGCGACTTCGCCGCGACTCCCGAGATCACCGTCGGGGCCGACATGGTGGGCGTGGGCTCGCAGTACCTGGAAGGCGACGAGGCGAACCGGGACGCCAAGCTGGGCTCCTACTGGTTCGCCAACCTGCACGGCGCCTGGCAGGTCACGCCCGGATTGCAGCTGTTCGCACGCGTCGACAACCTGTTCGACCGCCGCTACGCGACCTTCGGGAGCTACTTCGAGACGTCCGCGCTGGACAACCTCGATCCCTCGCCCCTGCCGAGCCAAGCAAATCCGCGCACCCTCACGCCCGCGCCGCCGCGCGCCTTCGCCGTGGGCGCGAGGACGCGCTGGTAAGGCCTTCGGCTCAGCTTCCAGCGGCGACTCGGCCCATGCTCGCGTCGGGAGGCGTCATGGCGGAGCAGGGCAGGGAACATCGGCCGCTGGCGCTCGTCACCGGCGCCTCATCGGGGATCGGCGAGGCCTTCGCCCGCGCCTACGCGGCCCGCGGCCACGACCTGGCGCTGGTCGCCCGCCGCGCCGACCGCCTGCGCGCGCTGGCTGACGAGCTTGCCGCGGTCCACCGCATCGAGGCCTTCGCCATCCCCGCCGACCTGGCGCTGTGGGAGGCGCACGCGCCCATCCTGGGGGCGATCGCCGAGCGCGGCCGCGCGGTCGACGTGCTGGTCAACAACGCCGGCTTCGGCATCGCCCAGAGCTTCACCGGCGTGGCCTGGCCGCGGCAGCGGGATTTCCTGATGACGCTGGTGGTCAACGCCTGCGGCCTGGCCTACGGCGTGATCGGCCCGATGGTCCAGCGCGGGGCGGGCGCGATCGTCAACGTCGCCTCGCTGGCGGGCTTCGCGCCGGGGGCGGCCGGCCACACCCTCTACCCGGGCGCCAAGAGCCTGATGATCAAGTTCTCGCAGGCGCTGGACGCCGAGTACCGGGCCGAGGGGATCCGTGTCACCGCGGTCTGCCCGGGCTTCACCAGGACCGAGTTCGCCCTGGCGGCCGGGACCCAGGCGATCATGGACGCCTCGCCAAGGCCGTTCTTCCAGACGGCGGAGCAGGTGGCCGAGGCGGCGATCCGCGCCAACGCCCGCGGCCAGGTGGTGCTGATCCCCGGCTGGCACAACCAGATCGCCGCAGCCCTGCTGCAGCACTTGCCGCAAGCCCTGGTCGGCGCTGTGATCCGCCGCGGGGCGGCGAAGTACCATCTGGAGGACTGACGGCTTGGCCCACTTCGACGTGGTGATCATCGGCTCAGGCGCGGGCGGCGGCACGCTGGCGCAGCGGCTCGCCCCCACCGGCAAGTCCATCCTGATCCTCGAGCGCGGCGAGCATCTGCCGCGCGAGGCGGAGAACTGGGACGCCCGCGCGGTGTTCATCCAGCACCGCTACCGCACCACCGAGACGTGGCTCGACAAAGCGGGCAAGCCGTTCTCGCCCACCACCCACTACTGGGTCGGCGGCAACACCATCTTCTACGGCGCGGCCCTGATGCGCTTGCGGGGGCGCGATTTCGAGGAGGTGGTCCACGCCGGCGGAACCTCGCCGGCCTGGCCGATCGGGCTGGCCGACCTCGCGCCCTACTACGCCGAGGCCGAAGGGCTGTGGCGGGTGCACGGCGCCCGCGGCGACGATCCGACCGAGGCGGGCGACGAGCCGCCCTACGCCTATCCGGCGGTGAGCCACGATCCCGGCATCGCCCTGCTCAAGGCGCACTGGGAGGCGCAGGGCTGGCGGCCCTTCTCGCTGCCGCTCGGGGTCGATCTGGACCAGGCCCGCCCGGCCACCTCGGCCTGCATCCGCTGCAAGACCTGCGGCGGCTACCCGTGCCTGCTGAAGGCCAAGTCGGACGCCCGCACCATCGCCATCGAGCCCTTGCTGGGCGCGCCCAACGTGACCCTGCTCACCGGCCGCAAGGTGATCCGGCTGGAGACCGATCCGAAGGGCCGCAGCGTCACCGAGGTGGTCTGCCGGACCGAAGCCGGGGAGGAGCGCTGGACGGGCGACATCGTCGTGCTGGCGGCCGGCGCCGCCAATTCCGCCGCCGTGCTGCTGGCCTCGGCCAATCCGCAGCATCCGCAGGGTCTGGCGAACGGCTCGGACCAGGTCGGGCGGAACTACATGTTCCACACGCTCACCGCCATGGTCTCCCTGACCCCGGCCCACGTGCAGGTGACCTTCCCCAAGACGCTGGCGGTCAACGACTTCTACTGGGGCGATCCGGCCGGCGGCTACGACAAGCCCATGGGGCACATCCAGCTCCTGGAATACATGTCCGGCCAGACGCTGGAGGGGCAGGTCGCCGACTGGCTGCCGCCGGGCCTGGTCCCCGACGTGCTTTCCGAGGCCCTGGCCGAGCGCATGCTTTCGATGCTGGTCATCTCGGAGGACCTGCCGCTGCCGCAGAACCGCGTGCGGCTGACGCCCGAGGGCGGCATCCAGCTCGATTACGCCTACAACAACCTGGAGGGCCACCAGCGGCTGGTCGGCAAGCTCAAGGCCTCGCTCGACGGCTTCGCCGACCACGCCCACCCGATCTCCCAGCACCACTTCCAGTTCGACAGCCTGCTGCCGGTCTATGGCACCGCGCACCAGGCGGGCACCGTCCGCTTCGGCTCGGATCCGAAGAGCTCGGTGCTGGATCCCTGGTGCAAGGCCCACGAGCTCGACAACCTCTATGTGGTCGACACCAGCTTCTTCCCCTCGATCGCCGCGGTGAACCCGACGCTGACCACCGTCGCCAATGCGCTGCGGGTCGGCGACCACCTGAAGGAACGGCTTCGCGCCCGCACGCCGGCCTCGAAGGCCGAGGCGCCGGCGGCTTAGCGCCGCGGCCGTCCGGATTACCGCGAATTATCTTTTTCGGCCTAAGCCAAGCAGGCAAAAACCTGTCCGGCGCTGGGGGGCGCCCATGGAGCCCAAAGCGTGGTCGTCGCCCTAGCTGTCGCCGCCTCCCTGTTCTCGCAGGGCCCCGAACTTCCCCAGCTCCCGCCGATCCGGCGCGAGGCCCAGATCACCTATGTCGACCGCTCCGGCGCGGTGATCGGGGTGCGCGGCGGCCGTTTCGCCCCGCCGGTCGACGTCGCGCGCCTGCCGGGCTACGTGCCGGCCGCCTTCGTGGCCATCGAGGACCACCGCTTCTACGAGCACGAGGGTGTCGATCCGGTGGGCATCGCCCGCGCCCTGGTCGCCGATGTCACCAAGGGCCGAATGGCCCAAGGCGCCTCGACCATCACCCAGCAGCTCGCCCGCGACCTGTTCCTGTCGACCGACAAGACCGTCGAGCGCAAGGCCACCGAGCTGGTCTACGCCATCCAGCTCGAGCGCACCTATTCGAAGCGTCAGATCCTCGGCCTCTACCTGAGCCGGGCCAACTTCGGCTCCGGCGCCTGGGGGATCGAAGCCGCCGCCGAGCGCTATTTCGGCAAGCCCGCCTCGCGCCTGACCCTGCGCGAGGCCGCGATCCTCGCGGGCGTGATGAAGTCGCCCACCCACTACGATCCGGCGACCGAGCCCGAGGCGGCGCTGGACCGCTCCAGGCTCGTGCTCGCCGCGATGCTGCAGACCGGTGCGATCAGCCAGGCGCAGTACAGCCGCGCCCTCGCCGAGCGGCCGCACATCTACAAGACCTCGCCGATCGACGGGGCGCAGTATTTCGTCGACTGGATGGACGCCCAGGTCCGCCAGATGGTCCCGCGCGTGACGCAGGACCTCGTCGTCGAGACGACCCTCGACCTGCCGATGGAGGAGGCCGCCGAGGCGACCGCGCGCGCCACCCTCGTCCGCTACAAGGCCGCGAGGATCGAACAGGCGGCGCTGGTCTCCGTGGACGGCGCGGGCCGCGTCTGGGCGCTGCTGGGCGGGATCGACCACCAGTCCGCCCCCTACAACCGCGCCGTCGACGCCCGCCGGCAGGCGGGATCTTCCTGGAAGCCGTTCGTCTACCTGACCGCGATGGAAGCCGGCCGCACGCCCGACATGATGGCCGTGGACGAGCCGGTCACCATCAACGGCTGGTCGCCGAAGAACTACGAGGCGGGCTACGAAGGCCCGGTGACGCTGGAGAAGGCGCTCGCCCACTCGATCAACACCGTCGCCGCCCGGCTGGCCGACGAGATTGGCCGCGACAACGTCGCCGCGACCGCCCGTCGGCTCGGAATCTCCACGGAGATCTCGACCGATCCGGCCATGGCGCTGGGCACCAGCGAGGTCACGCCCCTGCAGATGGCCCAGGCCTACGCGGCGTTCTCGAACGGCGGCTACCAGGTGAGGGCCTGGGGGCTGTCGCGCATCAAGACCGCCACCGGCCAGCTCCTCTACCAGCACACGCTGACGCCGCAGCCCGGCGTCATCGGCAATCCCGCGCTCTCCGAGCTCAACCGGATGCTGCACGCGGTGGTCGCCTACGGCACCGGGACCAAGGCCGCGATCCCGGGCTACGACATCGCCGGCAAGACCGGCACCACCCAGGATTCCCAGGACGCCTGGTTCTGCGGCTTCACCGGCGACTTCACCACGGTCGTCTGGATGGGCCGCGACGACAACCGGCCGATGCGCCGGATCACCGGCGGCATGGCCCCGGCCGAGATGTGGAGGGCCTACATGGTCCGCGCGCTGAAGCGCGTGCCCGCCAAGCCGATCCCGCCCGGTCCGCCGCCGCCCGCTCCGCCGCTCGACAACACGGTGATCCCGGCGTCCGCGCCCGGCGCTCCGGCCAATCCCGCCGCGCCTGCCCCGACGGCGGTCGCGGCCCCGGTGGTCACCCCGAGCTAGGAACGCCGCCCGCTTCGTTGCATGCTGAGGCGAGGTGAACGGGCGGAGGCGCGAATGCGCAAGATGACCATCGGTCTGGCGGCCGGGGCGGCGGCGCTGCTGGCGACCGCGGCTGCGGGGCAGGGGGCGGACTACCGCGTGCTCGACAGGATCGCGGGTCCGGACGGCGGCTGGGATTACGTGCGGGTCGATCCGGCGGTCGAGCGGGTGTTCGTCACCCGCGGCTCCTCGGTGATGGCGCTGGACCTGAAGACCAACAAGCTGATCGAGGGGCTCGCGCCGGGCGCCCGCGAGCACGTGGCGCTGCCGGTGGACGGCGGCCGCGAGATCCTGGTCACCAACGGCGGCGACGACACCGCGGTGTTCGCCGACGCGCGCAGTGGTCGCTCGCTGGGCGCCGTTCCGGTCGGCAAGGGTCCGGACGCGGCGACCTTCGATCCCCACTCGGGCCTGGTGCTGGTGATGGATCATGCGGGCGGCGAGGTGACCCTGGTCGATCCGAAGACCCGCAAGGCCGCCGGCTCGATCCCCATCGGCGGAACCCTCGAGGAGGCCTCGGTGGACGGCAAGGGCCTGGGCTTCGTGAACATCGAGAGCTCGGCCGAGGTGGCGGTGATCGACATCGCCGCCCGCAAGCTGGTCCGCAAGATCCCGCTGACCGGCTGTCAGGGGCCCACCGGCAGCGCCTATGACGCGCAGGACAAGCTGCTGATCGTCGCCTGCCAGGGCGTCACCGCCTTCGTCGATCCGGCCAAGGGCGAAGTGGTCCAGACGCTACCCACCGGCCAGGGCGCCGACGGCGTGGTCTATGACCCGGTCCGCCATCTCGCCTTCACGCCCGCGGGCCGCGACGGCACGCTCTCGGTGATCGCGATCGAGAAGGGCCGGGGCCGCATCATCCAGACGCTGCCGACGCAGAAGGGCGCCCGGACGCTGGCCGTCGACGAACGCTCCGGCCGGATCTTCCTGCCGAGCGCGGAATACACCGTCGCCAACGGCCGTTTCGCCACCGTGCCCGGCACCTTCCACATGCTGGTCGTCGGCCGCTGAGGCCTCAGTAGGTCGCCTCCAGCGCCAGATAGAAGGCGTAGCGACCCTCTTCGCGGGGGTTCTGGAGTCCCGGTCCCGCGGCGGCGAGCAGCGACCAGTGGTCCACGAGCTTGTAGATCACGCCCAGGTTCGCGCCGGTGAAATCGCGGCCGTCAGCGCTGTCGCGGGTGTGGTGATCGACCTCGGCCCCGATCGTCAGGCGATCGCTGAGCGCACGCGTCACCGCCAGGCCGCTGATCCAGAAGTCGCGGTTGCCGGGCCCGGGGTTGATCTGGTAGCCGCCGCCCCCGAACACCGACCACTTGCCGGCGTCCTTCCCGACCCAGACCGGCAGCAGGATACCGAGCCGGTCCGATCCGAAGCGGCGGTCGGCCGTCGGCAGGAAGACCCGCGGGAACACCGCCACGTCGGGGATCCATGAGCCCTCGCGTTGGTGAAGCACCTTCAGCTTGGCGGCGGCCTCGACGGTTCCCGCGCCAACCCGGAGCCTGTCGGTGTCTTCCCAGCCGGCCGGCAGCACGAGCGTGAGCTGCAGATCCTTCGCGGCCCCGTAGTTGAGGTCGAAGCCGGCCTCGCCGCTGGTCACGCCGGGCGTGTGGGCGCCGGCGACGAAGTTGTAGATCTCCCAGTGGCCGAAGTCGGTGGGCTGCGGATCGTCGGTCACGAACGGCGGCCCCGCCCAGGCGGGCGAGGCGAGGGCGGCGGCGAGCGGCGCAAGGAAAAGGCGGGGCGTCACGCCCCGCCTCTCTCACGATTGCCGTCCGGGTTCTAGCGGTTCGACCAGACGCCGGGGCGCGCGTTCGAGCGGCCGCCGCGCCGCGGACCCTTGAAGCCGTTGCGCGGGGGCTGGCTCTCGCCGGAGCGCGGAGCCCCGCCTTCGTGCCGATGCCCCGGCTTGGCCGGCGCGTGGTTGCGGTTGGGCCTGGGCTGGTGGCTGGTGCGGTGCGGCTGCGCCGGCCTGTCGGGCTTGCCGACCTCCGGCAGCACCGCAGTTGCGGCGCCCAGCTGGCGGTCGTTGCGGCGGTCGAAGGCGGGGATGCGCTGGCGCGTCACCTTCTCGATGTCCTTCAGCAACGACCGCTCGTCGTCGGCGCAGAACGCCACCGCCGAGCCGTCGGCGCCGGCGCGGGCGGTGCGCCCGATCCGGTGCACATAGGCTTCCGGCACGTTGGGCAGCTCGAACTGCACGACGTGGCTCACCGCATCGATGTCGATGCCGCGCGCGGCGATGTCGGTGGCGACCAGGGCGCGGACTTCGCCGGCCTTGAACTGCGCCAGCGCCCGCTCGCGCTGGCCCTGGCTCTTGTCGCCGTGGATGGCGGCCGCCTCGACGCCCACCTGCTCCAGGCTGCGGGCCACGCGGTCGGCGCCGCGCTTGGTGCGGGTGAAGACGATCACCCGGGTGAAGCTGCCGTCGTCGAACAGCTCGGCGAGCAGGGCGCGCTTGCGCACCTGCTCCACGAACAGCACGCGCTGGTTCACCTTCTCCACGGTGGTGGCTTGCGGCGCCACCGAGACCTTCACGGGATCGGGCCCGAGGATCTCGGCGCCGAGCTTCTCGATCTCGGAGGGCATGGTGGCCGAGAAGAACAGCGTCTGCCGCTGGCGCGGGATGTGCTTCACGATCCGGCGGATCGGCATGATGAAGCCCATGTCCAGCATCTGGTCGGCCTCGTCGAGCACGAAGGTCTCGACGCCCTCCAGGCTGATGGTCTTCTCCTGCAGGTGGTCGAGCAGGCGCCCGGGGGTGGCGACGAGCACGTCGACGCCGGGCGCCATGGCGCGCAGCTGGCCGCCGTACTTTACGCCGCCGAACACCACGGCGACGGAGACGCCGATGTGCTTGCCGTAGGTCTTGAAGCTCTCGCCGATCTGGGTGGCGAGCTCGCGGGTGGGCGAGAGCACCAGCACGCGGCAGCTGCGCCGCGGCGCGGGCTTGCGGGCCTCGGCGAGGCGCTGGAGGATCGGAAGCGCGAAGGCGGCGGTCTTGCCGGTGCCGGTCTGGGCGATGCCCAGCAGGTCACGGCCGGCCATGACGCCGGGGATGGCCTGCGCCTGGATCGGCGTGGGCGTGGCGTAGCCTTCGTCGGCCAGCGCCTTGAGCAGCGGCTTGGCCAGGCCAAGGTCGGTGAATTGGGTCAAACTTGATCTTTCGCGTAGGCGCACGATGCGCGGCCTCTCGAACATCGAGGGCCGCGGCGGGCGCGGGGTCTGTTGGGAGCGCCCCGCGTGATGGGCGATCGGTGGGGAAGTCCACTGCGCTCGACAGGCTGGGCCGCGCTTGCGGCCCCACGCGGCTGGAGCGCCGAAGGCGCGGCATCTGTCGCCGCGCGTGGCTCACATCGGCAATGGCGACGGTGAAGTCAACCCGGGCCGGCCACTTGGCCGCGGCCCTGTGCTTTCGGCGCCGATGCGAACGGAAGAGAAGTGAAGGGCCGGACGAGCCGGCCCTTCGTGTGGTGGTTCAGCTGGCCTGCAGGTTGGCCGCGGCGTTTTTCCCGCTGCGCGGGTCCTTCTGCAGCTCGAAGCTGACCTTCTGGCCTTCGTGGAGCGAAGCCAGCCCGGCGCGTTCCACGGCCGAGATGTGAACGAAGACGTCGCTGCCGCCGTCGTCGGGCTGGATGAAGCCGAAGCCCTTCTGGCCGTTGAACCACTTGACTGTGCCGGTCGTCATAGAATGTCCCTTTCGGACGTAGTACTCGCGCGCCCACCGTGGGCGCGGAGATCAAATTTTCGGAGAGGGTCGAGGGCGGATCCTGAGCCGGAATACTAAAGTTCCAACCGGAAGGCAGGCGATCCAATGCGATATTCGATGCGCGGGAAGATGGTCGCCGATCGCCGCTGATGCAAGTTTTATTTGCAGATTCTCGCCCCGGGCGCTGATCTTTCTGCTATTTGACGGTCCGAAGGGGAGCTGGTCGCCCTCGCCGATCGGCTCCCAGTGCGAAGGAATCCCACTCATGCGCGTCGCTGCCGATCGGGCCATCTTCACTGTCGTCCGTCACGACGGACGCTGGGCGGTAGAGCACGACGGCGAGTATTTCGGGCACTCGGTGGACAAGGAAGTGGCCAAGGCCGCCGCCAACAAGCGGGTCCGCCAGCTGCAGGATTCCGGCCGTCCGTGCCAGGTGCGGGTGTTCGGCGAGCAGGGCTTCTACGAACCGGCGAACTGATCGCCGGGCAATCCTCCGCCTGGGCGCCTGCGGGCGTTGCAGAGCCCGCCTCGCCGTGGTTTCAAGGCCCTCGATAAAACCGAGGACACGGCAGGATGGCGGAGGACTTCCGCGCGCGGGCCAAGCTTTGGCCCAAGGGCCGCCTCTATGAGGACTTCGCGCTCGGCGAAGTGCGCGTCCACCACTGGGGCCGCACCGTCTCCGAAGCCGACACCCTGCTCTTCACGACCCTGACGCTCAGCTACAATCCGCTCTACTCCAACCGGGCCTTCGCCGAGGCCCACGGCCACCCGGACCTGGTGGTCAATCCGCTGCTCGTCTTCAACATCGTCCTCGGCCTCTCGGTGGAGGACAACTCCGAGATCGGCGGCCCCTTCGTCGGCGTGGGCAAGCTCACCTGGCGCCAGCCGGTCTATCCGCGCGACACCCTGGCCGCCCGCTCGACCACCACCGCCATGCGGCTGTCGGCCAGCAATCCCAGGAACGGCATCGTCACCTGGCATACGGAAGGCTTCAACCAGCGCGACGAGCGGGTGATCGACTTCGAGCGCTCGAACCTGGTGCGGCTGCGCCATCCCCCGCGCCAGGAGGCCTCGGCATGAAGCTCTCCGAGCTCACCGGCAGCGCCAACTACTTCGAGGACTTCGAGGTGGGCCAGGTCATCAAGCACGCCCGCGGCAAGACCATCGAGGGGCTGGAGAACGTGCTGATCACCAACCTCGTCATGAACACCGCCCAGGCGCACTTCAACGAGGACGCCATGAAGGCCAGTCCCTACGGCGGTCGGCTCTCGTACGGCGGCGTCAACTTTTCCGTGGCCATGGGGTTGGCCATGCAGGACTGCGGCGAGAACGCGCTCGCCGAGCTCTCCATGGACAATATCCGCCTGCTGCACCCGGTGGTGCACGGCGACACCCTCTACGCCTACTCCGAGGTGCTGGAGACCCAGGAC
>Ga0308173_10002020_pt1 | contig 10622 bp, 7 predicted proteins | sample PhyPR1_FD_203716 | JGI IMG/M metagenome (GOLD analysis project Ga0308173, IMG submission 203716) | Soil microbial communities from UC Gill Tract Community Farm, Albany, California, United States - DLSLS.P.R1 | ecosystem: Environmental > Terrestrial > Soil > Agricultural land | place: USA... | reverse complement strand
GGTCCTGGGCTACGCGGCCGAGGACGGGGACCTGCAAGGCTCCGCAGCCGCGGCCTGCCAGCAACCGGGCAACGATCTCTGGCTGGTCGGCGCAAACACGGCACTCGGCCGTTCGGCGGTCCTGAACATCACCAATGCCTCCAGCACCCCGGCGACCGTCAGCCTGGATCTCTTCGGCGCCGAAGGCCAGATCCAGGCGCCCGGAAGCCGAGGCCTGCTCGTGGCGCCAGGCAGCACTCGCTCCATCGTCCTGGCCGGGCTCGCCCCCGGACAGGAACGGCTCGGCGTGCGGGTCCGCAGCACCGGCGGCCCCGTCGCTGCCGTCATTCAGCAAAGCCTCCTCCGCGGCCTCACGCCCGGCGGCATCGACTTCATCACCCCGGGCACCGCTCCCTCCGCCCACCAGGTCATGTCCGGTCTGGACATCCAGGATCCTGCAGGCCTGGCGGCACTGACGGCCAAGCCCGGCTTCGCCGACGCCGGACCGGCCCTGGAAATCGCCGTCCCCGGGGCAGCCGACGCCGTGGTCGAGGTCAAGTTGTACGGGCGCGACGGCCAAAAGGCGCTGCCCGGCAGCGGGGTGGTCACGGCCAAAGCCGGGGCGGTCACCGAAGTTTCGCTGGCCGGGGTGCCGGCCGGCACCTACACGATCGCGGCAAGCTCGGATGTCTCCTTCGCGGCCACTGCCCGGCTCACGCGGGGACTGAAGTCCGAGGATGCTGCGGACGTGGCGTTCTCTGCCGCCTCGGCCCGGCTGGGCAGCCAGCACATTGTGGCGGTGCCAGCCACGGGCAACCGGCAGCTCGTGTTCGGCGCGCCCGAAGGTAAGGCGACCGTCTCCTACGCGCCTATCACCGAGGACGGCAAGATTCGGACCGCCACCACCGCGGACGTTGCCGGCGGGACCACCGTGTCCATTAAGGTCCCCGCGGACGTGGGCGGCTCGCCGCTCGTCGGCTACGTGGTGTCCGCCGCCGGGGACGCAGCCTATGGGGCGTTGCTCCTGGGCAGGGACGGCAGGCAGGACATCTCCGCTGTGGCGGTGGCGCCGGAAGCGGCAGGACAGCAACAGGTGCCAGTCACGCTGGGCTACTAGCGCCGGATCCAGGCGGGTCCGGGTGGCAACCGCCGGGCCGACCACTAGGCCGGCTAGTACCGGCGGCGATATACCGGGTCGAGCGACTCCGGCGGGACGCCGAGCATCTCCGCCGTATACTCCACGACGACGTCGTGTACCAGGTCCTGAAGTTCTTCCCGGCCTCCGCACGCCTGCTCCACCACCCGGCGGTACAGCGTGATCACCGGCCCCTCCCCGGCGGTGGCGGCGGTGAACGCTCCCATGGGGGCGGGCGTGTGGTCGGCGACCAGCTGCTCCAGGCCCGGGGGGATCTCGTCAACGGCGAAGCGGACGCCGTCGAGGGGCTTGCCCCAGATGTCGTGCAGCCGCTCGGCCGAGTCCAGGACGAGGTCGTCGAAGCGGTCGGAGCGGGTGCGGTAGCCGGGCAGCGTGGGCAGCATGAGCTCGCCGCGAAGCCCGCGGCCGTGCCGGTTCCTGCGACGCTGCCGGAAGTGCTTTCCCTGGACAGCGACGGGATACCCGGTGGAGGGTGCGCCGTCGGAGGCGGAACCGGTGCCTGTGGGAGGGGCGTCGGGGTCAGCCAACCGGACCGTGAAACCCGAATCGTGGTGCGATGACTGCATACGATGACTCTAAACCCGCGGATTGATTTACGCGATATGGACTCTTCGGCGAGCCGTCGCACGGCTGCGGGCGTTTCAATGCGCGGGCCCCGGCCTGCGGGGGAGTAGTCTGTGATGTCGTGGGTGCAATTCGTCTGTGTTCCAGGTCTGCCTGCCGCAATACTGCGGTGGCCACTTTGACGTACGTTTACGCCGACTCCACCGCCGTCCTTGGCCCGCTTGCCACTTACGCCGAACCGCACTGCTATGACTTGTGCGAGCAGCACGCTGAATCCCTGACCGTTCCGCGCGGATGGGAAGTCATGCGCCTGGCGATGCCGGCGACGCCGCCCGGCCCAGGCCCGGACGATCTCCTGGCGCTCGCCAACGCCGTCCGCGAGGCGGCGTCCCGTCCCGCCGCGGCGGAGCCGGCCAAGGGGCAGCGCACCCTGCACCCGGCCCTGGAGGCACCGGCCCCGGCCGAGGGTACCCGTCGCGGGCATCTGCGCGTCCTTCGCGAACCGTCCTAGGGCGCCAACTGGCGGTAGGGTGGAAACTGCAAAAAGCCGTAAGCCACCGGCGCCTTCCGCGGCGCCCCTCAGGGAGTGTTCATCATGCCCAAGCTCAGCCCCGAACTCTTGTCTGTCCTGCGATGCCCCGTCACCGGGTCCGGCCTGGCGCAGGACGGCGATGAGCTTGTCACCGTCACGGCTGACGACGCCGGGAACAAGCTGCGGTACCGGATCGAGGACGGCATCCCGCTGCTGCTGCCGCCGGAACTCCTGCCCGCCGCCACGGCGGCCTCCGCTGACAAGCACGACGGAGACAAGCACGACGGCGACAATCACAACGCCGGCGCCAGCGACACCAATACAGCCCAGAACGACGCCAGCCCGCGCCACGCAGCCGAGTAACCCCGCCCCGCGGGACCCCGCAGGCACCGCCTGGCAATGAATGACGGCGTAGCCGCGGAATTTCCCAGCTCCAAAGACGCAAAGCACCGGCCACAACAAAGGATTCACATGACTTTCGATTACAAGATTGCGGACATTTCCCTGGCCGAGGCGGGCCGGCATCAGATCCGCCTCGCCGAGCACGAAATGCCCGGACTCATGTCGCTGCGCGAGGAGTTCGGCGCCAGCCAGCCGCTCAAGGGCGCCCGGATCGCCGGATCGCTGCACATGACCGTCCAGACCGCGGTGCTGATTGAAACCCTGACAGCCCTCGGCGCCGAAGTCCGCTGGGCTTCGTGCAACATCTTCTCCACCCAGGACGAGGCCGCGGCCGCAGTCGTGGTCGGCCAGGGAACCGCCGAGGACCCGCAGGGCGTCCCGGTCTTCGCCTGGAAGGGGGAGACGCTGGAGGAATACTGGTGGACGGCCGAGCAGATCCTCACCTGGCCCGGCGCCGACGCCAACCCCGAGCTGGGCCCGAACATGATTCTGGACGACGGCGGCGACGCCACCATGCTGGTGCACAAGGGCGCCGAATTTGAGACCGCCGGTGCGGTGCCCGCCGCCGCGGAGGACGAGTCCGACGAAGGCCGGGTCTTCCTGGACGTGCTGCGCGCCTCCCTGGAAGCCGACCCGCAGAAGTGGACCCGCATCGGCTCCCTCCTGCTCGGTGTCACCGAGGAAACCACCACCGGCGTGCACCGCCTGTACCAGCTCGCCGAGCAGGGCAAACTGCTCTTCCCGGCGATCAACGTCAACGACTCCGTCACCAAGAGCAAGTTCGACAACAAGTACGGCATCCGGCACTCCCTGCCGGACGGCATCAACCGCGCCACGGACGTCCTGATGGGCGGCAAGGTCGCCGTCGTCTGCGGTTATGGCGACGTCGGCAAGGGTGCCGCCGAGGCGTTCCGGGGCCAGGGTTCGCGCGTGATCGTCACCGAAATCGATCCGATCTGCGCGCTCCAGGCAGCCATGGACGGCTACCAGGTGGCGAAGCTCGAAACCGTCCTCGCCGAAGGCCACATCTTCATCACCACCACCGGCAACAAGGACGTCATCCTGGCCGAGCACATGGCCGGCATGCGTGACAAGGCGATCGTGGGCAACATCGGCCACTTCGACAACGAGATCGACATGGCCGGACTGGCCCGGATCCCCGGCATCAAGAAGGTCGAGATCAAGCCCCAGGTGCACGAGTGGGTGCTCGACGCCGGAACTGCCGACGAGCGCTCCATCATCGTCCTCTCCGAAGGGCGCCTGCTGAACCTCGGCAACGCCACCGGACATCCCTCGTTCGTGATGAGCAACTCCTTCGCCAACCAGACGATCGCCCAGATCGAACTGTTCACGAAGGCCGGCCAGCCGGAGGGTGAGCGCGAATACGAGAAGCAGGTCTACGTCCTGCCGAAGATCTTGGACGAGAAGGTCGCCCGCCTCCACTTGGCGGCCTTGGACGTCGAGCTGACCGAGCTGTCCAAGGAGCAGGCCGAGTATCTGGACATCGAAGTGGCCGGCCCGTACAAGTCGGGACACTACCGCTACTAGGAACCTTCCAGGGGCCCCGGACGAAGTCCCGGGGCCCCTGTTGTGACCGTTTTGGCGTCCCTTTTGTAACCGGATCGTGGTCGAAACGGTCCGGGCTTCCAAGCTAACTCGCTTATGCTGGCAAGATGACGTATGGAAATGCCCGGGTCCTGTGATGGCCGTGAAAACCTGGACTAGCGGCCGCAAAATCGCCCTGCTGGCAGTGGTCTGCGCCCTGGCAGCCGGCGGCGGGGCCTTCGCCGCGGCGGCCCCCGGGCTGGCCCAGGCGGCCATTTCCTCCGAGGCGGGTTCGCCCGCACGGACGACGCCGGGCTTTGCCGTTCCGGTGGTGGCTCCCGCGGAACTGAACGCCGCGCCGGCCGACGGCGCCCAGCAGGTCAACCCCGCGGCTCCGGTGTCCCTCAAGGTGAAGCACGGGCACATCGAGCGGGTGGCCCTGACGAGCGATGACGGCAACACCGTAGACGGCACCCAGAGCGCGGGCGGAGCGGCATGGACCTCCGCCGGCGACCTCAAGTTCAACACGCGCTACAACTTCACGTACTCCGTGGTGGACGACGCCGGACGCGAAACCCACAGCACCCGCGCGTTCACCACGGTCTCCACCGCCAATGAGGCCGACGCCGCGATTTACCCGCTGGACGGCATGAAGGTGGGCGTCGCCCAACCCCTGCAGATCACCTTCAGCGAACCGGTCCTGAACCGGAACGCCGTCGAAAAGGCCATTAAGATCACCTCGACCTCCGGCCAGACTGGTGACTTCCACTGGTTCAACAACAACACCGTGAGGTACCGGCCGGAGAGCTTCTGGGCCGCCAACAGCACCATCACCATGGACATGCAGCTGTTCGGCGTCGAGCTGGGCAAAGGGCAGGTCGGCAATTTCAACAAGACCGTGACCATCCACATCGGGGACAAGAAGGTGGCGGTGGCCGACGCCAAGGCCCATACGTTCTCGGTCAAGATCAACGACCGGCCGGCGGGGCAGTGGCCGTCGACCATGGGCGACACAAGGTTCCCTTCGGCCAAGGGCTTCCTGGTGTTCATGGAGAAGCACCGGGTGGAGCACATGGATGCCTCCACCATCGGGCTGAAACCGGGAGATCCGGCCTACTACGGCCAGCTTGACGTCAACTACGCCACGCGCCTGACGCCCAGCGGGGAGTTCATCCACCAGGCCACTGACTCCGCGATGCCCTACATCGGCAAGACGAACCTCTCCCACGGCTGCATCGGCCTGGGGCCGGCCGCCGCCAAATGGGTGTTCGACAACATGACCACGGGCGACGTCGTCCAGGTGGTGAACACCGAGGGGGATTACGCCAACTTCGATGACGGCTTCGGGGACTGGAACATCCCGTGGGCCCAATACGCCAACTGACGGGGTGGCACCTCGCCGAGCCTCATCACCTGACGGTAGGCTCGAAGCCAGATAAGTTGCGCAGCCGGTGCAGGCCGGGCGGCGCGGAAGCCTACGGAAGCGAAGCTCCACGTGACTGACACAAAACCAACTCCTCCTGACCGGCCGGAGCCGCACCTGGATCCCACGCATGACACCGACGAACCGGCTTTCGACTGGATGAAACCGGCGGCCGCCAAGCCTGCCGGAGATGCCGCCAAGCGTACCGGAGGTGCCCCGGCCGCAGACGGGCCCGAGAAGGACGACGGCGGCGCAACTGCCGTGGGGGCTGGTGGGGCAGCGCCGTGGGCGGCCACCACGGCCAGCCAGCCGGGGAGCCGCGCCGACCGCAAGGCGGCGGAGGCCGCCGTCGTCCGTCCGGGTGCCAAAGATGCCGGGGCTGAACAGTCCGGATTTGAACAGTCTGAATTTGAACGCTACGGTGCAAGCGCCTATGCCCGGCAGGAGACCGACTCGGACGAGCCGCTGCAGACCTCGGCCCTGCAGATCCGGCCTCCCCAGGAGGAAGTCGAACGCCGCAATGCTCAGCGGGAACAGGCGGCCAAGGCCAAACCCGTCCTCCCGCGGGTGATGCAGGTGCTGCTCGCCGTGTTCTACCCGATCATCCTGCTGGTCCTCGCCGTCCGCGCGGTCACCAGCCCCTTGTTTCTCTGGGTGGAATACAACCGTCCGGGCTTCCCCGGCGACGGCTACGGTTTCAGCACGGATGACCGCATGACCTACGGCTCCTACGCCGTGGACTACCTCAGCAACTGGGCGGGCCCGCGCTACCTCGGCGGACTGGTCGACCAAAGCGGGGAGCACCTGTTCAAGGACGGCGAGGTCAGCCACATGGCCGACGTCAAGGGTGTCATCTTGACCACGTTCGGTGCCGGCACCTTGCTGATCCTGCTGGCCCTGATCGCCGTAATCTACCTGGCGCGGCGCCACAACGGGGGAGTCCGTCGTGGCCTGTTTGCCGGCTCGATCATCACCCTCGCGATCATCATCGGACTGGGAACCCTCGCCTTCCTCGGCTGGGAGCAGTTCTTCACGGACTTCCACCGTATTTTCTTCGCCAACGGGACCTGGACGTTCTCGTTGCAGGACACCCTGATCAGGCTCTTCCCCGGCCAGTTCTGGATGGACGCCGGAATGGTCATCGGAGGCCTGGTCCTGGTCGCTTCCCTCATCACCCTGGTCCTGACCTGGCCGACCCGCCGGCGCCGCGGGCTGGGTAAGAAGAAAGCTGCGGCTTCGAAGGACGCCGACGCCGGATCCACGGACGGGGAAGCCCCGGCCTCCGACAGCCCGGCAGGCAGCGCTGGGGGCAGCGCCGCTGACGGCGACGGCGGCAGCACCGGGGACCCGCTGCGCACCCCACATACGGTCTAAGCCAGTTCACCCAGCACCAGCGGCCGGCTGCCGGCGGGTTCAGCCGTAGATGCGGTTGATGTGTTCCTCGTAGTCCCGCACGACGGCGCCCCGCTTGAGTTTGAGCGACTGTGTCAGGTGCCCTGATTCCACCGTGAAGTCGGCGTCCAGGATGACGAAGCTGCGGATCGATTCAGCCTTGGAGACCAGCAGGTTCGCCTCATCGATGGCGCCCTGGACAGCGGCCCGGACTGACTCATCGGCAGCGGCTTCGGCCGTGCCCATCACGGGCACCTTGCGCGCCGTGCACCAGTTGCGGAGTCCTTCGCGGTCCAGGTTGACCAGCGCGGAGACGAAGGGCCGTCCGTCCCCGATCACCACGGCCTGGCCGACCAGCGGGTGCTCGCGGATTTTCTCTTCCAGCGGGCCGGGGGCGACGTTTTTGCCGCCGGCCGTGACCAGCAGATCTTTCTTCCGCCCGGTGATGGTCAGGAAGCCGTCCTCGTCGAGGGAGCCGAGGTCGCCGGTACGGAAAAAGCCGTCCACGAACGCGTCGGCGTTGGCAGCCGCATTGGCGTGGTAGCCCTTGAAAACGCCGATGCCCTTGACCAGGATCTCGCCGTCGTCAGCCACCCGGATCGTCGTTCCCGGCAGGGGGATCCCGACCGTCCCCACCTTGGTCCGTGCTGGTGTGTTGACCGTGCACGGCGCCGTGGTTTCGGTCAGGCCGTAGCCTTCCAGGACCGGGAGGCCGGCGCCGCGGAAGAAGTGGGCGTCGTTGGAGCTCAACGGGCTGGCGCCGGAGACCGCGTAGCCCAGCTGGCCGCCGAACGCCTGCCGGAGCTTGGGGTAGAACAGCCGGTCGAAGAGGCGGTGCCGGGCCCGCAGGAGAAGCCCGGGGCCCTTGCCGGTGCCCCGGGAGGCGGCGTCAAGCGCCTTGGAATAGTCGATCGCAGCCGACGCCGCGGCGGCGAAGATGCGCTCCTTGCCGGCAGCGGCAGCCGTTTTCGCGGCTCCGGCGTAGACCTTCTCGAAGATCCGGGGGACCACCAGCAGGAAGGTGGGCCTGAAGCTGGCCAGGTCCGCCAGGAGTTCCTTGGCGCTTGCGCTGTGGCCGACGGTGGTGCCGGAGCTTAGGCAGATCACCTGCACCGCCCGGGCCAGGACGTGGGCGAGGGGCAGGAACATCAGCGTCCGGGAGCGCGGCTGCAGGAGGACCTCGGGCAGGAAGAGGGCGGCGTTCTTGGCCACCAGGGCGAAGTTGGCGTGCGTGATCTCACAGCCCTTGGGCTTGCCCGTGGTGCCCGAGGTGTAGACCAGTGAAGCGACATCCGCGAGGGACGCGGCGCTCCGGTGGCGTTCGAGTTCGGCGTCGGTCACGCCGGTGCCGGCGGCCGCTAGGCTCGCCAGGTGCGGTGCGGCGCCGTCGTTCTCCATCCGGACGACGGCAATAAGCCGGTCGCCAAGGACTGTGGAGGCGTCCAGGACACCCTGGACGAGGGCGGCCTTGGCGTGGTCCTCGACAAAAACGCGGCGGGCGCCCGAGTCGTGGAGGATCCACTCGACCTGGCTGGCGGAGGAGGTCTCGTAGATCGGGACGGTGACGCCGCCGGCGAACCAGATGGCAAAATCCACCACCGTCCACTCGTACCGGGTCGCTGACATCACGGCCACGGTCTCGCCCGGGGCGAGTCCGCCGGCAATCAGGCCTTTGGCCAGGGCCGTGACCTGGTCCAGGAAATGCTGGACGGGGATGTCGGTCCAGCCGCCGGGGCCCTTGCGGGAGTACAGGGCATGCACGGGGTCCTTCGCGTGCTGCTCCAGGAGCAGGTCCGTCACGTTGCTCCCGGGGTCCAGCTCCACGAGCAGTCCGGTGCTTGCTTCTCTCACAGCCGCGCCTCCATTCCTGGTCCGCCCGGAGTTCGGCGGACTGTCCCCTGCAATCCTGCCCTAGATCCAGGAAGGCATCCACATCCGGAGGCGCCATTGCTGGTAGGGGACCACCTCGGCGGTCCAGACCGGGTAGAAGAACGCGGACAGCAGCACGACCGCCACGACAAAGAGCACCACGACGTAGAACCCGGACCGCCGGCGCCACAGAGGGTCGCTGCGCTGGCCGAGAACCAGCCCCAGACAATAGACGAGGGCCAGCACCAGGAACGGTTCGAAGGACACAGCGTAGAAGAAGAACGTGGTGCGCTCGGGATACATGAACCACGGCAGGTAGCCGGCGGCTACCCCGGCCAGGACCGCACCGGCGCGCCAGTCGCGGCGGCCGGCCCACCAGAACAGCAGGATGCCGAGGCAGAGGGCGGCGCTCCACCAGAGAAGCGGGTTGCCCACCGAGAGAATGGCCGTGGTGCAGTTGCCGACATCGCAGCCCGGGGCGCCGGGCTTGGGGGATTCGTAGAAAAAGGACGTGGGCCGGCCCATGACCAGCCAACTCCAGGCACTCGCCTCGTACGGGTGGTCCGCGCTCAGGCCCTGATGGAACTTGTAGGCCTCAAGGTGGTAGTGGGCCAGGGAGCGGACGGCGTTCGGCAGCCAGCCCCACTCGGCCGAGGAGTTGGCTTCGGCCCAGTGCCGGAAATAGGCGTCCTTGGACCGGAACCAGCCGGTCCACGTGGCGCCATAAACCACGGCGGCCACCGGAACGATGCTCAGGAAGGCAGCGACGCCGTCTTTGAGGATGCCGCCGCTGATCCAGGCCTGCACGCCGGCGATGCGCCGCGCGCTGAGATCCCAGAACACAGCGAGCAGGCCGAAAGCGGCCAGGAAGAACAGCGCGGACCATTTCGTGCCCACCGCCAGGCCCAGACAGGCGCCTGCCGCGAGCCGCCACCACCGGATGCCGAGCCAGGGCCCGGACGTGAGCTGGAGAGCGGAAGGACGGCCGGCGGCGGAGGCCGCGGCCTGCCGGCCGAGCCGGGCCGCCAGCCGCCTCCGGCCGTCGTCGCGGTCCATCAGCAGGGCGCCGAAGGCCGCCAGGATCCAGAACATGAGGAAGATGTCCAGCAGCGAGGTCCGGGACATGACGAGGTGGTGGCCGTCCACCGCGAGCAGGACGCCGGCAACGGCGCCCAGGGTCAGTGAGCGGAAGAGCTTTTGCGTGATCAGCACCAGCAGGAAGATCGACAGCGTCCCGGTCAGGGCCGCTCCGAACCGCCAGCCGAACGGGTTGTCCGCACCGAACAGCCACATGCCGGCGGCGATCATCCATTTGCCGACCGGCGGGTGGACCACGTACTCCGGTGTGCCCAGCAGCACCCCGGGGTTACCGGCGATGAAGGAGTCGTTCGCCCGGTCGGGCCAGCTGCGCTCGTAGCCGCTGACCAGGAGTGAATAGGCGTCCTTGACGTAGTAGGTTTCGTCAAAGACCAGGCTCCGCGGGGTGTCCAGCCGGACGAACCGCAGCACACCGCCCAAGGCCGCCGTGAGGGTGGGGATGAGCCAGTACCATAGCCGCAGCGAGGCCGGATAGTCCCGCCAGCTTTGGATGCTGCCGATCAGGCGCTCTCTGAGGGCCTCGGCGGTGAAGACCTCGGCGGGGCGGCCGATCCAGCCGTGCCGCTCGAGATTGCGCCCGGTGCGGAAACGGCCCCGGGCTTGGCTGCCGGTTCGGCTCGAGCCCGAAGGCGGGGACGCGGCGGGGCCGGCCTCGGGCGGCA
>Ga0308173_10002019_pt1 | contig 10623 bp, 10 predicted proteins | sample PhyPR1_FD_203716 | JGI IMG/M metagenome (GOLD analysis project Ga0308173, IMG submission 203716) | Soil microbial communities from UC Gill Tract Community Farm, Albany, California, United States - DLSLS.P.R1 | ecosystem: Environmental > Terrestrial > Soil > Agricultural land | place: USA... | reverse complement strand
TAGTCTTGCCGCCAAACGCCGCCGGGCGAATATTGTGCGTTCCATGGTGAGAATGTGTCAAAATTCTGGTCAAACGTAAGCGTTGCCATTTCGGGCCCCCGACGATGCTCGATGGGGCTAATGGATGACCGGTTTGTTCGGCCAATCTCAAGGGACAGATGGCCGCACCGGTGACGCTGGCGGGCGGATCGCCACGAAATGACGCGGGCTGACAGCGCGGCCCCGCACCGGGGGGCAGGCCTGAATCGGGAGGCCCGAACGTGGCGGCCCGGGAGGGACTCGAACCCCCGACCTTGGCTTTAGGAAAGCCCTGCTCTATCCGGCTGAGCTACCGGGCCGCGCGGGCTGGGTGATAGCCTTGCAAGCCGCGCACGCCAACCGACGAAAACGCCCGGCGGTGGGGCCGGGCGTTTTGCAGCTGTTCGTCTCGGGATCGAAGATCAGGCGGCCGCGGCGGCCGTCTTCACCAGCGACTTGTTCAGCAGGCTGATCGCCGCCTCGCGGTCGATCCGCTCGATGGCCGCCACCTCGCGGGCCATGCGGTCCAGCGCCGATTCATAGAGCTGGCGCTCGGAGTAGGACTGCTCCGGCTGGTTCTCGGCCCGGTGCAGGTCGCGCACCACCTCGGCGATCGAGATCAGGTCGCCGGAGTTGATCTTGGCCTCGTATTCCTGCGCGCGCCTCGACCACATGGTGCGCTTCACCCGCGCACGGCCTTTCAGCGTCGAGAGCGCCTTGGAGACCACATTGCCCTCGGCGAGCGGCCGCAGGCCGGCGGTGCGCGCCTTGGCGGTCGGCACGCGCAGCGTCATCTTCTCGTGGTCGAAGGTGATGACGTAGACCTCGAGTCGCAGACCGGCGACTTCCTGGGTTTCGATCCCCTGCACCTGGCCCACGCCGTGGGCCGGGTAGACGACGTGATCGCCCACCGAGAAATCGTGACCGTTCTTGCTCATCCGCAACCTCTCAATCCAAGTCCGCACCGTCGCGAGGTCCGCTCGCGCGAGCATCCGCCCGGGATGAAGCCATGCGCCCCGCAAACGACGCGGGCGACATCATCAATTGGAACGGATGCGGACCTCTAAAAATACCCTTCGCCGCGTCCAGGCATGGCGCGCCCGGACGGCGCTGTTCTGGAAGACGAGCAGGGCCTTACGCCCAATCGCCACGTCGACGGTGTGCATAGCACAAAATTCAGCCGAATGAAAGGGTTGCTCGAATGGCCGCGCTCGGCCGGCGCGGCGAGGCGGGCGGTCAGGACCCGCGACCGGGCTTTTCGGAGAAGTATTTCTCGAACTTGCCGGTCTCGCGCTCGAAGTCTTCGGCGTCCGGCGGCGGCTCGCCCTTGACCGTGATGTTCGGCCAGATCTTCGCGTACTCCGTGTTGACCCGCAGCCACTTGCCGTCGGGCTCGTCCTCGGTGTCGGGCTTGATCGCGTCGACCGGGCATTCCGGCTCGCAGACGCCGCAGTCGATGCATTCGTCCGGATTGATGGCCAGGAAATTCTCGCCCTCGTAGAAGCAGTCGACCGGGCACACCTCGACGCAGTCCATGAACTTACATTTGATGCAGGGATCCATCACGATGTAGGTCATTGCGTGCGAAGTACTCCGGCTCGCCCCCGATGGCGGGCGGGTTTTCGGGGCCGCGGCTGCGAATGTCAATGCGGCGGGCCGGCCGGGGCCTGCGAGGATTCCTGCAAGGCGGAATAGAGACCGCGCGCCTCGGCCGGCGGCCCGCGGCGCTGGCCCAGCGCCTCGACGGTGACGGCGACCAGCCGGCCGCCGATCGCGAACACCAGGTGATCGCCCACCTTCACCGGGCGGGAGGCCTTCTCGACCCGCATCTCATGGCCGGCGCGGGTCAGCCGCACGCGGCCGTCCTCCACGAAGCGTGCGGCGAGCGAGCGGGTCTTGAAGAACCGCGCGCGCCACAGCCAGACGTCCACGCGGGCCGCCTCTTCGGTCATGCCCGGGCGGCCTTGGGGCGTCGCCGCCGCCGCGGCCGGCGAGGCGGCTCGGGCCGCTGCAGGGCGGCGAGGGCGGCGAAGGGGGAATGCGGCGCCGGCCCCGCGGGCTTGGCCGGCTGCGGCTCGCCGCGGCGACGCCAGGCCAGAGGTTCGCCCGGCCCGGGCCGGCCTGCGGGGGCGAAGCCCAGCCCGCGCAGGATCGTCCTGGCCTCGGCCTCGCTCCAGCCCAGCTCCTCGCGGGCCTGCTCGGAGAGCACCGTCCCGCCGGCTGCCTTGGGCGCGGCCCGGAGCAGTTCGTCCAGACGCTCCAGCTGCAGCACCGGGACAGCGAGGCCGCCCACCGCCATCAGGCCATGCGCGGCGAGCGCGCGGGCGGTCGCGCCGGGCGGCGACGGGCTCGGCCGGTCGGCGGGCGGGCGCCAGTCGCGCGCCTCGCGCGCCGCGAGCGCCTGGGCGAGCCCGCGCGCCTGCGGCTTCAGGAGACCGGGCATGTGCAAGGAAAACGCGCCGATCCGAACGCCGAGCGCCCGCAGCGCCCGCCGCTCCACCTGGCTCAGCGCCTTGGTCTCGGGTCTGACGAGCGTTCGGTCGAGCACCCCGCCGCTCTCGATCAGCCGATAGGCGAGGCCGCGCGCCAGGCCCTTGATCCGGCCCTCCGCCACCGCCGCCTCAAGCCGGCGCAGCGGCGCGAATTGCCGCGCGGCTTCGCCGGCCACGAAGGCCTCCAGCCGCCGCGCCGCGCGCTCGCGGGCCGCTTCGTGGCCGAGGTCCCCGTACAGCCTCACCCGCGGCGCGGCCGGCTGGCCGGCGCTCACCGCGCCCACCGCTTCGCCGCGCCAGAGCAGCGTCCCGTCCGGCGCCACGGAAAACGCCTCGTCCGGCTCGGCGGCGAGCCGGCCCAGGCGGCGGGCGATCTCAGGCCCCAGAGCCTGGCGGGCGGCGGCCCGGAGCGCCTTGTCCTCCAGCACCGTCGCGCCCTGCACGCCCTCGAAGCGCACGCCTTCGAGCTTGCCGACGTAGTGGCCTTCTACCGTGACGCTGCCGTCCGCCGCCACGCCGGCCAGCAGGTCCTCGCGTACCCGCAAGCCCCGCATCAGCGCGCTGGTCCGCCGGTCGACGAAGCGGGCCATCAGCTTCTCGTGCAAGGTGTCGGAGAGCCGGTCCTCCAGCTGCCGCATGCGGCCCTGCCAGCCGGCCGGGTCGGCCAGCCAGTCGGCGCGGTTGGCGACGTAGGCCAGCGTGCGGACGTAGGCGAGGCGCGCGGCCAGGGCGTCGATGTCGCCGTCGGTCCGGTCCAGGCCGGCGTGCTGCTTGGCGATCCAGTCCTCGGGGATCCTGCGGCGCCCGCTGGTCAGGTGCAGGAAGAAATCCCTGGCGAGCCGGATGTGGTCGTCGGTGGCGGCCTTGCGGAAATCCGGCGTCTGGCAGACATCCCACAGCTTGACCACCGCCGCCCGGTCGCGGGCGCGCGCGGCCACCTCCGGGTCGTCGGCGAGGCGTTTGAGGGTGGTCTCGTCCAGCGCCTCGGCGGCGAGCCTGAGCCCGTCGCGCGCCGGCGGCTCGGCCAGGGAGCGCACCAGGCCGGCGAGCGAGGCGAAGTCGAGCCGCGAGTTCCGCCACTCGGCCGCGGCCACGGGCTGGAACCGGTGCTCCTCCACCGCCAGCACGAGGTCGGGCTCCATGTCCTCGGCCTCGCCGGTGACGCCGAACGTGCCGTCGCGCTGGAAGCGGCCGGCGCGACCGGCGATCTGGCCGAGCTCCTGGGGGCTCAACGGCCGCGTGCGCCGTCCGTCGAACTTGGCGAGGCCCGCGAACGCCACATGGTCGACATCCATGTTGAGGCCCATGCCGATGGCGTCGGTGGCCACCAGGAAGTCCACCTCACCGGACTGGTAGAGCTCGACCTGGGCGTTGCGGGTGCGCGGGCTGAGCGAACCCATGACCACGGCCGCCCCGCCGCGCTGCCTGCGGATCAGCTCGGCGATGGCGTAGACCTGCTCGGCCGAGAACGCGACCACCGCGCTGCGCCTGGGCAACCGCGTCAGCTTCTTCGGCCCGGAATAGGTCAGGCGCGAGAACCGCTCGCGCGTGGCGATCTCGGCGTGCGGCAGCAGCCGCCGCACCAAGGGCGCCATGGTCGCCGCGCCCAGCAGCATGGTCTCCGCCGTCCCGCGGGCGTGCAGCAGCCGATGGGTGAAGACGTGACCCCGCTCGGCGTCGGCGCAAAGCTGGATCTCATCGACCGCCAGGAACTCGACCTGCCGCGACAGGGGCATGGCTTCGACCGTGCAGACGAAGTACTGCGGCCGGGGCGGGACGATCTTCTCCTCGCCGGTGATCAGCGCCACCGCGCGCGGCCCTTTCGCCTTCGCCACCCGATCGTAGATCTCGCGGGCCAGCAGTCTCAGCGGCAGGCCGATCATGCCGCTCGCGTGGCCCAGCATGCGCTCCACCGCCAGATGGGTCTTGCCGGTGTTGGTGGGCCCCAGCGCCGCCACGAGCCGGGCCGGCGCAGCCCCCGTCGGGCGGTCGCTCATGGATTGAAGGTGGGGGCGCTCCGAGAGTCGGGCAAGCGAGACCGTCGCCTCTGTTCCGCCGCGCCTAGGCCTTGAGGATGCGCAGCAGCTCGCTGACGCACAGGGCCGAGTTCTGGGCCGCCATCAGGGCCATCTCGTAATAGGTGAGGTGGCTCTCCTCGCCGGCGAGGTCCGACAGCGTGCGGATCACGTAGAGCGGCCGGCCCCAGGCCTCGGCGATCTGATGCATCGCGCCGCTCTCCATGTCGATCGCGTCGGCCCCGAAGCGGGCGCGCAGCGCGTCGCGGGTCTCGGCGCAGTTCAGGAAGTAATCGGCGGTGACGATCCCGCCGCGCCGGATCGGATGACCCAGCCTCGCCTTCACGGCCGCCTCGAGATCGTCGAACGCGCGGGCCACCGCCGGCGCGACCGGGAACAGCTCGGTCAACTCCGGCGCGCCGATCGGGATCTCGCCGGATTGCGTCGGCGTGAAGGTCCGCCCCGCCACCAGCCCGAAATCGTGGATCGCCAGCCGGTCGGCGAGCAGCACCGAGCCCACCGGCAGGTCGGGCGCAAGCCCGCCGGCGACGCCCGAGCAGATCAGCGCTTCGGCTTCGAACAAGCCGAGCAGCAGGGTCGCCGCCGCCGCCGCGTTGACCTTGCCGATGCCGGCCTGGGCGAGCGCGAGATCCTCGCCCTCGTGGCGGCCGCGCCAGATGCGCGTGGGCCCATGCGTCTCCGGCTGGCGCTCGAGCTCCAGCCGCTCACGCAGGGCCGCCAGCTCCTCGGCCGTCGCGCACAGGATGCCGTACATCAGTACCCTCTCCCCCCGCCGTCAATCCAGCGTCCGCCGATAGCGCAGCATGGCGAGCGCGGTCACCACCAGGACGAAGGCGGTCAGCGCCGCCAGCTCCGGCCACTGGTCGCCGAGCGTCTGGCCCTTGAGCAGCGAACCTCGCACCAGCCGCAGGAAATGGGTCACGGGGATGACCTCGCCGATCGCCTGCGCCCAGCCGGGCATGCCGCGGAACGGGAAGGCGAAGCCCGAGAGCAGGATCGAGGGCAGCATGTAGAAGAAGCTCAGCTGCATGGCCTGCAGTTGCGAGGTGGCGACCGTCGAGATCAGGAAACCCAGCGCCAGAGAGCCCACGATGAACAGCGCGGTCCCCAGCGTAAGCCCCGTCCAGCCGCCCTGCATCGGCACCTGGAACAACAGTCGCGCGGTGACCAGGATCACCGCCGTCTGGATCACGCCGACCAGCACATAGGGCGCGAGCTTGCCGGCCATCACCTCGATCGGCTGCACCGGCGTGGCGAGCAGGCTCTCCATGGTGCCGCGCTCGATCTCGCGGGTCACCGAGAGCGCGGTCATCATCACCATGGTGATCGACAGGATCACACCCAGCAGGCCCGGCACGATGTTGAACGCCGTCACCGCCTCCGGATTGAAGCGGTTGTGGATCACCACCTCGAACGGCGGCTGCGCCTGGCCGCGCGCCGCGAGCCCGCCGGTTAGGTCGTGGGCCAACGCCTGCTGCGGCAGCGCCGCGAGCGCGGCCATGGCCGCCGAGTTGGCCGAGGGATCCGACGCGTCGGCCTCCACCAGCACCTGGGCGTGGTCGCCGCGCGCCACCCGGCGGGTGAAGTCGCCCGGGATGGTCACCGCGAACTGCGCCTCGCCGCGGCGGACCAGCTTGTCGAGCTCGGCCGGGGTGCGGGCCTGGCGGGTGAACGCGAAGTAGCTGGAATTGCGCAGCGCCGAGACGATCGAGCGGGCGAAGCGGGAGTCTTCCTGGACCAGCACCGCGGTCGGCAGCCGCTTCGGCTGGAAGTTGATCGCGTAGCCGAACAGCGTCAGCTGCATGATCGGGATCAGCAGCATGATCGCGAACGTCAGCCGGTCGCGCGTCAACTGCTTGAACTCCTTGGCCATCACGGCGAGGATCCGGACGCCGGACACGCCCATCATGGATAGTTGTCCTGCGCCTGGCCCATCAGGTGGATGAACACGTCCTCCAGCGTCGGCGGGACCTCGTTCCAGCGGTAGGGCTCGCTGCGGTAGGGCGCGAGCGCCGCCTCCAACGCCTTCCGGTCTGTCCCGCTCACGTGCAGCGCGGCCCCGAACGGGGCGACGCTCTCCACGCCGGGCTTGCGCGCGATCTCCTCGCCGATGCGGTCGATGTCCGGCCCCTCGCCGTGGAAGGTGACGAGGTGCGAGCCTGCGACCACCTCTGCGGCCGTGCCGCGGGCGATCAGCTTGCCGTAGCTGATGTAGGCGATCTCATGGCAGCGCTCGGCCTCGTCCATGTAGTGGGTGGAGACCAGCACGGTCAGGCCGCGGCCGGCGAGCGCGTGGATCTCGTCCCAGAAGGTGCGCCGCGCCTTGGGGTCGACCCCGGCGGTGGGCTCGTCGAGCAGCAGCAGCTGCGGCTCGTGCAGGGTCGCCGCGGCCAGCGCCAGCCGCTGCTTCCAGCCGCCGGAGAGCGCGCCCGCGAGCTGATCGCGCCGGCCCGCAAGGCCCAGGTGGTCCAGCGCCTCGTCCACCCGTTCGCCCCGCCGGTCGAGGCCGTAGACGCGGGCCACGAATTCCAGGTTCTCGGAGATCGAGAGGTCCTCGTAGAGCGAGAACCGCTGGGTCATGTAGCCGGTGCGCCGCTTGATCTCCTCGGCCTGGCTCAGGATGTCGAAGCCCAGGCAGGCGCCGCGCCCGGAGTCCGGCGTCAGCAGGCCGCACAGCATGCGCAGCGTGGTCGTCTTGCCCGAGCCGTTGGGGCCGAGAAAGCCGCAGATGCGCCCCCCGGCGACCTGGATGGTGAGGTCCTGCACGACGTGCTTGTCGCCGAAGCTCTTGTTGAGATCGGCCACGTCGATGGCGAGGCTCACCGCTCCGGCTCCAGCGGCTCGACGTCGACCGGCTGCCCGGGATTCAGCCTGACGCTCGGCCGCGCCTCCACCAGATAGACCAGCCGGTCGCGGGTCTCGCGGCTGTAGATCACCGGCGGCGTGAACTCGGGCCTTGGGCTCACGTAGACGATCTTCGCCGTCAGCCCGTTGCGGCAGCCGTCGCAGGCGAAGCGCACCACGCGGCCGGGCCGGTAGGCGGCCAGCGTCCGCTCCGGAACGAAGAAGCGGACGTAGATGCGAGCATCCGGCAGCAGCGAGAGGATCGGCTGGTTGGCGCCGGCCCATTCGCCTTGCCGGAAGAAGACATCCTCGACGCGCGCCGCCTCCGGCGCCTTGGGGGCCAGTTCGGCGAGCCGCGCCCGCGCCGCCTGCAGCGCGGCTTGCGCCTGGTCCACCCTGGCGTCGGCCGCGCGCACCTGGTCGGGCCGTGCGCCCAGCGTCGCGGTCTGCCGCTGGCGCCTCGCCGCCGCGGCCTGATCGGACGCCTGCTGGGCGGCGGCGCGCGCGTCGTCCAGCTGCTGGCGGGAAGCGACGCCTGCGGCGGCCAGATCGCTCGTCCGCCGATAGGTGGTCTGGGCCACCTTGGCCTTCGCCTCGGCGGCGGCAAGGTTGGCGCTCAGCACCCCGATTTCGCTCGGCCGCTGGCCCTTGCGGGCGTCGAGGGCCTGGGCGCGCGCCTCGGCGAGCGCGGCTTCGGCCTGGCTCACGGCGTCCGACGACTGCTGCGGGTCGACCACGAACAGCGCCGCGCCCGCCTTCACCTCGTCGCCCTTGGCCACGTACATCGCCGTGACCGTCCCGGCGCTCGGCGCGGCGAGGTAGAGCGGCTCGCCCTCGATGTAGCCCGAGAGCGCCTGCCCGCGGGAGACCCTGGGCAGCAGCACCAGCCCCGCCACGATTAGGAGCGCCGCGGCGATCAGGCCGCCGATCAGCAGCCGCTGGCGGTTCATCGTGGGGCCTCCCAGGTCAGCATGCCCGAGAGCATGGTCTCCACGTGCTGGCGGGCCACGGTGCGGACGTCGAACGCCGCCGCGCCCACCGGCTCGAAGGTCTCGCGCCAGATGACGCTGATCAGCAGCGGGGAGATGAGCTGCAGGGCGTAGATCCTGGCGTCTCCGCCCCTGACCTCGCCACGGGCCTGGGCCGCCGTCACCGCATCGGCGAGCGCGCCCAGCGCCTGGGCCACCAGCCGGTCGTGCCAGACGCGGGCGAGGTCCGGGAAATTGCCAGCCTCGCCGATCACCATCTTGATCACCCCGCCCACCGGCAGGGTGTCGAGCAGGATCGCGATCCGGTCGGGGACTTGGCGGATGAGGTCCGGGAACGGGCCGGGATGGGCCGCGATCATCGCCCGCACGGCCTGGATGTTGGGGGCGATCGCCTGCTCGACGACGGCGTGGAACAGGTCCTGCTTGGTCTCGAAGTAGAGGTAGAGGGCGCCCTTGGACACCCCGGCGCGGGCTGCGATCTCCTCCAGCCGCGCCGCGGCGAAGCCCTTTTCGGCGAACACCGCCAGCGCCGCCGCCACGATCTCGGCCGGCCGGTCGGCCTTGCGGCGGCGGAATTTGGGGTCCGCGGAGGGCATGACCGCTCCAGATAACTGACCAGTCAGTCAGTAATACAGACAGCCGACGTGTGCAATATCGTCGCTAGAGCCCAGCCTCGAGCTGCACGCCCACGACCAGCGCATTGCGGCCGCCGCTCTTGCCGCCCGGCGAGATCACCCACTGCACGTCGGGCCTGAACCCGAGGTGCTCGTTGACCGCCCAGCGGTAGTTCGCCTCGATCAGGCTCTCGTGGCCGCGGAAGGGGCTCGTTCTGCTGAACTCACCGGAGGTCGCGCCCAGCGACACGGAATCCGACGGCCGAGCGGGATTGAACCCCTGCCAGGTGATCCCGCCCATCAGGAACAGCGGCTCGAGGCTGCGGTCGCGGCGCGGCGCGGCCTGCAGCATGGCGAAGCCGCTGAGGCTCTCGCCCTTCTCCGCCGCCGGCCGTTCGAGCCACAGATACCACCCCCCGTTGCCGCGCACCGTGCGCCCATCGAAGGTCTGGAACCGCGCGCTGTCGCCATAGCCGCCGAGGCCCGCGCGGAAGCCGCCGCCCACCGGCGCGACCGCCTCGCCGAACCCCAGCACGCCGTCGGCGGGATGGAAGCCGAGGTCGACGCCGTGCCTGGCGAGCGTCGTCCGCCGCGGATCCGACAACAGCGCTCCGCCGCGCAGCTCCACGGGAGCCCCGGTCCACGTGCCCCAGGCGCCCCAGGTCGCCGCCGGCGTCGCCGCCCGGCCGGGATCATTGAGCGTGATCGCCCCGCCGTTGGACGAGAAGGCGGAGTTCACGAACTGCCCCATGCCGGCAGCGCCGGGCAGGGCGTCGCCGGCCGAGAGCCGCCCAACCTGGAACGTCACCGCCTCGGACTGGTAGCTCGCCTTGGCCTCGTAGAGCCACAGGCCGTCGCCGGTGTTGAACGGGCCCTGCACCCCCTGCACGTCGCCGATCGCGCGCGCCGAGAGGTTCGCGCCGGCTGTCCAGGCGCCCTGCACGGTCCAGCTCCAGCCGCCGCCGATCGGCCCGGTAAAGCCCGCCGCGAGCGCGTGCGCATAGGTCGCCGAGCTCGAGCGGCCGCCCGCCGCGACGGCGTCCCAGTCGCCGAGATAGCTGAACAGCGGCCTCGCCCCGGCCGTCTGGGCCAGCGCGCGCACCGGCGCGGCCATGGCGACGACGGCGAGAAACACGGGCAGCGCGCGTGGGCTCACCGGGCCTCCTCGGCAGGCGCGAACGCCGACGAAACAAAGCATGACCGAATCACTGACTCGGCTCGATTCGGCCTTTGTTCACCGCAACATATTGTATCTGAAGGGGGAAGAGGCACAATCGGCCAAGCGTGCGGGCGCCTGCCGCCGCGCCGCGCCGCGGGCGGCTCGCCTTGACGGCCGGCAAGCGCTTCCTCTATATCGCCCGCTCCCGCGGGCCCTGCCCGCCGTACTCCAATTCCCGCGAAGGTCTTTCGCCATGTCGCGCCGTTGCGAACTCACGGGTGTCGGCCCGATGGTCGGCCACAACGTGAGCCACTCGAACATCAAGTCGAAGCGCCGCTTCCTGCCGGCGCTGTCGCCGATGACCCTGCAGTCCGAGGCGCTCGGCCAGTCCTTCACCCTGCGCATCACCAATGCGGCGCTGCGCACCCTCGACTTCCGGGGCGGGCTGGACGCCTTCCTGCTCAAGGCCGG
>Ga0308173_10002018_pt1 | contig 10625 bp, 11 predicted proteins | sample PhyPR1_FD_203716 | JGI IMG/M metagenome (GOLD analysis project Ga0308173, IMG submission 203716) | Soil microbial communities from UC Gill Tract Community Farm, Albany, California, United States - DLSLS.P.R1 | ecosystem: Environmental > Terrestrial > Soil > Agricultural land | place: USA... | reverse complement strand
GCAGACCTCGGCCCCGGGTCAACAGACGAATCCGGTGTCTGCCCCAGTCGCGCACACGGCCCAGCTACCCGTCATCTGGGGCACCAAGGGCTTCCAGGGCCTCGACATCGGCTTCCTCATCGCGATCGCCGCGCTCGTCGTCTATTGGGCGCTCATCAACCGCACGACGCTCGGCTACGAGGTTCGCGCCGTCGGCTTCAACCCGGACGCGGCCGCGTACGGCGGCATCAACGTGAAGAAGAACCTGATCCGCGCGATGGCGATCTCGGGTGCGTTCGCCGGGCTCGCAGGCGCCGTCGACATGCTCGGCTACCTCTATCAGTACGGGCAGCTCGACGTGCAGGTCAGCCAGGTCGGCTTCATCGGCATCGCGGTCGCCCTGCTCGGCCGCAACACGGCCGTCGGGGTCTTCCTCGGGTCGATTGTCTTCGGCGGCCTCATCTACGGGACCACGCAGGGCCTCAGCTCGAATGTGATCCAGCCCGAGCTCGCAGGCAACCTGACGGCCATCATCGTGGGGCTCGTCGTGCTGTTCGTCGGCGCCGACCTCCTCATCCTCTACGTCTGGAACTCACGCACGCGGCTGCGCCCCGGGCGGTCCGGGCGGGCTCCCGCAAAGGCGACTGCATGACGGCCTGGGGCGGGCGCCTGGAGAACCCTGTCAGCGAGCGGCTGCGCGACCCTGCGACGACCGGCTACGTCGCGATCGCCCTCGGTGCATTCGCTGCCTTCCTCGCGATCCCGCCGATCGAAGCACGCTCCCCGACCTGGCCGATCGCCGTCGGTCTCGTCGCTGCCTTCCTGGGGATCTGGACGGCGACGCGCGGTCGTCGCAGGCTCGGCTACGGCGCCGTCGCCGCCGGCCTGCTCGGGATCGGCCTCGGCATCCTCGCGGTGCGCTCGGGGACCGGGAATCTCGAGACGGTCTTCGATGCGACGCTCCTCGCCCAGACGTTCGGGTTTGCGACTCCGCTCATCTTCGGGGCGGTCGCCGGCATCTTCTCCGAGCGGAGCGGCGTGGTGAACATCGCGCTCGAAGGGTTGATGCTGATGGGTGCCTTCTGGGGTCTCTACGGCTCGGACAAGGGTGGTACCTGGGTCGTGGGGCTACTCGTCGGGATGGCGGCCGGCGGCCTGCTGGCGCTCGTCTATGCGTACTTCGCGATCCATCTCCGCGCCGACCAGATCGTGGGCGGCACGGGGATCAACTTCCTCGCAATCGGCATTACCGGCTACTTCTTCGTGCAGTTCTACAACGGCCAGGTCACGGGCGACGTCTCCTTGCCTCCGGACGTCCACATCGGGGGGCTCGGGCGCTTCCTCGAAGAGTCGATCGGGAATCTGAGCATCCTCACCTGGGCGAGCTTCGTGCTCGTGGTCGTGGCGTACGTCGTGCTGTTCAAGACGCCGATCGGGCTGCGCATCCGCGCGTGCGGCGAGCATCCGCGAGCTGCGGACACCGTCGGCATCAACGTCTACCTGGTCCGGTACGGCTGCGTCGTCCTTTCAGGGCTCCTCGCCGGAATCGGGGGCGTCTATCTCTCGCTCGGCTCGGAGGGGAACGGGACGTTCATCCCCCAGATCACGAGCGGAAAGGGATTCATCGCCCTCGCCGCGGTGATCTTCGGCAACTGGCGCCCAGCCGGAGCTTTTGGCGCGGCGCTTCTGTTCGGCTTCTCGACCGCGCTCGCGCTCAGGCTCCAGGTCTACTCGAGTCAGGCGGCGACGCTCTTCAACGTCCTCCCGTACGTGCTCGTGCTCATCGCAGTCGCAGGCGTGATCGGCCGCACCGTCGCGCCCGCCGCCGACGGCAAGCCCTACGTGAAGCAGTAGCTACGTGATCGAGACCATGCGCTCGATCGCGAGGCGCGCACGGTCGGCGAGCTCCGGCTCGACCGCGATGCGGTGCTTGCCGTCCCGCAGCGAGTCGCGCACCTTCTCGAGCGTCGTCAGCTTCATGTAGCGGCACTCGGCGTCCTCGCGCACGGCTTCGAACCGCTTGCCGGGCGCCTCCTGCTGGAGCCGGTGGATGATGCCGGTCTCGGTCGCGATGAGAAACCGCTGCTTCGGCGAGCGCTTCGCGTAGTCGATCATCTTCTCGGTCGAGAGGATCTGCGTCCGCTCGTTCCCGAACGCCATCGCCTGGCTCGCGCAGCCGCACTCCGGGTGCACGAGCAGGTCGGCGTCGGGCGCCTCGTTCTGCCAGCGCTCGATGTCGGCGGGGCGGATACCCGCATGGACGTGGCACTCTCCGAGCCAGATCGTCAGCTTGCGGCCGGTCACCTTCTCCAGCCAGAGGCCGAGGTACATGTCCGGCAGGAAGAGGATCTCCTGCTCCGCCGGGATCGCCTCGATCACCGACTTCGCGTTCCCCGACGTGCAGCAGTAGTCGCTCTCCGCCTTCACCTCGGCGGTCGTGTTCACGTAGGAGACGACCACCGCGCCGGGGTGCTGCGCCTTCCACTCCCGCAGCTGCTCGGCGTCGATCGAGGCCGCCAGTGAGCAGCCGGCGCCCAGGTCGGGGAGGAGGACCGTCTTCTCGGGGCTCAGGATCGCCGCGGTCTCGGCCATGAAGTGGACGCCGCAGAAGACGATCGTCTCCGCGTCGGTCGCGGCCGCCTGGCGCGAAAGGCCGAGCGAGTCGCCGACGTAGTGCGCGACGTCCTGCACCTCTGGGCGCTGGTAGTTGTGGGCCAGGATCACGGCGTTCTTCTCCGCCGCGAGCGCGCGGACTTCCTCGTGGAGCGCGGTGGGGGGCGGGGCGACGGTCATCGGACCTCCAGGGAGACGTGGAGCGAGCGGGCGGAGTGGGTGAGGGCGCCGACGGAGACGAAGTCGACCCCCGTCTCGGCGTAGGCGCGGACGGTGCCGAGGGAGACGCCCCCGGATGCCTCGAGCTCGGCGCGCCCGGCGGTGACCTCGACGGCCTCGCGCACCTCCTCGGGGCTCATGTTGTCGAGCAGGATGCGGGGCGCGCCGCCGTCCAGCGCTTCGCGCACCTGGGCGAGGGTCTCGGCCTCGACCTCCACCGGAAGGCCGTCCACCCGGCCGTCGAGGGCGGCGAGCACTGCGGTGACGCCGCCGGCCACCCGAAGGTGGTTCTCCTTCACGAGCACGCCGTCGTAGAGGCCCGCCCGATGGTTGCGGCCCCCGCCGCAGCGGACGGCGTACTTCTCGAACGCCCGCAGTCCGGGTGTCGTCTTGCGGGTGTCGAGGACGGTCGTGCTGGTGCCGTCGGTCAGCTCCACGAAGCGATGCGTCAGCGAGGCGATGCCGCAGAGCCGGGCGAGCAGGTTGAGCGCGACGCGCTCGCCGCTGAGGATCGCGCGGGCGGGCCCCTCCAGCGTCGCGAGGACCGCAGGCACGTCGGAGACCGCCGTGCCCTCGGCGAGCTTCGGCTCGACCCGTACGTCCGGATCGAGCGCGCGGAAGACGGCGGCCGCGACCCCGACGCCGCAGACGACGCCGGGCTCCTCGAGCAGCAGCTCCGCCTGGCAGCGTGCCTCCTCGGGCACGAGCGCGAGCGTCGTCGCGTCGCCGGAGCCGACGTCCTCGGCCAGCGCGGCGAGGACGACGCGCTCGATGTCGTCCTGCGTCAGCTCCATTGCTCCAGCTCCGGCTCTGCGCCGGGACGGACGACGAGATGGCCGGCGAGGTCGTCGCTCTCGACGGGGAAGTCCTCGCGGAAATGGACGCCGCGGCTCTCCTCGCGCGCGATGCCGCAGGCTGCGATCTCGCGGACGAGCGGATGCGGTGAGTCGAGCAGGCGCTCGAGACCGTGCGCGCTGCGGATCAGCCCGGCGTCGCGCCAGAGCGCGGCACCCGGGTCCTCCGCGGGCGAGACGGGCGCCGCGTCGGCCTCGAAGGACGGCCCGTCGAGCGCGGCGAGGCCGGCGCGGCGGCCGAAGACGAGGCATTCGAGCAGCGAGTTCGAAGCGAGGCGGTTCGCGCCGTGCGCCCCGGTGCACGCGCACTCTCCCGCGGCGTAGAGCCCCGGGATGGACGTTCGTCCGTCGAGCTCGCTGACGATTCCGCCGATCGCGTAGTGGGCGGCCGGGGAGATGGGGACCGGCTCGTCCGCCGGGTCGTAGCCCGCCTCCGCGAGCGTCGCCATCACGCTCGGGTAGCGCTCGCGCTCGACCGGCCGGAGGTCAAGAGTGGCGCCGGCCCGTGCGGCCACCGCGCGCGCCACGACGTCGCGCGGCGCGAGCTCGTCGACGAAGCGCTCGCCGCCGCCGTCGAGCAGCGTCGCACCGGCACCGCGCAGCGCCTCGGAGAGCAGGAAGCCGTCGTGTCCGTTGTCGTCCCGCAGCGCGGTCGGGTGGAACTGGACAAGTTCGAGATCGGCCAGCGCGGCGCCCGCGGCCTGGGCGAGCAGGAGACCGTCGCCCACGGCGCCGCGAGGGTTCGTCGTCCGCGCCCAGAGCGCGGCATACCCACCGGTCGCGAGGACGACGGCGGAGCCGCGGAGCGCGGTGAGCGTCGTGATCCGTTCGCCCTCGACGAGGCGGATCCGGGGATGCTCGCGGGCGCGCGTCGTGAGGACGTCGGCGATGTGACGCCCGGTGTCCGCGCCCCCCGCGTGCACCACGCGGGCGTGCGAGTGGCCGCCCTCCCGGCCGAGGCCGTCGTCGAAACGGACACCGAGACGGCGCAGCTCTGCGATCCGGGCCGGAGCCTCCTCCGTCAGCAGCCGCACGGCACTGGGCCGGCAGAGCCCTCGCCCGGCGACGAGCGTGTCGGTCGCGTGGAGCATGGGGTCGTCGGCAGGGCCGACCGCCGCCGCCACGCCGCCCTGCGCGGCGTAGCTGTTCGAGCTCGTGTGGGACGACTTCGCCAGCACCAGGACCGAGCCGCCCGCATCGGCCGCCGCGAGAGCCGCGGAGAGGCCGGCGACACCGGCTCCGGCGACGACGACGTCGCAGCTCTCGCGTTTTTGCCTCACAATCGATAACCTCGATCCCGAATATACATGGTTGACGACTCTCAGGCGAAAACTTCTGCCCATGCCGTTCTCGCCGCGGTTCTCGAGGTGCGCGACGGAAGGCTGCAGGCACTGCTCTGGCAACGGGCACGCGAGCCGTACGCGTCGTGCTGGGCGCTGCCCGGTGGGGCACTCGCCGCGGACGAGACGCTCGAGGAGTCGATGCTCCGGCACCTCGCCGAGAAGGTCGACGTGCGGGAGGTGGCGCATCTCGAGCAGCTCGAGACTCGCAGCGACCCGGCACGGAACCCGACGCGACGCGAGCTCGCGACCGCGTTCCTCGGGCTGGTGCCCAGCGGGGTCGACCCGCAGGTGCCGGAGGACACGCGGTGGCATCCGGTCGACGAGCTGCCGGAGCTCGCCTACGACCACGAGGAGATCCTGCTCAGCGCCCGCGAGCGCCTGCGAGGGAAGCTGTCGTACACGAACCTCGGCTTTGCGCTCGCCCCGCCAAGCTTCACGCTCGCCGAGCTGCGCGACCTCTACGCCGCCGCGCTCGGCCATCCGGTGAGCGCGACGAACCTGCAGCGGGTCCTGTTGCGGCGCCGCCTGCTCGAGGACACGGGGGAGCGGCGGCACTACGGCGCCGGCGGCGGCCGCCCGGCCGCCATCTACCGTTTTCGCGCCAGCCGGCTGGAGATCACGGACCAGTTCGCCGTCCTCCGGCCGCCTACAATGGCTCACTGAATGGCAGTCCGCACGCAAGCTCTCTCGCAGCCGCGGCGGCTCAACGCCCGCGCCTGGCTCGCCCTCCTGTTCGGCCTCCTCTCGGCGGCCGTTATTCCGGTCGCCATCGAGCTGACGCGGAAGATTCCCGGCGCGGAGCTCCTCGACGCAGTCTGGGGGATTCCGGTCGCCGCGGCGGCCGCCACCGTGTCCCTGCTCTTCGCCCGTGGCGCGCGAGGAACGATCGCACGGACGCTCCAGCCCGTTGGCGGCGAGGGATGCATCCGACTCGGCCGCATCTTCGCCGTGGCGGGCATCTGCGTCACCCTGTCCGCCTCCATCGCGGTGGGGCTGTACGAGCTGTTGTTGCACCTCGAGCACTGAGCCTTAGACTCCCGCTGTGTTCGAGATCGGCAACAGCCTGCGGGAGGCGCGCGAGCGGCAGGGGCTCGGCTATCCCGAGATCGAGCTCGCGACGAAGATCCGCGCGAAGTACATCCGGGCGCTCGAGGAGGAGAACTTCACGGCCATCCCGGGCGACGCGTACATCCGCGGCTTCCTACGCACGTACGCGGAGTACCTCGGGCTCGACGGGGACGTGTATGTCGACGAGTACGCCTCGCGCTTCATCACCAGCTGGCGCGACGAGCTGCCTCCGCGACCCGAGCGGCCACGGGTCCGGCGGACGCGCGAGCGTCCCTTCGAGCGGCGCGCCGTACTTCTCGTGCTCGCCGGGACCGTGCTCGTGGCGGGTCTCGTCTTCGCGGCCTTCCGCATCCCCGGTTCCTCCACCCACGGGCCGGGGCTCGGGACGAAGCACAGGACGCACTCGGCGCCCGCCCACCAGCTCGTCCTCCGCGGCGTCGGTCGGGGGACGTACGTCGAAGTGCGCCATACGAAGGCATCGGGGAAGGTCGACCTGCAGGCGACGGTCGAGCCAGGGCAGACCGACCGGCTGCCGGGCGCCCGCTTCTACCTCCTTGTCCGCAGGCCGGCCGGGCTTCGCCTGTCCCTGGACGGCCGCGCCGTCGCCCTGCCTGCCGTGCACGATCTTCGCGTTCTCGTCACCCCGAAGCGGACGACGCGCCTGCGCGGGTGAGCGAGCGGCCGCGCGCGGTCGTCGTCGTCACGGGCAGCGAGCTCGTCCGGGGCGAGCGCACCGACCGGAACGGTCCCTTCCTCGCCGCGGAAGCTCTGAGCCACGGGCTCGAGCCCGCGCGGATCACGATCGTCGGGGATGCGCCCGCCGAGCTCGAGGCGGCGCTCCGCGAGGGGCTCGAGGCGGAGGCATGCCTCGTCTCGGGCGGCCTCGGCCCGACCCACGACGACCGCACCGTCGAGGTCCTCGCGCGTGCGGCCGGGCTCGAGCTCGTCGTGGACGAGGCGCTCGAGCAGGAGATCGAGTCGATCTCCCGCTCGGTGGCAGAGCGCCTGCGGAGGCCGTATGCGGACTTTGCCCCGGGTGTCACGAAGCAGGCGACCCGGCCGGCTCCGGCGGCCTCCATCGGCCTCGCCGGCACGGCTCCCGGGCTCGTCCTGCGCGCTCCGACCGGCTGCGTCGTCGTCGTCCTGCCCGGCCCGCCCGGCGAGCTGCGCCGGCTCTGGACGAACGCGCTGGTGAGCGAGCCGATGCGGGAGCTGCTGGCAAGGACGCGGCCGCCGGGGCGGCGTGTGCTGCGCCTCTTCGGCGTGAGCGAGTCGGCCGTGGCCCGGGCGCTCGAGGAGGCGGGCGGTGACGGCGACGGCGTCGAGGCGACGATCTGCGCCCGGGAGTTCGAGATCCACATCGACCTCGTGGTTGACGCCGGGGCGAAGGAGCGTGCGGACACTCTCGAGGGGGCGCTCGCGGAGAGGCTCGAGCGGTGGCTGTTCGCGCGCGACGAGCGCCGCGTGGAGGAGCTCGTGCTCTCGCTCGCCGCCGCGCAGGGGCTGCATCTCGCAACCGCCGAGTCCTGCACGGGAGGGATGGTCGCGGCCCGGCTCACAGGGGTGCCCGGAGCGAGCGCGAGCTTCGTCGGGAGCGTGGTCGCGTATGCCGACGAGGTGAAGGGCTCCGAGCTCGACGTGTCCGAGGAGCTGATCGCGCAGCACGGCGCCGTGTCGGAGGAAGTCGCGGCCGCGATGGCGGAGGGTGCGCGTCGCCGGCTCGACGCGGACGTGGCCGTCGCGGTCACCGGCGTCGCCGGGCCTGGTGGAGGAAGTCCCGAGAAGCCGGTGGGACGCGTCCATGTTCATGCGTCGGGGCCGGATGGCTCGCTCTCCCGCATGCTCGACCTGCCGGGCGAACGCGAGCAGATACGCGTGCGCGCGACCGTCACCGCGCTCCACCTCCTCCGTGCGCTTCTGACGGGAAGTCGCGACGAATCCGCGTGACCTCGGCCGCTAGCGTGGGCGGCGATGAACGGCTGCGGCTCTTCCTCGCGCTCCGCCTGCCCGACGACATCCTCGACGCCGTCGGGCGGTGGCAGCGTGAGCGCCTGGTCGGGGTTCGCATCGTGCTGCGAGAGCACCTGCACGTCACGCTGGCGTTCCTCGGTCCCCGGCCCACCGCCGAGCTCGAGTCGATCGTCGGCGTCTTGCGCGACGCCGCGGCGGGAGCGGAGGAGATCCGGCTCGCGCCCGTTCGCTACCGCGAAACGCGGAGCGTCGGCATGCTCGTCCTCGAGGACGAGGGAGGCTGCGCTGCGCTGCTCGCCGTCGACGTGCAGGAGCGGCTGGAGCGGCTCGGCGTCTACCGCCGGGAAGGGCGGCCCTGGCTTCCGCACCTCACGGTCGCGCGCTGGCGCGAGCGGCCACGGTTGCGGCTCGAGCCCCCGCCGGTACGAACGTTCGTTCCGTCCGACGCGGCTGCTTACCTATCCCGACTGCACCCCGGCGGGGCGCGGTACGAAGTCTTGGAATCTGTCGCTCTAGGAGGCTGAGGTGGACAAGCACGAAGCACTCGACGTGGCGCTCGGCCAGATCGAGCGGCAGTTCGGCAAGGGGTCGGTCATGAAGATGAACGACCGCGCCGCGGTCTCGGTCGGCGCAGTCTCGACGGGGTCGCTCGCGCTCGATCTCGCGCTCGGGATCGGCGGCCTGCCGCGCGGCCGCATCGTCGAGATCTTCGGCCCGGAGTCCTCCGGCAAGACGACGCTCGTCTACCACGTGATCGCCGAGGCGCAACGCAGAGGCGGCATCTGCGCCTTCATCGACGCCGAGCATGCGATGGACCCGGCGTACGCGAAGCGGATCGGCGTCGACATCGACAATCTCCTCGTCTCGCAGCCCGACACGGGTGAGCAGGCGCTCGAGATCACGGAGCTCCTCATCCGCTCCGGCGCGCTCGACGTCGTTGCGATCGACTCGGTCGCGGCACTGACTCCGAAGGCCGAGATCGAGGGCGAGATGGGCGACTCCCACGTCGGCCTGCAGGCGCGGCTCATGAGCCAGGCGCTGCGAAAGCTCGCCGGCACCCTCAACCGCACCGACACGATCTGCCTTTTCACGAACCAGTTGCGCGAGAAGATCGGCGTCATGTTCGGCAACCCCGAGACGACCCCGGGCGGTCGCGCGCTGAAGTTCTACTCGTCCGTGCGGCTCGACATCCGCCGCATCGAGACGCTCAAGGACGGCGTCGAGGCGTTCGGGAACCGGGTGCGCGTCAAGGTCGTGAAGAACAAGGTCGCGCCGCCGTTCAAGCAGGCGGAGTTCGACATCATCTACGGCGCCGGCATCTCCTGGGAAGGCACGGTGCTCGACTCGGGGCTCGAGCGAAAGGCCGTGACGAAGTCGGGCTCCTACTTCAGCTTCGGCGACGAGCGGCTCGGGCAGGGCCGCCAGAACGCGACGGCCTTCCTCCGCGAGCACCCCGACGTGACGCAGCAGATCCTCCAGGCGATCCAGGCGGAGCTCGGCGCGGACCAGGTGGCATCCGCGCGGCTGCTGCCGGTCGCCGTCGAGGAGTCCGCGGCGGGCAACGGCAAGGCGGAGGTCGCCGCAGAGGTGCTCGCGGCGGCCGAAGCCGAGGCATGACCCGGATCGTCACGGGGCTGCGCGAGCGGAAGCGCGGCCGGGTGGCCGTCGAGCTCGACGGCCGGCCGTGGCGCGTGCTGCCGACGGACGCAGTTGTACGAGCGGGGCTTGCCACCGGGCGGCCGCTCGACCGCCACACGGTGCGTGAGCTCGCGCGCGAAGTTCGCCGTGCGCGCGCGTTGGCCCAGGCGACGCGGACGCTGGCGGCGAGCGGACGATCGCGCCAGCAGCTCGAGCAGCGGCTGGCACGCGCCGGGCATGGCGATGCAGCGCGGGAGGCTGCGCTCGCGACCCTGGATCGCGCAGGGCTCGTCGACGACGCGAGGCTGGCTGAGGGGCGCGCCGAGCTGCTCGCGCGCCGCGGCTACGGGGATGCGGCGATCCGCGCCGACCTCAGGCGCCGGCTGATCGCGGCTGAAACGGCTGACGCCGCCGTCGCCTCGCTCGAGCCCGAGCGCGACCGAGCCCGACGACTGGTTACGGGCGAAAGCGTCACGCCGGCACTCCTGCGGCGCCTCGCGGGGCGCGGCTTCTCACGCGACACGCTGGACGAGGTGTGGGCCTCGTTTGCGCTGGAGGCATGAAAGGGGGTACGATCCCCCTACATTCCATTCGACGTTTTACCTGCAAAAGCAGCTTTTCCGAAACTGAAGCCGATGACCGACTATTCAGATCCAACGCCTCGGAGGTCGCGCGCGAGGTAGCGCAGCGATTTTCCGGCAGGTCCCGTGCCTGCCGGAGATAGGGCTTCTCGGATAGCTGCGGCGTAGGTACGGCGCCGAGTGGGACATGCCGCCAACAGCGGCTGGTCCCCCGACGGAGGAGCCGGCGCGTGCTGATCGGGATCGGAATTGCCATCGGGATCGCCGTAGGCGCCGCCCTTGCCCTGCTCGCCGTCTCGGTCTTCGGCACCACTGGAGTATCGAAGGCGCGTCGGATCCGGGACCAGCTACTCGAGGAC
>Ga0308173_10002017_pt1 | contig 10628 bp, 11 predicted proteins | sample PhyPR1_FD_203716 | JGI IMG/M metagenome (GOLD analysis project Ga0308173, IMG submission 203716) | Soil microbial communities from UC Gill Tract Community Farm, Albany, California, United States - DLSLS.P.R1 | ecosystem: Environmental > Terrestrial > Soil > Agricultural land | place: USA... | reverse complement strand
CAGACCGAGCCCATGGACGTCGAGCCGTTGGAGCTCAGCGCCTCGGAGACCTGACGGATCGCGTAGGGGAACTCCTCGCGGTCGGGCAGCACCGGCAGGAGGGCCCGCTCGGCGAGCGCCCCGTGGCCGATCTCGCGGCGCTTGGGCGAACCCACGCGGCCGGTCTCACCCGTGGAGTACGGCGGGAAGTTGTAGTTGTGCATGTAGCGCTTGCGGTTGTCCGGGCTCAGCGTGTCCAGCTGCTGCTCCATGCGGAGCATGTTCAGCGTGGTGACGCCCAGGATCTGGGTCTCGCCGCGCTCGAACAGCGCCGAACCGTGCACGCGGGGCACGACCTCGACCTCGGCCGACAGCGGCCGGATGTCGGTCAGGCCACGGCCGTCGATGCGGATCTTGTCGCGGAGGATCCGCTGGCGGACGACCTTCTTGGTCACCGCGCGGAAGGCACCGGAGATCTCCTTCTCGCGCCCCTCGAACTGGCCGGCCAGCGCGGCCTTGACCTCGTCCTTGAGGGCGTCGGTGGCGTCCTCGCGCTCGTGCTTGCCGGCGATGGACTGCGCGGCGGCCAGCTTCTCGGAGGCGTAGGCCTCGACGGCGGCGTAGACGTCGTCCTGGTAGTCGAGGAAGCGCGGGAACTCGGCGACCGGCTTGGCGGCCTTGGCGGCGAGCGCGCTCTGCGCCTCGCACAGCGCCTTGATGAACGGCTTGGCGGCCTCGAGGCCCTGGGCCACGACCTCCTCGGTCGGGGCGGTGGCGCCGCCGGCGACCAGCGCGATCGTCTTCTCGGTGGCCTCGGCCTCGACCATCATGATCGCGACGTCGCCGTCCGGGAGGACGCGGCCGGCCACGACCATGTCGAAGACGGCGTCCTCGAGCTCGGTGTGGGTCGGGAAGCCGATCCACTGGCCGTTGACCAGCGCCACGCGGGTGCCGCCGACCGGGCCGGAGAACGGCAGGCCGGAGAGCTGGGTGGACGCCGAGGCGCCGTTGATCGCCAGCACGTCGTAGAGGTGCGTCGGGTCCAGCGACAGGACGGTGATGACGACCTGGACCTCGTTGCGCAGGCCCTTGGCGAACGTCGGGCGCAGCGGCCGGTCGATCAGGCGGCAGGTGAGGACCGCGTCCTCGGAGGGACGCCCCTCACGGCGGAAGAACGAGCCGGGGATGCGCCCGGCGGCGTACATGCGCTCCTCGACGTCGACCGTCAGCGGGAAGAAGTCGAACTGCTCCTTGGGCTGGCGGCCGGCCGTGGTGGCCGACAGCAGCATGGTGTCGCCCATGCTGACGACGACGGCGCCGGCGGCCTGGCGGGCGAGCCGGCCGGTCTCGAAGGTGATGCTGCGGCTGCCGTAGCTGCCGTTGTCGATGACCGCGGTGGCGGTGGTGACGCCGTCCTCGGGGTCGAATTCGGCGACGGCGCCGGTGGTGGGTGCGGACATGTGTCCTTCTCTCTTCTCGTCGCAGCGGCATCGTGCCGACCTGCGACTCCTCTTGCGGCCAGTCCTCTGGGGATCCTGCCGTGCGCGTCCGGGGCGACCGGTGCTCGATCGAAGCCCTCGGGCGGGCCGTTCCCGTCGGGGAACGAGTGCATCCCGGGGGCCACTACCGAGGACCGGTCCTTGCAGGACGCGTCCGGCGGCTGGCCGGGGGCTCGTGCGGCGGGTGCCGCACGAGAGAGGGGACCGTTCCGGGTGATCCCGGAGCGGCCCCCTCGGCGTACTAGCGGCGCAGGCCGAGACGCTCGATGAGCGAGCGGTACCGAGTGATGTCGGTCTTCGCCAGGTAGTTCAGCAGCCGGCGACGCCGGCCGACCAGCAGGAGCAGGCCCCGCCGGCTGTGGTGGTCGTGCTTGTGCATCTTGAGGTGCTCGGTGAGGTCGCTGATCCGACGGGTCAGCATCGCAACCTGCACCTCGGGCGAACCGGTGTCGTTCTCGACCGTCGCGTAGTCGGTCATGATCTGCTTCTTGACAGCGCTTTCGAGCGCCATGGGTCGCCTCCGGGCGGGTCACGTGTGGCCCCCGGTCTGGTTCACGGGGGCAGGTCGCACACAGCCGGGTCTCCCCGACAAGCCCCCAGGCTACCAGCGGGGATCACACGGTCGCGCCGAGTGGGGGCCGGAGGCCGCCGCGCAGGAGTGACAGAACGGCTCCGCGTTCCCGGGGGACGGCACGTGGCCGCGGTGTCACCGGTAGGACGACGGGGTCATAGCCCCAACACCGATCGGGTGTCGCTGACGTCCTTCGCCATCGCCGCCATCAGCTGGTCGACGTCGGCGAAGGCGGCCATGGGGCGCAGCCGCTGGGTGAACTCGACGCCGACGTGCTCGCCGTAGAGGTCGTCGTCGTAGTCGAGCAGGAAGGCCTCGACCGTGCGCCGGCTGCCCTGGAAGGTCGGGTTGGTGCCGACCGAGATGGCGGCCGGGAACCGCTCCTTGCTGGCGCCGTCCTGGTCGCGGGTGACGAGGTGGCCGGCGTAGACCCCGTCGGCCGGGATGGCGGTGAACGGCGCGGTCTCCACGTTGGCGGTCGGATAGCCCATCGCGCGGCCACGCCGGTAGCCACGGACGACGACGCCGTCGACGCGGTGCGACCGGCCCAGGGCGCGGGCCGCCGACACCATGTCACCGCCGGCGACGCACGCCCGGATGTAGGTGGAGGAGATCGTGACCTCGCCGTCGCCGGTGGACTCCTCGGCGAGCGCGAGCCCCTCGACGCCGAAACCGAACCGCCGTCCCTCCACCGTCAGGGACGTGACCGTGCCGGCCGCCTTGTGCCCGTAGGTGAAGTTCTGCCCCACCACGACCTGGGCCGCGTGCAGCTGCTCGACCAGGACGGTGTGGGTGAAGGTCTCCGGGGACATGCGGCTGAACTCCGGAGTGAACGGCAGCACGCACATCGCGTCCACGCCGAGGTCGGCGACCAGCTCGGCCTTGCGGTCCATCGAGGTGAGGATCGCCGGGTGCGACCCCGGGCGGACGACCTCCGCCGGGTGCGGATCGAAGGTCAGCAGCAGGCAGGGCCGGCCCAGCGCCCGCGCCCGGCCGACCGCCGCCCCGATCAGCTTCTGGTGCCCCAGGTGGACGCCGTCGTACATCCCGATCGTGACCACGGTCCGGCCGAGATCGGCCGGGGTGGCCTCCAGGCCCCGCCAGCGCTGCACGCGTGGATGTCCCTCGACCGCGCGGCGCTCAGGCGACCCGGTGCAGCCAGCCGCGGGTGTCGGCCACCCGCCCGTGCTGGATGTCGAGGAGCGACTCGCGCAGGCGCATGGTCAGCGGCCCCGGGGTGCCGTCGCCGACCGTGAAGTCGCCGGTGCGCGCCTTCACGTCACCGACCGGCGTGATGACCGCGGCGGTACCGCAGGCGAAGGTCTCGGTGACGGTGCCGTCGGCCACGCCCCGCCGCCACTCGTCGACGGAGAACCGGCGCTCGGTGACCGTGTGCCCCATCTCCCGCGCCACCTCGATCAGCGAGTCGCGGGTGATGCCCGGCAGCAGGGTGCCGGTGAGCTCGGGGGTGACCAGCTCCGCGTCGTCGCCGGAGCCGAGGACGAAGAACAGGTTCATCCCGCCCATCTCCTCGACGTAGCGCTTCTCGACCGCGTCGAGCCAGACGACCTGGTCGCAGCCGGCCTCGATGGCCTGCTCCTGGGCGAGCAGGCTGGCGGCGTAGTTGCCGGCGCACTTGACGTCGCCGGTGCCGCCGGGGGCGGCCCGGATGTAGTCCTCGGACAGGTAGACCGACACCGGCTGCACGCCGCGGGGGAAGTACGCGCCGGCCGGGCTGGCGATGACGAGGAACAGGTACTCGTGCGCGGGCCGCACGCCGAGGAACGGCTCGCTGGCCATCTGGTAGGGCCGGATGTACAGCGTCTGGTCGGGGCCCGACGGCACCCAGTCGCGGTCGGCGCTCACGAGGGCGTCGACGGCGGCGAGGAAGCCCTCCTCGGGCACCGGGGGCATCGCCAGCCGCTTGGCGCTCCGGGCGAAGCGGGCCGCGTTGGACTCGGGCCGGAAGGTGGCCACGCTGCCGTCGGGCTGGGCGTAGGCCTTGAGGCCCTCGAAGATCGACTGGGCGTAGTGCAGCGTCGCCATCGACGGGTCGACCTGCAGCGGCCCGTAGGCCGTGAGCCGGGCGTCGTACCAGCCCTCGCCGGTCTTGTAGCGGGCCACGAACATGCGGTCGGTGAAGTACCGGCCGAAGCCCGGGTCGGCCAGCATCTCCGCACGCTCGGCCGCGGGGCGCCCCTGCACGTCCTCCACGACCAACGGCACGCCCTCGGTGAACATCCGTGCGGAGGTACGGCTGTCGGCGAGCGTGTCGGTCATGGCTCCCACCTACGCAGGTTCGGGCGACCGCCGACGGGTGCCGGGGCCGCCCCTGCACCCTAGTCCGCGGCTCCCTGACACCGTCGGACAGGCGTACGGCACGCTGGACGGCGTGACCGCGCACCGCACCGCCGACCTCGGCTTCGCCCGGCTGGACCTCGACCGCGCCGAGCGCACCGGCACCCCCGAGGTGGTCTACGCCGCCGGCAAGACCCCGGAGCAGACCGTCGCCTGCCTCGAGGCGCTGCTCGAGGGCGGCGGCGGCCCGGACGGCGGCGGGTTCGCCTGGGCGACCCGGGTGGACGCCGCCACCGCGGCCGCCGTCCTCGACCGGTGGCCCACCGCGCGGGTCGACACCGAGGCCCGGTGCGCCTTCGTGGGCGAGCTGCCCCCGCCCGCCGGCGAGGTGCTCGTCCTCACCGCCGGCACGTCGGACGGCGCGGTCGCGGCCGAGGTGGCCGCCACGCTGGCCGCCAGCGGGGTCGGCTGCCGCCGGGTGGACGACGTCGGCGTCGCCGGGGTGCACCGCGTGCTCGCCGTCGCCCCCGACCTGGCCCGCGTCGACGCGGTGGTCGTCGTCGCCGGCATGGACGGCGCGCTGCCGAGCGTGGTCGCCGGGCTGACCGACCGACTCGTCGTCGCGGTGCCCACCAGCGTCGGCTACGGCGCGGCCTTCGAGGGACTGGCCGCGCTGCTCACCATGCTGACCGCCTGCGCGCCGGGCGTGCTCGTGGTCAACATCGACAACGGCTTCGGCGCAGGTGTGGCGGCGGCGCGGATCGTGCGCTCGGCCCGCGCCGCGGATCAGCGGTAGCGGACCGGATCGGGCAGCAGCTCGTTCATCGAGCCGGACCGGAAGCCGCGGGGGTCGACCTCGACCCGGTCGAACCCGGCGACGGCCGTCAGCAGCTCGGGGGTCAGCCGGTCCACCAGCGCCCGGTCGACCTCCACGCGGGCGACGTCCGCGCCCAGATCCCGCACGCGCAGGTCGCGCACCGCCAGGCCCGCGCCGTCCAGGGCCGCGCGAAGCGCCGCCTCGGCCGCCTCCACGCGGGCCAGTCCCTCGGCCGACACCGGCACCCCGTAGGCGATCCGGCTGGCCAGGCAGGCGGCGGCGGGCTTGTCGGCCAGCGGCAGACCCCACCGGTGGGCCGCGGCCCGGACGTCGTCCTTGGTCAGCCCGGCCCGCGCCAGCGGGGCCCAGGCCCCGCGCTCGGCGGCGGCCCGGATGCCGGGCCGGAAGGCCGCCCGCAGGTCATCGGCGTTGGTGCCGGTCACGACGTCGGCGATCCCGAGGCGGGCCGCCAGCGGGGCGAGGACGTCGACCAGTTCGGCCTTGCAGAAGGCGCAGCGGTCACCGGCGTTGGCGCGGTACCCGGCGCGGGAGAGTTCGTCGGTGCGCGGCTGCTCGTGCCGGACGCCCAGCGAGGCGGCGAAGGCCGCCGCGGCGGCGCGCTCGGTCGCGGGAAGGCTCGGCGACACCGCGGTGGCGGCGACCACCCGGTCGGGCCCGAGCGTGCGCACGGCCGCGGCCAGGACCACACCCGAGTCCACTCCCCCGGAGAAGGCCACGAGGACGCCGGGCAGCGGCGCGAACTCGGCGTCCAGGGCTGCCAGGCGGTCGTCGAGAGTGCTCACGCCCGGCAGGTTGTCACACGTCATCCCGGCGGGAAGCCGACGGCCACCCGCGCCGTCGCACCGGCGTCCTCGACGAGGGCGACCAGCCGGCCCCCGTCGTCCACGGCGGCGTGCAGGCCGGGCGCTCCGGTGGCCGGTATCCGCCGGCCGTAGGTCAGTTCCCGCGACTCGTCGGCGGTCACCGCCCGGGTGGCGAAGACCCGGCCGGCGGCCTCGGCCAGGCCGAGGAAGCCCACTCCCCCGCCGGCGAGCAGCGCGGCCGACGCCCCTTCGATCGGGGCGGCGTCGGCGACCGCGAACGGCCCCGAGACGGTGCGCCGCAGCGCGGTCAGGTGGCCGCCGACCCCGAGCGCGGCGCCGGCGTCGCGGGCGATGGCCCGGATGTAGGTGCCCGCCGTGCAGGCCACGGTGACGTCGACGTCGACCAGCTCGGGGGTGGGCCGGGTGATCCGGTGCACGTCGAGGCGGTGCACGGTGACCGACCGCGGCGCCAGCTCGACCTCCTCGCCGGCCCGGACCCGGTCGTAGGAGCGTCGCCCAGCCACCTTGACCGCACTCACCGACGAGGGCACCTGCTGCAGCGGGCCGGTCTGCGCGGCGAGGGCCGTGCTGATCGCCGCGTCGTCCAGGTGCGCGGCGGAGGCGGTGCCGAGCACCTCACCCTCGCGGTCGTCGGTGACGGTCGCCTGCCCGAGCCGGATCGTCGCCTCGTAGGTCTTGTCGTGGCCGCCGACGTAGCCGAGCAGCCGGGTCGCCACACCGACCCCGAGGATCAGCAGGCCGGTCGCCATCGGGTCGAGGGTGCCCGCGTGCCCGACCTTGCGCACCGACAGCGCCCGGCGGGCCATGGCGACGACGTCGTGCGAGGTCATACCGCCCGCCTTGTCGACGAGCAGCAGGCCAGGGGGGACGTCGGCGTCGGGTCGGCGCGGGCTCATGCCCCCACTGTCACAGGTGCAGAAAGCCAGCGATCACCGGCCACCCGGACGACGACGGCCACCAGGCGCAGCGCGATGAACAGCGTGAGCCCTGTCCAGACCCCGGCCAGCCCCCACGAGAGCGGCCCGGCGAGCAGCGAGAGGGGCAGGAAACCGAGGACCGCGGCGCCGATCGTGACGGTGCGCAGATAGCCGACGTCCCCCGCGCCCATGAGCACGCCGTCGAGGGCGAAGACCACCCCCGCCAACGGCTGCATGCCGGCGAGGAACCACCACACCACCCCGGACCCGGCCAGGACGGCGGGATCGTGGGTGAACAGCGGCGGCAGCACCCCGCGCAGCGCGATGAGCGCGGCGCCGACCAGCAGCCCGGTTCCCAGCCCCCACAGGCCGACCCGCCGGGCGGTGGCGTGTGCCTCCTCGGGGCGGCCGGCGCCGAGCGCGGAGCCGACGAGGGTCTGCGCGGCGATCGCGTAGGCGTCGAGGACCAGCGCGAGGAAGAAGAACAGCTGCAGGGCGATCTGGTGCGCGCCGAGCGCGGCGGTTCCGGCCCGGGCCGCGACTCCGGCCGCGACGAGGAACGAGAGTTGGAGCACCGCCGCCCGCAGCAGCAGGTCGCGGCCGATCACCAGTTGCGCGCGCAGCGCCGCCGGCCGGGGGCGCCAGGGGGGGCGTTCCCGCGTCAGCGCCCGCACGAAGAGGCCCGCGGTGACCGCCTGACCGGCCACGTTCGCGATCGCCGAGCCGGTCAGCCCGAGGCCGACGGGGTGCACGAGCAGGGGGCAGAGGACCAGGCTGACCAGGCTGCCCGCGAGCACGTAGCGCACCGGGCTGCGCAGCTCCTGCACGCCGCGCAGCCAGCCGTTGCCGGCCAGCGAGACCAGCAGCAGGGGCGCGCCGAGGCCGGCGATGCGCAGCCAGTGCTCGCCCGCCGCGGCGACCGGCCCGGCGTGCCCGGCCAGCGCGCGGGTGAGCGGGCCGGCGAAGACCTGGAAGACCAGCAGCACGACGAGCCCGAGGACGACGGCCAGCCAGGTCGCCTGCACGCCCTCGGCGACCGCGCCGTCCCGGTCGCCGGCCCCGGCCCGCCGCGCGGCCCGGGCGGTCGTGCCGTAGGCGAGGAAGTTCAGCAGCGCCGCCGCCCACGCGAGCAGCCCGCCGCCGACGGCCAGGCCGCCCAGTGACACGGCGTCGAGGTGCCCCACCACCGCGGTGTCGACGAGCAGGTAGAGCGGCTCCGCCGCGAGGACGACGAGCGCGGGCAGCGCGAGCGAGAGCACGGACGGCCCGCGGCGCGGGGGCCGGAGGCCTCCCGACGCGGAACCGTGGTCCGGCTCAGCGCCCGTCGGGGACGGCACCTGGTCGCGGTGTCGGCCGGAGGCCGACAGATCAGGCAGCGTGCAACGCCTTCCGGATCGCGGCGATCGTCGACTCGCGGTCGGTGGAGGAACTGAAGCCGGCAGCCAGGGTGTGACCGCCTCCCCCAAGTGCCATCGCGACCCGGGCGACGTCCGTGGTGCCGCGCGAGCGCAGCGACACCGACCAGGAGCCGTCGTCCTGGCCCTTCAGGACGCAGGCCACGTCGGCCTCCTGGGTGGAGCGGACCACGTCGACGAGCGCCTCGAGCTGCTCGCCCGGGAGGCCGTACTCGGCGGCCTCCGCGGTGCTGGACCACGTCCACACCAGCCCGGCGCCGACGCCCGGCTCGAGCACGGCACGGCCGGTGACCTGCGAGAGCAGCCCGAGCCAGCCGAAGGGGGCCGTGTCGAACAGGCGGCGGCTGATGTCGGAGTGGTCGATGCCGGTGGCCAGCAGGCGGGCGGCCAGGTCGTGGGTGTCGGGGCGGGTGTTGCCGAAACGGAAGGAGCCCGTGTCGGCCGCCAGCCCGGCATAGAGGCAGGTGGCCAGCCGGCGGTCGAGCGCCACCCCGAGGCCGTCGAGCAGCCCGGCCACGATCGTCACCGTCGCCGGCGCGCCCGGGTCGACCAGGCAGACGTCACCGAACCCGGCGTTGCTGACGTGGTGGTCGACGACGAGGGACGTACCGGCGTCGTCGAGCAGCCGGGCCAGCTCGCCGAGGCGCCCCGGGGACGCGGCGTCCAGGCTCACGAACACGTCGGGCGAGGACGGCACCGACGAGGAGGGCACCAGCCCGTCGGCACCGGGCAGCCAGCCCAGCGACGGCGGCAGCGTGAACGGATCGGGGAAGGTGGCCAGCACACGGGCCCCGCGGCGGCGGAGCCCCTCGGCCAGGGCCAGGGTGCTGCCGAGGGCGTCGGCGTCGGGCTGCACGTGCCCGGAGAGGACGACGGTGGCGCGGGCCTGTGCGGCCTCGGCGAGGACGGCGGTGACCGCGCTCTCCACGCCGGCGCGCGGAATCGAGATGGTCACGGTCAGGCGTCCGGGCCCGGGTCGGCGACCGGCACGGCGTCGGACTCCTCGGCGGTGGAGCCGCCTCCGGCCGGGTAGCCGGTGCCGTCGTCCGGCTCGTCCGCGGTCACGCTCGGGGCGGACCCGATCCGGTCGCGCTTGCCGCCCTCGGTGGGGTCGCCGTCGCCGGGCATCTCGCGGTCGCCGAGGACCGGTCGCCGGTCGCCCGTGGGGTCGCTCGGATCGGGGTCGACTTCGCTCACAGTGCGCTCCTGCTCTGGACGGGCACGTCGTCGACACTGTCATCGGCAGTGTCGACGACGACCGTGTCGGTGGCGTCGGTCTCGCCGTCGACGTCCTCGCCGTCCTCGGCGGGACGGCGGTACGGGTCGGGCTCCCCCGCGTAGCTGGCGCCCTCGCGGGCACGGGCGAGCTCGGCGTCGGCGTGCCGCACGCGCTCGAGTGCCTCCTCGAGCTCACGGGCGGTGTCCGGGACGATGTCGGCGACGAACGTCAGCGTCGGGACGAACTTGATGCCGGTCTGCTTACCCACCGCGGAGCGCAGCACACCGGTCGCGCTGGCGAGGGCCTTCGCCGAGTCTGTGATCTGGGTCTCGTCGCCGTACACCGTGTAGAAGACGGTCGCCTCGCGCAGGTCACCGGTCACCTTGGCGTCGGTCACCGTGACCATGCCCAGTCGGGGGTCCTTGATCTGCATCTCGATCGCGGCGGAGACGATCTGACGGATGCGCACCGCCAGTTTGCGGGCGCGGGCCGGGTCGGCCATCGGACCTCCTCATTCAGGGTGCACGGCGGCACCGGGCGGACAGGACGGTGTGAGGCAGGCGGGCGAGCCGGACGGCGGGTCAGTCGTCGGTGTCGCTGAACAGCTGCCGATGAGTCGAGAGCAGCGTCACCTCCGGCCGCTCGGCCAGCAACCGCTCGCACGCATCGAGGACGTCGGCCACCTGCCCGGCGTCCCCTGCGACGGTGGCCACGCCCACCTGCGCCCGCCGGTGCAGGTCGGTGGACCCCACCTCGGCGGCGGCCACGTCGTAGCGGCGCCGCAGCTCGGCCACGATCGGCCGCACCACGGCGCGCTTGCCCTTCAGCGAGTGGACGTCGCCCAGCAGCAGGTCGGCGGTCAGTGACCCGGTGAACACCGGACCTCCCCCGTCCTGCCGCTGGGCGAACGAACCACTCCTACCTCAGCTGCGCGGGATCTCGCGCATCTCGAAGGTCTCGATGACGTCGTCGACCTTGATGTCGTTGAACGACCCGAGGCCGATACCGCACTCGTAGCCCTCGCGGACCTCGGTCGCGTCGTCCTTGAACCGGCGGAGGGACTCCACC
>Ga0308173_10002015_pt1 | contig 10629 bp, 4 predicted proteins | sample PhyPR1_FD_203716 | JGI IMG/M metagenome (GOLD analysis project Ga0308173, IMG submission 203716) | Soil microbial communities from UC Gill Tract Community Farm, Albany, California, United States - DLSLS.P.R1 | ecosystem: Environmental > Terrestrial > Soil > Agricultural land | place: USA... | reverse complement strand
GGTCCCCCCCGGGGGGGGGGGGGGGGGGCCCCCGGGGGGGGGTTTTGGGGGGGGGGGGGGGGGGGCCGGGGAGCCCGACGCCGTGCTCACGCTGGACGCGTCGGCGGTGACGGGTCTGGCGAGCGGTGAGCTCGCACTGCGTGCGGCCGTGGCGGAGGGTGCCGTGGGGGTGGAGGGGGACTCCGCGGTGGCGAAGGTGCTGCGGGGGGAGTAGGGGCGGGCGTCACCCCTGCGGACCTGCGGGGTGAGGCCCGCCGCGGTGTTGCTGCGGCGGGCCTCTGCCGGGCGGTGCGCCGGGGGTGGCGTACCAGGGGTGGGGGCTGAGGTACGGAAGCGGCGCCACTCGGCGGCGCGAGGTGCCTCCCCCAAGCTCTCGGCTTCGCTCGAGCAGGGGGACCCCCGTCGCCCACCCGTGCCGCCGCGCGGCACGGTTGCCCGCAGTCGGGGCGGCCCGCGGCCGGGTGGCTAGGGGCGGGGGCGGCCGTTGCCCTTGGTGAGGGCGTAGCCGCCGATGCCTGCCAGGGCGGCGAGGACGCCGCCGACCGCCGTCCAGATCCAGCGGTCGGTCCACCAGCCGGACGACCAGCCGTCGTCGGGGTCCAGGGAGGACAGCACCGCGGAGTCGTCCGACGCCTCGTCCGACGCCGGCTTCACCGCGATCCCCGGGACCAGCGGCTGGCCCAGCGAGCCGTCCACCGCCGCCGAACCGCCGATGTCCTTGGAGTCGACCTCCACCTCCGCGCTCGCCGGCCGGCCCAGGTCGGCCGAGCCGACCGAGACCGCGGTGAGCCGGACGTAGTACGTGCCCGGCAGCGGGTCATCGGCCCACGGCTCCGCCCAGCCCCGTACGGTCCGCAGCGTGCAGGCCAGGCCGGCCGAGGACGCCTCGGGCGTCACCGTCCGCGTCTGGGCGCCGTACTGGCACGCCTGGCGGCGCCGCAGCCCGTCGTAGACGTCGATCCGCCACGTCTGCCCGGCGCCGCGCTTGCCGGACTCCGGCAGCTTCACGGTCGCCTTCACCGTGGGCCGCTGCCCGAGGTCCGCGGGGAACGACCAGTACAGGTAGTCACCCGTGGAACCGCTCGCCGTGGCCTTCTCGCCCTGCTCGATCTCCGTCGCCGTACGGAACGACGTGCCCGCCGTCGTCGGCGCCGAGTCCCCGTCGGACGAGGCGGTGGACGTGGGCGACGGGGAGTCGGCGGCCGCCGGGGCCACCGCCGCGCCCAGCATCAGCCCGGCCGCCGCCAGCACGCGTAGGGCTCCGACGCCTCTCACCACTCGTATCCCTCGCATCAGTTGGACCTCCAGACGCTGACCCGCCAGCGCGACACCCAGCCCCACAGCAGGCCCGCCAGGAAGCCGACGAGCACCAGCGCGCCCAGCAGCCACCAGCCGCGCCCGAGACCGAAGGCGGCCACGTCGCCCGCCGAGTCCGGTCCGTCGACCACGTCGACCGTCAGCTCCAGCGGCAGACCGGGGGTGGTCTTCACGCCGGACGCAGGGGAGAAGGAGTTGGCGACCTCCAGGCACACCGTTTCCGGGGCAGCATCGTCGTCGTCGGACTCCGCCTTCGGGTAGCGCAGACCCGTCGACAGCCCGTCCGTGCGGCCGCTGCCGGTGGCCTCGCCGCGCACGATCTCGCGCCCGTGCGCGGTGAGCGCGCGCAGCGTCACGCCGTAGTCGGGGCCGACGGCGCGGTCGGCGGACACGCTCACCGAGGCGCGCAGTTCCCTGCCGGGCTCCACGGCCACCTTGTAGTAGCGGTGCCGGGCGAACTCCTCGCGGTCGGTGAACAGCCCCGACTTGAGTTCCGGCGCACTGGAGCACGCGGCGGCGCCCTCCACCGCCACCGGGGTGACGACCGGGTCGGCGGCGCGGTCCACCAACTGGCTGACCTTGTCGGTGAGCTGGTCGCGGTGCTCCACCGAGGTGTACGTGCCGCCGGTCGCCTCGGCGATGCAGCTGAGCTGCCGGTTCAGCTTGACATTGGGGACCAGGCCGAGGGTGTCGATCGTCAGGCCGATGCCCTTGGCCGCGATCTCGCGGGCCACCTCGCAGGGGTCGAGCGGGGCGCAGGTGTCCTCGCCGTCGCTGATGAGGACGATCCGCTTGGAGCCGTTGCCGCCGTCCAGGTCGTCGGCGGCCTTGAGCAGCGCGGGGCCGATCGGGGTCCAGCCGGTCGGGCTGAGCGTGGCGACCGCCGTCTTCGCCTCGGTGCGGTTCAGCGGGCCGACCGGGTAGAGCTGCGCGGTGTCCTTGCAGCCCGTCCTGCGGTCGTCGCCGGGATAGTCGGCGCCCAGGGTGCGGATGCCGAGCCGGACCTCCTCGGGGGTCGCGTCCAGGACCTCGTTGAACGCCTGTTTTGCCGCGGCCATCCGGGAGCCGCCGTCGATGTCCTTCGCGCGCATGGAGCCGCTGACGTCGAGGACGAGGTCCACCTTGGGCGCGTCCCGGTCCGCCGTCTCGTCGGCGGCGGCGCCGGACGGGACGGCGACACCCGTCGCCAGGGCGGCGAGCAGGGCGCACACGCCCACCGCCAGCCGTTGTCTTGTGATCATCGGCGGATCCTATTGATCGCAGGGCTCCACCAACAAAACGGTCCCTTCAACGCGCCCGCTCGTACAGCGGATTGGGCAGGGCTGTCCAGAGGTCGCCGGTCCGCCCGGGAGTGAGCCGCATGAGCGTCAACGCCTTCGCGGGGAGGGTGACCCGGCTCAGCACCTCCAGGTCGGGAGTGCGCTCCAGATCCGGTACGGCGGCGGCCAGCGCCTCGCCCAGCGCCGTGTGCGAGCCGGCGGTCGCCGCGAGCGTCCCGGCGACGAGCGAGCCGAACAGCTTGCGGCGCAGGGCCGTCGGGTCGTCGGTCACCAGACGCCCCGTCAACTCCACGGCGGGCAGACCGTGTCGGGCCATGCGGGCCGGGCTGATCCTGATGTCCGCCAGGTCGCGGTAGATCAGCCGCAGCGGGGCACCGGTGGCCGAGTCGAGGACGACCAGCAGGTTCTGGCCGTGCGCCTCCAGCGCCACGCCCAGGTCCAGCAGCCGCAGCCCCACGGTGAGCGTCAGCCGCGCGAAGTCGGCCAGCCAGGCGGGGGAGCGGGACAGCCCGGTCGCGGGCAGCGCCGCCACCGGCAGGACGCGCTCGCCGGGACCCGCGTACCGCTCCGGTGGTTCGCGCAGCACCGCCGCGAGATCGGGCGAGCCGGTGGTGACGGCGCCCAGCGTGCGGGTGACGTGCAGCAGCCCGTCGGTACGGCCGGCGACCGACGCGACCAGCGCCGAGACCGCCGCCGCCGTCCGCACCGAGTACGGCGAGATGTCCCGCACGGAGGACGTCAGCCGCGCGCTCAGGGCCGTCTTCACCTGCGGGCCCCCGTCGGGGAGGGCGAGCGTGCGCAGGGACATCAGCGGACGGGCCGCGGGGCCGTCGGTGACGGGAAGCCGCCGGTCCAGCACGTGCGCCCGCTGCCACGGGTGGACGGGGATCAGCACCCGCCCGCCGTCCCGCAGCCAGTCCGGCCACTCCCCGGTGACCTCGCGGTCGTCCACCGCCGCCAGCCCCAGCCGCACCACCGGCCGGTGCTCGGGCCCGTACGCGAGCTGCTCGGCGACCGTGAAACCGGGGCGGGAGCGGCACCCCGGGTGGTAGGGATGCCCGTCGACGACACGCTGCTCCCACGCCCAGACGGGGGTGGGGGGTACGTCCGCGGGACCGACGTGGCCGTGGTCGCGGTGGTCCAGGCCGTCGCGGTCCGCCCGGTCCGCCCGGTCCGCCCGGTCCCCGCGGTCCGCCCGGTCCTCCAGGTCCGCACACTCCTCCCGGTCCGCCCGGGACAGAGCCAACGAGGCCGTACCCGCGTCCAGTTCGGCCGCGAAGCCGGCGCCGTGCGGGACTCCGAGCGCGGCCAGCAGGGCGGCCGGGCGGTCGTAGGGCGTGTCGTCCAGCCGGACCTCCGTGACGTGGTCGGCGGTCGCGTACGGGTCGGAGGGCGGACCCTGCAGCCGCCGCCCGTCGGCGAGGCGCAGTACCAGCGCGTCGTACGCCCGCTCGCGCCCGGTGATCCACGGCAGCGGCTCGTGTGCCAGCGCCCGCCACAACCGGGTCAGCACCGCGGCCCGGGCGCCCGGCAGCGCCTGCGTGTACGGGACGGACAGGGCGGGCCGTACGGCCTCCAGCGCGGCGACCGGCTCTGCTTCGGCATCGCTGACGGGACGGGACACGGCGGGGCTCCTCGGAACAGGCGACAGGACCGGTCTCCCGGGGCGCGGGCCGCACCCGGGGGCTTCCGGCCCGGTTCGGCCCGATCACGGCTTCGCCGGGTGCGTCGGCGGGAGACATACTGATCACCAGTGCACCGTACGGAACGAAGGGACCCCGTGGACCCCCAGCTCCCGATGCCGCCTGTGCTCCCGGAACCGCCGCTCCGCGCGCCCTTCGGACCTCCCGTGGGCCCCGGGGACGCCCTCGGCGCGACCGCCGACGCCTCCGGTGCGGCCGACGACGATCCCGGTGCGGCGTCCGGGGCCCCGGGCGCGGTCGCCGGCGACGACCTCGGCGCCGCCGCCGACGCCTACGCGGCCGCACCGTTGCTCAACTGCCTGCTGCGGGAGGCCGCCGAGCCCACGGACGTGCCCGGCGTCCACCGGCTGCGCGCCAGCGGCCGGCTGCTGCGTGTACGCGGCGCCCGCCGTCCCCGCGACCCCGAACTGCGCGCCGCCGGGGCCTGGCACCGGCTCACCCACACCGAACTGGTCAAACTCGTCACCGAGGAACTGCGCCGGTACACCGGCCGGACCAACCCCGAGCTGCCCGGCGAGATGCTCGACAGCCGGGCCGCCGTCGCCGCGCTGCTCACCGCCCGGGCCGGCGCCGTCCCGCCCGACGACCTCTATCTGCGCTCCGAGCAGTCCCTGCTCACCGGCCACCCCCACCACCCCGCCCCCAAGGCGCGCGGCGGCGGCCCGGTCACCGGGTGGCTGCCGTACGCGCCGGAGGCGTACGCCCACTTCCCGCTCGTCCTGCTCGGTGTGCGCGAGGACACGGTGGTGGAGGAGGGCGACACCCGCGCCCTCGACGCGCTGGGCGAGGCCCCGCCCGGCTACCGGCTGCTCCCGGCGCACCCCTGGCAGCTCGACCTGGTCGGCGGCCCGGAGCTGCGGGCCGCCTTCGCCGACGGCCGGCTGGTCCGGCTCGGCCGCACCGACGGCGACCTGTGGCCGACGGCCGCCGTGCGCACGCTCTACGCGCCCGGCCCCGACCTCTTCCTCAAGTTCAGCCTCGACGTGCGCATCACCAACGACATCCGCCGGCTGTGGCGGCACGACCTGCGCCGGCTGCGCGGTACGGACGCGGCCGTGACGGCGGCGTTCGCCGCACTGCCCGGGCCGGCGGCGTGGCTCGGCGACCGCGGCTACCGCACCGCCGGCTTCGCGTTCGAGGAACTCGCGGTGCTGGTGCGCGACGGGCTGCGCGGCCATGTGCTGCCCGGCGCGACACCGCTGCTGGCCGCCGCGCTGGTCGAGGGCTTCGAGGGCAGCCCGCTGGACCGGCTCGCCGACCCGGCGGCCTGGTGGGAGGCCTACCTCGGGCAGGTCGTGCCACCGGTGCTGGAGGCGTTCGACCGGCACGGGGTGGTGCTGGAGGCGCATCTGCAGAACGCGCTGGTCGCGGTCGACGGCGCGGGGAGGCCGGTGCAGGCGCTGTTCCGTGACGCGGAGGGCGTGAAGCTGGTCGCGGAGGTGGGGCGGGCGGCCGGGTGGGAGCGGCTGGTGTACTGCCTGGTCGTCAACCACCTCGGTGAGGTCGCGGAGTTGCTGGGGGAGGGGTTCGCGGGATTCGACCCGTGGCCGCCCGTGCGGGAGGCACTGCGGCGGCACGCGGTGCGGGAGACGGCGGGACTGCTCGACGCGCCGGCACTGCCGGGCAAGACCAACCTGCTGCTGCGGTGGACGGGAGCCGACGGGGCGGCGGCGCGCTACGCCCCCGTCCCCAACCCGCTGCGCGAGCGGTGACGGGGGGTCGGCACGGTGCTGTCCGCCCCGTACCGGCCCCCGCCGGGCGCGTCCCTAACGAGGCTCCAGACGCTGGTGGATCAGCCGGGCCAGGTGGGCGAGCGTGCGGCCGGTGGCCAGGTCCGCCGGGGCCAGCCGGATGTCGAAGAGATCCCTCGCCCGGACCAGGAACTGCATGCCCAGGAGCGAGTCCAGACCGTAGTCGGTGACGTTGCGCGTCGGGTCGAGGTCGGCAGGGTCGGTCTGCAGGACGGCCGCGAGGAGCCGGAGCACGGTGTCGGTGATCTTCTCCAGGGCCTCGTCGTCCGGCAGGTCCCGCAGCGTGCGCAGCAGTTCGTCGCGGGCGTCCGGCGAGGTCGTCGAGGACGGCGGGGCGAGGTGGGCGAAGCGCGGGGTGGCCAGGGCCGGCAGCAGATGACGGGCGGCGCCCCAGCGGTAGCGGCCCGCCCCGGCGACGTCGGCACCGGCCGCCAGCAGCCGGTCGGCGGTGGCCAGCACCTCGTCCGTGGTGAGGAGTTCCAGGCCGCGTCCGGTCATGGCGGCGCCCATGCCGCTGCGGGCGACGTACCCCGTCCCGCCGATCGGGCCCCACGCAAGGGCCGTACCCGCGCGCCCCGCCGCACGCCGGGCACGGACGAGGGCCTCCAGATAGGCGTTGGCCGCCGCGTACGCGGACTGGCCGGGGTTGCCGATGGCGGCGGAGACGGAGGAGTGGCCGAGGAACAGGTCCAGGTCCGGGGCCCGTTCGGCGGTCAGACGGTCCAGCAGTGCCGCGCCGCCCGCCTTGGGCGCCAGTACGGCGGCGAACCGCTCGTCGTCGAGGTCCGCCAGCACCGCGTCGTCCAGATGCATCGCCGCGTGCACGAGGCCGCGCAGCGGGTGCCCGGTGGCGTCGACGGCGTCCAGGACCCGGCGCACCGCGGCCTCGTCGGTGACGTCGGCGGCGTACGCGGTGGCCCGTACGCCCCGTGTCGCGAGGTCGCGCAGGAGCGCGGGCGCCTCGGGGGCCTCGGAGCCGCGGCGGGAGAGCAGGGCGAGGTGCCGGGCGCCGCCTTCGGCCAGCCGGCGGGCGGTGGCGGCGCCGAGTCCGCTCAGCCCGCCGGTGATCAGATAGGTGCCCTCGCCGTCGAGCCGCGGGACGCCGGGCGCGGGCTCCACCGGGACGGGTTCGTCCAGGGGTTCGTCCGGGGGATCGAAGGAGACGACGACCTTGCCCGTGTGCCGGGAGTGCTGGAGCAGGAGGAAGGCCTCGTCGACCCGGGCGGCGGGATGAATGGTGTGAGGGAGTGGCCGGTACACGCCGGAGCCGACCTCCGCCTCGAAGTCCGCGAGCAGCCGGGAGCGCAGGGCCGGGGAGTCGATCACGGCGTCGAGGTTGAAGCCGATGAAGGTGAGGCTGCGGTCGAAGGGGCGCAGCGTGACCGGGTTGTTGAGGTAGATGTCCCGTTTGCCCAGTTCGACGAATCGGCCGTTGGGGCGCAGCAGGTCGAGGCCCTGGGCGATGGCCTCGCCGCTGAGCGAGTTCACGACGACGTCCACGCCCCGGCCGTCGGTCAGCTCCCGCACCCGGGGGACGAAGTCCAGGCTGCGGGAGTCGAGGACGTCCGTGACGCCGAGGGTGCGCAGCAGGTCACGCTTGGTCTCGGTGCCGGCGGTGGCGAGGACGCGGGCGCCCTGCCGGCGGGCGCACTGGAGCACGGCGAGGCCGACCGCGCCCGCTCCGCCGTGCACCAGCACGGTCTCCCCGGGGGCGAGGCGGGCCTTGTTGACCAGCGTCTCGTGGACGGTGAGGAAGGCGACGGGGAAGGTCGCGGCCTCGGCGAAGCTCACGCCGTCGGGGATGCGCACGAGGGCGGCTGCCGGTGACGTCGCGTGCGAGGCGAGCGCGGCGGGCACCAGGCCGCAGACCCGGTCCCCGGGCGCCAGCCCGGTGACCCCCTCGCCCACGGCGCGGACGATCCCGGCGCCGTCGGTGCCCAGCCCCCGGCCGATCGGGCTGTTCTCCACGGCCTCGGGGGGCAGCAGGCCGTTGGCCCGCATGGGGTCGCGGTAGTTCAGGGCAACGGCCCGCATCTCCAGGGCCACTTCACCCGGTCCGGGCTCGGGGAGGCCCGTCGCACGCCACACCAGCCGCCGGTGCAGACCGGGGTCGCGGGCCTCCAGGACGTACGGGGCGGCGGGGCCCGCGGTGGCGGGCGGCGGTTCGTCCGCCCGGTGCTGGACCTGCCGGGGCACGAAGCGGCCGCGCGCGGTCAGGACGATCTCGTCCTCCTGGGCGCCCCGCTCGTCGTCGGGGGCGAGGAGTTCCCCGGCCAGACGGTCGGCATCCGCCTCGGGGGCGCCGACGCGGTGGTACGACAGACGCCGCAGACTCAGGTCGGGACGCTCGTTGGCGAGCGAACGGCAGGCCGCCCAGACCGCCGCGTCGACCGGGTGCGAGGGCTGCTCCGGGGCCGGGAAGAGACCGGTGGGGCGAGTGACGAGCCAGATCCTCGGGTTGTCGCTGCCTACGGAGCGGCTGCCGTTGCTGCCGTTGCCGTTGCCGTTGCCGTTGCCGTTGTTGTTGCTGCTGCCGCTGCCGTCGGGGCCGTCACAGGCGGCGGCCAGCGCGCGCAGCAGGGCCGCGCGACGGGTGGTGCGTGTGACCACCTCCTCGTCGTCCGGCCCGGGCTCGGCGAGCAGCAGGACGACGTGCGGGCCGGCCTCCGCCGAGGCGGTTCCGGGCCTGGCCCCGGTCCCGGCGCGGCGCGCGGCCGGGACGGCGGCGGGCGCCCCGGCCTCTCGGGCGGTCGGACCGTCGGCCTCCCTCGCGGTCGGCTCCTCGGCGTCCCGTCCAGCCGGGCCTTCGGCCTCCCGGACTGCCGGGCCCCCGGTCCGGGGTTCGGCCTCCCGCGTACCGGAACCCGCCGCCAGGAGCCGCGCCCAGTCGGCCGCCGCCTCCGGTGCCGTGACGACGGTCGCCCGGCCGAGGCGGGCGCCCAGTGCCCGTGCCGTTGCCGCCTCCGTGGCGTCCTCTACGGCCACCACCCACGTGGTACCGGGATCGGGGCCCGGGACCTGTGCCGCGGTCCCCTTACCCCTCCCCGTGCCTGTGCCTGTCCCCGTCCCTGTACCTGTCCCCGTCCCAGTGCCCGGCCCTGCCCCCGTTCCCGTCTCTGCCGCTGTCTCTGCCGCCGTCCCCGTCCCCGTCCCGGTCTCCGTCTCCGTCTCCGTCTCCGCCATGTCGTCGTGGTCCGCCGCCGCGAGGAGTACGGAGCGGTCCTCGGGCCCGGTCTGCGCCACGGCCGGGAAACCGCACCGTCGCAGCAGCGGGGCCCACCGGTCGCGTGGAAGGACGCGGCAGTCGGGGCGCAGCGCGTGGTCGCCGCGCTCCCAGAAGTCGTCCAGCGTGCCGGACAGCAGCGCCTGGAGCCGGACGTCGTGCGGTTCGACGGCCAGCAGATGGCCCCCGGGGGCGAGGACTGTGTGCAGCCGGCGCAGGGCCGCGGCCAGGTCGGCCGTGCCGTGCAGCGCGTCGCCCGCGAGGACGAGGTCGAAACCATCCCGGGGCAGCCCCTGGTCCACCGGGTCGCCGTTCGGGTCCAGGACGCGGTACTCGACGACGTCGTACGCGGCGAAACGGTGTTCGGCGCGGGCGAGCGTGCTCCGGGCCGGTGCCGTGCAGGTGTACAGGGTGCGGTCGGCCGGCAGCAGCGGCAGGACCGCCGCCGTCAGGGCGGTCGTGGCCGCGCCGATCTCCAGGACGCGCAGCGGCCGGTCGGCGGGCCAGTGGGCGACGAGCTCCCCGAGCAGCGCCTGCACGGCACGGTGGGCGAACCGGTGGGCGGGCCCGGTCTCCTGGAGCTGCTCGTGGGCGCCGTCCCCGGGCGGCAGAAGCGCGCCCGCGTCCACACGGCCGCGCACGACGTCGGGGAGCCGGCGCAACTGCCGGTTGAGGAGCAGTGTCTCGGCGCCGTAGGCGGGATGGTCCTCCACCAGTTCACGCAGGCACGCCTCGGACCGGATCCCGGTGCCGGTGAGCCGCCAGCTCTCCCCCTCCTGCCGGACGAGGCCGTGCTCGGTCAGCAGGGGGAGCAGCAGCCGGGCCGCCCGCCGGTGCCGGGGCTGCATGCCCCCGGCCACCAGGTCGGCCGTCGAGAACGGGGCCGCCGGGTCGGCGAGCAGACCGTGCAGCGTCCCGGCCCAGCAGTGGGCGCCGGCCCGTGCGGCGGCGGCGACGAACCGGTCGTGGCCGGTGTCGTCCAGGGCGGCGCGGGCGGCGGCCAGGCGCCCCTCGACGGCGCTCATCACCTCGGTGGGCGCGGGCAGCGGCGAGGGCGCGGCGGGCGTTCCCGGCCGCGGCGCGGCCCGCAGGACCGTGCGCTGGACGGTCAGCGGGGTGTGCTCGGTCAGGTGGCCGCGCCGGGTGCGGCAGCCGTCGATCTCGACGGTGACCGTGCCGTCCGGGTCGGCGTAGGTGATGTCCCAGCAGATCTCGTTGGCGCTGCGGCTGCGCCGGCGCAGGTGCACCACCCCGGTGGGCGACGGGGTGCGCCACACCCGTACGGCGCCGAACACGGTCGGCAGGAACGCGGCGGACTCCGCGTCCGGCCCGGCGAGCGCCACGGTGGCCTGCAA
>Ga0308173_10002014_pt1 | contig 10631 bp, 8 predicted proteins | sample PhyPR1_FD_203716 | JGI IMG/M metagenome (GOLD analysis project Ga0308173, IMG submission 203716) | Soil microbial communities from UC Gill Tract Community Farm, Albany, California, United States - DLSLS.P.R1 | ecosystem: Environmental > Terrestrial > Soil > Agricultural land | place: USA... | reverse complement strand
CGGATCTCCGAGCAGCTCGGCGTCGAGCTCGGCGAGATCGAGCTGCATACGTTCGGGAACGGGGAGACGTACTGCCGTTACGACGAGTCGATTCGCGGCGCCGACCTCTTCATCGTCCAGACGGGCTGCGAGCCGGTCGACCAGAACATCATGGAGCTCCTGCTCATGATCCAGGCCGCCAAGCTCGCGTCGGCGAAGCGCATCACGGCGGTCATCCCGTGGTTCCCGTACGCGCGTCAGGATCGCAAGGCGAAGCCGCGCGAGCCGATCACCGCGCGCCTCGTCGCCGACATGCTGCAGCTCGCGGGTGCCGACCGCGTGCTGACGATGGACCTGCACGCGGGGCAGATCCAGGGCTTCTTCACGATCCCGGTCGACCACATGACGTCGTTGCCGCTCTTCGCGCGGCACTTCCGCGATCTCGGCCTCACCGGCGACGGCGTCGTCTCGGTCGCGCCGGACGCCGGGCGCGCGAAACACGCTGTCCGCTTCGCGGAGATGATCGACGCCGACTTCGCGATCATGCACAAGACGCGTCCCGCGCACGACGTCGTCGCGGTCACGGAGGTGACCGGCCGCGTGCGCGACAAGATCGCGATCATCGGCGACGACATCACGACGACCGGCGGCACGCTCATCGCCGGCGCTGCGGCACTGATGGAGCACGGCGCCAAGGACGTCTACGTGTTCGTCACGCACGCGCTTCTCTCGCCCGAGGGCCTGGAGAAGCTCGCGAACGCCGGTTTTGCGGGCATCGTCGTCACGGACACCGTGCCGGTCGACCCGATCGCGAAGCCCGACAACATGACGGTTCTGACGGTCGCCCCGCTGCTCGCCGAGACGATCATGAACGTCTTCGCCGACGATTCCGTCTCCGCCATCTTCGGTGGCGAGAACCAACTCTTCTAGGAGAACTCGGTTGCCGGCGTAGCCGGAACCGAGTTACCAGTCTTCGGCTCTTCGCTCGCGACGAAAGACAGCAACGTCGGTTCCGCCTTCGGCGGCAACCGAGTTGGTGTAGCGACGGGGACTTGCGTCCGCGTCGCTACACTGCTCGACCGTGGCAGGAGAGCGCGTCAAGCTGCTGGTCCAGAACCGGTCGATCCTCGGCTCCGCCGAGGCTCGCCGCCTGCGCCGCCGCGGGCTGATCCCGGGCGTCCTGTACGGGCACGACACGCCGGTTGCGATCTCGATTGCCGAGCGCGACCTGCGCACGGCGCTCACCGGCGAGGGCGGTGCGAATGCGGTGCTCGACGTCGTCGTCGAAGGCGGCAAGTCGCACGCGTCGGTGCTCAAGGAGTACCAGCTCGATTCCGTGCGCGGCATCGTCACGCACGTCGACCTGCAGGAAGTCCGCCTCGACCAGCCGATCCATGCGACCGTGCCGCTCCACATCGCCGGCGAGGCCGCCGGCACAAAGGAAGGCGGCGTCCTCAGCCAGTCGATCACGGAGATCAACGTCGAGGCGCTGCCGCTCGAGGTTCCCGCCCTGGTCGAGTTCGACGTCTCCGCGATCCACCTCGGCGAGTCCGCGCACCTGTCGCAGGTCGCGCTCCCCGAGGGCGTCACGCTGCTCGACGACGGCGACACCGTCTTCGTCTCGGTCACGCAGCCGACGCGCGAGGTGGAGCCGGAAGCGGTCGCCGAAGGTGAAGAGGCTCCCGCCGGCGAAGCAGCTGCCGAAGCTGCCGCCGCCGAGGGCGCCGCCGACGCCGGCTCCGCCGACGACGGCGAGCCCGGCACCGTCGAAGGCTGAGCCATGCGCCTGTGGCCGCGTCGCCACGGCACCTCCTATGACCTGCTCGTTGCGGGCCTCGGCAACCCGGGCCGCGAGTACGCGCGCAACCGCCACAACGTCGGCCACATGGTCGTGGACGAGCTCGCGCGCCGGCACGACGGCTCGTGGAAGGCGAAGTTCAACGGTCAGCTCGCCGAGGTGCGGATCGACGGCCACAAGGTCGCGCTGCTGAAGCCGGAGACGTTCATGAACGACTCCGGCCGCTCGGTGAGGGCGGCGATGCAGTTCTTCAAGCTGCAGCCCGACACGGTGCTCGTCGTCCACGACGAGAGCGACCTGCCCGTCGCGCGCCTGCAGGCGCGGCGCGGGGGAGGGCTCGCCGGTCACAACGGGCTCCGCTCGGTCGCGCAGCATCTGGGGACGCCCGACTTCCTGCGCCTGCGCGTCGGTGTCGGCCGCCCGGAGCGCGGCGACCCGCGTCCGCTCGCCGACTACGTGCTCGCGAACTTCGAGCCGCACGAGGACGCCGAGGCGATCGTCGCGCGCGCCGCGGATGCAGTCGAGGCGATCGACGCCGAAGGCCTGGAGGCGACCCAGCGCCGCTTCAACTGAAGCGACGCCGGGCCGTCTCGAACGCGATGCCTATTGCCCGAGCTGCGCGAGCTGGAGCGCCTGCTGCGGGAACCACGCGCCCGCCGCGGGATCGGTGATGCCGCCCCATTCGGGGTCGGTGGTCGAGCCGGCGACGCCACGGTTGCACGACCCGTCCGACTCCCCTGGGACCTTGATCCACAGGTACGCGTCCACGAGCGGGGCTCCCGTGTTCGCAGTCGGCGCGGGGCCGAGGCCACGGCCGGGTGGGTTGCACCAGTCCTGCTTGTCCGGATAGGCCGTCGTCGTCGACCACGGCCCGCGACCGTTCCTGCTCGTGTCGATCACGAAGTGCGTGGACGCGCTGACGGCGCCGAGCGTCGACGCCCAGCGGGAGTCGATGCCGGTCGTGTTCCAATGCAGGTCGACATGATCCCCGCTGTACGGGGCGTCGGACCACACCTGCGTCGGGTCGAGCGCGTCGCCGTCCCAGTTCGTCGCGGGGCCGCCGTCCCAGTACTGGTTCGGGCAGCTCCCGTAGTCGCCGGGTGAGATCTGCGTCCCGTAGGCGATGCAGTCGGAGATCCACGTGCCGTAGAAGGTGTCGTTCGCGGTGTACTGGTAGTTGGACGCGTTCAGGAAGAAGCCCTGCGCGCGCTGCACGCCCGCGGTGACGAGCCGCTGGGCGATGTCGCCGACCGCCATCCACGCCGGATGCGTGGCGTCGAGATACACGAGCGTCGAGGGACGCTTTTCGAGGATGTCGACGGCGCCGTTGATCTGTGCGTAGCGCTCCTGCTCGGCCTGCTCCGGGGTGAGCCCGGCCGCGGCGAGGGTCTCCGCGCTGAGCGTGCAGCCGGCATTGGGAATCAGCCCGAGGCCGTCAGGCTCGAGGATCACGACCGCCTTGCTCTTGCCGATGCCGGCCGAGAAGCCCTCGATCCAGGCGAGGTACTCGGCGGTGTTCTTCGCGCCGCCGGCCGAGTACTGCGCGCAATCGCGGAACGGCACGTCGTATGCGACGAGGACCGGCACCTGTCCCTTCGCAGCCGCGTCGTCGACCGTGGCGCGGACCGCGTTCTCGACCTGGCCGGGATTGCCGCTCGTGAACCACACGGCGTGGCCGCGCGCGACCATCGCCTCGATCAGCGCCGCGTCTTGGCCGTCCCCGGACGACCGGAGCTGCGCGATCTGGTCGACCGCTCCCTGATCGGGGGCGGGGGCGTAGAACGTCGTCGACGCCGGCAGCGTCCGGTCGCCGGACGCGGCCGCTGCCGCCGGGACCGCCACGCAGGCACCGACGAGCGCGGCGAGCGCGAGCAGCCGCACGACATCTCCTCTCATCATCATTCCCCCCTTGGCGACACGAACGTGTGTAAGCGCTTTCACGACGGACAGTCGCAGACCGTCGCCGGCCCGTCAAGGTGCTAGGTCGAGCCCCTGCGGACCAGGGTGGGCGAGAGGATGACGTGCTCGGGCTCCTCCTCACCCGCGATGCGACGGAGGGCGAGATCGACGAGCGCACGGGTCATCTGCTCGAACGGCTGGCGCATCGTCGAGAGCGGCGGGGTCGTTCGGACGGCGAGGTCGACGTCGTCGAATCCCATTACGGCCACCTCCCCGGGCACCGCGCGGCCGGCTGCGACGAGCGCCTCGAGCGCGCCCGCGGCCATCGCGTCGGAGGCGGCGAACAGGCCGTCGAGCCGGGGCTCGCACGCGAGCAGTCTCTCCATCGCGGCGCGACCTCCCTCGCCGGTGAAGTCGCCCGGTTCGACGAGCTCGACGCGGAACGGCAGGCCTGCCGCCGCCAATGCGTCGCGGTAGCCCTCGAACCGGTCGGCCGACACCGCCATGTCCGGCGGGCCGGTGATCGTCGCGACTACGGAGCGCGTCTCCAGGAGGTGCTCCGTTGCGATGCGCGCGCCGCTCCGGTTGTCGGTGTCGACGAACGGCGTCTTCCCGGTGTCGCTTCGCGGTCTGCCGGAGAGGACGAGCGATGCGCCGGCGGCGGCGAGCGCCCGGGGCAGGACGTCGTCCTCGTGCAGGGACAGCATGATGATCCCGTCGACATGTCCCTGCAGCACGTAGCGCTCGACCTTGCGCTGCTGGCGCTCGCCGCGGGCGGGGAGGATGACGAGCTGGAGGTCGGTCTCGGCGAGGAGCTCCGCGATACCGTGCACCACCGTCGAGAAGAACGGGTCTGCGAAGAGCCGATCCTCCGGCTCCGAGACCACGAGCGCGATCGTGTCCGTTCGGCGTCGCGCGAGGCTGCGGGCCGCGGGGTTGGGGACGTAACCCAGCTTCGCGACGGCCGCCTCCACCGACCGGCGCGCGGTGTCGCTCACCCGCGCCGAGTCGTTCAGGACGCGCGACACCGTCGCCGTCGAGACACCCGCGAGCTCGGCGACCGCGTCCAGGGTGGGCCGCGCCTCCATCTCCTCATCATGCAATGCGCTTCCGAGTGCCGGCGAGTTCGTGACGATCGGCACGTGGTTCCCGAATCCGCCGCGGTGTAGCGGAAGCGCGCACCGTCCGGCGGAACGTGCGGGGCGGCCCCGGCGCGGCGCCCCCGGTCGGCCTACCCCGATGGAGTGATGCCGGATCCCTCGCCAGGGTGGTGGCCGGCCCTTCGGAGGCCTGGTCAACTGCGCCGGCCAACGACAGCGAGGCGCGCCCTCGTCCATTGCGCGCGCCGCTCCTGCCGAACGGAGACCTTCTGTGACCCACCGCATTCGCTTTGCGCTGCTGTTCTTCGTCATCGTCGCCCTCGTCGCGGCGCGGGCCGGCGGCGCCCTCGCCTCGACCGAGCGCGTGACCCACATCAGCCGCGCGACCGCCGTCGCGCACGAGCAGGCGCGCATCGTCCGATTCGCGCGCCACTACCTCGGTGTCCGCTACGTCTACGGAGGCACCTCGCCGCGGAGCGGCTTCGACTGCTCAGGCTTCACCCGCTTCGTCTACTCACACTTCGGCATCTCGCTCCCGCACTACTCGGGCGCGCAGTTCGACCGCGGCCGCCGGGTCTCTCGGGCCGGTCTCCGGCCAGGCGACCTCGTCTTCTTCGACGGGCTCGGCCACGTCGGGATCTACGTCGGCCGCGGCCGCTTCATCCACGCGCCGCACACCGGGACCGACGTGGAGATCGACCCGCTGAACGGCTGGTACTCCTCGCGCTACGACGGCGCGCGCCGCCTCGTCTAGCGTTCGCGGCGCGTGCCGCTTCTGCTGATCGATCTCGACGACTCGCTGATCGATCGCAATGCGTCGTTCGCGGCGTGGGCCCGCGCGTTCTGCGCGGAGAAGGGACGCGAGCCCGACGTCGACTGGTTGATCGCGACGGACCGGCGGGGATACGCCGAGCGCGGCGAGCTGTTCGAGCTCGTCCGGGAGCGGTTCGGTCTCGCCGACTCCGTGGAGGAGCTGAAGGAGGCCTACCGCGCCGCTCACCCTGCGTACGTCGAGCCGCCGCCGGCGGACGCGCTGCGGCTGCTGCGCGGCCTGCGCGTGGTGTCGGAGATCGAGGGCGTCCGGAAACCCGACGCGGCGATCTTCCGTCTCGCCGCGGAGCGATGCGGCTCGACGCTCGACGGGGCGTGGATGGCAGGCGACAACCCGGACGCGGATCTCCGAGGCGCGCACGCGCTCGGCCTGCGGACGATCTGGTTCCGTCTCGGCCGGACCTGGACGGAACCCGACTTCGTCCCGACGGTCGAGGTCGACTCGCTCGAGGAGGCGTTGACGCACCTCGCGCAACTACCATGACGACCCGGCCGAACCCCGTGTTCGGCCCATCGTCATGGACCGGCCCGTACTCCACACGCTCGTCGACCGCCTGCGGGCGGAGGAGCGCCTGCAGCAGTTCGCTCAGGCGCTGCCGACGCGCGCACGCGTGTCGGAGCCGGTGCTGCCGCTCGTGCTGGCGGCGCTCTACGAGGAGCTCGGCCGCGGCCTCGTCGTCCTTCTGCCGGAGGACGCCGACGCGCGCGACGTCGCCGAGGCGGCCGGCTGGTTCCTCGGCGAGGAGGAGGTCGCGCTCTTCCCGTCGCGCGGCGTGGGGTGGAGCTCCGGCCTCGAGCCGCCGCCGCACCTCGTCGGCGAGCGGGAGCGCGCGCTCGCAGTACTCGCGCGCGGAGGGCTCGTGTGCGCGTCCGCCTGCGCGATCGCGGAGGGTCTGCCGCCGCCGGCCGAGCGTCCGGCGCCGCTGACGGTCGCCGCCGGCGACGAGCCGGGTATCGACGCGCTCGCCGAGCATCTCGCCTCCGCCGGCTACGAGCGCGTCGAGCGTGTCGAGGAGCGCGGGCACTTCGCCGTGCGCGGCGGTCTCGTCGACGTGTTCCCGACGACGGGTCGCGAACCGCTCCGCATCGAGCTCTTCGGCGACGAGATCGAGCAGATCCGCGCCTTCTCGCCGTTCACCCAGCGTGCGCTCCGGCAGGTGCCGGAGGCGACGATCTATCCCGCCGCCGAGCGCCGCCGCGAGCTCGTCGAGATCGACCTCGGCCCGGACGAGGAGGAGCCGCCGGGGTCTGACCCGGGTCTGACCCCGGGGTCTGACCCGGGTCTGACCCCGCCCGACGACCTGGTGCCCGCTTTCGACAGGTCTCCGGATGTCGTGTGGTCGCCCGACGAGGTGGTCGCAGCGTGGGATGAACAGAAGCTCGCACCGGTCGAGCTCGACGGCGCGACGATGCTGACCCAGCTGCCACAGGGGCAGCCGTTCAGCTTCGACGCGCAGCGTCCGGCGCTCGCGGCGCGCGGGCTGTCCGAGGCGGAGAACGAGCTGAACGGGCTTCTCCGCCAGGAGCTCGACATCGTCGTCGCGTTCCCACATCGCGGCGAAGCGCTTCGCCAGCAGCAGCTGCTGCGGCGCGTCTCCGCGCACCTGCTCGAGGCGGGCGAGGCGCCCGAAGGGCTCGCGTTCGCCGTCGCGCCGGCGCGCCGCGGCTTCGTGTGGCGCGAGCTCGGCCTCGCCCTGCTTCCCGATACGCAGGTGTTCCGGAAGCGGCCGCCGCGCGCTGCCGCCGCGCCCGGCCGCGCGCTGCAGAGCTTCTCCGACCTTCGCACCGGCGACTACGTCGTGCACGAGGACCACGGCATCGCGCAGCTCCTCGGGTTCGAGACGAAGGAGGTAGCGGGCGTCACGCGCGACTACCTCCTGCTCGCCTACCGCGGCGAGGACCGCGTCTACGTCCCGCACGAGCAGATCGGCAAGGTCAGCCGCTACATCGGCGCCGATTCGAAGGCGCCGGCGCTCTCGAAGCTCGGCGGCAAGGCCTGGGACAACCTGAAGACGCGCGCGCGTGAGCACCTACGCGAGATGGCCGGCGAGCTGCTGCAGCTCTACGCGCAGCGGCAGACGCAGCCGGGCGTCGCCTACGACGTCGAGCACGAATGGGTCGAGCGGCTCGAGAACGAGTTCCCCTACCGCGAGACGGAGGACCAGCGCACGGCGATCGAGTCGGTGAAGGAGGACCTCGAGGCCCCGCACCCGATGGACCGCCTCGTGTGCGGGGACGTCGGCTTCGGCAAGACGGAGGTCGCGCTCCGCGCCGCGTTCGCCGTCGCCGTGAACGGCAAGCAGGTGCTGATGCTGGTGCCCACCACCGTGCTCGCGCAGCAGCACTGGAACACGTTCCGCGATCGCTACCGCGACTTCCCCGTGCGTGTCGAGATGGTCTCGCGGTTCCGCAAGCCTTCCGACGTGAAGAAGGTGCTCGCGGAGTTCTCCGAGGGCAAGGTCGACATCCTGATCGGGACGCACCGCGTGCTCTCGCGCGACGTGATCCCGAAGGAGCTCGGGCTCGTGATCGTCGACGAGGAGCAGCGTTTCGGCGTGGCGCAGAAGGAGCTGCTTCGCCAGCTGCGGCTCGAGGTCGACGTGCTCGCACTGTCCGCGACGCCGATCCCGCGGACGCTGCACATGTCGCTGTCGGGCCTGCGCGACATCTCGGTGATCGAGACGCCGCCGGAGGGACGCCGGCCGATCCGCACCTTCGTGGGCGAGTACGACGACGAGCTGATCAAGCAGGCGCTCGTACGCGAAGTCGAGCGGAACGGCCAGGCCTTCTACCTGCACAACCGCGTCGACACGATCGAGGAGGCCGCGGAGAAGCTGCAGCAGATGTGCCCGAACCTACGCTTCCTCGTCGCCCACGGGCAGATGGCGGAGCGCGAGCTCGAGGACAAGATGATCACGTTCCTCGCCGGCGACGCCGACGTGCTCGTCTCGACGACGATCATCGAATCCGGGCTCGACATCCCGCAGGCGAACACGCTGATCGTCGAGCGCGCAGACCAGCTCGGGCTGAGCCAGCTCTACCAGATCCGTGGCCGCGTCGGCCGCAGCGACGTGGTCGCGCACGCGTACCTCTTCTATCCCGACGCGCACGAGCTGACCGGCGAGGCGCGCGCCCGGCTCGCGACGCTCGCCGACCACACGGAGCTCGGTGCGGGCTTCGCAATCGCCATGCGGGACCTCGAGATCCGCGGCGCCGGAGACCTGCTCGGCGCCGAGCAGTCGGGACACGTCGCTGCGCTCGGCTTCGAGCTCTACGTCGAGATGCTGCACGAGGCGATCGCCGAGCTCTCCGGGCGCCGGCGCCTCGCAGCCAGGCCGATCAGAATCGATGCACGCATCGACGCGTTCGTCCCCGCGGGGTACATCGCGGCGGAAGCGCTGAAGATCGACCTGCACCGGCGCATCGCGTTGAGCGAGACGGAGGACGAGCTGCACGAGCTGCGCGTCGCCACGGAGGACCGCTACGGGCCGCTCCCCGAAGCGGTCGAGAACCTGTTCGCGATCCAGGAGGCGAAGCTGAAGCTCGCCGTACTCGGCGCCGACTATCTCGTCTTCCGCGGCGGCAAGGCGTCCGTCGGGCCGGTCGTCCTCGGCGGCGGCGAGCTGCGCGAGCTGCGGTCGCAGGTGGAAACAGCCGTCTACTCGACGGGCAACCGCGAAGTGACGTTAAGGGGCAGTGAATTCCAGGAGGCGCTCGATTTGGTCGATGCTATGCTGGCGGCGCGCCAGGCGGCCTGAGCCGGCGCCTCTCTTTGCTGATGCGGAACTTCAAGCTTCTACTCCCTGTGCTCGCGCTCGCGGCGGTTCTCGCGGGCTGCGGCGGCGGCGGCAGCGCGAAACTCGCCGCCGACGACGTTGCGGTCGTGGGGAACCAGCACGTCACGAAGACCGCGTACGAGCACCTGCTCGAAGAGGCGAAGGCGAGCTACCAGCAGCAGAGCCGCAAGTTCCCGAAGCAGGGGACGACCGAGTACGAGACGGTGAAGGGCCAGGCGGTGTCGCTGCTCGTGCAGCAGGCGGCGCGCGAGTCGAAGGCGGCGTCGATGGGGATCAAGGTCACCGACCAAGACGTCACGAAGCGCCTCGGCCAGATCAAGAAGCAGTATTTCGGCGGCTCCGAGGCGAAGTACAAGGCGCAGCTGAAGAAGTCGCATCTGACGGACGCCGCGCTCCGCGCCGACGTCAGGTCGCAGCTCATCTCGGAGGCGCTCTTCGCCAAGGTCACGAAGGACGTGAAGGTCTCCGACGCCGAGGTCGACAAGTACTACACGACCCACAAATCGCTCTACTCGCAGCCGGCCTCGCGCGACGTCCGCTACATCCTCGTCGGCAAGAACAAGGCGACCGCCGAGTCGGTCTACCAGCAGCTGAAGAGCGGCAACGACAAGACGTGGTGCACGCTCGCCAAGAAGTACGCGAAGGATGCGAGCGGCCAGAACTGCGGCAAGGCGACATTCACGAAGGGGCAGACCGTCGCGGTGTTCGACAACGCTGCGTTCAAGACGCCGACGAAGACGATCCACAAGCCCTTCTACGATCCGACGCAGTACAAGGCGTGGTTCGTGGTCGAGCCGCTCGGTCCGGTGAAGTCGTCCTCGACGACGCCGGAGAAGCAGGTGGCGACGACGATCCGCCAGACGCTGCTGCAGCAGGACAAGAATCAGAAGATGTCCGACTTCGTCTCCTCGACGATGAAGAGCTTCTGCAGCGGCTCGAAGATCAAGTACGCGGTCGGCTACCAGGCGATCCCGGATCCCTGCGCGCAGACCACGACGACGAACGCGACCACGACCAACGGCTAGTCGCTTGTCGCTCGCGGACGCGCTCGTCGAGCTCCAGGAGCTGACCGAGCGGCTCCGCCGCGACTGCCCGTGGGATCGCGAGCAGACCGCGCGCACGATCGTGCCGCACACGGTCGAGGAGGCCTACGAGGTCGCCGACGCGGCGCTGGCCGACGACGACGCGAAGCTCCACGACGAGATCGGCGACCTGCTCTTCCAGTCG
>Ga0308173_10002012_pt1 | contig 10632 bp, 7 predicted proteins | sample PhyPR1_FD_203716 | JGI IMG/M metagenome (GOLD analysis project Ga0308173, IMG submission 203716) | Soil microbial communities from UC Gill Tract Community Farm, Albany, California, United States - DLSLS.P.R1 | ecosystem: Environmental > Terrestrial > Soil > Agricultural land | place: USA... | reverse complement strand
TTCGGTCCGCGAATGCAGTACATCAACGGCGGTGTCCGCACGCTCGCCAATACGGGCGCCCACGCCGCGACCAACGCGACCACGCAGATGCTGGTGGTGCTTCGCGACAACCCACAGGTGCGGTTGCTGTTCACCCTCGCGGAAGGCCTCTATCGAATTGTCGGCAAGCGGTCGGCAGGGATCTCCACGCTCGCCGATCTCAAGGGCAAACGAGTTGTCGTGCCACGCAACACCTCCGCGCACTATTACCTGATCGCCATGCTGCGGACCGTGGGACTGCAGGAATCGGATGTGACGCTCGTCGCGGCGCCTGCCACGGAGATGGCGGCAGCGCTGGTGCGGGGCGACGCAGACGCGATCTCGATGTGGGAACCCGAATCCGAGAACGCCGCCAAGGCGCTCGGCCCCGACGCCGTCATCTTTCAGAACAACCGGGTCTATCGCGAGTTCTTCAGCGTCTACTCGACGACAGACGTGCTGGCGGATCGGCGGCGCCGAATGGAGCTGGTGGAATTCGTCCGGGCCTTGCGGGTATCGACCGGCCGGCTGAAAGACAATCCGCGTCAGTTCTTTCCGCTCATCAGCCGGATAACCAACCACCCGGAGGCGCAGGTCGCCGCCGGCTGGGAACATCACGCCTTTCCGTTCGACGTGCCTGCCGATCTGCTCGACGTGATCACCGAAGAAGAGAAGTGGGTCGCCGCCGGTCAGCAGCGAACGCCCCGGTCACGCCAGGAGCTGGCGACGTTCTTCGACACGTCGGTGCTGAGAGACGCACGCACGCCCGGACAGTAGCCGCCTACTTCGTCTTTCCGAGTACTCCGCATCGGTGACCGGCTCCAGCCCCTGTCCCTCTTCCGCCGCGATGACCTGCCCGGTCGTATGCACGTGCAAGTAGGTGCGGGCGCCAGCTTCAAACCGGATGCGGGTGACGCGCCGATCGGCGCTGTCGACGAAGCCGCCCTTGCCGGTCATGTTGGCGGTCTGGCCCGGTGCCGAGACCGGTGGCGGTCCCTGGTGCTGCGCGAATACGGATCCGAACACGACGACCACGGGCAAGAGCGCGAGCGCCAGCCGGATCCTGAAGCGCCAGTGCGACGAGTGATCCTTCACTTTCCCATATCTCCATCATTGCTCACGACCCAGTCGAGAATTCCTGTCAGTATCCGGGCACGCCCGAAACGCCCGGCATCCAATCCTCATCCAGATCCAGCAGATGAAAGCCAGGCGAGCAATGTCCGCGAACCCGCCCTGTGTGCGCCGGCGAACGTGTGCGTCCCGGAACCGGGACGTTGCGTCCGGATGACGGCCACTCCAACGCGCAATCACGGTCAATCTTGACGCCGCTGCTCCGGCACAGTCCTTGACTTCGTCCTGAACCATGTCGCCGTGGCACTGGTCAATGGAAGGTGTCGTCATCGATCTCCGTCGCGCCGCCCGGCGGCTGCACCGGTCGCCGGGCTTCACCGCCGTCACCGTGATCAGCCTGGCCTTGGGGATCGGTGCCAGCACGGCCATCCTCAGCGCCGTGCGGCCGGTGCTGCTGGATACGCTGCCGTATCCGCGCGCCGACCGCCTCGTCGTGATTGCCGACGCCGGGGGGACTGCCGGTTCATCCATCGACGTCACGTTCGGGACATTTCGCGAAGTGCTCGCCCGAAGCCGCTCACTCCAATCGGGTGCGGTCGTGAGGGGGTGGCAGCCGACGCTCACGGGATTCGGCCAGGCAGCACGGCTTGACGGCGAGAGCGTCACCGCCGGCTACTTTCGCGCGCTCGGCGTCAGCCCCGCGCTCGGCCGCAACTTCTCCGACGCGGACGACGTGCCCGCCGCCGCGCCAGTAGCGATCATCTCCGACAGGCTCTGGCACCAGCTCTTCGGCGCGGACCGGTCGCTGATCGGAGGTCCGGTCACGCTCGACGGCGCTGCCGTCACGCTCATCGGCGTGATGCCGCCTGCGTTCGAGAACGTGTGGAATCCGGAGGCACGGATCTGGCGGCCGCTTGGGTACGATCCCTCGCTGCCGCTTGACGGCCGGGAGTGGGGACATCACCTGAAGTTCCTCGCGCGGATCAGGCCCGACGTTTCGGTTGCCGCGGCGACACGCGAACTCGCGTCAATCGCGCAGACGCCCCTAGCCTCGATGCCCCGCCCGGCCTCGGCCTCGCTGAACAGCGGCTTCACCGTCACGCCGCTACAGGACCTCATCACCACGCCCGTGAAACCGGCGCTGGAGGCCGTCCTGCTGGCAACTTTCCTCCTGTTGCTGATTGCCGCCGTCAATGTCGTCCACCTCACGCTGGCGCGCGGAGCCGAGCGCCGCAGCGAGTTGGCGATTTGTGGAGCGTTCGGCGCCTCACGCGTGCGATTACTGTCGCCCCTGCTGGCCGAAGGAACAGCGCTGGCGTCAGTCGGCGGGATACTCGGCGTCGCACTCGCTTATGCGATGGTCGCGGCGATCGTGAGGATGGACGGCTTCACGCTGCCGAGGGTGGAGACGATCCACGTCGATCGTACGGCTTTGGTCTTTGCGGCAGCCTTGAGCGCCGGAATCGGACTGGTCGCCGGATGTGTCCCGGCGCTATCGTGGTGGTCGCGAGTCGCCGCACCGATCGCGGGGCGGCGTTCCATCACCGGCCACCAGCGCCTCCGACGCGCCTTCGTCGTCGCAGAAGTGTCACTCGCGCTCGTGCTGCTCGTGGGCGCAGGACTCCTTCTGCGGACCCTGGATCGCCTGCTTGCGGTGCCGTTGGGTTTCCATCCGGAAGACGTGCTGACGCTCCAGATCCAGGTCGCGGGACCGCAGTTCCGCGGTGCGGACACCATCCGGGGATATTTCGAGCGGGTGCGTTCAGCCGTGGCGGCGGTGCCTGGAGTGTCCAGTGCTGCCGTTTCGAGCCAGTTGCCGCTGACCGGTGATGCCGACCTCTACGGCGTGGGAACCCATGCGGATGCTGCCCTGCCGCCGGACGCCGACCGCTCGGCCTTTCGCTATGCGATCAGCCCGGGCTATCTCGTCACGCTGGGGATTCCGCTCGAGGCGGGACGGGATCTCGACGCGCGCGACCGGAGTGGCACCCAGCCCGTCGCGTTGATCAGCGACTCCTTCCGGCGCCGCCGTTTTCCAGGCCGTTCAGCGATTGGCGAGCAGATACGAATCGGCGGGGCCGATGTGCGGTTCACGGTTGTCGGAATCACCGGCGACGTACGCCAAACGTCACTGGTCACCGCGCCCGCCGAGGCTGTGTACGTACCCGAACCGCAGTGGCACTTCGCCGATCGGGCGATGTGGATCGTACTGCGCACCAACGTGGATCCTTTGACACTGGAGCCGGCGGTGCGCCGAGCCATCGCCGCGATCGATGCGAATCAACCGATTGTCCGCGTCGCCACGCTCGAACAGCGTGTGCACGCCGCCACGGCCGTGCAGCGCTTTGTGATGACTGCCTTCGGCGCCTTCGCCGCCGTCGCCCTGTTGCTTGCGACGATTGGTATCTACGGCATCCTCGCGGGCGGCGTCGTCGAGCGGACCCGTGAGATCGCGGTGCGCGCCGCCGTTGGGGCTTCGCGAGGCGCGATCGTCGGGCTCGTCGCACGCCAGGCATTCGTGGTCACGGCCATCGGCATCACGATCGGCAGCGCCGTGGCCGTTGCCCTCAGCCGCATGCTGGCCGGCCTGATGTTCAAGGTGGCGCTACTCGATGCGGCCACCTACGCGAGTGTCGGCGGTGTGCTGCTAATCGCCGCCGCGATCGGCGCCACGGTGCCTGCCTGGCGGGCTGCCAGAATCGCACCCGCCGTCGCGCTGCACTCAGAATAGCCGGCGAACCGGGTCAGGCCATCCGCGCCGTGGACGCGATGCGACTGCCGAGCATCAGTTCGATGCCGCTGGGAAGCGATAGACCGCGTACTCCTCGCTGTCGAAGACCTGCGGCAGCGGAATGTCCGCCGGGTGCCGGTAGTCTTTCCTGATCAGCAGGTGCGTCCACCCGTAGCGTCGCGCCGACGCGTCGATATCCGACACCCACCGCTCGCCCTGCAACAGCCTCTGCACGCCGAGGCGCTCGCGCGAAAAATCGTACGCTTCGTACGCGTAGTTGACCGCAAACGCCTGATGCCCGAACAGCGCCGGTATCTGCATCTGGCGGTAGTCGCGCGAGAACCCTTCCGCCGGATACCGCAGATCGTTGGTGACGATCACGCTCTTCGCGACGGGAATGGCCTGCAATGCGGCCGCAATGGCGCGATTGTCGGCGAATTCGTGGCCCGCCTGCGGATTGGTGAGCAGCACCGTCGCGTAGCTCGCGGCCACGCCGACCGGGCCGGCGATCGCCAGGACCATCAGCCCCGCCGCCACCGCGCGCCGCGGCCGGCCAACGCCCGGCCACGCATGGCCTGCCGTCGCGAGCACGGCGGCGTGGGCGAGGATCGGAACGGTCAGTACAATTTGGAACCAGTCGTAATCGATACCGCGCCCGGGCCGCAGATCGACGGCGCGCAGCAGGTTGACGATGAGCAGCGGCGTGATCGCCATGATCAGCATCAGCCCCGGCGCCGCAACCGGCGTCTCACTGCTGCTGGCGTGACGTCGTAACGCGAGCACGGGCACGACCGGCGCCGCGAGCCACACCAGATCGAGCAGGAACCCGGGCAGCCGTCCCTGTTCGCGCAGCCAGCGGAAATAGAACATCGGCGACAGCTCCGTCATGTAGCTCTGCGGAAGTCGTGGGAGCCACCACAGCGCGCTGTAGACCGTAGCGAAGAGCCCTGCGGTCGCCGCCAGGATCACGAACGGCCGCGTCGATCGGGACCGTACGCCCAGCCATGCCAGCATCAGCGTGAACCCTCCCATCAGCGCCACACCAGTGGGCGCCTTGAACAACACCGCGGTGCCGACGAGGAAGAGTGGAAGCCGCCAGCCGCGAGTGGCCGCGGCCGCGATCCCACCGGCGACGGCAAGCACCAGGAAATGCGTGCCGAGATTCTGGCCGGTGAGTGCCGCGACGCCCCAGAGCTCATAGTCTTCCGCCGCCTGTCGCAGCGGCTGCGTGGAGTGGGCCGTCATTGCCGCCGCGATCGCGGTCGCCAGGTGCTGCCAGTACGGATGCCACAGTGTCGGCGAGATGGTGAGGAGCAGCGGCACCGAAAGGACCTGCGGAACCGCGGGAGCCAGCGCCTCGGCGGCGACGAACGCCGCGGCAAGACAGCCCACGACGAGCAGCGGCAGCGTCACGGCAAACGTGGCCTGGTGCGGCAGCAGCCCGGTGGTGCGCGCAACAACCGCGGCGATGCCCTGGACGCCGTAGTGATACGGGAACTTGCCCCCGAGCACGCCCAACGACAGCGGCGGCAGCCGCTGGGTGTGCAGCAGTGCGTGGACCTTCTCGAGGAAGTACGGTGAATCGACGTTGTAGAAGACCGGCGGATACGCGCCTCGGGCCATCGCCAGCAGTGCAATCATCGGTGGCGCGAGCATGATCGCCGCCACGAGCAGGGTGGCCGCGCTCCTCCATCCCGTCCATCGCGGGGACCGCGGCAGGACCAGCGCACGCTGCCGATAGATGACGAGTGCGAGGAGCAGTTCCAGGATGGGCCCGGCCGCCCAGGGAACGCCGACCGCGAGCGAGAGCAGGAAGCCGGTTGAGGTCACGAACAATCCCGCCACGAGCCGAACGACGGCAAACGATAGCGAGAGGCGCTCGTCCGAGGGCCGCACCAGCAGGGCGCCGGTCACATACCCCGCGAAGTAGACCACCACGATCGCGGTGAGGGCCGCGATCATCGTGCGTCCCGGCGATGCACCTCGTCCTGCGTCTGGGCTTCCAGCATCAGCGTGCGCCGATCGATGAGTGCGTACCGCGTCAGTGCGGCTGGGCCTGCTCCCCCGCTTCGATGCGCACGTTCAGGCGGTTTTCCGGCGGCGGCAACGGGCAGGTCGCGAACGAATTGAACGCGCACGGCGGGTTCTCCGCCCGGTTGAAATCGAGCACGACCTTCCCGTCCTTCGGCATCGGCGCGTAGAGGAACCGCGCCGCCGGATACGTGGTGTCGCCGCTCGTCAAGTCGCGGAAGACGACCCACAGCGCATCGTTGTCGACGTACGGCGTCATGCGATATGCATTACCGCGCAGGGTGAACGTCACCTGGCCGGGCGCGCTCATGCGATCGATGTCGCCGAGCAGGTTCGGGATCCGGTACTCCTTCGGCCGCTCGTACGGGACAAACGTCGCCTCGACGCGGTAGGCGGGATCGATCGGATACCACTTCATCCCGGTGAACAACTGCCGCAGCGGATTGTTCTTGTCGCGAATCCGCAGCGCCCGGCGCGCCCCGCTCTCGTGTACCCACACCTGAACATCGCCCAGCACCAGGCGATCCGGTGGTCCTTCGCCGTCACTCTTGATGGCCCCGCCGGTGAACGGCTTGCCGTCGAGGAGTGTGACGTCAAGATGGGGCTGCAGGCGGACGCTGACCTGGCCATCGCTCGAGAGAACAAACGTCCCGAGATGCGGCGGTGTCGCACCCGGGAGGACGACGTCGTTGGAGCGGTCGGACCCGACCGTGGTTTCCGGCTTGGTGAGAAACGCGAGTCCCGCGATCGTGAGCCAGCCGGTATCCGAGGTGAGTTTTGCTTCGAGGTCGCGCCGGTATCGTTCGTCGTCGGCGCGCCAGTCGGAGGCGCTCGGCGAGGGCGCGGCCGCGCGCGGGGACGCGTCGTTGGCACGGCCACACGCGACAGCCGCGAGGGTTGCCAACACGATCAGCACACGCGCGCGCGTCCGGGTCGCAGGAGGAACGGGCCACGGGTTCTTTGCCGGCATCGGACACTACGATACTGCGCAGCGCCGGATGCGACGAATGAAGGATGGCCTATTCGTCCGACGCGGGAGGCGTGACACGGTGGTCGCGCAACCACGTCTCGAGCTCGGCGACGCGTTCACCGGCCGAGGTGAGATCGGCACCGGGCTTCCAGCCTGGTGACATCCGCGAGAACAGCACCAGGGCGCGGCGCGCATCGGCGTCCGCGTCCGCGCCGCCGCCGGCGGCGCGCGCGGCGACTGCCTCCACATACAGGAGCTCGGCCATGAGCCACACGCGGTCGTCGTCCGCGGGGCCCGGCGTCGGCGCCAGCCATGTCGCGAGCGTTCCGGGATCGAGTTGCCGGGCAAACGCAAGATCCAACCCGGCCTCGCGCGCGATCTCGTGGATCTCGGCACGGAGATCCTCAGTGGTCATTTGCCGCCGCAGCATCCGATCCCGGATGGTGCGCAGCACCTGCCCCAGCCGTTCGATCAGCCGCAAGACATAGTCGTACCGGTACATCGCCGCTCACGAGCATATGTCAGCAGAAGAAAGGGACGCGGCCGGAGCCGCGGCGCATCAGAACCGCAGGACCGGGCCGATGCTGAGTTGAAACTGCTGCACGAGTTCGCCATTGAGCACGACGAGACAGCCGCCGAACTGGATCGTGCCGCACGCGAACCCGCTGACGGCGGGTTCGACCACGATCGGCAACCAGTGCGCTTCGGCACGGATCGCGAACCGGGAGCCGATGAACTGTTTGAGCCCGGCGCCGAAGCCGAACGAGAAGCGGGTGAACGCATCCTGCGACGCGGAGAGATGGGTGACGCCGAGGCTGGCGGTCAGGAACGATCGCAGCCCCTTGACTTCGGGAGCGACGAATTCGCGGGTGAAGTCGCCATGAAACTGGTTGAGGGTGACGTCCTGGACGGAGACGCCGACAAATGGAGCGCCGAACTGGATCGACGAGGCCGAGTGTGACCAGCGGATCTCGACGAGAGAGAAATCGTCGAAGCGAACGCCGGCGGACAGGCCGTAGCTCGACGCATCCTGCCACGTGGCTGCGACCGGCGTCGGCGCTTCCGGCTGAATCTGAAACGTGCCGCCCAGGCGAGTCCCGATGAATGGCGACACCTCGAACGACTGGATCTGGACATACTGCGCGCGAGCGGGGGTCGCACCACCGAGGACCGCCATGAGCGCCAGGCAACCGACCGGGGACAACGCGCGCACGCGCTGGAGCGGGACACGCATACCGCCACGATACACCCCTGCTCACGCGGTCGTCCGCCGCTGCACCACGCGATTGCATGCGGCAGCACGAATAAATTGTTCGGGGTTACGGCAACTGCACGCGGAACAGGTTGCGATGCGAGACGGTGCGGGCATACGCGAACGCACCGATAGCTGGACCGAGCGCGATGCTCGTCCCATCGTGGCTGGGATCGTAGTGCGTCACATCCACGATCTGGCTGCCCGGCAGCGTGGCCGCGTCGTCGACCGACTGCACGCCCGACGAGGGCAAACGGGGCATCGACCCCGGGGTCTGGACTCGAATCGCGACGGCCATGCCAGGCATCGGCTGCAGGAACGGCTTGACGTAGAACCACGATCCGTCAGGCGACCACGTCGCCAGACATTCCGCCGGACATATGCGCCGGACATCGGCACTGCCGTCCACCGGCACCGCCACCACCGCCGTCGTCGGTACTTCGTTGACCGTCACCACGACGAGCGCCCACCGGCGGTCCGGGGACATCCCCTTGAACTGCAGCATCGGATCAGAGCGCAGCTGTCGGGCTCCGGATCCGTCCGGGTTCATGATGAATAGATAGTTCTGGTGCTCCTGCGACTTGCGGTAGAGCAGCGCATCGCCGGGGCCGAAGAAAGGAAAGTCTTCGCCCGCCGCTGTCAGTCGCTGCGGTGCCGCATCGCGCTCGCGCGAGGCGATCCAGATTTCCGTCGGACCGCTCGACGGTACGGCGGCAAATACGATGCGGCGGCCATCCGGCGAGACGTCGTAACTGATGATCGAGAATCCCTGAATCACGGGCTCACTCTTGCCCGAGTCCAGGTCAGACACCCACAGCTCACGGGCTGTGTCGTTGATTGCGCGCCGCTCGAGATAGAACAGCCGCCGGCCGTCGGGCGAATAGGACAACTGCGAGGCATACCCTTCAGCGGACAGCACTCGATCACCTCGTGCGGTATGCATCCAGACGCCGCTCTCCGCGATGCCGAGCGACGTGATGATGGAGCGGCCATCGGGACTGACGACGACGCCGCTTTCCTGGGCTGGCCCTGACGTGATCTGTTCGACGGCACCGGACGGGAACCGCTGGCGCCACAGGTGGCTGGCACCCTCGACCGTCGCCGTGAAATACATCCACTGCCCGTCTGGTGACCAGGCCGCCGACCGGCAGGCGCCATCCGGGCCGATGGCCGAACCGGCGGATCGTCCGTCGAACGGCGCGAGACGACAGCGCTGCCAGGCACCGGTCGGCCCCATCTCGACGATCAGCACCCACTTCCGGTCGGGCGAGGCGGTGCTGTAATGCGCCATCCCGCGTTCGTGCTGCGGCAGGTAGATGTCTCGCTGGTTTTCACGCCGGTCGGTGGCCGTGACCAGCCCCATGTGCAAGCCGGTCTTGATCTCGGAAAAGAGCAAGTGATGCGCATCCAGCCAGCTGAGGCCGGCAGCGTTCGACAGGAAGACTCTGGACTCGCCGCCGAGGACGGGCAGTTCGGCGATCGTCCATCCCCGACCTGGGAGGACCGCCGTATATGTGATCTGCGACCCGTCCGGCGAAAACGCGACGCCGTACTTGAGGACGGAGTCGTGGGTCCGCTGGATCGGTTCGCCGTCCGGCAGCATCATCGTGTAGATCTCGCCGGCAGGCGGGAACGACACATCGCTGCCCACGATGAACGCGAGCATCCGGCCGTCCGGTGACAGCGCCGCGTCGAACGCCGTGTCGCTGAAGCTGGTGAGCTGGTGGTAGGCCACCGACCCGCGCGCCGGCACGGCCGACCGAGTCAGGATCAGCCCCCCGACAATGAGGGCAAGCACGAGCGCGACACCCCCGTATATCCCGGCGAGAGAGGAGCGTGGCTGTGTTGCGGGCGGCGGCTCGTGCGCGACCGCGTTGAGTGGATCAACGGGACCAGCGACCACGGGAGTGTCGACCGCCTCGACCGCGGCGGTAAAGCGGTAGCCCCGCTTCTTCAGCGTCTCGATGAAGGCGGGATTGCCGGCGTCGTCGTTCAGCGCAAGTCGAATCTGGCGAATGCAGTAGTTGAGACCCTGATCAAACTCGACGAAGGTGGCGGCATCCCAGATCTGCTGGCGCAGCTCTTCGCGCGATACGACCTCGCCGGCGCGCTGGACCAACAAGGCGAGAACGCGCAGCGGCTGCGGCTGGATGCGGACCGGGCGTCCATCGCGCCGCAATTCTCCGGCCTCGGAATTGAGTTCGAAGCGCCCGAATCGCACCCGCCGTGCGTACCCGTTCGTCTGCATGTGCCGAACGGTCAGTAGCTTACATCCTCAGATTCGGATCAGACGCGGCTCAGCGTGAACTCAGGACCGGCATTCCGCCAGCGATGCTAGCGTCGCTCCGCGCCGGACAGGACCGGCGGACAAGGAGAACCCGATGCACTCACTCGCGAAATCGATGACGGCCCTGATTGGCATGGCCGTCCTGTCACTAATCTGCACGTCGACGGCCCGCGCCTCCTGCGTCGATCCGACCGCGCTGGCGTCCAAGCGACCGGTTCTGACGCCGCTCGATTCCTCGGTCGCCGCACGGCTCGTCGGCGCCGGGATGCTGG
>Ga0308173_10002009_pt1 | contig 10635 bp, 12 predicted proteins | sample PhyPR1_FD_203716 | JGI IMG/M metagenome (GOLD analysis project Ga0308173, IMG submission 203716) | Soil microbial communities from UC Gill Tract Community Farm, Albany, California, United States - DLSLS.P.R1 | ecosystem: Environmental > Terrestrial > Soil > Agricultural land | place: USA... | reverse complement strand
CGCCGAGGCGCGGGCCCTCCAGCAGCTGACCGAGGAGCTCACCCGCCAGGGTCCGGCTGAGCTCGCCGCCCTGGACATTGCCGGGCACAGCCGCGCCGGCGGAGAGCTGCTGATCCGGATCAGCGAACGGGTGCGGGCGACGCGTCCGCGCCGGGCGCGCGACCGGGCCGGGGCCGACCTGATGGGTGCGCAGCTCGCGGACGCCGACCTGCGCGGCGCGAGTCTGCGGGGCGCCTATCTCATCGGTGCCGACCTACGCCGGGCCGACCTGCGCGACACCGATCTGCTGGGCGCCGACCTGCGGGGCGCCGACCTGCGCGCCGCCGTCCTCACCGGGTGTCTGTTCCTCACCCAGCCGCAGCTGGACGCCGCGACGGGCGACGCGGCCACCGTCGTCCCGGCCGCGCTGCGCCGTCCTCCCCACTGGGGCTGATGCGGTCGCTCAGTGGGCCTGGGGGCGGCCGAGGCGGGCCGTGGTCTCCGCGACGTCCATGCCGTGCAGCCGCAGCAGGTTCTCGCCGAGGATCTTCCGCTTGGCGACGTCGGTGAGCTGCGGGTAGCCGTAGCCGTCGCAGAGGTCCTGCGGGATCGAGAAGTCCCGGAAGGCCTGCAGCGCCCACTGCGGGTGGAAGATCGGGGCCTCGGAGCCGTAGACGATCTTGTCCTCGCCGCACCAGAAGAGCAACTTCCCGATGATCTCGGCGAACATCCGCGGGGCCCGCACCAGGAAATTGATGGTGGCCGCCAGCGACGCGTACAGGTTCGGGTAGCGGATCAGCTGCCAGCACGTCTCGTCGAGGAACGGCAGCCCGACGTGGTAGATGATGAAATTGATGTCGGGGAAGTTGGCGGCCGCACCGTCCATGTCCCAGGTCTGGGTGTGCTCGATCGGCTGCGGGCCCAGCGGCACGCCCTTGTGCACGCCGATCAGGTTCACCCCGAGCTCCTGGGCCTTCTCGAAGATCGGGAAGGCCACCTGCGGGTCGTCCATGCGCCACGGGAACGGCGTCCCGTAGTCGTAGCGCACGTTGTAGAACTTGAAGGCCTTTGCCCCGAACTCGCCGACCTGGCGTTCCATGAGGTCGATCGCCTTACGACCCTCCAGCGGATTCACCGAGCCCCAGAAGACCGTGCGATCGGGGTCGCGCGCCGCCAGTTCGGTGCACGTTTCCCAGGGCGAGAGCCCGTCGCGGAAGAGGTCGGTGAGCGGAAGGGGCATCGCCACGAGCATGTCGGTGTCGGATTCCTCGTAGACCATCTGGCGGACGTCGGACGGCGTCCATTCCTTGAGGAACTCGTCGGCGGTCAGATGGGTCGCGTCGTCGGGGGTGAGCGCCGCGTGGAAGGCGTAGAGGTGATTGGCGAACATCTGCCCCGGTGAGCCGAAGGCGTTCTTGGGCGTGAAGTTGAACGGGTGGGCGACCCCGTCGAACACGAACGCGTCACCGATCATGGTCTGTCTCCTCGGGGTCAGGGCCGGTGCGCGGCCAGATAGGCCGCGCGGTCGGGCACGGTCGACGGGTCGGGCAGGAACCGCAGCTTGCCGACGGCGGAGTCCGACAGCCGGTCGGTCGTCCAGGCCTCGTCCCAGACGACCTCCGCCTCGCAGGACGTCACACCGGGCTGTGCGCTGATCGCGTCGGTGACGTCGGTGAGCACCCTGGCGGCGAACGGGCACCAGCCCGACGTCAGCAGCAGTTCGACGCGGGCATGCCCGTCCTGCACCGTCACCGACCGGAGCAGCCCCATGTCGACGACGGAGATGCCCTTCTCCTGGCAGCACGGGTCGTAGACGTCGGCCAGGGCGCGCGCCGCCCAGTCCGGCACGGAGGAAGCCGTCATGGGGCCATCGTGGGACCCGGCCACGGCCGCGACCAGGCAGTGAATTTCAGATGGTGACGTTTCCGGTTCCGCTGGCCCACCGGATCCCTCACCGCACGGCGGACCCGAGGGTCAGAGCGTGCGAGACCCGCTCGGCGCCGGCGAGAAGTGTCCGGCGCACCTGCAGCCGGCCGACATCGGCCGGGGCGCTGACGACCGCGACCGCACCGACCGGCCCGCCGTCGGGAGAACCGCCGGCCACGGCCGCGGCCAGGCAGCAGACGCCGACCGCGTACTCGCCGTCGTCCACCGCCACCTCGTCCCGGGTCGGCAGCCGCAGCCGCCGCCGGTCCACCGTGGTGCGGGACGTGAGGTCGTGCAGGGGGTGCCGGGCCAGGTAGTCGTCGCGGGCGGCGGTCGGCAGTTGCCCGAGGATGCTCTTGCCGAGTGCGGTCGCGTGCCCGGCATCGTGGATACCGACCCAGAGGTCGATCCGCGGCGCCCGGGCGCTGTCGATGATCTCGGTCACCACGATCTCGCCGTCGACGAAGCGGGCCAGATAGACCGCACCGGCCAACTCGTCGCGCAGCCACTCGAGCGCCGGCCGGGCGTGGGCGACGCCGCGGGTCGCCGTCCCGTGCTCACGGACCAGGTCGATGCGGTGCCCGAGCACGTATGACCCGTCGTCCATGCGCTGGAGCCAGCCCTCGTGGGCGCAGGTGCGCAGGAGGTGGTAGGTCGTGGCCAGGGGGAGGCCGGCGGCGCGGGCGATCTCCTTGGCGTGGGCGCGGCCCTCGCGTTCGCCGACGATCTCCAGCAGCCGGAGCGCCCGCTGCACCGACTGGATGAGCGTCGGCCCTGCTCCCATGTGCCGCCCCCTTGCGGTGTCGGGCACACGATGCCGCGCGCGGCGACCGGCGTCCAGGGTCGCGGCTAGAGGACCGGCCCGGGCAGGTAGGAGAGCCGCGCGCGGCGGCGCAGGATCACCTTGCGGGTGCCGTCGGCGTGCAGTTGCAGGCGGGCGAGCTCCCAGCCGCCGTTCTCGGCTTGCAGGCTCAACATCGTCGCCGCTGCGGACCGGGACGTGCCCGGCGGAATCCGCAGCGGCGCGTACTGATAGTCCGCGGCCGCCTCCATCAGCCCGATTGTGCCTCCCGAACGCCGATCGGTCACCTGCTCGGCACGCGAGGATGCCCGGTTCCCTGCCGGAGGGCCAGGATGGACGCGGCCCGACCGGCGGCCGCTTTCGACCGAGGGAGGACGACGTGACCGAGCCCGGCTACCCGACCGACGTGCCCGACGCCGACCGCGCAGAGCAGGAGACACTCCTCGGGGACAGCGCCTCGGTGCCCGTGGACGACGCCTCGGAGGCCGACGCGCTCGAGCAGCAGCTGTCCGCCCGGCCGGGGGAGGCGGACGCCCCGCTGGAGCCGGTCGGTGACCGCGAGGCCGACCCCGCCGACGTCCTGGAGCAGGAGCTCGAGCTGCCCGAGGACGAGGCGGACGAGGCCCCCTGACCTAGGGGGAGGTGACGACGCACCCGGTCCGCGCGGGGCCTTCGCCTCTTCGAGCCCGCCGCGCGCGGCTGCGACGGTGGCGGCGACCCCAGGAGGTCGCCATGAGTCCGTTGCGGGTGTGGCTGGCCGGCGTGCTGATCACGCTCGGGGCGCTGTGGCTGCTCGATGCGGCGAACGTGCTGGACGCCGGATCGACGATCGACCACTGGTGGCCGGTCGCCGTGATGGCCCTGGCGGTGTGCGCCGCGGTCGCAGAGCGGCGCATCAGCCTGGGGCCGACGGTGCTGTTCGTGATCGGCGCGCTGTTGCTCGTCGACCAGCTCGACGTGGCGAAGATCGACGCGGTGGTGTGGCCGATCATCGCCATCCTCGCCGGGCTCTGGCTGCTGGTGAACCGCAGCGGTGGGGCCGCTCGCGCGACCTGACGTCCGACCGCCCCGACGTCGTCGCCGTCCTGGGCGGGGCGGACACCAGCGCCCGCTCGCAGCACTTCCGCCACGCCAACGTGTCCGCCGTCTTCGGCGGCGCGACCCTCGACATGCGCGAGGCGCGGCTCGACCCGGGGGCCACGGTGGACGCGCTCGCTCTCTTCGGTGGCGTCGACGTGATCGTGCCGACGGGATGGCGGGTGGACCTCGGCGGCCTGCCGATCTTCGGCGGTTACGACGACAAGACCACCGGCGACGGCGACCTCCCGCCGGACGCCCCCGTGCTGCGGGTCGCCGCGACGGCGATCTTCGGCGGCGTCGACGTCAAGAACGAGCGGGACTAGCCCGCGTCAGCGGGGGTGGGAGCGGTTCCGGCGGCGAGATGGGTTCCGGGGGCGGCTCCGGCAGTGGGGGAGGCAGCGGTTCCGGCGGGGGCACCGGCTGCGGCGGCGGGGTGGGAATCGGCGGCGGAACGGTCGCACCGGGCGCCAGCTGCCGGGCGTAGGGCATCGGCACCTCCGCGCTGCCCACCCGGACGACGGGGGCATCGAGGTCGGGCAGCACCCGGAACGTGCCGGGGCCCGCTTCCGCAGTCACCCGGTCATCGCAGCGGTGTCCGAGCGCGGCGAGACAGTGCCGAAGGTCGTCGCGGGTCCGTGTCGTCGGCCCTTGAGCTGCGGGTTCCCCCGCGGCGACGGGGAGTGTCAGCGAGCCTTTGTGGGAAAAGTCCCGCCGTGGGCGGGGGAGAGCGGAGCTAGCCGAGTGTCTCGGTGAGCAGCTGCGCCAGGCGGGTGCGGCGCGGCCGGACGTCCACCTCGCGCACCGCGCGGGCCAGCGCCGACCCGCTGGCGTGCACGATCGACAGGTGCCGCTCGGCACGGGTGAGCGCGGTGTAGACCAGCGGCCGCGACAGCATCCCGCCGGCCTCGGGCGGAAGGACGACGACGACGCCGGGCCACTCCGACCCCTGGGCGCGGTGCACGGTGATCGCCCAGCCGTGCCGGAGGTCGGAGAGTGCCTGCCCGTTCACCGTCACCGGGCCGGAGGCGAACGCGACGTCGATCGAGCCCTCACCGGTCTTGGTCACGACGCCGACCTCACCGTTGGCGAAGCCGGTGGGCTCGAGGTCCATGTGGTTGGCGGTGGCGACCACCCGGTCGCCGGCGTCGAAGCCCCACACGGTGCCGTCGCCCGGGTTGAGCTCCGCCTTGAGCGCCTTGTTCAGCTCGATCGTGCCGGCCGGCCCGCGGTGCACGGGCGTGACCACCTGCACCGCGCCGGGCTCGATGCCCAGGGCGCGCGGGATCGAGTCGGTGACCAGCTGCACGACCCGGCGGGCCGCCTCCGCGCTACCGGTCGCCGGCACGACCACCACCTCGCGGTCGGGGGAGTCGACCACCGGCAGCTCGCCGCCGCGCACCGCCGTCGCCAGCCGGGCGATCGCACCGCCCTCGGCCTGCCGGTACAGCGTGGTCAGTTCCGTCACCGGGACGACGCCGGAGTCGATCAGGTCACCGAGCACGTGCCCGGGCCCGATCGAGGGCAGCTGCGCCGGGTCGCCCACGAGCAGCAGGTGCGTGCCGTCGGGGCAGGCTTCCAGCAGCGCCGCGGTCAGCTCGACGTCCAGCATCGACGCCTCGTCGACCACGATCACGTCGGCGTCGAGGGGCCATTCCTCGTTGCGGGCGAAGCCACCGGAGGTGCCCTGCGCCCCGAGCAGCCGGTGCACGGTCACGGCGGGGTGGTCGGTGAGCTCCTCGAGCCGCTTGGCCGCCCGGCCGGTGGGCGCCGCGAGCGCGATGTCGGTGCCCTTGGCCCGCAGCAGCTTCACGACGGCGGCCACCGTCCGGCTCTTGCCGGTGCCGGGCCCACCGGTCAACAGGCTCACACCGGCCCCGAGCACCTGGGCCACCGCCGCCTGCTGGGCCTTGTCGAGCCCCTTGGCGACCGTGCGCACCGACGCCGGGTCGGCGATCCGCTCGGCGGAGGCGGCCAGCCGGGCGATGCCCTCGGCGACGGCCTCCTCGGCCATGCCGTAGCGGGCCAGCGACAGCGTGCGCAGCGCCGGGTTGGGCTCGGCGTCGGGATCCGCGTCGTCGTCCGGCAGGGGCGGTTCGTGCTCCAGCACGTCACCGGAGTCGACGGCGGCCACGATCGCGGCGGCCGGGTCACCGATGCCCTCGGCCATCAGCGCGGCGACGACCAGGTCGGCCGGGAGAACGGTGTGCCCGTCGCGGGTCGCCGTCCGCAGGGTCAGGGCCACGATGGCCCGGCCGCGGCGGGTGTCCTGCCGGTCGGCGTTGGTCAACACGGCGATGGCCAGCCGGTCGGCGTCGCCGAGCTTCACCCCGGGCAGCCCCAGCAGCGCCCAGGGGTCGTCCCGCAGCCGGCGGGCGGCGTCGGGACCCAGCGCGTCGGCCACGCCGGCGGCCAGCCGCGCCTCGAGGCCCGCCCCCACGAGGATGCCCACAACCTCGTAGGTGGGCTGCGCCGAGAGGAAACTGGAGAACAGCCGCTCGGCGCGCTGCCGGCCGACGCGGGGGAGCTTCATCAGCCGGTCGGCCGACACGTCGTCGGGTGAGACGATGCCGGCGCCGGGCAGCTCGGCCGCCGTCCGCTTGCCCAGGCCCGGCCACAGGCCGGCCGCGCAGAAGGCGGCGAACACGCGGTCGCCGCCGGTACCGGCCCCAGCGGCCGCCACGCTCATGACCGTCACCGTTCCGAGCGGCGCTCGGGGTAGCTGAACGGCGGGGCCGAGACGTCCTCCAGCGCCGTCCGGATCGCGGCGGGCAACCGCACGCCGTCGGCGTCGAGGGACGCCTGCAGCTGCTGGGCGGTGCGCGCGCCGACGATGGGGGCGACGACGCCCGGCCGGTCCCGCACCCACGCCAGCGCCACGGCCAGCGGGCTGGTGCCCAGGCCCTCGGCGGCGGTGATCACGGCCTCGACGATGCGGTCCGACGTCGCCGACCGGAGCCCGTCGATGAACCCCTGCCACTGCGGGGAGGCGCCGCGGGACTCCGTCGGCGTGCTGTGCCGGTACTTGCCGGTGAGCAGGCCGCGGCCCAGCGGCGACCAGGCGAGCACGCCGAGGCCCAGCGCCTCCGCGGCCGGGACGACCTCCCGCTCGACCCCGCGCTGCAGCAGCGAGTACTCGACCTGCGTGCTGATCAGCGGGGTGCGGCCCGGCCACGCGCGCTGCCAGGTCGCGGCCTGGGCGGTCTGCCAGCCGGTGAAGTTGCTGATGCCCACGTAGCGGGTGCGCCCGGAGGAGACGGCGAGGTCGCAGGCGGCGAGGGTCTCCTCGAGCGGGGTGGCGTCGTCCCAGGCGTGCAGCTGCCACAGGTCGACATAGTCCAGGCCCAGGCGCTCCAGCGACGCGTCGAGCGCGGCCAGCAGGTGACCGCGGGAGGCGCCGCGGCCCATGGGGCCCGGCGACGTGCGCCCCACGGCCTTGGTGGCGACCAGCACGTCGGACCGGGGGACGACGTCGGCGAGCAGGTGCCCGAGGGTGCGCTCGCTCTCGCCGTCGCAGTAGACGTCTGCGGTGTCGACCAGCGTGCCGCCGGCGTCGACGAACGCCGTCAGCTGCATGGCGGCCTCGTCCTCGTCGGTGTCGCGGCCCCACGTCATGGTGCCCAGCGCCAACCGGGACACGACCAGGCCACTGCGCCCCAGCGCCCGTTGCTCCACGGGATGCCAACTTACCGGTGGCCGCCGACACCGCCCGGGCCGCGACACCAGCCTGGGGACGGCGCCACGTGCGGGCCCCCCGCGTTCCGGCGTGTCGGCCGCAGCGCGCCCTTGCCGGTTGCCGAAAGGCCGACCAGGGTGGGCCGCGTGTCCACCACGGGGCAACGCCGGCGCTCACGGCGGGACGCCGTCCGGCGCTGTGAGTGGTCTGTGAATCGGTGCGGGGGCGCCCCCCGCCTGCGTGCCGCGGCGGGCCGCTGGCCCTAGAGTCGCGCCTCGTGTTCCTGTTGCGCTGCCTCCCCGCCCCCCGTCGCGTCGCCGTGATCGGCTGACCGGCATGGGCTGGTTCGAGGCCGTCGTCCTCGGGGTCGTCCAGGGCCTCACGGAGTTCCTGCCGATCTCCTCCAACGCGCACCTGCGGATCGTCGGGGCCGCCTTCGGGTGGCCCGACCCCGGCGCGGCGTTCACCGCGATCATCCAGATCGGCACCGAACTCGCGGTGCTGGTCTACTTCGCCCGCGACATCGGCCGGATCGTCGCGGCGTGGCTGGGCTCGCTCACCGGACGGCGCAAGCGCAACGATCCCGACGCCCGGATGGGCTGGCTGATCATCGTCGGCAGCATTCCGATCGTGATCCTCGGGCTGCTGTTCCAGAAGCAGATCGAGACGTCGCTGCGCGACCTGCGGATCATCGCCATCGCCCTCGTCGCGTTCTCGCTGGTCCTCTACGTGGCCGATCGTCGCGGCGCCAAGGACCGGGACCTCGAGGACCTGACCGTCGGCCACGGGATCATCTACGGGTTCGCCCAGGCCGCGGCCCTGATCCCGGGCGTCTCCCGGTCCGGAGGCACGATCACCGCCGGGCTCTTCCTCGGGTACACCCGCGCCGCGGCCGCCCGGTACTCGTTCCTGCTGGCGATCCCCGCCGTGCTCGGGTCGGGGGCCTACGAGGCGTACAAGGCCTTCAAGGGTGGCGTGCACGGCGCCCAGGTCGACTGGCCGCCCACGATCCTGGCCACCGTGCTCGCCTTCGGGGTCGGCCTCTCGGTCATCGCCTGGCTGCTGCGCTACCTCAACCGGGGCAGCTTCGTGCCGTTCGTCGTCTACCGGGTGGTGCTCGGCCTGACGGTGCTCGCGCTGGTCGGGCTGGGGGTCCTCAACCCCACCTGAGCCTGATCCCGCAGGCCTGCCGCCTAGGCTTCGCGCCGTGACCACGGTGGTGTTCCTCCGGCACGGCCGGACGACGGCGAACGCGGGCGGCGTGCTCGCCGGGTGGACGCCCGGCGTCGAGCTCGACGACACCGGCCGGACGCAGGTGCAGGCGGTGGGGGAGCGGCTGGCGAAGGTGCCGCTGACGGCCGTGGTCAGCAGCCCGCTGGAGCGCTGCGTGCAGACCGCCGAGGCGATCACCGCCGGGCGCGGGTTCGACGTGCAGACCGACGACCGGTTCGGCGAGGCGCGCTACGGCGACTGGACCGGCCGCACCATCAAGGAGCTGGTCAAGGAGCCGCTCTGGAAGGTGGTGCAGCAGCACCCGTCGGCCGCTGTCTTCCCCGGCCCGGAGGGTGAGGGCCTGGCCGAGACGCAGTCCCGCGCCGTCGCGGCGGTGCGTGCCTGGAACGCGGCGCTGGGCCCGGAGGCGGTGTGGCTGGCCTGCAGCCACGGCGACGTGATCAAGGCCGTCCTCGCCGATGCGCTCGGTCTGCACCTCGACCAGTTCCAGCGGATCGTCGTCGACCCGGCGTCGATCTCGGTCGTCACCTACACCGACACCCGCCCCTTCGTCGTCCGCGTGAACGACACCGGCGGCGACGTGTCCGGCCTCATCCCGCCGCCCAAGCGCAGGCGGCGGGCCAAGGCGTCCTCGGACGCCGTCGTGGGCGGTGGCGCGGGCTCGGCGGTCTGAGCCCGCGCCCGACATCGGCGTCGGTGCAGGCGGGCGCGACGGCGGCCCGCGTAACCTGATCCGCGTGCCCCGTCAGGTCCATCTCTTCGAACGCCCGGCCCGGTTCGTCGCCGGCACCGTGGGCCAGCCCGGCGACCGCACCTTCTACCTCCAGGCCTCCGACGGCTCCGGCCGCACGGTGAGCGTGGCCCTGGAGAAGACGCAGGTGCAGGTCCTCGCCGACCGGATGAACGAGCTCCTCGACGAGGTCGCCGCCCGTGCCAACACGGTGATCCCGCCCGACGCCGACATCGACGACCTGGAGCCGCTGACGGTGCCGGTCGACGAGGAGTTCCGGGTCGCGGCCATGGGCCTGGCCTGGGACGGCGCCGAGGAGGCAGTCGTCGTGGAGGCGGTGGCCGCCACCGACGAGCCGATCGACGAGGAGGCCATCCTCTCCGACAGCGACGAGGGCCCCGACGCGCTGCGCGTGACGATGACCCCGATGGCGGCGCGGGCGTTCGTCGCCCGGGCCCGCCGGGTGGTGGCGGCCGGCCGGCCGTCGTGCCCGCTCTGCTCGCTGCCGCTCGACCCGGTCGGGCACGTCTGCCCGCGGCAGAACGGCTATCGCCGCTGAGCGGCGGCGATGTCCCGCCCATGACCGGACAGCCCGCCGGCGCCGACCTGCGCGCCCCCGCGGACGACGCCGAGGCGCAGCTGCTGCTGCGTGAGGGCGAGATCGACCTCGAGGGGCGGCTGCTCGACGCCAGCAACGTCACGCTCGTCGGCGCCATCCGTACGGCCACCCTCGAGGCCGAGTGCGTCTACAAGCCGGTCGCGGGGGAGCGCCCGCTGTGGGACTTCCCCGACGGCACCCTGGCCGGCCGCGAGATCTCGGCCTACCTCGTCTCCGAGGCCACGGGCTGGCACGTCGTCCCGCCGACCGTGCTGCGTGAGGGCCCGTTCGGCCCCGGCATGGTGCAGCTCTGGATGGACGGCGACCCCGCCGTCGACCTGGCCGCGTTCGTGCGCCGTGACGACGACGCGCTGCGCCGCATGGCCGTGTTCGACGCGGTGGTGAACAACGCCGACCGCAAGGGCGGCCACATCATCCCCATGCCCGACGGGCACGTGTACGGCGTCGACCACGGGATCTGCTTCTCGGTCGACCCGAAGCTGCGCACCCTGCTGTGGCGGTGGGCCGGCAAGCGGCTGCCCGAGGAGGCGGTGGGCGTGCTGGAGCGCCTCGCCGACGAGCTGCGCGACGACCTCGGCGAGCAGTTGCACGAG
>Ga0308173_10002008_pt1 | contig 10635 bp, 9 predicted proteins | sample PhyPR1_FD_203716 | JGI IMG/M metagenome (GOLD analysis project Ga0308173, IMG submission 203716) | Soil microbial communities from UC Gill Tract Community Farm, Albany, California, United States - DLSLS.P.R1 | ecosystem: Environmental > Terrestrial > Soil > Agricultural land | place: USA... | reverse complement strand
GTTCCCGCCGCAGCCGGTGATCACCTCGGACAACCTGCAGGTCGGCATCGACACGGTGCTGTACTTCCAGGTCACCGACCCGCGGCTGGCCGTCTACGGCATCGCGAACTACATCACCGGCATGGAGCAGCTGACCACCACGACGCTGCGCAACGTCGTCGGTGGGCTCAACCTCGAGGGGGCACTGACCGGCCGCGACGGCATCAACAGCCAGCTGCGCGAGGTGCTCGACGGCACGACCGGCCCGTGGGGCCTGCGGGTGGCGCGCGTCGAGATCAAGGCGATCGACCCGCCGGTGTCCATCCGCGACTCGATGGAGAAGCAGATGCGCGCCGACCGGGACAAGCGCGCGATCATCCTGACCGCCGAGGGCGCGCGCCAGTCGGCGATCACCACCGCCGAGGGGCAGAAGGCCGCCGCGATCCTCTCCGCGGAAGGCAAGAAGCAGTCCACGATCCTCGAGGCGGAGGCCGAGCGGCAGAGCCGGATCCTGCGGGCCGAGGGTGAGCGCGCCGCGCTGTTCCTGCAGGCGCAGGGGCAGGCGAAGTCGATCGAGACGGTGTTCCAGGCCATCCATGACGGGAAGCCCGACCAGGGCCTGCTCGCCTACCAGTACCTGCAGACGCTGCCGAAGATCGCGCAGGGCGACGCGAACAAGATGTGGATCGTCCCCAGCGAATTCAGCAAGGCGCTGGAAGGCCTGTCCCGGCTCGGCGGGGCGGAGGAGGGGAAGTCCTGGCTCGATGTCGGGCGGTCGGCCAACGGCGAGCAGCGGGCTGCCGAGCAGATCGACACCAGCAGCTGGTTCGAGTCGCAGCTGCCGCCGGCGGCCGAGCAGCCCGAGGCCAAGATCGAGCTGACCAACCTGGGCGGACCGATCGTGCCGCATCCGCCGTCGATCGCGGAGGCGGCCAAGGAAGCGCACGAGCTCGGCGCGGCCGACGGAACTTCCGAGCAACCACCCGAGTGACTCCCGAGCTTTATCGCGATAAGGCTCGGAGCCTTATCGCGATAAAGCTCGGGTCAATCCTTGAGCAGGCCCTCGCGGAGCTTGGCGAGGGTCTGGCTCAGCAGCCGCGACACGTGCATCTGCGAGATGCCGATGTCGGCGGCGATCTGCGACTGCGTCATGTTGCCGAAGAACCGCAGGATCAGGATGCGGCGCTCGCGGGCCGGAATGGTGGCCAGCAGCGGCTGCAGCGACTCGCGGTACTCCACGCCCTCCAGCGCGGCGTCCTCCTCGCCCAGCGTCGCGGCCAGGGTGGGGGAGTCGTCCTCGCCGGACAGCCGCTCGTCGAGCGAGCTGCTGCGGTAGGCGTTGGCGACGGCCAGGCCCTCGAGCACCTCGGCGCGCGGAATACCCAGGTGCGCGGCCAGCTCGCTCGGCGTCGGCGCCCGGCCGTTCTTCTGCGCCAGCTCACCGACCGCCGCGTTCAGCGACAGGTGCAGCTCCTGCAGCCGGCGCGGCACGCGCACCGACCAGCCCTGGTCGCGGAAGTGCCGCTTGATCTCGCCGGTGATCGTCGGGACGGCGAAGGAGAGGAACTCCACGCCGCGCGTCGGATCGAACCGGTCGATCGCCGCGATCAGGCCGAGCGTGCCGACCTGGAGCAGATCGTCGAAGGGCTCGCCGCGGTTGCTGAACCGGCGGGCGAAGTGACGCACCAGCGGCAGGTGCTCCTCGACGAGGATCTCGCGCAGCCGCTCGCGCCGCGGGTCGTTCTTCTCCAGGCCCGCCAGTTCGACGAACAGCGGCGCCGTGCGCTCGGCCCGCCGACGGTTGTCCGACAGCGGGGGAGCATCCGCCTCGGGCGCGGGATCGACAGCCACGTCGCCGGTCCGGGGGCTGGGGACGCCGTCGGCCGGAACGACCGGCGCGTCCACCTCGCTCCCGTCCGGATCGCGCGTGTCGCCGGCGCTCGGGGTTCCTTCGTCCGCAACATCGCCGGTGGGCACGGTGGCCTTGACGGTGTCGTCTCCGGTGTGCAGTGGCTCCTCCTCGACCAGCGGACGGTCAGCGGCGGGCGAACGACTCACCGGGCTACCGAGAGGTTCTGCCCTGCCGTCGGTTCCAGCCCGCTCGGGCGCTGACCGGGCAGGTACTTGTCCATCGAGATCAGGGCCACCGGCGACGCGCTGCCGTCGCCACCAGGGACGGCGGCCTGCGTCTCGGGACGGCCGTCGACGGTGTCGACGAGCGTGGCGAGCACGGCCCAGCCGAACCCGTCCTTCGGCACGTCGGTGCCCTCGACGGTCGGCACCCAGGCGTCGATGTGCAGCCCGGCGCGCCTGGTCTCGAAGACCACCGTCAGGCGTACGTCCCCGTCGGCGACGAGCGCCAGGGTCGCGCACGCCTCGTCGACCGCGAGCCGCAGGTCCTCGACCGCGTCGAGGTCGTAGTCCATGCGCATCGCGAGGTCACCGGCCATCCCGCGGACCGCAGGCAACTGCGTGGCGGTGGTGGGCACCCGCAGCTCGAGCCTCTCCGCGCGTCGTCCGTCCTGCGCGAGGGCGCCCCTCGAGTCGACCATCCGTCGTCCGCTCCTTCGTTCCCGCGCGCTCGGCGATCGAGACGCTGCGGTCCATCCTGCCGTCCGGTCGGGGGACCGGGGCGGGGTGTTCCCACGACCACCGTACGACGGCCTGAGGCGGGGGCGTACCCCCCGGCCTGGTGTCGTCAAACGTTCCCGAGGCCAGGCAGTCGACGGGCCGGTGGTGCGGTTGCCGCCACCCCGTCGCTGTTGTTGGCTGGCCGTGGATGAGCACCAGTACCGGCAGTCTGCCACCTTCACCCGGTCCGGTCGGGGACGCGGGGGCTGCTGTCCTGCTCTCGGCGATGGAGTCCGCGCCGGCGGCGATCTACTGCCTGACGGCCGGCGCCGAATCGGTGTGGGCGAACGCGCGGGCGCGGGAACTGAGCGTGGTCCCCGCCCAGCTGCCCGTGGTGGCCGGCCGGCCGCTCCTCGACCTCGTCGAGCAGGTCCTGCAGACGGGCAGCTCCGCGACCGTCCGCGGCGCCCTGGGCGACGACGGCCCGCTGGTGACCGCCACCGCGCGTCGGTTGCAGGTCGGCGACGGCCCGGGCGTCCTGCTCGTCATCGAGTCCGACGACCCCGGCGCGGCGGTCACGACCGGTCCCGCGCCCGGGCAGCGCGACGCCGACGACATCGTCGAGCAGGCGCAGCTCTCGCTGCTGCCGCCGTCGCTGCCCCTCCTGCCCGACCTCCGGCTGTCCGGGAGCTATCACCGCGCCACCTCGGCACGGGTCGCCGGCGGTGACTGGTACGACGCCGTGCCGCTGGGCTCGGGCCGGGTGGCGCTCGTGGTCGGCGACGCCGTCGGGCACGGGGTGTCCGCGGCGGGAGCCATGAGCCGGCTCCGGGGGGCGATGCGCTCCAGCGCCCTGCGCGACCCGTCACCGCAGGCGGTCCTGGGCGCGCTCGACGCGTTCGCCGCGCAGATGGACGACGTGGAGGGAGCGTCGGTCTTCTATGGCGTGCTCGACGCGGGAACCGGCCGGCTGGTCTACACGGCCGCGGGCCATCCCGCCCCGCTGGTCGTGCGGGCCGACGGCCGTACGTCGTTCCTGCCCGTGACCCCGCGTCCGCCGCTGGGCAGCCTGCCGGGCACGGCGGCGCCGATCTCCGAGCTCGACCTCGAGCACGGCGCGACGGTGGTCCTGTTCTCCAACGGCGCCGTGGCCGGCGGCGACGCCGATCCCGCCGCCGCGCTCGACCGGCTGGCCTCCGTGACGCGAGCGGTGCTCGAGACACCGGGGGCCCTGGACGTGAACGCGTCGGCGGACCTCGCGGCCGCGATCGCCGAGGGGGTACGGCGGCCGCAGGGCTGGCCCGACGACGTCGCCGTCCTGGTGGCCCACCGCAGCACCGCGATGCTGGAGCCGCTGCACCTGGACCTGCTCGCCGTGCCGACGTCCCTCCCCGGCGTCCGCCGGCGGCTGGGCGGCTGGCTGGCCGGCCTCGGCATGGGCGAGCAGGACACTGTGGGGGTGATGGTGGCCGTCGGGGAGGCCTGCGCCAACGCGGCCGAGCACGCCTACCGCGGCACCGAGCCCGGACCGATGTCGGTCCGCGCCGACGTCGACGTCGACGGCGTGCTCACGGTCACCGTCCGCGACGAGGGCACGTGGCGCCCGCCCGACCGCGACCCGGGCGACCGGGGGCGTGGGTTGCTGATCATGCGTCAGCTCGTCGACCGGGTGGAACTCGCCGAGGAACGGGGGACGACGGTCACTCTCCGGCTCCGCCTGCGGCACACGCCCGACGACGAGACCGACCCCGAGCCGTCCACGGCCGGGGCGACGGTCGTCGTCGACCGCGACGGTGAGCGCCCGATGGTCCGCGTGAGCGGGGCGGTCGACGAGATCAGCTCCGAGCACCTGCGCATCCGTGCCCTGGAGGCCAGCCGCGGGGGAACCACGCGGGTGGAGCTGGAGCTGACGGGGGTGACGCTGTTCAGCAGCGCCGCGGTTCGGGTCGTGCTCGCGATCGCCCGGATCGCCCACGAGGAGCGCTGGCGGCTGGTCGTGCACGCGCCCGAGGGTGGGCTCACCCGGCACGTGCTGGAGATCAGCGGGCTCGGCAGCCTGGTGGACCTGCGCTGACCCGGGCGCCCCCACCGGGGGATCTTCCCTGGTCGGCGGTTTGGGGAACGGCCGCGATGCGCATCTCCCGGGGCGTGAGACTCCGGCGCAGCGACGTGAACCGCTCGGGCTACCGGCGGCGCAGGGCCGGGCGAGGCTTCGCCTACTACGACGAGGACGGCGTCCTGATCAAGGACGAGCGGGTCGACCGGATCCGTGGGCTCGCGATCCCGCCGGCCTGGAAGGACGTCTGGATCTGCCCCTGGCCCAATGGCCACATCCAGGCCACCGGCGTCGACGCCGCGGGGCGCCGGCAGTACCGCTACCACGACGAGTGGCGCGCCCGGCGGGACGCCGAGAAGCACGAGCGGGTGCTCGAGATCGCGCAGCAGCTGCCGGACGTGCGCGACGCCGTCGTCGCGGCGCTGCGCACCCGGGGCCTCAACCGCGATCGGGTGCTGGCCACCGCCGTGCGCCTGCTCGACATCGGCGCCTTCCGCATCGGCAGCGAGCAGTACGCCGAGGACAACGGCACGTTCGGGCTGGCAACCCTGCAGCGGGAGCACGTGCACGTCCGCGGGGAACGGACGTTCTTCTGCTACACGGCCAAGGGTGGGATCGAGCGGGAGACCGAGATCACCGACCGTCCGACGGCGACCGTCGTCCGGCAGCTGCTGGAGCGCCCGGCCGATGCGGGGGCCGACCTGCTGGCCTACCGGACCGACGACGGCGAGTGGCGCGACGTCACCAGCGACGAGATCAACGCCTACCTCAAGGAGATCAGCGACGCCGAGATCACGGCCAAGGACTTCCGCACCTGGAACGCCACCGTGCTCATGGCCGCCGTCCTGGCCGAGACCGCGCCACCGCGATCGCGGACGGCGCGCCGGAAGGTCGTGCGGGCGGCGTATGTGCGGGTGTCGGAGCACCTCGGTAACACGCCGGCGGTGTGCAAGGCCAGCTACGTCGACCCGCGGGTGGTCGACCGCTTCGAGCACGGGGAGACCGTGGCCGAGGCGCTCCGGGAGGCGGCGCGGGCCGAGGCCGACCGGGACGCCCAGCGCGCCCTCGAGGCGGCCGTCTGCCGGATGCTGCGGTCCTGAGGACGACGAAGGGCCCCTCCGGGAAACCGGGGGGCCCTCGTCGTGGCGGTGCTAGCGGGTGGTGCCGTCGGCGATCGTGAACAGGTCGATCAGGCCGGTCACCTCGAGCGGCCGCGTGACGGCGCGCGTGGTGGCGATCAGGCGCAGGGAGACCTCGCGGGCGCGGGCCGACTTCTGCGTCTCGACCAGGACGGCGAGCCCAGCGGACCCGAGGAACTGGACGCCGGAGAGGTCGATCACGAGCTCGCGCGGCTGCTGCTCCAGCTGACTGTCGAGGGTCGACCGGAGCACCGGTGCGGTGAATGTGTCCACCTCACCGACGACCGTCACCGTCACCACGCCGGCCTCATCGGTCGAGGTGGAGAGCGTGATCACGTCGTCGAAGGGTGCCTCGGTGCCCTCGGTCGACACGTCGGGCTGCCCTTCGGCGGGCAGGTCGGAAGTGGTCACGGACAATGGCTCCTCTCGGCGGTCCTCCGGACGGCGGACCACCCGGACAATCTACCGCTGTGCGGGAGACGGGGATGTGTCGTCCCCTGATCCCGCAGGTCGTCGAACGTGTCGCGAGCGTGCCGGAGGGCTCGACTGCGACGCGGCTGCCTGCTGAACCGCCTTGCAAACCTAGACAACGGACCGCCGACACGCCAACCCGCCCCCGATCGGCTGACCGCCGAGCGACGCCGGGGGCGGTGGAGGGGGCTGTCCGTGCGGGGGACGCCCGGGATCAGCCGTCGGTGACGTGCATCGCGCCGTCCTCGGGGCCCTGACCGCCGGCCGGCGCGTCGCCGGTCGCCTCGATGTCGTCGGCCGTCCGCTCGGTGCCGGAGTCGGTGCCGGGTTCGGTGTCCCAGTCCTGCTCGAGCTGCAGGCCGGCACGGTCGGGATCCTCCGACGGGCGCACGTCCCGCGCACCCTCCGGCGTCTCACGCGCCAGGCGGGCGTCGAGCGACTCGCCCTCGGCCTGCTCCCGGGCGGTGGTGCCGAAGTCGGCGCTCGCGCCGGGTTCCTCGCCGGGCAGCGGCGCGAAATCCGGGTCCTCGTTGCGGGCGATCGTGGGGGAGTCGTCCTGCGACACCTCGGGGATGCCCTCGTCCTCGGGGAAGATGTCGCGCGCGGTCTGGCCCTCGGGCTCGGTCACTCGATGCCTCTCGTTCCTGCGCGGTTGAGCGCGATCGCGGCGCCCGGGCGGGGGTGCCCGGGCGGAGCCGGTCGTGCGACCGGCGTCGGACCCCCGCCCTACCCGCCGCGTGCCCGGCCATGCGTGGTGTGTGTCGCCCCACCCCGACATGCCCAGGGCATGAGCCGCAGATGGCCGGGGTAGCGGCGCGGTATGTCACTTGCAGACGAGGTCCAGCGGCTCGGCGTCCCCGTGCGACGGTGGGCGCGCACCCAGCAGCGGGAGTACACCCGCGGCGCCGAGCGGCCACTGGCCGGTGACCTCGGGGCCATGGGTGTCTACGCCGGGCTCGTCGCCGCGGGCGCCGCGGCGGTGCGCGCCGCGGGCCGCGACCTGCCCGACCGTGTGCCGCTGGGCGACGCCGTCCTGCTGACCGTGGCCACGTTCCGGCTGGCCCGCCGCATCGCGAAGGACCCCGTGACGGCGCCGATCCGGGCGCCGTTCACCACCTTCGAGGGTCCGTCGGGCCACGCGGAGATCGCCGAGGAGGTGCGGGAGCACGGCGGCACCAAGCATGCCGTCGGTGAGCTGCTCACCTGCCCGTTCTGCCTGGCCCAGTGGGTCGGGACGGCGTTCGTGTTCGGCTACGCGACGGCGCCGAAGGCCACCCGCCTGGCCGCGCTGACCATGACGATGGTGGCCGGCTCCGACGTCCTGCAGTTCGCCTACGACGCGATCCAGAGCGGTTCGGTCCCGCCGCCGAAGGAGGACGAGGTGGGGGAGTGAGGGCTGGAGGCGCCCGGGGCGTCCTCCGTCCGGGGGAGCCGGCAGGGCCGCCGACCTGCCGAGAGCGGTTTTCCGCACCTATCCTGTGATCTTGACCGGGTATCGGTCCCGGTCGGTGGAGGAAGAGGGCGACATGCGATCGATCTGGCGCGGGGCCGTCTCGTTCGGTCTCGTCAGCATCGGCGTGAAGCTGTACTCGGCCACCGAGGACAAGGACATCCGCTTCCACCAGGTGCACGCCGCCGACGGCGGCCGGGTGAAGTACAAGCGGGTCTGCTCGATCGACGGCGACGAGGTCGAGTACAGCGACATCGCCAAGGGGTACGAGCTGCCCGACGGCCAGGTCGTCGTCCTCACCGACGAGGACTTCGACGAGATGCCGCTGTCGACCCGGCGCGAGATCGACGTCCTGCAGTTCGTCGACCAGGATGAGATCGACCCGATCATGTTCGAGAAGACCTACTACCTCGAGCCCGACGGCCCCGCGACCCGGCCGTACGTGCTGCTGCGCGACGCGCTCGAGAACGCCGGCCAGGTCGCCATCACCAAGATCGCGATCCGGCAGCGGGAGTCGCTGGCCGCGCTGCGGGTGCGCGAGGGCGTCCTCGTGCTGCACACCATGCGCTGGCCCGACGAGATCCGCCGTCCCGACTTCGCGTTCCTCGACGAGGACATCAGCGTGCGGCCGCAGGAACTGCAGATGGCCGAGGCCCTGATCTCGTCGATGACCGGCGACTTCGATCCGGGCGAGTTCAGCGACGACTACCGCGAGGCGATGACCGCCCTGCTGGAGGCCAAGCAGTCCGGCGGCGAGGTGCAGCAGCCGCCGGAGGTGCCGGAGGAGGGCGCCGCCGTGGTCGACCTGATGAGCGCGCTGCGCCGCAGCGTCGAGCGGGCCCGCGGTGGGTCCGCCGACGACGGCGGCGAGAAGCCGGCTGCGACGAAGGCTTCCCCGGCCACGAAGGCCGCTCCGGCCGCGAAGGCCTCCGCCACGAAGGCCGCCCCGGCCAAGAAGCCGGCCGCGAAGACGACGCCGGAGAAGAAGCCGGCGGAGAAGAAGCCGGCGGCGAAGACCGCGGCCGCGAAGAAGACCGCGGACAAGCCGCCGGCCAAGCGCGCCCGCCGCAGCGCCTGACGTGCCGGCCCGCCCGCGCGGGCAGCGCGACGACCCGCTCGCCGAGTACCGCGCCAAGCGCGATCCCCGGCGCACGGCCGAGCCGGTGCCGGCCGCCGGGCAGCCGCTGCCGCGCGGCGACGACGACACGTTCGTCGTCCAGGAGCACCACACGCCCCGGGGACGGACCGGGGAGCGGGTGCACTGGGATCTCCGGCTCGAGCGCGACGGCGTCCTCAAGAGCTGGGCGGTGCCGAAGGGGCCGCCGGTCACGGCTGGGCCGCGCCGGCTCGCCGTCCCGACCGAGGACCATCCGCTCGACTACGCGTCTTTCTCCGGCACCATCGCCGCCGGCGAGTACGGCGGCGGCCAGGTCAGCATCTGGGACGCCGGCCGGTACACATGCGAGAAGTGGGCCGACGACCACATCACCGTCACCTTCGACGGCCGCCGGCTGACCGGGCGGTACGTGCTCTTCCGGCTGGCCGACGGCACCTGGAACGTGCGCAAGCTCGATCCCGACATCGCCGCGGCGGAGCCGGTCGAGGTGCCGCTGCCGATGCTGGCCGCGGTCGGCGAGCTCCCCGACGACGACGCCGCCTGGGGGTACGAGTTCAAGTGGGACGGCGTCCGCGCGGTCGCCGCGGTGCACGGCGGGGAGCTGAGCCTGCGGTCGCGCAAGGGCACCGACATCACCGTGCGCTACCCCGAGCTGGGCCGGCTCCCCGACGTCCTGGCCGCGCACGACGCGGTCGTCGACGGCGAGATCGTCGCGATGGACGCCTCCGGGCGCCCCGACTTCGGCGCGCTGCAGAACCGCATGCACCGCACAGGACCGGAGGTGCGGGGCATGGCCGCCGCCGCCCCGGTCACCTACCTGGTCTTCGACCTGCTGGCCTGGGATGGCGAGGACCTGCTGGCGCGGCCCTATGCGGAGCGCCGCGAGCGGCTCGACGAACTCGGCGTCGCCGGCTACCGCTGGGCGAGCACGCCCTGGTTCCGCGGCGGCGGCGCCGGCGTGCACGCCGCGAGCCTCGAGAACGGGCTGGAGGGCGTCGTGGCCAAGCGGCTCGCGTCGCCGTACCGGCCGGGCCTGCGCAGCCCCGACTGGCGCAAGGTCAAGCACTTCCGGTCGCAGGCCGTCGTGGTCGGTGGGTGGCGCCCCGGTCAGGGCCGCCGGGCCGGAGGCATCGGCTCGCTGCTGTTCGGCGTGCCCGACGACGAGGGCCGGCTGGTCTACGCCGGGCACGTCGGCACCGGGTTCACCGATCGCGACCTGGCGGACCTGAAGCGGGCCCTCACCTCGCGCGCGACCTCCCCGTTCGAGGGCACGCTGCCCCGCGAGGTCACCCGCGACGCGCACTGGGTCGAGCCCGACCTGGTCGGCGAGGTCGCCTACGCGGTCTGGACGGCGGACGGCCGGCTGCGTCACCCCTCCTGGCGCGGGGTGCGCGACGACCTGGAGCCCGACGACGTCGTGGTCGAGCCGTGAGCCGGCAGCGGGTCGAGATCGGCGGCCGGACGCTGACCGTCTCCAACCTGGAGAAGGTGCTGTTCCCGGAGGTCGGCGTCACCAAGGCGCAGGTGATCGACTACTACGTGCGGGTCGCGCCGGTGCTGCTGCCGCACCTGGCCGGTCGGCCCGTGACGTTCACCCGCTGGCCCGACGGCGTCGACGGGCAGACGTTCTTCGAGAAGAACAGCGCCCGGCACGCGCCCGAGTGGGTGCGGCGGGTGACGATCCCGAGCCCCGGCAGCTCGACCGGCCGGGAGACCCTCGACATGGTCGTGCTGGAGACGGTCGCCGACCTCGCGTGGGCGGCGAACCTCGCCGCACTGGAACTGCACGTGCCGCAGTGGCAGGTGGACGACGACGGGCAGCCCGCGCTGCCCGATCTGCTGGTGCTCGACC
>Ga0308173_10002007_pt1 | contig 10637 bp, 8 predicted proteins | sample PhyPR1_FD_203716 | JGI IMG/M metagenome (GOLD analysis project Ga0308173, IMG submission 203716) | Soil microbial communities from UC Gill Tract Community Farm, Albany, California, United States - DLSLS.P.R1 | ecosystem: Environmental > Terrestrial > Soil > Agricultural land | place: USA... | reverse complement strand
CCTCAAACCCCACAACCGCCAAACACCCACCCGAAGGGGTGGGTTCGGGGTGGTGGGCGAGGTTGTTGGGGCGGGCTAGGCCGATCATGGTTTCGGTCTCGTCGGAGAGGCGCAGGACGGTGGGGAGCGGGCCGTCCTGGGCCAGGCGGCGCAGGGCGGCGCTCCCGGCTGCGAAGGACTCGAAGCGCCAACCTTCGTAGATCCTCTCGGCGGGCAGCGGACGGATCCGTACCGTCACCGAGGTGATCACGCCCAGAGCACCCTCCGAGCCCAGCAGGAGCTGGCGCAGGTCGGGCCCGGCGGCTGAACGGGGCGCACGGCCCAGATCGAGGGAGCCGGTGGGCGTGGCGGCGGTGAGCCCGACCACCATCTCGTCGAAACGGCCGTAGCCCGCCGAGGCCTGGCCGCTGGAGCGGGCCGCGGCGAAACCGCCGATCGTGGCCCACTCGAAGGACTGCGGGAAGTGGCCCAGTGTGAAGCCCTGCTCGTTCAGCAGCGCCTCGGCCCGCGGCGCGCGCAGTCCCGGCTGGAGCGTCGCGGTGCGCGACACCGGGTCGAGGGCGAGCAGCCGGTCCAGTTTGCGCAGGTCGAGCGCGACGAAGCCGCTGGCCTCAGGTGCCAGACCGCCGACCACGGACGTACCGCCGCCGAAGGGCACGACCGCCACCCCGTGCGAGGCGCAGACTTGAAGCACCGCCAGAACCGCGTCATGGTCGTCCGGCAGCACCACGGCGTCGGGCGCGGCGGCCACCGAGCCGGCGCGGATGCGCAACAGGTCGGGCGTGGACTTGCCGCGGGTGTGCCGGATCCGGCTCTCCGGGTCGGTCCGTACCTCGGCCACCGCCGCAAGGGCCTGCCCGGCCTCCTCGGTGAGCCGCGACGGGGGCGGCATGATGCCGGCCAGCTCCACCGGCGGCGCGGTCGACGGCCTGACCCCGAGCAGGTCGCGCAACAGCGCCACAACCGGCTCCGGCAGCGGTGTCGCCCGGGCCGGATCACCCCAGCCGCTCCACAACATGTCCATGCCTTACACTGTGACACATGACGTCGAATCGTCACAACCGTACGGCCGACGACACGGTCCTGGACGCGGCCCGCGACTGCGTGCTGGCGGTCGGCGTCCGGCGCACCACGCTGACCGACGTGGCCCGCCGCGCCGGGGTCTCCCGGATGACCCTCTACCGCCGCTGGCCGGATGTACGCACCCTGGTCGGCGACCTCATGACCCGCGAGTGGGTCGCGGTCGCCCGGGACGCCGCCGCGGCACACGGAGGGGACCTCGCCGAGACCCTGGTCAAGGGGGTCGAGGCCTTCCGCGCCCACCCGCTCTTCCGCAAGATCGTGGAAGTCGATCCCGAACTGCTGCTGCCGTACATGCTCGACCGCCGGGGCGCCAGCCAGGAGGCCTTGCTGGAGGTCATCGCCGGGGGCCTGCGGGACGGCCACGCGGCCGGCACCGTCCGCCCCGGCCCGGTCGACCGTCAGGCCCGCGCCCTGCTGCTCGTGGTGCAGTCCTTCGCGCTCTCCCTGCAGACCATGACCGACGACGACCATCCCGAGCACGACTTCTACGGCGAGCTCCGGCACATCCTGGACAGGACACTGCGCCCATGAACACTTCGCTGAACGCCGCGCGCCGGGAGGCCGATCTCGGCGCGCTCGACCAGGCCGTGGACGTGCTCGTCGTGGGGCTGGGCGCGACCGGGGCCGGGGCGGCACTGGACGCCGCGGCCCGGGGCCTGTCGGTGGTCGCGATCGACGCCCACGATCTGGCCTTCGGGACCTCGCGCTGGAGTTCCAAGCTGGTGCACGGCGGCCTGCGCTACCTCGCCTCCGGGCAGGTCGACGTGGCGTACGAGAGCGCGGTCGAGCGCGGGATCCTCATGGAGCACACCGCGCCGCATCTGGTGCGCGCACAGCCGTTCGTGCTGCCGCTGACCGGCCTGGTCTCCAGGCCCCAGGCGGCGCTGGCGGCGACCGGCCTGCGCGCCGGCGATCTGCTGCGGGCCGCCGCCCGGACGAGCCGCAGGACCCTTCCCGGGCCCCGCCGGCTCACGGCGGTCGAGACACTGCGGCTCGCCCCGGCGCTGCGCCAGTACGGCCTGCGCGGCGGCCTGCTGTCCTGGGACGGTCAGCTCACCGACGACGCCCGGCTGGTGACCGCGCTGGCCCGTACGGCCGCCGGGCAGGGCGCGAAGATCCTCACCCGGGTACGCGCGCTCCGGCTCGCCGGCGACGGGGCCGAGGCCCGCGACGAGCTCACCGGCCACCGCTTCGAGATCAAGGCCCGGGCGGTGATCAACGCGACCGGGGTCTGGGCCGGTGAACTGGCCGAGGGGGTACGGCTGCGCCCGTCGCGCGGCACGCATCTGGTGCTGCGCGCCGAGAGCCTGGGCGGCCTGTCGGCCGGGCTCCATGTTCCGATCCCCGGCGAGACCAACCGGTTCGTGCTGGTCCTGCCGCAGGGCGACGGCCGGGTCTACGTGGGGCTGACCGACGAGCCGGTCGACGGGCCGATCCCGGACGTGCCCGAGGTCCCCGAGACCGACATCGGCTTCCTGCTGGACGTCCTCGGCACGGCCCTGGACGTGCCGGTCGGACGCTCCGACGTGGCCGGGGCGTTCGCGGGGCTCCGGCCCCTGCTGGACGACCGGCACGGCCGTACCGCCGACGTCTCCCGCCGCCACGCCGTCCTGCCGGGCCCGGACGGGGTGGTCACCGTGGTCGGCGGAAAACTCACGACCTACCGGCGGATGGCGCAGGACGCCGTGGACCTGGCGGTCCGGAGCCGCGGGCTGGCGGCCGCCCCGTGCCGGACCGCGCGGCTGCCGCTGGTCGGGGCCGCAGCGCCGGCCGAGCTGGCCCGGCTGGACGCGCCACGCCGGCTGATCCGCACGTACGGGACCGAGGCCCCCGCCGTGCTGGCCCTGGGCCGGAGCGAGCAGGTCGTGCCCGGGCTTCCGGTGACCGAGGCCGAGCTCGTCTGGGCCGTCCGGCACGAGGGGGCGCTGGACGAGTCGGACCTGCTGGACCGCCGGACCCGTGTCGGGCTGGTGCCTGCCGACCGGGAGGCCGCCCTGCCGGCCGCCCGGGCGCTTGTTAGTTGAAGATCGACACGGGTATGAGGAGCGTCACGTACCCCTGGTCCGGCCAGCAGTCTTAAGTTAGGCTCACCTAAGTCATTGATCGCGGCGACGGGACGGGGGCCCATGGGGGAGACGGCACGGGCGTGCGGGCACTGCCCGGGCAGCCACACGGGTGCCGGCCTCTGCCGGGCGACCGCCACCGTCAAGCCGCGCGCCTGGCTGCTGATCGAGCATCCGGGCCCGTGGGGCGAGCGGGTCGAGCAGACCGCGCTGCCCGGGCCGCTGGCCGAGGTGGTCGGCCGGGCGCTCGCACTGGGCGTACGCCCGCAGCTCATCCGGCGCACCGGGCGCCGCCGCCGCACTCCCCCGCTGCAGGTCTACGCGGGCTGGTCGTACGGCCGGGACGTGTGGATGCACGGCCGTGAGCTGGCCGATCCGGCCGAGCTCCTGGACCTCGATCTGGCCGGGCTGGCCGAAGGCGTCAGAGTGTTCGACGGGGAGCCGGCCGACGCGCTGGTGCTGGTCTGCACGCACGGAAGGCGCAACGCCTGCTGTGCCAGGACCGGCGCGCCGCTGGCCCGGGACCTGCGGGCGCACTTCGGCGACCTGGTGTGGGAGACCACGCATCTGGGCGGGGACAGGTACGCGGCCAACATCGCGTGCTTCCCGTACGGGCTCTACTACGGGGATCTGGATCTACCACGCGCCGTGGTGGCCGTCGAGGCGGCGCTGCGCGGCGAGGTGGTGCTTGATCGCTACCGAGGCCGGGCGGGACTGCCCGAACCGGCGCAGGCGGCCGAGCACTATGTCAGAGCCCACACCGGAAACCTGGCGATCGAGACCCTGAACGTGGAATCCCCAAAGGGGGGTCAAGCGTTCTGCATAGTGGTCGATGACAGGGGTACGCGTTACAAGGTCACCCTGAAACAGTCCGAAAACACCCATCCATGCGGCTCTGAGTGCAACGAGAGCGTCAGATCCTACCTTCTTCGGGACCTGACCCTTCTCAACGAGGCAGCCCTAGTGTAGCCTCTCCGAGGCCCCACTCGCGGGACCCTCCGCCGTGCGAACCCCCTAACGGGGAACAGAGCGGCACATTCAGACGTTGGAGCTTTCGGTGCTTGCAGAAGCACGTCCAACGTCATGTCCGAAATTGCGCAGTGCACAACCAACGAGGTGAGTATTCCATGGCTCAGGTACGTCGGCAGGCCAACCTTCCCCGCCCTAGCTGGGGTTGGCAGGACGCTGCTGCGTGCCGGGGAGAAGACCTCGTGCTCTTCTTCGGCCCGGACGGCGAGCGCCAGCCCGAGCGTGAGATCCGTGAGCGCAAGGCAAAGCAGGTCTGCATGGGCTGCCCCGTGCGCACCGACTGCCTTGACTACGCCGTCTCCAGGCCCGAGAAGTACGGCACGTGGGGCGGTTTGAACGAGGACGAGCGTGCCTCGGAGCGCCGGCGTCGTATGCGCCGGGCCAACGCCGCCTGACGAGGACGGAGCACCTACGGGCAGCGGCCGCCCATACGGCCTGCGGCCCCGCCGAGGACCAAGCCCCCGGCACTCACCAGCGAGCAGCACTGACGGCCCCGTGGACCTGTCCCCGGGGCCGTTCGCATGCCCGCACCGAATCCTGTGAATAGCCTAAGGATATAGCCGCTCGGAAGTTTCACAGACCAAGCCACTTGATCACTTCGTGGTCGGAGAGCTGCCGGAAGTCCGCGAACCACTGGCCCACCGCCTGGAACAGGACCGGGGTGGCCAGGACGACGACCTCGTCGGCCGGGCCCTGAAGAGCCTGTGCGGTCTCTTCGGCCGCGACCGGCACCGCGAGCACCAGCCGGGCCGGGTCGTGGGCCCGTACGGCGCCCAGAGCGGCCCGAGCGGTGCCGCCGGTGGCCAGCCCGTCGTCCACCACGACGACCGTACGGCCCGCCAGCTCAGGCAGGGGCCGCGCCCCCCGGTAGACGGCCACCCGGCGGGCCAGCTCGGCTCGCTCCCTGGCCACGACGGGGGCCAGCTCCGCCTCGGTCAGCGCCAGCCGCTCCAGCAGGGCGGCGTCGAACACCGGTTCCCCGCCCTCGGCGATCGCTCCGACCCCCAGCTCGGGCTGCGGCGGATAACCGATCTTGCGGGTCACCAGAACATCCACCACCGCGTCGGCCAGGACCCGGGCGGCCTCGACCGCCACGGGCACCCCGCCACGCGGCAGCGCCAGCAGGACCGGATGATCCAGGCCGCCGAGCCGCTCGCCGAGCAGACGCCCGGCGGCGGCCCGGTCGGCGAACGGCAGCCGAACCTTCATACGGCTCCCGTACCCGGAATCATGGCCGGGAACGGCCCGAGCGGCGCATCTCCTTATGAATGATCTTCCACTTGCGGGTCTGCTCGGCCCGCAGCCGGGCATCGACACGGCCGGCCATCCAGGTTGCCTCGCGCCGCAGCTTGCGCCAGCTGTCCAGCCGCCGCTCCGGCAGTTCCCCGGACTCCACGGCGGCCAGCACCGCACAGCCCGGCTCGCCGTCGTGCGCGCAGTCGGAGAACCGGCATCCGGCGGCCAGTTCCTCCACATCGGAGAAGGCCTCCCGCAGGCCCTCGGAGACGTCGTGCAGGCCGACCCGGCGCAGGCCCGGGGTATCGATCACCAGCCCGCCGCCGGGCAGGAGCAGCAGCTCCCGGTGCGTGGTGGTGTGCCTGCCCCGCCCGTCGGCGGCCCGGATCTGCTGGGTCTCCATCACCGGCTTGCCGGCCAGGGCGTTGACCAGCGTGGACTTCCCGGCCCCCGAGGGCCCGAGCAACACGGCCGTACGCCCTGGATCCAGCCGGATGGCCGCCAGTCCCTGGCCGTCGACCGCCGAGACGGCGTGCACCTCGACGCCCGGCGCAGCGGCGGCCAGCTCGTCCATGACCCAGGACAGGCCCGCGGCGAGATCGGCCTTGGTCAGCACGACGACCGGAGTGGCCCCGCTCTCCCAGGCGATGGCGAGCAGCCGCTCGACCCGGGCCGGCTCGGCGTCCGGGAACGCCGGTTCGGCGATGTAGACGACGTCGACGTTGGCGGCCAGCACCTGGCCCTTGGAGTCGGCGGAGAGCCCGCCCCGGGACGTGCGGGCCACCCCGCCGCGCACCAGGGAGGTACGCCTGGGCAGGACCCCGGCCAGCTCCGGCCGGTCGTCCCGTACCGCGACCCAGTCGCCCACGCAGGGCAGTACGACCGGATCCTCGGCGGCGGCGCGGCGAATGCGCGCCGAGTAGTCCGCCCGGATCTCCCCGGCGGAGGTGAAAACATCGGCGGCGCCCCGGTCCACCCGGGAGACGCGGCCTGGAACATGACCCGCTGGAAGATCGGCGGCGAAGCCGTCGTCCCAGCCCAGGTCGGACAGTTCGAACGAGATGGCCAACGCGGTGGCACCCTTCGGACGCGGGTGCCCGGCAAAGGTCAGTGGCTACGGGCACCCTGGTGGAATCGGCTGCGGCGAACGCGCATGACAACGACCGTCTGCACGGCGCACCTCCTCTCACCGGATGCCATGACCCTCATGGCTGCGCCCACTCTAAGCGGCGGCCTCCACCAGGGCCAAGTGCTTTTCCGAGCCCGCCGTCAGCCAGCGCAGCGGGTTGTCGCGCAGGATCCCGGCCAGCGTGCGCTCGTCGACCCCGGCGGCGCGCAGCGCGGGCAGGGTCTGTTCGAACAGGTGGCCGTAGCCCGAGCCGCCGTAGTCCTTCAGCTCGGTCATCCGGGACAGCCCGGTGGACAGCAGGATCCGATCGGCGTGCCCGGCGTCCAGGAGTTCCAGGACCGGCCGCACATCGTCGGTGCCCAGCAGGCTGAGCGACACGTAGGCCCCGGCCTCGGCGATCTTGCGATGCACCGCGCGGTCGCTGACCCGCTGCTGGTGCCCGACGGCGATCCGCTCGGCGGGCAGGCCCTCGGAGCCGAGGATCTCCAGCAGCGCCAGTCCGGCCGTGCCGTGCGTGGCCACCGAAAGGCCCGACTGGAGGCCGGCCCGGGCGGCGGCGCGCACGCAGCGCTCCTCCTGCGCGGTGGGCGCACCCTCCCAGGTGCCGATCTCGCCGATGACACCGGGCAGGATGCTGGTGCCGTCGAGCCCGAAGCCGATCTCGGCCAGCAGCCGCTGGGCGATCTTCTCGACGCTCGCGTCCCGCACCCACTCGGGGTGGAAGGGCTGGGCCAGCAGGCCGGTCGCCGCGACGACCGCGACCCGGCTGCCCGCGCTGAGCCGGGACAGCGTGGCCGCGCCCCGGCCCATGCCCTGGCCGGTCAGATCGACCACCAGGCTCAGGCCGTGCTCCTTGCGCAGCGCGCGGAGCTCGGCGCCCACCCTGCCCTCCTCGTCCAGCCAGCGGTGCGGGTCGGAGTCCGCCCCGACCGGCCACCGCAGGTCGAGCTGGAGGTGCTCATGGGCGAGGACGGGTCCCTCGATGGCGGACGCCGAGACCGAGCCCGTGACGGTACGAAGCCGAGCAACAGGGGAAACGGGAGTCATGTTTACGGAGCGTACGCGACGTTTATCCCTATATCACAGAAAGTGTCCCGAAGTTTTACCTGATGACCGGTTTTAGTTCTCAGGCTTGGTGGCCTCACGGGCCGCCCGGGCCCGGGCCGTCTGCGCCCCCGGCCACAGCCGGTCGATCTCCGCGTTCAGCGCCGCCCCGATCAGCACCGCCAGGGCCGCGACGTACAGCCAGGCCAGCATGGCGATCGACGCCGAGAGCGACCCGTACACCGAGACGCCGGACAGCGAGCCCTCGAGATAGAGCCGCAGCCCCAGGCTGCCGACGATCCAGATCACCAGCGCGACGACCGCCCCCGGCACCTCGCGCCACCAGGCCGTCCGCACCGGCACGCTCATGTGGTAGAGCGTCGCCAGGAACAGGATCGACAGGGTCACCACGACGGGCCAGTAGAAGTACTGGACGAACGGCGCGCCCGCAGGGAACGCCTTCCGCACCAGCGCCGGGCCCGCCACCATCAGCGGGATCACCACGATCATGACGAGCAGCCCGACGACGTACAGGAAGAACGCGCGCAACCGGGTCCTGATCACCCCGCGCACCCCGGACAGACCGTAGGCGATGGTGATCGTGTCGACGTAGACGTTCATCGCCCGGGAGCCGGCCCACAGCGAGATCAGGAAGCTCACCGAGACGATGTCCACCCGGCCGCCACGGATCACGTCGTTGATCAGCGGCACCACGACCGAGTCGACCGCGGGGCCGGTGAGCACCGTGTGCGCCTTGGCGATCATCCAGGTGCGGATCTCGTTGACCGTCGGCTCGCCGAGCACTCCGCGAAAGTGCCCCATCGTGCCGATCAGCCCGATGATCAGCGGCGGCAGGGAGACCAGGGCGAAGAAGGCGGCCTCGGCGGCCAGCCCGGTGATCCGGTGGCGGAAGGCCGCGATCGCGGTGCCGCGCACCAGCAGCCAGGCGACCTTGCGCTTCGACTGCTCGGTGACGGCGGCCTCGCCTGCGCGGGCGGCGTCGGAGACGGTCGTCACGTTCACCTACGTTAGAGCGTCGCGGTCCGGAACAGGCGGGTTGGCGGGGTCGTGTCGGGCACCCCCTGATGAGGACGATCGACGGCCGCAGCGGTTCGGCACCGCCGTACGAAGGCTGTGGGGAGCATCACACAGGGTCCCCCACCTGGAGGTTCCCCAAACGTAACACGGGGGACCCGGCCACAACCGGTCCCTGCGACGGCCGGGGCATCGGTGACGATCGGTGACAATGGAGACGTGATCTGCGCAGCTTGCCGGGACCGCCGCCACGAGGAGTGCCGTGGCGGATCCTGGTGCGCCTGCCAGCACCAGCCGGGTCCCGCGACCCCCGACGCCTCGCCCGCTCCCAAGGAGCCGACGGAACCGCAGGTCAACTGGGTTCGGCAGGGATGAGCGGCGTGAGAGGCATCACCGTTCCACATGGTGGACCTGGCTGGACAATCACCGAGACGGCGTGTCAAAGTCGAGGCATGAGTGCTGCGAACCCCATGCTCGTCATGCGACGGCATGTCGACTTCCTCCGCGTTCGCAGCGCTATCTGTCTGTGACGCCCTACCACGCCCCGGTTTTGACATTCGGTCGCGTGGTACGCCGGCGTCACTTCTCATGAGCGTCTCTCTCGTTGAGCTTGCCTGCCGGTGTGCTGCGCCCTGACTCCCTAGGACGTTGCCGTGCCACCCAAGCCAGCCCCTGTGAAGCGAAAGCGCGGCGAGGGCCAGTGGGCCCTCGGTTACCGCGAGCCGCTCAACAAGAACGAGGAGAACAAGAAGAACGACGACGGACTCAACGTCCAGCGTCGGATCATCGACATCTACTCCAAGGCCGGTTTCGACTCCATCGACCCCGCCGACCTGCGCGGCCGGTTCCGCTGGCTCGGGCTCTACACCCAGCGCGCCCCCGGCATCGACGGCGGCAAGACCGCGGTACTCGAGCCCGAAGAGCTCGACGACCGCTACTTCATGCTCCGCGTACGGATCGACGGCGGCCAGCTCGACGTCGCCCAGCTCCGCGCGATCGCCGACATCTCCAACAAGTACGCCCGGGGCACCGCCGACATCACCGACCGGCAGAACATCCAGCTGCACTGGATCGAGATCGAGTCCGTCCCGGACATCTGGGACCGCCTCGAAGCGGTCGGACTGTCCACCATGGAGGCCTGCGGCGACACCCCGCGCGTGATCATCGGCTGTCCGCTTGCCGGCATCGCCGAGGACGAGATCATCGACGGTTCGGCGGAGATCCGCGAGGTGTACGACCGCTACATCGGCTCCCCCGAGTTCTCCAACCTGCCGCGCAAGTTCAAGACCTCGATCGCCGGCTGCGCACAGCACTGCGCCGTGCACGAGATCAACGACGTGGCGTTCGTCGGCGTGGTGAACGAGGCCGGCGAGGCGGGCTACGACCTGTTCGTCGGCGGCGGCCTGTCCACCAACCCGATGTTCGCGCAGCGTCTGGGCACCTTCGTCAAGGCCGAGCAGCTGCACGAGGTCTGGAACGGCGTCGCCTCGATCTTCCGGGACTACGGCTACCGGCGCCTGCGGCACCGGGCCCGGATCAAGTTCCTGGTCAACGACTGGGGCGCGGAGAAGTTCCGCGAGGTGCTGGAGAAGGAGTACCTCGGGTACGCGCTGCCCGACGGCCCGGCGCCGCTGGAGCCGTCAGGACCGCGGGACCACGTCGGAATCAGGCCGCAGAAGGACGGCAACTACTACGTCGGCTTCGCGCCGCGGGTGGGCCGGGTGGACGGCGGCCTGCTGCACGTCATCGCCGATCTGGCCGAGGAGTACGGCTCGGGCCGGGTGCGTACGACGGTCGAGCAGAAGATGGTCATCCTGGACGTGCCCGCCTCCAAGACCGAGGAGCTGGCCGACGCGCTGGAGCGGCACAACCTGCAGGTCCGCCCGTCCACCTTCCGCCGTCAGACCATGGCCTGCACCGGCATCGAGTTCTGCAAGCTGGCGATCGTCGAGACCAAGCAGCGCGCCATCGACCTCATCGACGAGCTGGAGCGCCGTCTGCCCGACTTCGACCAGCCG
>Ga0308173_10002006_pt1 | contig 10638 bp, 10 predicted proteins | sample PhyPR1_FD_203716 | JGI IMG/M metagenome (GOLD analysis project Ga0308173, IMG submission 203716) | Soil microbial communities from UC Gill Tract Community Farm, Albany, California, United States - DLSLS.P.R1 | ecosystem: Environmental > Terrestrial > Soil > Agricultural land | place: USA... | reverse complement strand
CCAGCTTTCGGCCGGCGCGGAATTTATACGAGGCGAGAGTTGCCTTGGCAAAGAGTGACACGACAAGCGGCCAAATGACGAACGCCCGCAGAGCTTCGCGCGGGGCGCCCAGGTGCAGCAGCGAAAACACGGCGATGAGCGCGCCGCCGACCGACAGGCCCATCCCGATCAATAAACCCGTCAGTGTTTCCGCACGCCCGTGACCGTACGGGTGATCTTCATCCGCGGGGCGCGCCGCCAGCGTCAGCCCGAGCAGCACGAATCCCGATGCGAAGATGTCCGCGGCAGATTCCAGACCGTCGGCCGTCACGGCAGTGGAGTGGCCGAGCAACCCCGCGGTGATTTTGATCGCCGCCAATGCCCCGCTGACGGCCATGCCGACTGCCGCGACACGTTGACCGATATTCATGAGCGGCCTGCTACGTCTGGCGCTTCGGTATGGCGGGCATCAATTACCGCTCCCTTACGGTCACGGCTCCGTAAGTGGTTGATGCTGCTAGCGGAGCCGCGACCGTCAGGGAGCGGTAAACGGTGCATCGAAAGACGAATGGAGCGCGACGAGAATAGCAGCCGGAGCGCTCGCCGGTAGTCGCAGCAAGTCACCAAAGTCGCGGCACTACGCCCGCGCCGGGTCGGCTCTTTCGGTGTCCAGGCCGAGTTCAGCGAACGCAGCCTTAGCCTTCCTGGCGTCGAACTTCTTCTCACGCGCGAGACGCGAGAGCGCAGCTCCGGCGATGGATTCCGCATTCACCTCGAAATGCTTCCGCAGGTATTCGCGATTGTCGCTGCGGCCGAACCCGTCGGTGCCGAGCGATTCCAGACGGCCGGCCAGCCACGGAGCCAGTTGATCCGGCACCACCTTCATATAATCGGTGGCGGCGACGATCGGCCCCTTCGTTCCGCGGAGCGCTTCCAGAATGTACGGCGTGCGCTCGGCCTCGTCGGGATGCAGCCGGTTCCAGCGCTCCACTGCGAGCGCGTCGCGGCGAAGTTCGTTATAGCTGGTGACGCTCCAAACATCCGCGTGCACCCCGTACTTCTCGCTGAGGATCTGCTGCGCGCGCAGCGCCTCATTGAGAATCGGACCCGATCCGAACAGTTGAACCTGCGCCGGCTTTTCGGCGGCCTTGAAGCGGTAGATGCCCTTGAGCACGGCATTGCGATCCAGATCCTTCGGGAGCGCCGGCATCGCATAATTCTCGTTATAGAGCGTGAGGTAGTAGAAGCAGTCTTCCTGCTCCTGATACATGCGCCGGATGCCGTCCTGCACGATGATCGCGATCTCATAGGCGTAAGCCGGATCGTAGGTGCAGCATGTCGGCACGGTGCTCGAAAGCACGATGCTGTGGCCATCCTGATGTTGCAGGCCTTCGCCCGCGAGCGTGGTGCGTCCGGCGGTGCCGCCGCAAAGGAAGCCCTTGCCGCGGGCGTCGGCGAATGCCCACACCAGGTCGCCGATGCGCTGGAAGCCGAACATCGAATAGTAGATGAAGAACGGAATCATCTCCACGCCGTAGTTCACGTACGCCGTGCCCGCCGCCGTGAACGACGCCATCGACCCGGCTTCGGTGATGCCTTCTTCCAGAATCTGGCCGTCCTTGGATTCCTTGTAATAGAGGAACATTTCGGCATCGTGCGGCTTATAGAGCTGGCCGCGGCTGGCATAAATTCCGAACTGCCGGAACAGCGATTCCATGCCGAACGTGCGCGCTTCATCCGGAATAATCGGCACGACGTGCTTGCCGATTTGCGGCTCCTTCATCATCAGGGTGAGCACGCGCACCATAGCCATGGTGCTGGAAACTTCGCGATCCCCCGAGCCTTCGAGCGATTCCTTGAAGTACTCGAGCGCGGGCGCCTGGATGGCCGTGGGCGGCACATTCCGGGTCGGCATATATCCGCCGAGCAGGCGCCGCCGCTCATGCATGTAGGCGATCTCCGGACTATCCTGCGGCGGCCGATAGAACGATGCGTTGCGCGCCGCCTCGTCGGGAATGGGAATCTCGAATCGCGAGCGGAACTGCGCGACTTCCGCTTCGTTCAGCTTCTTCTGCTGGTGGCTGATGTTGCGTCCTTCGCCCGCTTCGCCGAGGCCGTAGCCCTTGATGGTGTGCGCGAGAATCAGCGTCGGCTTGCCTTTGGTTTCCACCGCGGCTTTGTAAGCGTTGTAAACCTTTTTGGGATCGTGGCCGCCGCGATGCAAGCGCACCAGGTCTTCGTCGCTCAAATGGGAAACCAGATCCAGCAGCTCCGGGTATTTGCCGAAGAAATTCTTGCGAACATAAGCGCCGTCTTTGGTGACGTAGGTTTGGAACTCGCCGTCCACCACTTCACCCATACGCTTCATCAGCAGGCCGGTGGTATCGCGCGCCAGCAGGGCGTCCCAATCCTCGCCCCAGATGCACTTGACTACGTTCCAGCCCGCGCCGCGAAAGGCGGCTTCGAGCTCTTGAATCACTTTGCCGTTGCCGCGCACCGGACCATCGAGCCGCTGCAGGTTGCAGTTGATCACGAAGATCAGGTTGTCCAGGCACTCGCGCGAAGCCAGTGTCAGCGAGCCCATGGATTCGGGCTCGTCCATTTCTCCATCGCCGAGAAACGCCCAGACTTTGCGCGGGGTCGCCGGAATGATGCCGCGATTTTCCAGGTAGCGCATGAAGCGGGCCTGGTAAATGGAGTTCAGCGGCCCAATGCCCATGGAAACGGTGGGGAACGTCCAGAAGTCCGGCATCAGCCACGGATGCGGATAGGAGGGCAGGCCCGGCGTATCGCGGAGCTCGTGGCGGAAATTCTTGAGGCGATCCTCGCTCAAACGCCCTTCGAGGAAGGCGCGTCCGTAGACGCCCGGCGAGGCGTGGCCCTGAAAATAAATCAGGTCGCCCGGCTGGTCGCCGTACTTGGCGTGGAAGAAATGGTTGAACCCCACTTCGAGCAGGGTCGCCAGCGAAGCATAGGTGGAGATGTGGCCGCCGATACCGGCGTCGTACTTATTCTGACGCACCACCATCGCCATGGCGTTCCAGCGGATGAGGCTCTTGATGCGGCGCTCCATCGCGCGATCGCCCGGGTACGGCACTTCGTCCTCCGGGCGTATGGTGTTCACGTACGGTGTATTGAGTTGAATCGGCAGCTCGGCGCCGTTGAAGCGCGCGCGCTCGGCGAGTTGTTCCAACAGGTACGCGGCGCGATCGGGGCCCTGCTCATCAATCACCTGGTCAAGCGCTTCTACCCATTCGGACGTTTCCTGTGGATCGAGATCCACAACCCTCTCATTCAGTTTCTGGTGCATGGATACTTTCATTATAATGAACGCCGCTGCCGTGCCGCTCGCAGCGGGGCTATGAGTACAATGTGGACATGGTACGAGTGGAGCACGTATTGAATTCGTGGAAGACGGCCCGCTACGATGCGGCGGCCACGGTAGAGGAGTTTCCGGCAGACGATTTTGGCTTCCGCCCCACGCCGGATGTCGACAGTTTCGCCCAGATTGCGCTGCACATTTTGAACGCGGGAGCGGGACTCACCGGCATGATGCTGGCGGGAGAGTCCGATTTTACGGTCCCCGGTTTCCGCGACCGGATGAAAGAAAAATTTACGACCCTTACGCCGGAATCCGGCGGCGCGGCGATTGCCGCCGCCATGAGGGAGTCTATCGACGGGCGTACGGCCGAGCTGGCGAAGCAGCCGGCTGAGTGGTGGGCTCAAACGATGACCTGGTTCGACGGATCGCAGATGACGCGGCAGGAGCTGCTGCTGTTTTTTAAGGAACATGAGCTGACGCACCGTTCGCAGCTCTTCATGTACCAGCGGCTCAAGGGCATGGTTCCGGTTACGACTCGCCGCCGCCGCGCTCAACAGGCTGCCGCTAAATAAAATCTCCGAAGTTGTGTGTGATCCGCTTGCGTGTTTGCGATCTTTCGATTATCAGTAATAGTTCGGGAGGAAATTCATGGTCAACTGTCCGGTATGCGAAGGCGCGATTGACGTGGATGAGGAAGATGTTGACGAAGGCGACACCCTCAGTTGCGATGAGTGTGGCGCGGATTTGAAAGTAGTCAGCACATCACCACTAGAGATCGAATCGGCCGAAGAATTCGAAGAGGATGAAGACGAAGACGAAGATTTTCTAGACGAAGACGAAGAGGAAGAGGCGGAAGGCGAAGCCGATGAGGAGTACTAGGCTAAGCTGAAGGTATGAAGAAGCTCATTCCTGTCCTTATGGCGGCGGTTCTGCTTTGCGGCATCGGCTGGACGCAAGGCAAGAAGAACAAGGGCCAGGACACGACCCGCAGCGTGGAAGGCGTAGTGAACGGTCCGGACGATAATCCGGTCAACGGCGCGGTGGTGCAGCTCAAGAACACGAAGACGCTGCAGATCCGTTCCTTCATCACGCAAAAAGCGGGCCAGTATTACTTTCACGAGTTGAGTCCGGACGTGGACTACGAGTTGAAAGCCGATTTCAGCGGAATGGCAAGCGGGACCAAAACGCTGAGCTCGTTCGATTCCCGGAAAGACGCTGTGATCAACCTGAAGCTGAATCCGAAGAAGTGAGAATCGCTCTATTCGGGTTCATTCGCGCCGGTTGGCGGCCCTTTTCGTTTTCTGATCTCTTCCAATCTTTCGCCGATCCTCTTTTCGAGGCCTCGATCCGTTGGGTGATAGTATTGCCGTCCCTCTAGGGATGGCGGCAGGCATTCCATATCAACCAGCGCGTCCTTGAACTTGTGGGCGTGCTGGTAGCCTTCCGAATAGCCCCACACTTTCATCGCTTTGGTGGGCGCGTTGCGCAGATTCATGGGAACCGGCTCGGCGATGGTGTTGTCGACGTCCGCTTTGACGGCGGCCATGGCGCGGTACGCCGCGTCGCTCTTGGGCGCGACGCAGAGATAAATGGCGGCCTGCGCCAGCGCGAGGTCTCCTTCCGGAATTCCGAGGAAGTGCACTGCCTGCATGCAGGCGACCGCCTGTTCCAGCGCTCGCGGATCCGCCAGGCTGATGTCTTCGATGGCCATGCGGACCAGGCGCCGCGCGATGTACATGCGATCTTCGCCCGCTTCCAGCATGCGCGTCAGCCAGTAGAGCGCCGCATCCACGTCACTGGAGCGCACGGATTTGTGGAGCGCCGAAATGAGGTTGAAGTGCTCCTCACCGCCTTTGTCATACAGCAGCAGCTTGCGCTGCATGGCGTCCTGCAGCGAAGCCTCGGTCAATTCGTCATTCACGGCCGCGGCGGCTGCGGCTTCCAGGGTGTTGTAGGCCTGCCGCGCGTCGCCATTGCAGTAGATGCCGATCTGTTCCAGCAATTCGTCCGTCGCGGTGAGGTTGAGCAGCGGGAGCGCCCGGCGGAGAAGGGTCACGATCTCCGGCACGGTCAGCCCGCGCAGCGCATACACGCGCGACCGGGACAGGAGCGCCGAAATCACTTCGAACGACGGATTTTCCGTGGTGGCGCCGATCAGGATGATATCGCCGCGCTCCACGTACGGCAGAAACGCGTCCTGCTGCGCTTTGTTGAAGCGGTGAATCTCGTCGATAAACAGAATGGTCCGCTTGCCCAGCCGGCGCAGCCGTTCGGCGTCCGCCATGACCGCTTTGATTTCCTTGATGCCGCTGAGCACCGCGCTGAACGGGATGAATTCGCAGCGAGTCACGCGCGCGATGAGTTTGGCGAGACTGGTTTTGCCGACGCCGGGCGGCCCCCACAAAATGATGCTGGTGAGCTCGTCGCGCTCGATCTGCCGGCGCAACGGCTTGCCCGGACCGAGAATGTGCTCCTGCCCGATGTAGTCTTCGAGCCGCTCCGGCCGCATGCGTTCGGCGAGCGGACGGCGCGGATCGGCGCGCTCCGGTTCGGGCGGCGTAGTATCGAAGAGGCTCATGACTTCACGGCGCGCTGGCGACGCGCCTCATATAACAGGATACCGGCGGCGACCGCGGCGTTCAGCGACTCTACGCCGACGGTGGGAATCGACACATCGGCGGCCGCGGAGCGCAACGGCTCACTAACGCCGCGCGCCTCATTGCCTATGATCAGCGCGCACTTGCCGGTGAGATCCACATGGGCCAGCGGGCGCACCGGACCGGCGGCGGTGGCCGGCACTCCGGCGAATAGCTCGATCTTATTCTGCTGCAGCGCCGCGCGCGCCAGCGCGGCATCCACGCCATGCAGAAACGGCAGCCGGAATAGCGACCCGGCGGAAGAGCGCAGCGTCTTGGAATTAAACGGGCTCGCGGTGCCTTTCAAAAACAACGCGCCGGTGGCGCCGAACGCTTCGGCGGCGCGCACGATTGTGCCGGCGTTGCCCGGGTCCTGCAAGCCATCCAGAATCACCACCAGCGAGTTGCCGCGAAAGAGCTGTTCGAGTTTCCATTCGGGAGGCTTTACCAGGGCCATGACGCCCTGCGTGTTTTCCGTGCCGGAGACAGCCTGAAGAAGCGCGTCCGGCAGAACGTAGACTTTCACGCCGTTGAGCCGGCGCACATGCGCTTCCGCGGCGGAACGCACCGAATCCGCGGCCAGCACCGCCTTCACTTCGCAATCGCTGCGCAGCGCCTCTTCGAGCAGGTGGAATGTTTCGGCCACGCAAAGGCCATCGCTGGTCAGGCTTCCGCGAGCCACGGCGCGCCGCACATCTTTGAGAAGCGGATTCGCGGCGCTCGTGATGGCCTCGGGCCGGGGCATGCACGATCAGCATAGCAGGCCTGCCCCGGCGCGCAGGAGCGGCTAGTGCTCGGCAAAGAGCGTCGACGCGACGGCGGCAATCTGCCGCGGCGTATATTCGGAAAGCTCGCTGTTGGTGAACCGGCTGAGGTTCAGGGTCTCCGATCCCTTCCAACCCGTGCCGCCGGTGGTCACATCCTGGCGCGGATGAATGATCAGAATCGAGAGATTCTTGTCCAGCAACTGCTTCTTCCGCAGAGCTCTGATAAAGAGCGGAGCGGACCGGTTCATGTTGAGCACCAGCGGCGCGTCTCCCTGCAGTTGAAGCCAGTGCAGGATAGATCCGCGGCCCCCCAGAATGAACAGCACATCGGCTTGCGATGCGGACACCCATCTGCCGCCCCGGTTTTCGGCGCCGCCGCCGAAGGGCTTCCCGAAATCGGCGGACTCCAGGCATACAGCATCGGTTTCGCGGTAGCCGTGGAATTTGTAGGGAAGACCGCCCCAAGCCGAAAGAATGGCCTTTCCCTGTTGCTGGATGGTGTCAGCCACCCAATCGAGATTGGTGTCAAAACCGTGACTTGCTTTGCGCTTCAACAGACACTTCACTTGCATGCTTTCGTTTTCCCTCCCTCTGATGGCATCCTGTGCTTTCTATTACGAAAGTATCGCCCGTATATTATGCCTCAGAGCGGGCGGATCGGGGTATTACCTGTTCGGCTAATCCGCCCTGCCGCCGAGGCGTGATTAAATAAGGATTCGAAGTCCGAATAGCGCAGATGAAACGGGCTGTCTGGAACCTGCTGGTCATCGCTGTGACCGCGTTGCTGTTGGCGATAGCCTATCTTTCGCTGCGCATCGAGCGGCAATCCACGCGCGACGAAGCACACCCGGCCGATGTCATCATCGTGCTGGGAGCCGCCGAGTATCGCGGCCGTCCCTCTCCCGTGCTGAAGGCGCGGCTCGACCATGCCCTGGATCTCTACCGCGCGGGACTGGCGCCGCGCATCCTCACCACCGGCGGCGCGGGCGGCGATCCGGTTTACACCGAAGGCGGGGTGGGCCGCTCTTACCTGATGAGCAATGGGGTGCCCTCGGAAGCCATCATCGTGGAAAACGAAGGCGCGTCCACGGTGGAATCCACTTCCATGGCCGGCGAGATCATGCATCGCATGGGGCTGCACTCGGCGATTGTGGTGAGCGACGGCTATCACATCTACCGCGTGAAGCGAATGCTGCAATTCCGCGGGCTGGAAGTCTACGGGTCGCCGCGAAAGGAGCAGGCCACGGGCTCCGTGCGCGAGCAATGGAACTATGTGAAACAGGCGATCGGGTATTTGTTGTGGCGTGCCGGGGTGGCTGTCTAGCAGAGAGAACGGAAGCCGGGCCTCGCGGGGTTAGAGCTTCAGCAAGTCCCGCTGTTCGACTTTGGCGTCATCCCATTCGATGCCGTAACCGGGGGCTTCGGGCAGGGCCAGGTGCGCGCGTTCGACTACCGGGGGATGCTTCTCAAAGTGGTAGTAGTTGCGCATTTTCAGAATCAGATACTCGGCCAGCGGACATACGGCCGGCGATTGACTGGCGATGACATGCAGCGCGGCGTGCACGCTGTGGCCGTGCGGAATGACAGGCACGTCAAACAGCGATGCCAGCGAACAGATCCTGATGAGCTCCGAGGTTCCGCCGCACCATTCGGGATCGCATTGTACGACGTTGAGCGCGCCTTCCTTGAGATAATCGTAAACTTCCCAGCGGCCCTGGATGTGCTCGCCCGAAGCGATCGGGATGGTGGTGCCTTTGCGCATTTCGGCGAAGCTGCCGATCTTTTCCGCCTGGGTGGCTTCTTCGATCCAGCGTGGCCGGTACCGTTCCGCCTGCCTGGCCCACTCCAGCGTGTAGGTCATGTCCCAGCCGCTGTAGGCGTCGAACATGAGCTCCACGTCATCGCCGACGGTCTCGCGCAGAATGCGCACCAGGTCGACATTCTTCTTCATGCCTTCGGGACCATCGCCGGGTCCGTACGCCATAAACCATTTCTGATAGCGGAAGCCCTCGCTTTTGACTTGCGCGGCGCGGGCGCGAACTTTTTCGGGCTCGAGCGAGTAGCCGAGGCAACTGGCGTATGCTTCGACGGAGGCGCGCGTGGGACCGCCGAGCAGCCGGTACACCGGCACGCCGAAATGGCGGCCACGCAAATCCCACAGCGTGTTATCGACAGCGCTGATGGCCATCAGAAAATAGCCGCGCCGGGAATGCCGGTTCGACCGGTACATCTGGTCCCACAGCTTCTCCTGCGCCAGGGCGTCTTTGCCGATCAGGAATGGCCGCAGTTGTTCCTGCACGACGATTGCGACCTCGCGGTCAATGGGTCCATAGAGCCCCTCGCCGTCGCTCGTGCGGATTTTCAGGTACAGCGCGGTTTGCGGGCTCGGGCCGGGAGTGCCCGCCGCGGCGTCGCGATATGGCTTGGGGCGGAGCTCGTCATAGATATCGAGCGGATTCACCTGCGGCTGTCTATCGATGCCTCGGACGGTATCGGCATGGCCGCGGAGCTGCCAGACCTCCACCGCCTGAATCGGCAGCGGCTTGGTCTGCGCGAACGCCGCCACGGGAACGGTGGCAAGGAAACTTCGCCGTGATAGCTTCATGCAAGCAGGGTATCAGGATAGCCGGTGATGCAGATCGGGGTGGGGTGTGCGTGGGGCGTCCGGAGGATGGGAGCGGCGGATTTTTTCGAGGGCATTTTCGATGCGTTTCACCATGGCCATGAGGATTTGCCAGCGGGCAGTATCGGGGGCGTAGCCTGCCGCGAAAGCCTCGAGCTCGGCGATGTTATCGAGGATGCGCCTTTCGACCATAACGGATTTGGCCCCGAGGCGGCTATTTTCGCGAGCCTGGAGGACCTCCTTACGGACGGCGGAGATGATGCGGGCGATTTGCTCGGCGTTTTCGGGGCGGAGCTCGACGGCGGCGCCGTTGTGGCGGATGGCTCCCCCGGAGATGTGGGGAACAATCAGGCGAAAGGTTTCGGGAGAGATGTGGGTGATGTTGGAGAGGTCGAAGTATTCGGGGCCGAGCTGGGAGAGCACGCTGATGATGCGTTCCGCGGTGATGCGGGTCATGCGGAGGTACCTGGTGCAGAATTCGTCCCAGGTACAGTGGACGGCTTTGTAGAGTTTGTTATCGCGGATGTCGCGGATGGTGGCGGCTTGGGCGGCGGAGCATCGAGAGGCGACGATGCGATAGGCGGTCATCTGTCCGAGGGCGATGCCGGCGCTGAAGGGCTCAAGTTCGGCGGTTTTGCTTTCGATTTGCTTCACTGTTTTAAAAACCGAAAGATCTTTCGGTTTTGATTCCTAAGTCATTGGACTTGCTGAGTGGGCGGAGTCAAAACCGAAAGATCTTTCGGTTTTGCCCGGCTGGGCACAGAAGATCAGGAGGCCGGCGCTTGTAAGTCGCCAGGGTCTCCCCGGTTTCATGGTGGCACGGGCGGGGGCTGGATTCCGGGGGGTGGGTTAGTAAGTGGTTGGCGGGTAAGGGTAAAAATATTTTGAGATCGTGTGAACAATCAGAATCGCCACTGGACCAAATACGAGAGGCGCTATGATCTTGCTATGCGGCTTTCATGGTTGAGTCTGCTCAGCTTTGTCCTGGTAGCAACAGCCCAATCCGTACCTGATAACGTGCGGCGGGTCGACTATCCGCAGGAGAATTTCTCCCTGGCCGTTCCCGCCACGTGGACCGAGATCGAACCCTCAGTTCTGGCCGCCGTGCCAGCCGCGATACGCCAGGCGGCGCCGAACGCACCCGAAATCAGGATCAGGCATGGTTTCAAAGCGTCGACCACGCCAGGTCCGAGCTACCCGTGGATCGCGCTCATCATTACGGAAGACCCTATCGATGAAATGATGTTCGAGAACATGGAATGGGCCCATCGAACCGTGGATGAACTCAGCAAGAAATGGCAGTCTGCGGGC
>Ga0308173_10002005_pt1 | contig 10639 bp, 10 predicted proteins | sample PhyPR1_FD_203716 | JGI IMG/M metagenome (GOLD analysis project Ga0308173, IMG submission 203716) | Soil microbial communities from UC Gill Tract Community Farm, Albany, California, United States - DLSLS.P.R1 | ecosystem: Environmental > Terrestrial > Soil > Agricultural land | place: USA... | reverse complement strand
GCAGATCCGCGGCGCGTGGTCATGTGGCTGCCCAGCGGCTATCGTCCGCATGGGCCGAAATACGCCGTGCTCTACATGCACGACGGGCAGAACCTCTTCGACAAGGCGACCGCGGGCTACGGCATGGAATGGGAGATCGACGAGCATCTCGACCCCCTGATCCGCGAGAAGAAGGTGCGGCCAACGATCGTCGTCGGCATCTGGAACACGCCCAAGCGGCTCCAGGAATATGTGCCGTCGAAGGCGTTCAACGGATTGCCAGCGGAATACCGCAACAATATCCGCGCGCTCTACGGCGGTGATCCGCTTTCGGACGGCTATCTCAAGTTCATCGTTCGCGAGCTGAAGCCGATGATCGACAAACGCTTCAACGTGAAGACCGACCGGGCGGACACGGCGATCATGGGCTCTTCGATGGGCTCGCTGATCTCGCTCTACGCGATCGACGAATATCCCGATGTGTTCGGCGCGGCCGGGATGATGTCCACGCACTGGCCGCTATCGTTCAAGCCGGACGGAAAGCCCATCAGCGACGAAGAATATGAAGCGGTGTCTTCGACGTTCGAGCGCTACTTGGCTCCAGCGCTGCCCTCACCCGCGACGCACAAGCTCTACTTCGACTACGGCAGCGAGACGCTGGATGCGGTTTATGCGCGTTATCAGAAGCGAGTGGACGCGGTGGTCGCCAAGCGCGGATACAAACAAGGCGAGAACTGGCTAACGCGCAGCTTCCCGGGCCAGAAGCACAACGAAGCCAGCTGGGCTTCCCGTGTCGCCATCCCCCTGCAGTTCCTGCTGCCCCCCACCCATAAGAAGTGAGACCGCTGCGCCGGCGGGATGGACGTTCGCTAGACCACCGCGTTTCTGGCGATGACTTCCTTGTACCAGGCCGCGCTTAGCTTCGGCGTCCGCTTCTGCGTCTGGAAGTCGACGTAGTGGATGCCGAACCGCTTGCTGTAGCCGTCGGCCCATTCGAAATTGTCCATGAGGCTCCACAGGAAGTAGCCCTTTAGCGGGTATCCTTCGCTCACCGCGCGTTGGAACTGGCTGATGTAATTGCGCAGATACATCACGCGGTCGGCATCATCGATGCGACCGTTCTGCACGGGGTCGTCGGCCGAAGCGCCATTCTCCGACACGTAAAGCACCTTCGGGGCCCACAGCTCGCTCACCTGGCGGATGCCCCAGTAAGCGACCTCCGGCCCGACGATCAGCCACGGCGATGCCATGTGCGGCGAAGAGGCGATATGCGGGATCGTCGCATAGCCCTTCGGCGAGCTGTCGGCGCGCACCCACTCCGGCGCATAGATATTGAGTGCGACGAAATCGAGCGGACTCCCGATGGCAGCCATGTCGCCGGCCTGCACCTTGGGCGCATTCGCGCCTTCCTGCGTCAGATATTCGTCGATGTAGCGCCCTTCCATGATCGCCGTCAGGAACATCGCATTCATCTCGCGCGTGGCTTTCTTCGCCGCGGCGACGTGTTCGGGAGTGTCCATCACCGGCACGTAGAAGGTGGTGTTGTCGGCGATGCCGACCTGCGTGCCACGCTTCGCATGAGCGCGGATCGCCTGCACGGCGAGGCCATGCGCAAGGGTGCCGTGGTGGCGCACCTGATTGACCTCGGCCGGGGGCAGCTTCAGGCCGGGCGCGTGAATTCCGACCTGGTGCCCGAGGTCGGTGAAGCAGCGGAGCTCGTTCACCGTCATGATGTTCTTCACGCGGTCTGAAAGCTGCCCGGCCATGTAACCCGCGTAATCGGCGAATGCATGGGCCGTGTCGCGGTTCTGCCATCCGCCGGGAAGCGCCGCCGGCAAGTCCCAGTGGAACAAGGTGACGTACGGCTCGATGCCGTTCTCGAGCAGATTGTCGACGACCCGCTTGTAGTGATCGACGCCTTTGGGATTGGGCTTCCCGCGACCTTCCGGAAAGATGCGCGACCAGGCGAGCGACATGCGGTAGGTGCTGACGCCGAGGTTCTTCAGAAGCTGCGTGTCCTCGGCATAGCGGTGGTAGCTGTCGTCGGCGACGTCGCCGGTATCGCCGCCCAACACCTTCCCGGGCGTGTGCGAGAAAACGTCCCAGTTGGTCGCTCCCCGACCGTCTTCCTTGACCGCGCCTTCGATCTGGTAGGCGGCGGTTGCACAGCCCCACTTGAAGCCTTTCGGGAAACTCAGATGGGTGCGCTGGAGCGCGGCTGCCGTGCCTGACCCGCCAATTGCCGCCGTCGCGAACGCTGCGCCAAAACCCTTGCCCAAATCACGCCGACTGAATTTGCCAACCACGCACACCTCCCCCGCTTCTTCGGTTCGGGCCCGCATCATCCACAGAGACTTGCTCGCTTCAATAGCAAGATGCCCTTGGCACGTCGGATCCGAGGCTGGACGGCGGGGTGGTGGCTGGCGGCCGCGATGATTTCGCTGGTGACCCCTACGGGACTCGAACCCGTGTTTTCGCCGTGAGAGGGCGACGTCCTAGACCGCTAGACGAAGGGGCCATGCCTGCCGAAGAGGGCGCCATATGTGGGCTGATCGCCGGCTAGTCAATCACTGCAGCTTTAGCCGAACGAAGCCGATGGCTCCGATCGGATGAGTGCTGCCGTAGGAGGGTGCCAAGCCGTTCGGGACGAAGTTCAGCGCGAAGAGCCCGCCCGCACCGACCGTTACCGATTTGGCGAGCCGGAAGTCGCGGACGACGCCGAGTGAGGCCTTGCCCACGCGATAGGCTGGGCCGTCTCCAATCGGCACCAGTTCGCGATTGTCGGTAATCTCGCCGCGGCCGAATACGGTCCAATCGCCGTGCTTCAGCGAAGCCTCGGCAACGTAGCCATCGTCCTTGTGGTGACCAACGGCCTTCCGACCCCATGCAAGCGTGCCCGCAAGCGTCCACCCCGGCGCAAGCTCGCGCGCGTAGAGCAGGCTCGCCGACCAGCGCTTCTGATCGACTCCGGGCTCGAGTTGCTCGGGATCCACGAAATGGCCCCAGCTTCCCTGCAAGGCGAGCTCCCGCGTGGGGTTCCAGGAAAGGCGTACGGCGGTAGAATCCAGCGGACGGGTTTCGATATTCCACCGATGCTGGTCCGGCTCACGCGCGTTGAAGCGGCTCACCTCCAGCTTGACCCGATTGACGACGACACCCGCCGTCAGAACGCCGAAGCTGATGTGAGTGGAATCCAGCCAGTGGTGGCTGATCGGTGCTTCGGGCGAATCCATGACCGCCTCCCGGTGCATGAAAGCCGGCGGCCCAAACGCCGGCTCGCCTGGCAGAGCGCCGTAGACGAAGACGCTCGTTCGCGGAGCGATCCTTTGAGAGACCGAGGCTGACAGCTCCATCAGAAAGTCGTGCGGGTGTTGCCGATCGATGAGCCGGTCATGGCCGTTCGCCGTCTCTCCGCTGGCGAGCAGGAGCGGATAGCCGCGCGCTCCCATCAGTGGGTCGGGGCTGATCGAGGCGCGGAACTGGACGGTGCCGGAACCAAACGGGCGCCGAGCCATGCCCATCAGCATCCCACTCGCGAAGGCTTTGTTCGCGCCCCGTGCGCCAGACTGATGATCGTAGACGAGGTTCAAGAGGCCATGCGCCATGAACATCCAGTCGCCGGATGAAATCATGATGCCTGAGTGATCGGTTGCGTCGGGTTGCCAGGCCGTCCCCGACGCGGATTCGCGGCTCGTGATGTACGATCCCAGTGCGCCGCTCATCACGTAATCCGCGATGACGATCTCATTGGTTGAAGGGCTCATGTCCATGTCGTGCCCGGATCCTTGCTGGACCGCTGGTGGCGGACCCGGGGAATGGGTCGGCTGGTTGTCCGCGGGCATCGTCATGCCAGGCATGGACTGCGCAAATGCAGGAGCAGCAGCGAGCGCAAGAGCGCCAGCCGCCGTCGATAAAACAGATTTCACGGTCATTCTCCGGAGGTGAGGCGCCGCCGCCGGGACGGCGCCTCCGTCACATCACTCAGCGGGTCTCGTGACCCTCATGCTCCGAATGGCCTTCGTGTGCCTTGGCCATGTCCTTGCAGCAGTCGCAGCACTTCATCATTTGTCTGTGCGCGTCATGGTTCATCGCCATGTGTTGCGATTGCGGAGCCGCTTGCTCCGCCGGCTGCGCAGCCGGAGCTGCAGCGGCAAGCGCCGTAGTCATCAGAATCAACATGATAATCTCTCCTGAAAATCGAGTTTTGAAGTTCGATTCTCAGGCAAGCTTGGGAGGAGGCGTGGCCGGATCCGGATGAAGATCGCTGAGCCGATGAGACGGCGCCGGCGGGATATGGGCGACGGTGACGGGAAGCCGGTCTTCAACGCGGGCCGCGCTAGCCGGCAACGCAGCCGCACAGCCCATCATGCACTCGGTCATGCCGCGTTCTTGATCATGTTTCGACCCCTGATCCGGGCAATGCTCCATCGGCATGCCGACCGTCATCATGTGGTGCGAAGGGCTCGCAAGCGCTGGCGCCATGCCAAACGGCATCAGGACCACCGCAAGCAGCAAGATCAGGCGAGAGAGAAGCCGCACCTTCGACGATTTACCCTTCGGCGCCCCTCACCTCAAGCGTCGCGCTCGCTCAGGTAGCGCATGAGCTCGGCCAGGGTGGATTCCATCTGGTCCTGCATCTGGCTCACCAGCTCATTCTCGCGCATCCCGACATGGTCGAGCGGCTTGGAATAGCTGTCGCTGAATGACTGCAGGTCGGCACGGTCGAACACGCCCCGCGCGACGAGCTTGGCCAGGATGACGAGAAGGCCGTTGGTGTTCGCGATCGTGCCGGCGACCAGCGCCTCGTCCACCATCGACAGCCTTTTGTCGCTATCGACTTCGGCGTCGCCGGTCTCGGCTTCGGTATCGGCGGGAATCATGCTGGTCATCTTGGCCTTCCGGTTGCGCGGCGCAAGTCAAAGGCGTCATCGATCACAGGAAATTGCGTAGTTGGCCCCACGCCGCAGCCTTATCGGCCAGTGGGCGCGTATTGGCGGCGCTCGACGAGGGAAGGTCGATCAGCGCCACGCGCGACGGAGGTTCGCCGATAAGCTTCCTGCCAATTGCGGCTGACGTCGTGCCGTTGAAGGCGATTGCCCGCAGGTCGGGGAAATCGTGCAGCAGATGCTGAATGCGGTTGTGCTCTGCGTCCCGGATCGCCTGATCCAGGCTGCCCGGCCGCGAAGCGGACGCGATCACGTCCCACAGGCCGAGCCGGCGATCGGCCAGCCGTTCAAGCCTTTCGTCGTAGGGCAGTCCTTGCAGATTCTCGTCAATGGCGCCTCCGAGCAGACGCCAGAACTGGTTCGTAGGATGCGCGTAATAGCGGCGGGCAGCCAGGGACGCGTCGCCGGGCAGGCTGCCAAGAATGAAAAGGCGCGCGTCCGATCTCGCGATGGGAGGTAAACCGACTTTGACGCTCAAGAATAAACCCCTACAGGCTGCGCCGTGCAATCGAGTGACCTTCGCGTCGCCCTCTTTTCGGGCAATTACAACTACGTCCGGGACGGCGCCAACCAGGCGTTGAACCGCCTCGTCGCCTACCTTCTTACCCAGGGCGTTCAGGTGCGCATCTATTCGCCGACCGTGGCCGAACCCGCCTTCGAGCCGACCGGAGACGTGGTCTCGATCCCGTCCGTCCCGATCCCCGGCCGCTCCGAATATCGACTGCCGATCGCGGTGCCGGCACGGGTCCGGCAGGACCTGGAGCAGTTCAATCCCAACGTCGTGCACGTCTCTAGCCCCGATATCGTCGGCCATCGCGCAGTGAGCTGGGCGCGGCGGCACAGGATCGCTGCGGTGGCGTCGGTCCACACCCGGTTCGATACCTATCTGGCTTACTACCACCTCCAGATGCTGGAGCCCTTGGCACGCAACATCATGCGGCGGTTCTATCACCGCTGCGAGGTCGTGCTCGCGCCCGCCGAATCGACGGCGGCGATCCTGCGCGCGCAGCGGATGAACCGCGACATTGCCATCTGGGCCCGGGGCATCGACCGCAAGCAGTTCAATCCCGAGCGGCGGGACATGGAATGGCGCCGCTCGATCGGTATCGCCGACGACGAGATGGTCATCGCCTTCCTTGGCCGCGTCGTGATGGAGAAGGGCCTCGATATCTTCGCCGAGGCGATCCAGGCCTTCGCGACCTTCGGCCTGAAGCATCGCGTTCTGGTGATCGGCGAGGGGCCGGCGCGCCCGTGGTTCGAGGAGCAGCTGCCGCAGGGCATTTTCCTTGGTGAGCAGACCGGCACAGACCTGGCCCGTGCGCTGGCGAGCTCCGACCTGCTGCTCAACCCGTCCCTGACGGAGGCGTTCGGCAACGTGACGCTGGAAGCGATGGCTTGTGCGCTGCCAGTGCTGGCCGCGGAGGCGACCGGCGCCACCAACCTCGTTCGCACGGGGATCACTGGCGTTCTGGTTGACGGAACGGATGCCGACGAATTTGCGGAAGCGCTGGCGATCTACGCCCGCAACCCGGCGCTCCGCCACCGCCACGGCAAAGCGGGATTGGCCGCTGCCAAGACAATGGACTGGGACACCATCAACTCGGCCGTCATTCGCGCGTACAAGCACGCCATCGTGAAGCGGAAGCGCCTGGCGCGGATGATGGGACGCTAGGCTTACTTCAGCCGTTCGACCCGCTGCGCGAACTCATCGATCAGCGCCGCCAGCTCATGCACCGTCTCTTCCGTGACGTCGCCGTGACCGAGGCGGTTGCGGATCGCCATCCCAAGATTTCGCATCGCCCGCCACACGGGTGAGCCGCCCTCCGGATGCTGCGTAGGGCTCAGCCGCTTGAGCCTAGCGATCAGCTCGTCGGCTTCTTCCTTATTCTCGTCGAGGTAGGCGCGGCCCTCGTCCGTGATCTGGAACGGCTTGCGCGCGCCTTCGCCGGGCGCCTCGTCGATCAGTCCCATGTCCTGAAGCATCGTGAGAGTTGGATAGACTACCCCTGGGCTCGGCGCATATTCGCCGCCGGTCAGCTCCTCGACTGCGCGGATGAGGTCGTAGCCGTGCCGCGGCTCGTCGGCGATGAGCTTGAGCAGCACCAGCCGAAGCTCGCCGCTTTCGAACATCCGGCGGCTGCGCCTTGCGCGCCAGCCGCGGCCTTCGCCGTCGCCCACATCGAACTGAAACGGTCCCCAGCTGCCGTGCCATCCCCGTCCGCCGCGCATCGCCATCAGCGCCTCGGGAAGCGCGATCTCGATATGTCCATGCGGGCCGCAGCGCTGGTGCCAACGATGTCCGTGCGTCATTGACTCGTCTCCTCTGTGATGCATCTAAGATATATCTTAGCTATCGCACTCGCAAGCTCCTACGTGCAATTTGGGTGCGCGGCTCTATCTAGCGACTGGAATGCCCGACCTGTTTGCAGACCAGGAAATCCCCGCGAATGCGCCTGAGGCGCCGACGGCAAATGCACCGCTCGCGGATCGGCTTCGACCGCGCTCGCTCGATGAGGTCGTGGGTCAGGAGCATCTGACCGGCCCCGAAGGCGCGATCGGCCGCATGGTCGCTGCGGGAAAGCTCGCCTCAATGATCCTCTGGGGGCCGCCAGGAACGGGCAAGACGACAATCGCACGCCTTCTTGCAGGCGCGGTGGGCATGCGTTTCGTTGCGATCTCGGCCGTGTTCTCGGGAGTCGCCGACCTCAAGAAAGTGTTCGCCGAAGCGCGCACCGCCGCTCGCGCCGGTCAGAAGACCTTGCTCTTCGTCGACGAAATCCACCGGTTCAATCGCGCGCAACAGGACGGCTTCCTGCCCTATGTCGAGGACGGCACCGTCACGCTCGTTGGAGCGACGACGGAGAACCCGAGCTTCGAATTGAACGCCGCCCTCCTGTCGCGCTGCCAGGTGCTCATCTTGCGCCGCCTCGACCATGACGCCCTCAACGAGATCGTCCGTCGCGCCGAGGAATTGGACAGCCGAACGCTCCCGGTCACGCAGGAAGCCCGCGAAGCTCTCATCGCCAGCGCCGACGGCGACGGCCGCTTCCTCCTCAACCAAGTTGAGACATTGTTCGCGATCGGAATCGAACAGCCGCTCGGCCCGGCGGAGCTCAGTGACCTGCTCCACCGACGCGTTCCCGTCTACGACAAGGATCGGGAGGGCCATTACAACCTCATCTCGGCGCTGCACAAAAGCCTGCGCGGTTCCGACCCGCAGGCCGCGCTTTACTATCTCGCGCGCATGCTGGTGGCGGGCGAGGAGCCGCTCTACGTGCTTCGCCGCCTGACGCGAGCCGCGGTCGAGGACATCGGTCTCGCCGATCCCAATGCTCTGCTCCAGTGCCTCGCCGCGAAGGAGATGTACGACTTCCTTGGCTCGCCGGAAGGCGAAATCGGGATCGTCCAGGCATGCCTCTACCTGGCGACCGCACCCAAATCGAACGCGACCTATGTCGCGCAGAAGAAGGCGTGGCGGAGTGCACAGGAGACTGGCTCGCTGATGCCGCCGATGCACATCCTCAACGCACCGACCAAGCTCATGAAGAATGTCGGCTACGGCAAGGACTACGCCTACGATCACGATGCCGACGAGGGGTTTTCAGGTCAGATCTACTGGCCCGAGGAAATGGAGCCGCAGAGCTTCTACGAGCCGACCGACCGCGGCTTCGAAGCGCGCGTGCGCGAGCGCTTGGAATATTGGGAGCAGCGGCGCAAAGAACTGCAACAATCGGACGGCGACGCGGGTTAACCGTGCCAGACACCAGGGGAGCAAGTGCAGATGTATCAGGTTGATCAGAGCGCCTACTGGCAAGCCCAGCTGATGAACTGGGGACCCAAGGTCCTCATCGCCATTCTGATCCTGGTCGTGACCTGGGCGGTCGCTCGCGCGGTTCAGTGGATGCTCCAGAAGGCGATCGATCGTTCGCCAGCGCTGAAGAAGCACGTCACCGGCACGCCCGAGGAGACCGTCGGCCATCAGATCGGCACGATTGCGAAGCTGGTGATCTGGCTCGTCGGCATCATGGCCGCGCTGCAGTTCCTCGGCATCGCGCAGATCCTTACCCCGATCAACGATCTGACCATCGACATCTTCAACTTCCTGCCGCGGCTGCTCGGCTTCGGCTTGATCCTGTTCGTGGGGCTGGTCGTCGCGAGGATCCTGCGGCGCCTCGTCTACACGGTGCTCGTGGCATCCAACATCGATGGCCTGCTCGCCCGGATCGGGATCGGATCGACCGAAGGGACGTTCCGCGCCGATCCGTCGGCCGTTCCTCCCGGCACCGCCCCAGGCGCGACGCGCGCGAGCATCGCGAAGGCGGTCAGCGTGCTCGTCTTCGCGATCATCATGATCCAGGTGGCGATCGCCGCCCTCCAGGTGCTCGGCATCGAGGCGATCTCCGGCCCGGCAATCGACATGCTTCAGCAGATCTATGCGGCTCTTCCGCGCATCCTCGCGGCGGCGCTGTGGATCGGAATCGCGTTCGTCATCGGGCGCTTCCTCAAGACGATCATCGAAGCGATCCTGCCGCCGACAGGCTTCGACGACGCGATCCGCTCGACAGGCGTCCTCCCGGCGCGCTCGAGTCCCTCTCGCATCGTCGCCAACGTGGCGATGATGGCGATCATCCTTGCCGCCGGGATCGAAGCGGCCAAGCAGCTCGGCGGCGACACGATCGCCATCTTCCTGATCCAGGTGACCGAGCTTGGCAGCAAGGTCATCTTCGGCACGCTCATCATCGTCGCCGGCGTGTTCCTCGCGCGGATCATCTCCAACCTTGTCGGAAGCGGCACCGGCGAAGGCGGATTCGCCCAGACGCTGATCCGTTACGCGATCATCGCCTTGTTCACGGCGATCGGCCTCACGTTCATGGGCCTCGCCGATCAGATCGTCATGCTGGCGTTCGGGTTGATCCTCGGATCGGGCGCTGTCGCGACGGCACTCGCGTTCGGCCTCGGCGGGCGCGAAGCGGCGGGACGAATTGCGGATTATTGGGCAGACCGGATGACGGGCCCGCGCGTGCCACCGCCAGCGCCGAAACGCATCCGCAGCGCGCCGCCGGAGCCGGACGACAGTCAGCCCCCGCTCGTCTGATGACCTCGGAGGAGGCGGTCGCATTTGCGCTGTCGCTTCCGGACGCGGAGCGCGGAATCAGCTACGGCCAGCCAGCGGTGAAGGTGGCCTCGAACGGCCGCGCATTCCTCTTCCCGAGCCATGAGACCGATACGTCATTCGGGCTCGCAATCGACCTCGACACAATCGAAATGCTCAAGGAAACCGACCCCGCGACCTTCTGGCAGACGCCGCACTATGTCGGGTGGGAAGCCGTGCTCGTCCGCTACGAAACAGAGGACAACGAACGCGTTCGCGAGGTGATCGAGCGGTCCCGCGACTGGGTTGCCGCCAAGCCCAGGGTCAAGCCGCGCAAGCGCAAATGAGCCGGTTCGCAAGCTTCGTCGCGATCGACTGGTCAGGCGCCAAGGGCCGTCGTCACAAGGGCATCGCGATCGCCGAGGCGCGCGGCGACGCTGCGCCTCGCCTGATCCGCGCAGGTCACATCTGGTCGCGCGAGGAGGTGCTTGCCTGGCTGCTGAAGCACGCCGCGAAAGTACCGACCCTCTTCGGCTTCGACTTCAGCTTTGCCCCGCCGCTAATCGAACGCGGCGAGTATCTTCCGGGCGAGCCCGACGTACCAACAACGGCGCGGGAGTTC
>Ga0308173_10002004_pt1 | contig 10641 bp, 8 predicted proteins | sample PhyPR1_FD_203716 | JGI IMG/M metagenome (GOLD analysis project Ga0308173, IMG submission 203716) | Soil microbial communities from UC Gill Tract Community Farm, Albany, California, United States - DLSLS.P.R1 | ecosystem: Environmental > Terrestrial > Soil > Agricultural land | place: USA... | reverse complement strand
GATTGGCTGGCTGAGCAACTGGCAGTACGGTCAGGACGTCCCAACCTCGCCTTGGCGCAGTGCAATGAGCATCCCCCGCCAGGTTACGTTACACCAGACTCCGCTCGGGATTCGGCTCGCGCAACAACCCGTACGCGAGCAGGAGAAACTGCGCGACCAGCATTATCACTTCAAAGGTGGAAACATTGCGGCCGCCAATGCCTGGGTGAAAGAAAACAGAATTGCTGGGAACCAGCTCGAGCTTTTGGTGCAGTTTGACGCCGCCAAAACTGGTGTTCAAGGGATCAAAGTTTTAACTGGAGCGAACGAGGCCACGGTCATTGGGGTGGATTTTGCTAGCGCTCGATTGTTTGTGGATCGCACCCAATCGGGCCAGGTGAATTTCAATCCAAAATTTCCTGGAGTTCAAGATGCGCCGCTCGCGTCCCCTGATGGCCGGGTGAAGCTCCACATTTTCGTGGATGCGTGTTCGGTGGAAGTGTTCGCCAATGAGGGCGAAGTTGTAATCAGCGACTTGGTATTCCCGTCTGACGCGAGCCGGGGTGTGGAGTGCTTCGGTGCGGAGAACGCGGCCAAGATCCACGCGCTGGACGTTTGGACGCTTAAATCAGCCTGGTAAAGATTCACGATGTATCGGCAATCAGCTTTTAAAGCCGCGTATGTCCGACTGCTGAGCTTGGTATCAGTGGTCGGCTCGCTTCAGGCGCAGGACATCCTCATCAACGACTTTGAAGCTGCCACTTATGGCGCTTGGTCCACCACCGGCACCGCTTTCGGAACTGGCCCTGCATCAGGCCCCATCTCGGGACAAAGTGCCGTGACCGGCTATCAGGGCAGCCGCTTCGTCGACAGCTTCAACGGTGGTGACGTAAGCGTCGGCACGTTGACTTCTCCCCCTTTCACCATTCAGCGGAAATACATCAAGTTCCTGATCGGCGGCGGCAACCAACGCGACAAGACCTGCATCAACCTTGTGGTGGGGGGACACGTCGTGCGTTCGGCCGTGGGCATGGGCGATCGCGAGTCTTTGGACTGGTTGCAGTGGAACGTCAGCGATTTGACCAACCAAACCGCCCAAATTCAGGTGGTGGATTCCTACTCCGATAGCTGGGGGCACATCAATGTCGATCAAATCGTCCAGACCGACACCTCGCTCTCAAGCGTGCTCACGGCATCGCAGCGTTATCTAAATCTCCCCGCGAGTTACGGCGGACCGAGCCATCTCGTCGAACTGCTGTGCGATGGCCTTGTGGAACACGAATTCAACATAAACCTGGTCACCAGCGGGACACCTGACTACTACGTCTTTTTGGATTTGTCGGCGTATCAAGGTAAGGAACTGCTCATGCGCGTGGATTCCCAACTGGCCACTGGCGGCCAGTTGGCAGCGCTGGTCCAATCGAATAACATTGTGGCGTCCACCCCAATTTATCAGGAGACACTACGGCCGATTTACCACTTCAGCGCCCGTCGTGGTTTTATCAACGACCCCAACGGCATGGTCTTTTACAACGGCGAATACCATCTCGCCTATCAGCATAACCCCTATGGCTTGGACGTGGGCAACCAGCATTGGGGTAACGCGGTCAGCACTGATTTGGTTCACTGGCAGGAGCTGCCTGAAGCTATCTATCCGGACTGGCGCGGACAGGCTTGGTCGGGTTCGTCGGTGGTGGACTCAAACAACACCGCCGGTTTTGGCGCGAACGCGATTGTAAGTTTTTACACGGCGGCGGGAGGCCACGGCAACAACCCCCGCATGTCTCTCGGGCAACTCTTCACTCAGGGACTCGCCTACAGCCTTGATTCCGATCGGACCCTAACTAAATACACGAACAATCCAGTCTTGCCCAATGTTGTCGGTGACAACCGCGATCCCCGCGTTATCTGGTATGCGCCAGGGAACAAATGGGTAATGGTCCTTTGGCTGCAAAACACGGACTTTGGTTTCTTTTCCTCGACCGATCTCAGACACTGGACGCAGACTTCGACGTTCGCCTTTGGCAACGGGGTCATCGAAGTTCCCGAACTGTTCCAACTGCCGCTGGACGGCGACCCGAACAACCAAAAATGGATCTTCTACGCCGGTGCCGGCAATTATTATGTCGGCACGTTTGATGGCAGCACTTTCTACGCGCAAAACGGCATGTATTTCATCCGCAGGGGGAACAGTTTTGCCGCTGCCCAAACTTTCGACAACGTCCCCGCTTCGGACGGACGCCGCATCCTGATCGCAAACGGCACGCAAAATTATCCCAACATGCCCTTTCAATGCGCGATGGATTTTCCGGTGGAACTGACTTTGAACACCGTAGGCGGCGCTCCCACGATGTTTGTGAATCCCGTGCGGGAACTTGCCCTGCTCCGCACCAGCACAAACAGTTGGCCGGCCCAGGCTTTGGCCACTGGCGTCAACATCATGTCTGGCACTACCGGCGAGGCGTTTGATTTGGATGCGACATTTCAGCCCGGTGCCGCCACGAGTGTCACGTTTTCTCTAAGAGGAAGAAACGTTACTTACAACTGCGCCGCCCAGACGGTTTCCTGCTCCGGTACCACGCAATCGCTCCCGCCTGTTGGCGGGCAGGTGCGCCTTCAAATGCTCGTGGATCGCGGCATTATCGAAATCTTTGGTAACAACGGCTCGCTCTATATGCCCATGTCGGTGACGCCAACGGCGGGCGCTCAAGCCGTCAGCCTCGTGGCTACCGGCAATGGCGCGACGCTAAACTCCCTGGTAATGCACAATTTGGGATCAGCCTGGAATTATGTCGCAGTCACAAATCCGCCCTCAACGAATGCGCCAGCCATCAGCGCTCAACCGATTTCTGCAACCAACGCGCCAGGCTCCACCGTCGTATTCACCGTGACCGCTTCGGGCACGGCCCCGCTCGCCTATTTCTGGCGATTCAACGGCCAGTTGCTCAGTCCGGCGGTCAACATCGCCAGTGTCACCAATAGCAGCCTTACCATTTCGCCAGCCGAGTCCACAAACGCCGGCACTTATGATGTCATCATTACCAATAGCGCAGGTTCTATTACCAGCAGCCCGGCGACACTAACGTTTGCTGCGCCGACAATCTCCTCCCAGCCATTACCTTTGACCGCGAACCTCGGCGGGCCCGGTGCATTCTCCGTCACCGCCTCCGGCGGCTCGCCCCTCTACTACCAGTGGCGGCGAAACGGCTCCGCGATCTCCGGCGCAACAAACAGCACGCTGAATCTTTTCCCCGTTGCAGCCAGCTATGCAGGCGTTCACGATGTCATTGTGAGCAACAGCTCGTTATCAGTGACGAGCAGTCCCGCTTTACTAACGGTACTTGGGCCATATCGCGTGGCCCGCTGGTCAATGGAAGCGCAAGCCCTCACGCCCAATACCAGCGGCAGTCCTACTTTCAACGGCGTGCTTGATGGGCTCACCAATACCGGACAAGGAATCGTTGCCGTCGGCGGCGTCGTTCCCGCCGTGCGTGATGACTTGATCACATTCAGCAGTCTCAGTGGAAATCCTGTAATATTGAGCAACAGCGTTCCGCCGGGCACGATGTTTGCCAACAGCAATGCGCCGGGCGTGAATTCCTTCAATGCCGGGGCTTATGCGGGCGGCGATGGCGCGCTTTTTTTTCCGCAGGACCAATATGGCAACGAGTTCAGCTTCAACAGTCCGTTCTCGGTTGAATTGTTCTTTAAGACGCACGGCGACCAAAGCGGCGCGGGTCCGATGCAACTGCTCATGCAGGGCGAAACGACCTTTCGTTACGGAATCACGATAAACGACACCGTGCCGGGCTCGGTTCGCTTCATCGTGACTAATGGTCTGGCGGCACAAGCGGTTGCTGCCGTGACTAACGCGAATTACGCCGACGGGCAGTGGCATTATCTGTTGGCGGTGTATGACACCCTGGCGGATACCAATGGACAGATCCGACTCACCCTCGTCAACACAAACGGCTCGGAAACCACTGCCATCACAAACCTCTCAGCTGGTTTTGGGCCGCTGCGCTCTGGTAATGATGGCAACTTATTTCTCGGGCGTTTCACATACCCGATCGCGCAGGAGCACCGGACCTTCCTCGGATTGATTGACGAGGTGCAAATCACCGTCGGCGTAGTCTCCACCTCGTGGCGGCTGGGGAAAATCGCCTCCCTTGACACACCGGCTCCAATTCAGATTACCGGGGTGACGAATACCGGCACCGGCATCGGATTTCAGTGGTCCAGCATCGCTGGACAAACGTATGATGTTCAATGGGTCAGCCAACTGGGAAACGTCTGGCAGACCATCATCAGCGTGCTTGCCGCTGGTGCTTCGAGCACCTTCAACGATACCAACCTCACCCGCTTGAACCAGCCGGCCGGGTTCTATCGCATTTCCAAGCCTTAGATTTGCGCCCTAAATTCACGCCAGCACGCTACGCAGAAATTTTACTCCATCGCGGGCGATCTCATTCTGGGTTTTCTCCATGCGCCGCCAGATCCCGGCGCTTGCCGCAATGCGCGGCACGTCAAGCGTGACTGATTCGACCGTGAGGTCGCCGTGATATTTGATGGCCTTTAACGCGGCGCCGATGGACTTCCAATCAATGTGATCGTTCCCTGGGGTCCCCCGGTCAGAGCCGCATGCGTGGATGTGACCGAGCTGTTTTCCCGCGCCCCGGATAGCTTCACCTTGGTGCTTTTCCTCGATGTTCGCGTGAAACGTGTCCAGGTGCAGCTTGAGGACCGGGCTGCCGACATCGGCGATGAGCTTCAACCCTTGCTCCACAGTATTCAGAAAGTCAGTCTCGAAGCGATTCAACGGCTCGACACAGACCAGCTTCCCGCGTGCGCTGGCGTAACCAGCGACGGTTTTCAGGTTCTTCACAACTGCGTGCCAGTGTTGTCTTTTCTCCCTCACAGAATAAGCCGCCGCCCGACCCACATACGAATAAACCGGTCCGCTCAAGACCCGGGCCTCGAGCGCCACCATCTGATCAATGAGCGCGCATAGGTATTCTACGCCGGTGCGCTGACTGGCCGAGTTGCCGCGCAAGTCGCGCCCCGGGGTGATCGCTGCCGCCACCGATCCGCACACCAGCCCGTGCCGATCCAGTTCGCGTTTCACAAACGCAGCATCAATGTGCCGCGGGTCTTCTATCAACAACTCAACGGCATCAAATCCCCACTGGCTGAACCGGCGAAAAAGCCCCGTGCTGGCATTGGTGAAAGGAGAGACGAACAAAACTGTGTTAATGCTGATATGTATCGGCACAGTCCGCATCATCACAGGGACCTCAAGTGTTGTCACGACACCTGTTTTGCAGAAACCAGCAGCTTGAAACATTTCGGAAGCACCACTGACTGCAGGAATGCTCCCAGAAGGTGGCAAATCCCTAGCTTTGGATTGTACGGCGATTCGCTCGAACTCCGTGTTGATAACTTTGAGACATTGCGAATTTAACTCGACGGACCCTCGCCTCCATCTCTAAGCTAAGCGTCACGCCCATCACCTGTATCTGAGAGGTCATAAACGTCGTAGCGTAACAACTACGATGGTACGACACCTACCGAGGAAACGGTCATAAAGCCCGATGTGCTTTGGCGGGTAAAAACGCCTGCTCAGCGGCGGGGCAGATGCTCGATGCGTTCGAGCGTGGCCTGAGTGGTTCATTCGGAATCCTCCCCGCTCGGTTCCTCGTCGTTGTCATCCGTGCTTCGTTTCCCGCCGTAAACTTGCCAGATTCCGTTCCACCCGCCTCCGCGCATCCCGCACCGTTTTCTCTTTGAACCCCAATTCCTGCGCGATCTCCCTGTTCTTCAACACCCCATCGCACATGCACCCAAAGACAGCCTTCGCCCGCTCATCACAACCCAGCAAAACATTTACCCTGCTGCGCCATGCTTCCAGCCTCGCTTCATCGTCATTCCTTTGCGTTTCCTCGTCCGGACCTCGCCCCGATGCCGGCAGCGACTCCATCGCGCTTCCCATCTCTCCCTGGTTGCAATTGCTCAAGGGTCGCAGCGGCAGGTCGATATCATTCTGCAACGCGCGCGCCTCTTTCCGATGATGCAGCCGGTCCACCAGCCTCAATACCGCCCCCTTTAATTTCCACTCCAACTCTCTGCCATTCGGTGCCACCTCCTCCGCGGTTCCATTGTCCACCCATTGGCTGCCGCTCACTTCCAGCAGCGCCTCCGACGCGATCGAATCCGCGTCATGTCCGTCCGGCAGGACCCCCTTCTTTGCTCCTCGCCAGTAGCGCCTCTCTATCTGCTCCTGCGCAAAAATTACCAGTTGCTTTAGCAACGACTCCCAGTCCACCCCTTTGCCCGCGTCCGCCCTCCTCGCGCCAAAACCCTCCCCACGGAATTCGCTTCCGTTTGCTTCCCCTGTGCCCGCACCTTCGCCGGCCATAAAACGTTCTCTGCTAAGCCGTTACGCTTCTCACAATTCAATGTAAATCAATTTGTGGTCATTTTTTCCATTTCGACTCCCTATTATTTAGAGGGTGCGCTCGCCGCGCACTCTGGCGGAACCCCGAGTGGGGACCAAACAGCCGCCACAACAATTGAAAACTAGGATTCGCACGCACAGTGATTCATTCGAAAATCCCCCAATTTGTCAGGCAAGCGACAATCTCTGTCGCGGTATATAGGAGAAAACAGCATGAACTGCGGTCGCAATTCACATTGTGCGGTCCTGTTAACGGAGCGCGAGATTCCGTGGACTCGTTGCAGTTCCGGTCCGTGGACGAATCGGGTCCAGTTGTGGAAAGGCCCCGTCTGCTGCCCGTTGCCTCTTCAATCAAAAATCGCAAATCAAAATTCCTTCGCGGCGCCCGAACCCATCCGAACCCAATCGAACCCAAAAAAAATAATTGCCCCACGAAAACTCGGTCAAATCGGTCAATTAACGGTCAACTTCTTCCCCCAATCAAAATTCAAAAATCCAAATTCAAAAATCCCACATGTATCCGACGACAAAGCATGACGAATTCCTCCGCCTCCGCGTCCAGGGCGTAAGCCTCGCCAGCATCGGACGGCGTCTCGGAATTTCCAAGCCCACCATCATTAAGTGGCAGCGCAAATTTCATGCCGAAATCATCGCCGCGGCCGAGACGGAGCGCCAGCGTACCCGGGAGGCGCTCGCTATCCCGGACGAAATCGCGGGCCTCAACCGCAAGTTGGCCGCCCTCAAACAGGAACTCCTCAGCCGCGCCCTGCGCGACACACCCACGGCCCACCTGGAAACCCTCGCCGGCCAAATCCAGCAACGCCTCGACTCTCTCAAACCGAGTCCAGAGGATGTCCGAACCCAATCGAACCCAATCGAACCTGAAAAAAATAATTGCCCCCACGAAAACTCGGTAAACTCGGTCAACTAATGGTCAACTTCTTTCCCCCAGCAAAATTTGAAATTCAAAATCCCTCTGTCGGAGCGCGGACATTCCTGTCGACAGGAATGTCCGCAGCAACGTTCGAACGTGCAGTCGCCCCCCCGATTCAACCCAGATGTCCTCTTCAATCGAAAATCGCAAATCAAAATTCAAAATCCCGGTGAAAACACCTGTTCTCTCCTGCAATCCTCAACCCTCACTCCTGAACCGTCCCACTTTGTCCCCCCTATTGCAGGGTCTTGCAGGCTCTTGCAACCTCCGTGCGAAGCCCGCTTCTCAGCAAAGCCCTTGAATTCTTCCTTATGACACCAGATTCCCTGCCCAAACCCCGACCGGACGCAAAACTGAAAACGCTGCCTGAAGTGCGACAGGTGCAGATCGCTCACTGAACACTCCGCCCATGAACCTCCTTCAACACGACCTCACTCAAGAACTCCAGGCCTGCCACTCCAAATCACGCCGCAACGGCAAGGTCGCCCGTCTTCCCGCGGAACTCCGCGACCAAATCAATCGCATGCTCGACGATGGTGTCCCCTACAAAACCATCATCGAAAAACTTGGCGAAGCCGGCAAACACCTCAATGAAGACAACATCAGCAACTGGCGTTTCGGCGGCTTTAAAGATTATCTCCATGCCCGGGCCATCAACGATCGCGCTCAGGTCCGGACCGATGCCGCCGCTGAGTTGCTGCGCGAAAACTCCAATGCCGATCCCGCGCTGCTCCGCAAAGTCTGTCAGGAAATTGCCCTCGTTGATTACATGACCGTTCTTTTGGACCAGGGGGAGCAAATCGCCCGCGATTCCCTCACAAAAAACCCGGCCAAATTCATCACCCTCTTGAACTCGATTTGCAAAGTCTCCAGCACCGGCCTCGCTTTGGAGAAGCGCGCCGACCGCCTCGCTGCCCAGTTCCCAGTTCCGAACCCATCCGAACCCAATCGAACCCAAAAAAAATAATTTTCCGCAAAAAAATCGGTCAACTCGGTCAACAAACGGTAAACATGCTCCACTTGGACGCCACCCCAGCGAGCAATGCATCATTCCAGTAGAAGTAGCGCATGCGTTCATCGGTCATCGGTCCACCTTCCCGCTGATATGGAAGTAGTCGAAATCTACCGATCCGCCGGAACTCTTCGTTGCGTAATTGAACAACGCAAAGCGGTAGCCCATGAAATGCGGCACGGTGTAGGACATCTGCACCGGCGCTCCAATGGCCGTCCACTTCCTGCCATCGAGGCTGTAGTAGAAATTCGCCTTGTCGGTCTTGTTCCGGAAATCACATTCCAGTTTCAGGAAAACGGTGTCGCTGGTCAGCGGCACGCTTTGCAATTCGTCCGGCGGTTTCCCATCCGTGCCGGCCACGCTTTCCGTCACGAAGTACTTCGCCGCGCCCGCCATTTTTACGCCGACCAGTCCATACTTTTTCTGCAAGAGGCCAAGGCCCGCGAAATCGCCGTCTTTCATTTGGCTCACGTCGAGGGAAACGCTGCCCGAACACTCTGGGCCAAACGTGCGCTGCGTAAGAGAATTTCTCGCGTGGACGAAATCAGGGACCACTCCGCCGGTGGTCAGCCGCAAAAAGCCGGGCCGTTGCGTGACGGACCACAGCTTGTTGTCGGGATTGTGATTCCATTGCCAGACCAGCGGCAGCGCGGGGGCACCGGGCTGGGGGTCGAATTCGTCGGAGGCGACGATGCCGGAGACACCGGAGACGCCTTGTCCGCCGGCGGGGATGTCGAGCGTCATGGGCGCCTTGCCGTTTTCGCCGAGAACAGGCCAGCCGTCCTTCCAAGTCACGGGCACGAGGTAGGGGATGCGACCGACGGCGCCGTTGTCCTTGAAAAGATAGGCATACCATTTGCCTTCCGGGGTGTCGATGAGGCCGCCCTGGGCGATACCGCGATCATCGAGCGCGATGCGACCCTCGTAGGGACCGGTGATTGCGTCGGCGCGGTGGACCATGACGGTGCGCGCCCAGCGGCTCCCGGGCGAGGCGATGTTGAAGAGGTAGTAGCGGCCATTGATCTTGAAAAGCTGCGAGCCCTCGCCCTTGAGCCCGCCCTGGTCGGCGCCGAAGAGGGCGTTGACGTTTTCGATGATGACCTTGTTCATGGCGCCGGGCTTGATTCCGGAGAGATCGGGTTGGAGCTCGGTGAGCCTGATGCGACCGCCCCCGTAAACCATGTAAACGCGACCGTCGTCGTCGAAAAACAGGCTGTGGTCACCCAGCGACGGCGCGAAACTCGTCTCTTTCCAAGGGCCGCGCTCCGGATCGCCCGTGGTGTAGATGTGGGTGCGTCCCGTGTTGGCGGAGAAAGTCGAGGCATAGAACACGCCGTCGTGGAAACGCAGGCTGCTGGCCCAGGAGCCGCGACCGTAGGCGTTTTTGCCGTTTTCGAGGCGGAGGGCTTCGTTGTCGGCGAGGGTGTTGTAGGCGTAGGAGGCCATACTCCAGTTGACCAGGTCCGCCGACTTCATAATCGGGAGGCCCGGGCTCATGTGCATCGTCGTGCTGCTCATGTAAAAGGTTTTTCCGACACGGATGATCGCGATGTCCGGGACGTCGGCCCAGATAATGGGATTATGAGCAGGATCCGCCGGTGCCGCCGGAAGGACCTGAGACGCGACCGAGGCGAGGACGAGGGCTATCAAGAGGGAAAGGATCGAGCGGTTCATCGGCAGGCGGGCTTTCATCCCCGTTGCTTGATTTTACCCTGGCACGGTTGCAGGAACTGGACGCCACCCCGTCGACAGCCAGCGAACTGTAAGGCCCAGCCCCACCCCAAAGATTCCGTGCGCGGCAATGGTGACCATTACGAAGTGGCGCGTGACCGGAATCCCGAAGACTTGCGGATAGGGCGTTAAAAGCATGCCCAATTCGATGGCCAATGCCATCAACACGGCCCACGCCCAGTGCCGCCGGGAAGGATAGCCAATGATGGCCACGTACATGATCCCGAAAGTTGCGCCGTTGCTGAAGTGGTAAGCCCAGCCAAACCATTGAGCCGTCAGCGAATAAGTTGTTTGCTCGATCGGTTGGCCCAGGATCATTGCGCCGAACCGGGGGAAGACTTTGAAGAGATCCATCGGCGGGACCACGGAACTGATGCCCCACTCTTTGGCGAACACAAAGGGCAGGCGAAAGGTGTCGTACGAAACCGCCGCAAGCAGGCCCCCAAGCAATCCGAGCATTACTCCACGCCAGAGTTGTCCGTCGCCACGAAAACGGTCAAAAACTGCGAAAGCACAGAGCAATACCAGAGC
>Ga0308173_10002003_pt1 | contig 10642 bp, 10 predicted proteins | sample PhyPR1_FD_203716 | JGI IMG/M metagenome (GOLD analysis project Ga0308173, IMG submission 203716) | Soil microbial communities from UC Gill Tract Community Farm, Albany, California, United States - DLSLS.P.R1 | ecosystem: Environmental > Terrestrial > Soil > Agricultural land | place: USA... | reverse complement strand
GCGGCTCCAGTACGTCGCCCGCCCGGTCGTCAGGGTCCGGGCCAGGGCCTCGTCGTCCATCCAGCCGAGCATCAGCACCTCACCGGTGTCGTGCTGCTGGACGACCGCGGGCACCAGCCCGTCCGGGGACCGCTTGAGCCGTCCGGCGATCGTGGGGTCGAGAGAAGTCACGCCCCCAGTATCGCCGCCACGTCGAGCTGGGCAGGATTCGCCCTCGAGTTGGGCAGGATTCGGTGGGGTCAACCGAACGAGGCCCAGCTCGACACCGAACGAGGCCCAACTCAACGGATCGGCGGTTCAGGACTGTTGGGCCACCCAGGAGGAGTGGAGCCCGGCGTACACACTGTCGGCCTGCTGCACCAGGACGCTGTGGGGGCCGCGCTGCACGATGCGGCCCTTGTCGACGACGACCACCTCGTCGGCGTTCTCGGCGGTCGACATGCGGTGGGCGATGGTGACCGAGGTGCGCCCGCTCATGAGTCGCTCCAGTGCGCGGCCGATGCGCATCTCCAGCGCCGGGTCGACGGCGCTGGTGGCCTCGTCGAGGACCAGCAGGTCGGGGTCAGCGAGGTGGGCGCGCAGCAGGGCGACCAGCTGGCGCTCGCCCGCGGAGAGCGACTCGCCGCGCTGGCCGACACGGGTCGCGAGCCCGGCGGGCAGGCCCGCGAGCCAGTCGCCGAGCCCGAGCTGGTCGGCGCTGGACCGCACGTCGTCCTCGGTGGCGTCGAGGCGTCCGTAGCGGACGTTGGCCAGCAGGGTGTCGTCGAAGAGGAAGCCCTCCTGCGGGACCAGCACCACGCCCCGTCGCAGCGAGGAGTGGGCGATCGTGCTCACGTCGACGCCGTCGAGCAGCACCCGCCCCTCCGAGGGGTCCATCAGCCGGGTGAGCAGCTTGGCGAACGTCGACTTGCCGGAGCCGGTCTCCCCCACGATCGCCACCCGGGTGCCGGCTGCGAGGTCGAGCGTGACGTCGCGCAGCACCGGCGGTCCGCCGGGGTAGGCGAAGGTGACGTCCTCGAAGGCGACGTCGATCGGCCCCCGCGGGAGGTGGGCGCCCTCGGGCCCGGGGTCGACGAGGTCGGCCGGGGTCTCGAGGATGCCGATCACGCGGCGCCAGCCGGCGATGGCGTTCTGGGCGTCGGTGAGGATCTGGGTGCCCATCTGCACCGGCCCGACGAACAGCGAGACGAGGAACGCGAAGGCGAGCACCTTCCCGGCGGTGATGTCGCCGGCGAAGCCGAGCCAGATGCCGACGATGAGCACCCCGGCGTTGGCGAGCCCGGCCGAGACGCCGCCGAGCGAGAACGAGAACGCGGTGAAGCCCTGGGCCCGCGTGCTGGCCGCCTTGTGGGCGTCGATCGCGTCGTCGATGCGGCGCTGGGTGCGCGCCTCCACGGCGTAGGACCGGACCACGGCCGCGCCGACGACCGGCTCGGAGACCGCGGAGAGCAGGATGCCGACCTGGCGCCGGACCGTGCCGTAGGCATCGGAGAGCTTGCGCTGGAAGAACCGCAGGGACAGGAAGAGCGGCGCGAAGCAGACCCAGACCACGATCGCGAGCTGCCAGCTGTAGACGAGCATGATGATGGTCGCCACGAGCATCTGGCCGACGCTGACCACGAAGATCAGGCCGCCGAAGACGAGGAACTGGCTGACCTGGTCGACGTCGCTGGTCACCCGGGCGACCAGGGCGCCGCGGCGCTCGGTGTTCTGCGTCAGCAGCGGCAGGTCGTGGACGTGGCGGAACGCCTTGATCCGCAGCGTCGCGAGCCCCTTCTCCGACGCCGTGAACAGCCGACTGGTCATGGCGTACGACGACCAGCTGGTCACGACGATCGCCGCGGCGGCGACCACCCCCATCAGCACCGTGAAGCGCACGTCGGGACCGCCGGGGCCGTTCAGACCGCGGTCGAGGGTCTGCTGCACCGCGATCGGCACGATCACCTGGCCGACCGAGGCCAGCACCGCGAGCACCAGGGTCCAGCCGATCCCCTCCTTGAGCTCCGGGGAGAAGTGCACACCCCGCCGGATGGTCTCGAGCGCGGCGATCTCCTCGCCGCTGTCCATCCGGGTGCCGCTGGTGCGCTCGGCGGTCGTGGTCGTCACTGCGCGTCTCCTGCCAGCTCGCCGGACAGCTCGGCGGGGTGACCGTCGGGGTGCTCGTAGGCGTTGACGAGGCGTGCGTACGACGGGCTGCGTCCCAGCAGCTCGCTGTGCGTTCCGCGGTCGGCGATCCGGCCGTCCTCGAGGTGGACCACCTCGTCTGCCAGGCCGATGGTGGCCTTGCGGTAGGCCACCACGACCAGCGTGGCGCCGGAGTCGCCCGACCTCAGGGCCTCCAGGATCCGTGCCTCCACCTCGGGGTCGACCGCGGAGGTGGCGTCGTCGAGGACCAGGAGCCGCGGCCGCCGCGCCAGGGCGCGTGCGAGCGAGATCCGCTGGCGCTGGCCACCCGACAGCGAGGTGCCGCGCTCCCCCAGCCGGGCATCGAGACCGCTGGGCAGGGCGGCGACGAACCCGTCGGCCTGGGCGGCGCGCAGCGCGGCCCACACCTCCTCGTCGGAGATGTCGGCGCCCAGCGTGACGTTGCCGCGGACGGTGTCGTCAAACAGGAACGCCGTCTGCGGGACGACCGCGACCGAGCTCGCGAGCTCGCCGCGCGCGAGGTCGCGCAGGTCGGTCCCGTCGAGGAGGACCCGGCCGTCGTCGGGGTCGACGAGGCGGGTCATCAGCGTGGTGAGCGTGCTCTTGCCCGAGGCCGTGGCACCCACCAGGGCGACGGTGCGACCCGGCTCGACCTCGAAGCTGACCTCGTCGAGGAGCCGCTGGGCGGGGTCGTAGGCGTAGGACAGCCCGTCCACGACCAGGCGGGCGCCCCCGCCGTCGAGCGGCAGGAGGCGTTCGCCGTACTGCATCTCACCGGTCGCCTCGAGGACCGCGCTGACCCGCCGGAAGCCGACGACGCTGCGCGGGAGCTCGCCGAGGAGCCAGCCGATCGAGCGGATGGGGAACGAGACGATGGTGAGCAGGTAGGCGACCGTGACCACGGCCCCGGCGTCGGTCGCACCCGAGAGGACCCGGGAGACCCCGACCGCCAGGACGACCAGCACCCCGAAGCTCGGCAGCGCGGCGAGGATCGGGTCGAACGCCGCCCGCACCCGGCCGGCGCGGATGTTGACGTCGCGCAGCTCGTGGGCCTTCACCGCGAACCGCTGCATCTCCTCCTCCTCGCGGCCGAGCGTCTTGACCACCATCGCGCCGTCGAAGGACTCGTGGGCGATCTCGCTGACCTCCGCGCGCAGCTGCTGGGCCCGGGTGATCAACGGCGAGGCGAGCCGCTGGTAGGCGAGGTTGGCGACGATCACCACGGGGAAGACCAGCAGCCCGACCAGGGCGAGCACGAAGTCGGCGAAGAACATCTGCGCGATGGCGATCACCATCATCGCGAGCGTGCCGACCGCCATCGGCAGGGGCGCGATCGGCCCCCAAGCGGCCTCGACGTCGGCGTTGGCGTTGGAGAGCAGCTGGCCGGTCGGGTGCTGCTGGTGCCACTCCATCGGGAGCGAGAGGTACTGGCGGGTGACGGCGCGCCGGGTGTGGGCCTGCATGCGGTACTGCATGACGCCCGCGCCCAGACGGCGCGCCACGATGCCGACCGCGCGGAGGATGGCGACGCCCAGGAAGAGCGCGAGCACTACCCACAGCAGCCGGGGATCGATCGTGCCGTTGTCGAAGGCCGGCAGCACCACGTGCTGGGTCGACCAGCCCAGGACCCAGGCATCGGCGACGGTCAGCGCGCCGAAGAGCAGGCTGCCGATCGTCGAGACCGTGAAGATCCACGGCTCACGCCGGATCGCGACGGCGAGCACGCCGAACCCGTCTCGCGTCGTCGATCCGCGTCCGCCCCCGCGCTCGTCCTTCACCTGTGTCGCCACTCTCCCTGTCGTCCGGCCCTGTCGTCGGCCCCCAGGGCAGCCGGCGCTCGGCTCAGGGTATTCCCGGCCACGGACACCGGCCGAATCCCGCGGACGACGCTCGCGAAGGCCCGGGATGGGGGCGGGACCTACGCTCGCACCATGAGCACCTCCCTTGCCCGCCGCGAGCGGCTCGGCCTCTGCGACACCGCCCTGGCCCTCGGCGAGGACGCGCCGACCCTGTGCGAGGGCTGGGACGCCAAGGACCTGGTCACCCACCTGCTGGTCCGCGAGACCCGCCCGCTCGGCGCGGTCGGCATCGCCGTCCCGGCCCTCGCCGGGCTGGCCGAGCACGACATGGCGCGGCTGGCACGGCAGGACTTCGGGGTGCTGGTCGAGAGGCTGCGGCGCCCGCGGTTCACGCCGTACGCCCTCCCACCGGTGGACCGGCTGCTCAACACCCTGGAGTACGTCGTCCACCACGAGGACCTGCGCCGGGCCGAGCCGGGGTGGGAGCCGCGCGAGCTCGACCCACGGGACCAGTCACGGCTGTGGTCGGCGATCCGGGTCGCCGGCCGCGGGCTGGTTCGGCCGGCCGGTGTGCCCGTGGTGATCCGGCGCTCCGACACCGGTGCGACCGCGGTCCTGCGCAAGGGCGACGACCCGGTCGTGGTCAGCGGCCTGCCGTCCGAGATCGTGCTGCTGCTCTTCGGTCGGGGCCAGGTGCACGGCCTCGAGTTCGAGGGCCCGGCCGAGCGGGTCGCCCGGCTGCGGTGGTCCGACCTGGGCATCTGACCCGCCTCCGGGCAGGCGGAAGGATCAGCGCACCGGGTGGCCGGCGGCCGCCAACGACGCCTTGACGTCGGCGATCCGCAGCGTCCCGAAGTGGAACACCGTGGCCGCCAGCACGGCGTCGGCGCCGGCGTCGACCGCGGGCGGGAAGTGCTCGGCGCGCCCGGCGCCGCCCGAGGCGATGACCGGGATGCTGACCTCGCGGCGCACCGCGCGGATCAGGTCGAGGTCGAAGCCGTCCTGGGTGCCGTCGGCATCCATGGCGTTGAGCAGGATCTCCCCCGCGCCCAGCTCGGTCGCGCGGACGGCCCACTCGATCGCGTCGAGCCCGGCGGACTTGCGGCCTCCGTGGGTGGTGACCTCGAAGCCCGAGTCCGTCCCCGCCGCCCGGCGGGCGTCGACCGAGAGCACCAGGACCTGGTTGCCGAACCGGTCGGCGATCTCCGCGACCAGGTCGGGGCGGTTGATCGCGGCCGTGTTGACGGCCACCTTGTCGGCGCCGGCCCGGAGCAGCCGGTCCACGTCCTCGACGCTGGAGACTCCCCCACCGACGGTGAGCGGGATGAAGACCTCCTCGGCGGTCCTGGACACGATGTCCATCGTGGTCGCGCGGCCCTCGTGCGAGGCCGAGATGTCGAGGAAGGTCAGCTCGTCGGCGCCCTCGGCGTCGTAGGTGCGGGCCAGCTCCACCGGGTCCCCGGCGTCGCGGAGCTCCTTGAAGTTGATGCCCTTGACCACGCGCCCCGCGTCGACGTCGAGGCACGGGATCACCCGGACGGCGAGCGTCACGACGCCGCCTTCGTCAGGGCCAGCGCGTCCTCCAGCGAGAACCGCCCCTCGTAGAGCGCGGTCCCGGCGATCGCACCCTCGACACCGTCGGGGACCAGCGTCATGAGGGCGCGGATGTCGTCCAGCGTGGTGACCCCGCCCGAGGCGACCACGGGACGGTCGGTGGCCGTGCAGACGTCCTTGAGGAGCTGGAGGTTCGGGCCCTGGAGCATGCCGTCCTTGTTGACGTCGGTGACGACGTAGCGGGCGCAGCCCTCGCCGTCGAGCCGGGCGAGCACCTCGTAGAGGTCGCCGCCCTCGCGGGTCCAGCCCCGCGCGGCAAGCGTGCGACCGCGTACGTCGAGGCCGACGGCGACCCGGTCGCCGTACTCCCCGATCGCCCTTGCACACCACTCGGGCTGCTCGAGTGCGGCGGTGCCGATGTTGACCCGGCGGCAGCCGGCCGCCATCGCGGCGGCCAGGGACTCGTCGTCGCGGATGCCGCCGCTCATCTCCACCCGGATGTCCAGGGTGCCCACGATCTTCGCCTGGAGCTCGCGGTTGTGGCCGCGGCCGAAGGCGGCGTCGAGGTCGACGAGGTGGATCCACTCCGCCCCGGCCTCCTGCCACCGCAGCGCCGCCTCCACCGGGTCCCCGAAGCGCTTCTCGGAGCCCGCGACGCCCTGGACCAGCTGGACGGCCTGGCCTCCGGCGATGTCGACGGCGGGCAGCAGCTCGAGGTAGTCAGCCATGGCAGAAATCCTAGGTTCGGGGACGGGTACGCCGGCGACCGGTCTCACCGGCGGCGGAACAGCAGCGTGTGGACGACCGGCGCGACCAGCAGGCTGATCATCGCGGCCAGCACCCGCAGCCCCCACTCGGGGCGGACCACCCACACCAGCACGTTGACCGCCAGCAGCAGGGCGATCGTGATGCTCACCTGGCGTCGCCGGCGCTGGGCCAGCAGGCCCGGCGTACGCCGTCGCTGCGGCAGCCGGCCGGTCAGGGCCCGTCGCCGGGCGAGCGCTCGCCGGCGGCGCTCCTCCTCGCGGGCCCGTGCCGCCGCCCGGATGGCCGCCTCTCGCTCGCGCTCGGCGCGGCGCAGCGCGCGCTCCTTGCTCATCGTGGTCGCGACGGGCCGGACCGCCGGGCAGCGGTCACAGGGACGTGACCCAGTTGCGCAGCAGCGCCGCGCCGGCGTCCCCGGACTTCTCCGGGTGGAACTGGGTGGCGCTGAGCGGACCGTTCTCGACCGCCGCGACGAACCGGTCACCGCCGTGCTCCGCCCAGGTCACCAGCGGGGCACGGGTCCGGTCGTTGGTCTCGAGGGTCCACTCGCGCACCGCGTAGGAGTGCACGAAGTAGAACCGCTCGTCCTCGAGCCCGGCGAAGAGGGCCGAGCCGGAGGGCACGTCGACGGTGTTCCAGCCCATGTGCGGCACGACCGGGGCCTGGATGCGCTCCACGACCCCCGGCCACTCGTCGCAGCCCTCGGTCTCGACGCCGTGCTCGACGCCACGCTCGAAGAGGACCTGCATGCCGACGCAGATGCCGAGCACCGGTCGCCCGCCGGCCAGCCGCCGCCCGATCAGGCGGTCGCCGCGGATCAGCCGCAGCCCGGCCATGCAGGCCGCGAAGGCGCCCACCCCGGGGACCAGCAGGCCGTCGGCCTCCAGGCAGGTGTCGAAGTCGGAGGTCAGCGTCACCGTCGCGCCGGCGCGCTCGACGGCACGCACGGCCGAGCGCAGGTTGCCCGAGCCGTAGTCCAGGACCGCGACCTGCGGCCGCCCGCCTCCCGAGGTGCTCAGAGCGTGCCCTTGGTGCTCGGCACCCCGGTCTCGCGCGGGTCCAGGGCGACCGCGTCGCGGAACGCCCGCGCGAACGCCTTGAACTGCGTCTCGACGAGGTGGTGCGGGTCGCGGCCGGCGAGCACGCGCACGTGCAGCGCGAGGTGGGCGTGGAACGCGATGGTCTCGAAGACGTGCCGGGTCAGGGAGCCCTGGTACGCCGGCCCCGTGTCGCCGCCGATCGCGACGTACGCCTGGGCGTCCGGCTCCCCGGTGTGCACGCAGTAGGGCCGCCCGGACACGTCGACGACGGCCTGGACCAGCGCCTCGTCGAGCGGGACGGTGGCGTCGCCGAAGCGGCGGATCCCCCGCTTGTCCCCCAGCGCCTCGCGCAGGGCCTGGCCGAGCGCGATCGCGGTGTCCTCGACGGTGTGGTGGGCGTCGATGTGGGTGTCGCCCTCGGTCCGGACCGTCAGGTCCACCAGGGAGTGCCGCGCGAACGCGGTGAGCATGTGGTCGTAGAAGCCGACACCGGTGGAGATGTCGTGGCGGCCGGAGCCGTCGAGGTCGACCTCGACGACCACCTTGGACTCGCTGGTCGCTCGCTCGACGCGGGCGACCCGGTTCGCTGCCTGGGAGCTCATCCCTGTCCCTCTTCCCTGACCTCGGTCAGTGCTCGCTTGAACGCCGTCATCTCCTGGGCCGTCCCGATGGAGACCCGGAGCCAGCCGTCCGGGCCGACCTCGCGGATCAGGACGCCCCGGTCCAGCAGACCCTGCCAGACGGCGTGCCGGTCCGCGAAGGTTCCGAACAGCACGAAGTTGGCGTCGCTCTCGGCGACCGCCAGCCCCTGGCCGCGCAGCCAGGCGACCGTGGCGTCCCGCTCGGCCCGCAGCTCGTCGACCCGGCCGAGCAGCTCCGGCGCGTGCCGCAGCGCGGCGAGCGCGACCGCCTGCGTGACCGCGGAGAGGTGGTAGGGCAGGCGCACCACCCGGATCGCGTCGCAGATCTCCGGCGCGGCGGCCAGGTAGCCCAGCCGGGCCCCGGCGAGGGCGAACGCCTTGCTCATGGTGCGGCTGACGACCAGGTTGCGGTGCTGCGGTAGCAGCTCGAGGGCGCTGGGCGTCCCGCTGCGCCGGAACTCGCCGTACGCCTCGTCGACGACCACGATCCCGCACTGCTCGTTGCCGGCCGCCGCCTCGCACAGCGCGGTGACGGCCTCGGGGGGCAGGGCGGTGCCGGTCGGGTTGTTCGGCGAGGGCAGCAGCACGACGCTCGGCTGCCGCTCCTTGACCAGGTCGTGGGCGTGGTCGAGGTCGAGGGCGAAGTCGTCCTCGCGCCGGCCCTGGACCCAGGTGGTCATCGTGTCCCGGGCGTACTCGGGATACATCGAGTACGTCGGGGCGAAGCTCAGCGCCACCCGGCCCGGTCCGCCGAAGGCCTGGAGCAGCTGGAGCATCACCTCGTTGGAGCCGTTGGCCGCCCACACCTGCTCGGGGGTGATCCGGGCCCCCGGTGAGCGGGACCCGTCGAGGTCCCGCGACAGGTAGGCGGCGAGCGCCGACCGGAGCTCGGAGAACTCCCGGTCGGGGTAGCGGTTCAGCGTGGTCGAGGCCTCGGCCACCGCGGTGGCGATGTCGGCCACGCACGCGGGCGAGGGGCCGTAGGGGTTCTCGTTGACGTTCAGCTGGACGGGGACGTCGAGCTGCGGAGCGCCGTAGGGCTCGAGCCCGCGCAGCTCCTCGCGCAGCGGCGGCCAGCCGGCCGGCGTGCCCGCCAGGTCGTGTGCGGTCACGTCTCAGCCCTCGAAGCGGACGCGTACGGCGGCGCCGTGGCCCGGCAGGTCCTCGGCCTCGGCCAGCGTCACCACGTGGTCGGCCACCTCGGCGAGGCCCTCGCGGGTGTAGTCGATGACGTGCACCGCCTTGAGGAAGGCCCGCACCGACAGGCCCGAGGAGTGGCACGCGCAGCCGGCCGTGGGCAGCACGTGGTTGGATCCGGCGCAGTAGTCGCCCAGCGACACCGGCGCGTAGGAGCCGACGAAGATCGCACCCGCGTTGCGCACCCGGGCGGCCAGGGATGCGGCGTCGGCGGTCTGGATCTCGAGGTGCTCGGCCGCGTAGGCGTTGACCACGTCGAGGCCCTGCTCGAGGTCGTCGACCAGCACGATGCCGGACTGCCGGGCCGAGAGCGAGGTCCGGATCCGCTCGGCGTGACGGGTCACCGAGACCTGTTTGTCGAGCTCGGCCTCGACCTCGTCGGCGAGCCGCTCTGACGGCGTGACGAGCACGCTGGCGGCCATCGGGTCGTGCTCGGACTGGCTGATCAGGTCGGCGGCGACGTACGCCGGGTCGGCGGTGTCGTCGGCCAGGACGGCGATCTCGGTCGGGCCGGCCTCGGAGTCGATCCCCACGATGCCCTTGAGCAGCCGCTTGGCGGCGACCGTGTAGATCGCGCCGGGGCCGGTGACCAGGTCGACGCGCCGGCAGGGCCCCGCGCCGTGGGCGAACATGGCGACCGCCTGCGCGCCCCCGACGGCGTAGACCTCGTCGATGCCGAGCAGCGCGCACGCGGCCAGGATCGTGGGGTGGGGAAGGCCGCCGTGCGCCTTCTGCGGGCTCGAGGTCAGCGCGATCGACTCGACGCCCGCGACCTGGGCCGGGACGACGTTCATGACGACGCTGGAGACCAGCGGGGCGATGCCGCCGGGGACGTAGAGGCCGACCCGACCGACCGGGACCATCCGGTGGGTCACCCGGGCCCCGGGGCCGAGGTCGGTGACGACGTCGTGCTCGAGCTCGGCCTCGCAGGTCGCGCGCAGCCGGCGGATCGACTCCTCGAGGCCGGCCCGGACGGCGGGGTCGAGCTGCTCGAGGGCGTCGGCGATCGCTTCGCGGGGCACCTCGATGCCGTCCTGCCTCACGCCGTCGAACTTCTCGGAGAACTCGCGGATCGCCTCGACGCCACGGTCCCGGACCGCGTCGCAGATCGGGCGCACCACATGGATCGCCGCCTCGACGTCGAACTCTGCGCGCGGCACGGCGGCGCGGTAGTCGACGGGAGCCGCGCTGTCGGCGGCGGCTCCTCGCAGGTCGATACGGCGGATCATGGCGCCGATTCTACGAGGGCGGCGCGCCGTGGTCCGAACCCGCGACGGTGGCTGGACGGCCACCTCCGATGGCCTAGGTTGGCGGTGTGACCGCTCCCCTGCCGATGTTCCCGCTCAACGCGGTGCTGTTCCCGGGCGTGAGCGTGCCACTGACGGTGTTCGAGGACCGCTACCGCGCCCTGGTCCACCACCTGCTGCGGGTCGAGGACCCGGCCGACCGGATCTTCGGGTCGGTGGGGATCAGGGAGGGTTACGAGGTCGGGGACCACGGC
>Ga0308173_10002001_pt1 | contig 10646 bp, 7 predicted proteins | sample PhyPR1_FD_203716 | JGI IMG/M metagenome (GOLD analysis project Ga0308173, IMG submission 203716) | Soil microbial communities from UC Gill Tract Community Farm, Albany, California, United States - DLSLS.P.R1 | ecosystem: Environmental > Terrestrial > Soil > Agricultural land | place: USA... | reverse complement strand
CTGATTCCATACTCGGCGATGGTGCGCGACTTCCCGCGTGGTGATGGTGTCCGGGTGCTGTCCAACCTGGTCGTGGCGCCGCATCCATGGGTCGTGAACCAGTTGCCAGCGGTACTCGAGGCTCGCACCGGACGGATTGAAGACATCGACTGGCCGCTCGAGAAGGAAGTGCGGCGGGTGCTGGCACGGCAGCACGAGTTCAATCCTGACGATCGTCACGCGCTGGCGATGTGGGACACCTCGCTCGAATCGCTGATGTTCGGCCGCATGATCATCGAGATGAAGAATTTCTTCAGCGTTGTCGGGATCGTGACGCTGGCGCTCGGCGGCATCGGCGTGATGAACATCATGCTGGTGGCCGTGCGCGAGCGGACGCGTGAAATCGGCGTGCGGAAAGCGATGGGCGCCACCACCGGGCAGATTCAACGCCAATTCTTTCTCGAAGGTTTCATCCTGACGATGCTGAGTGGAGCCGCGGGATTTGGCGTGGCGCTGGCATTGTGTGCCGCGGTGAACATGCTGCCGATGCCGCCGCGGTTTCAGGGCATGGTCCTGACCTGGCAGTCGGGCACGTTCGCGGTCGTCATCCTGACACTCGTCGGCATCGCCACCTCCACGTATCCCGCCCGGAGGGCCGCTCAGCTTCCGCCGGTCGAAGCGTTGCGGTTCGAAGTGTGACGACTGAAGCCGTTATCGTGCGGACCGCTGACGCGGATCTCGATGGACGCCGAACGGCCGGCCGGGCGCCGGGCCGCGGACGGGCCAGCCAGCTCTCCGGCGAGCTTGTGCGGGAAGCCTTGATTGGTCTGGTTCGGAACCGCGTCCGCGCCGGACTGTCGATGCTCGGGATCTCGTGGGGCATCGTTTCGGTGGTCATGCTGCTGGCGTATGGCGAAGGCTTCAACCAGGCGCTGCTCCGGGGCTTTCAGGGAGCCTTCGGCGACGGGGTCAACATCATGTTCCCGCAGCAGACCAGCATGCAGGCCGGCGGTGAGCGCGCGGGCAAGCGCGTGCGTCTTCGCCTCGCGGATGCCGAAGCGGTGGGGCAGCTGCCGCTGATCAAGGCCTGGAGTCCTGAGTACATGCAGGACGTGCAGGTTGCGTGGAACGCACAACAGGCCGGCTATCGGGCTCGCGGGGTGGCTCCCGCGTATGGCGTGATCCGCTCACAGCCCGCGGCGAGTGGCCGCTTCATCGACGCGGAAGATGTCCGCCTGCAGCGCAAGGTCGTGTTCATCGGCAGTGAGGTGGCGCGGAAGCTGTTCGGGAACATGCCGCCGGTTGGACAGCATGTGCGGATCAACGGCATGACCTTCGACGTGATTGGTGTCCAGAAAGAGAAGGTACAGCTGTCCAATTACGGTCGCCCTGACAAGGAGAGCGTGTTCATTCCGTACACCACTGCCGGCCAGTTGTGGAACACCGAATTCTTGAGCGACCTCGTCATTCAGGTGATGGATCCGACACTCGAGCCGCGAGCCATGGCGCAGGTGTTCGACGTGTTGTCCAAGCGGCTGCGCTTCAACCCGAAAGACGAGCGGGCGTTCCGCAGCTTTGGCTCGACCGAGTCGCAAAAGATTACGGGTCCCATCGTGCTCGGACTGAAGCTCGTGCTGGGGTTCATCGGCGTGCTGACTCTCGCCATCGGTGGCGTTGGCGTCATGAACATCATGTTCGTGTCGGTCAACGAGCGCACCCGTGAAATCGGCCTGCGCAAGGCCCTGGGTGCACGGCGCAGCGCCATCCTGATCCAGTTCCTGCTCGAGGGACTCGTCACTACGTTCGCCGGCGGTGCTGTCGGGATACTGGTCTCTTATGTCCTGGTCTGGGTATTCAGTCCGCGACCATTCCTGTCGGAACTGCTCGATGACACATCGCGCAGCGCCGACATCTATCTGGTGCTCTCGCTTCAGCTGGTCGGAATCTGCAGCGGCATCCTGATGCTCGTCGGCCTGATCAGCTCGTTCGTACCGGCGTTGCGCGCCTCGCGCCTCGATCCCATCGAATCGCTTCGCTACGAATAAGCCAGGCGATCCAGCCAGGTCCTCGCGACTAATAGGCAACCAGCAGGCGTGCGGCGTGGACGATCTCTTCCTCTGAAGGCAGAAAGAACTCCTCGAGTGGCGGAGAGTACGGCACCGGTGTGTCGAGTGCGCCGATGATCCGGACGGGCGCGTCCAGCCACTCGAACGCCTCTTCCTGAATCATCGCCGCCACACTCTGTCCGATGCCGCCGGTACGCGAGTCCTCGTGGACGATCAGGACGCGGCTGCAATGGCGGGCGACCGCGAGAACGGCAGTGCGGTCCAGGGGCGCAAGGCTCCTGAGATCCAGCACGCTGGCTTCGATGCCGTCGGCAGCGAGCGTCGCGGCGACGCGCATCGCGACGTGCACATACGCGCCGTACGAGATCAGGGCGAGGTCGTCACCGGCACGTCTGAGCGCCGCGCGACCAATCGTCAGTGGCTGTGGCGGCGCCGCCGGCAGCAGCTGCTTGATGCGCGGATCCCGATAAAGCGCGATGTGTTCGTAATACAGCACGGGATCCGGATCAGCGACCGCCGCGGCCATCAGTGCCCTGGCGTCCTCAGGCGTCGAGGGGGTCACAATCTTCAGTCCGGGCGTGCGGTAGAACCAGGCCTCGGTGTTCTGCGAATGATAGGGCCCGGCGTGCCTGAGCCCACCCCACGGCATCCGCACCACCATTGGCACCGATCCGCCCCATCGGTAGCGGATCTTGGCGGCATTGTTCACGAGCTGATTGAACCCGGTGGCGACGAAGTCATTGAACTGCATCTCGCCGATCGGACGTTGACCGGCAAGCGCGGCACCGACGCACACGCCGAGCACGGCGCCTTCCGCCAGCGGGGAATCGATGATGCGCTCGCCGAACTCGGCGAGCAGCGGCCGCAACAGCAGGAACGCGTTCCCGTACTTGCCGCCGACGTCTTCACCGAAGACGAACACGTGGGGATCGGAGCGGAGCGCATCCGCCACTCCCAGCGCCACCGCGTCGAGAAACGTCTGACCCTGGCGATCGTACGGCAACCCCGGATCAAGCACCGGCAGGGGCGTCTCGAAGGTGTTCGGCCGCCGCCACGACGGATCGAGGAGCTCAACGCGTAGGCGCGGCAGTTCGTCGGCGTGAACGCCACCCGCCGCGGCCGCGGGCACCGGCCATGGCGCAGCAATCACGTCGCGCGCTGCAGATTCGACGAGCTCGCACGCCTCGGCCTGCACGCGTCGAAGGTCCCCGGCCTGAATCACGCCGTCATCCTCCAGCCGCGCCGCGTAGGTCTTGATGGGATCCCGCCGGGACCAGAACGCGTACAGGTCGCGGTCGACATAGCCACCTGTATCGGCGAGTCTTGGATAGTCGAACGACAGCGCTGGTTCTCTTCCGAGGTACAGCATGTCGTCGTGATGTGCATGTCCGCACATGCGCATGGCCACCAGCTCAATCAGCGCCGGACCGTGTCCGGCGCGGGCGCGGTCGGCCGCCCACGTGAACGTCGCGGCAATGTCGTCCGGGTCGGTGCCGTCGATGGTGACGCCAGGAATGCCGTATCCAGCGGCCTTGTCGGCGAACACGCGGACCGCCGACTGTGCCGACACCGGAGTCGAGAGAGCCGTCTGATTGTTCTCGATGCAGAACACGATTGGCAGCCGTCGTGCCGAGCAGACATTGATTGCCTCGTGCCATTCGCCCAGCGACGCTCCGCCTTCGCCAATGAACGAGATCGCCACGCGCGGTGCCGACTCGCGTGCGAATGCTGTTGCCATGCCCGCGAGCGTCAGCGAACTGATCGCCAGCGGCGCCGAGGCGGGCAGAACTCCCCAGTGGAAGTCGCCGGTGTGCAGGTCCTTGCCATGCATCGGCGGGCCGTCCTTGCCCATCTGCGCGCTGAGCACCCCCCGGACCGCCTCGTGATCGTGACGCATCGCCAGCGCCACGCCCAGATCTCGGATGATGGGGCCGACCACGTCTCCATGCCAACTGCCATCGGGGTCACGGAAGGCGTCCCCCCGGCGCAACCGGATTCCAGCAGCGTAGATGGCCTCCTGCCCGAGCGAGCGGAATCCCTTCCCCTGAAACGGGGAGCCGTTGAAGGTGACCTCACCACTGGTGAAGAACTGTTTCAGGCGGTTATCGGTTGCCCGCGTCAGCACCATGCCACGCAGAATCTCGCGCCGTTCGTCAGCAGTCAGCGACGCTGAAATGCGTTCGCGTGCAAAGAAGCCATCGCAGCTGTCGCGAAGTTCGCGCCGCGCCTGGTCGAGCCGCTGCGTGACACTCACGCCTGGTGTCGGGTCTGCTGCCGCAGGGACGTTTATCGCGAGCAGCACCCGATCAAGCCGAGCCATGAACTCACCCCGGAATGACTCGATCCCCGAGGCGTCCCGGTGCAGGGGCGCAGGGCCGCACTGTTCGAGAATCGGCTGGACTGCCGGAACGGCGAATGGATGCCGCTCGACGATGAAGGCGGTGAGTTTCGCGGCGATGCCTGGTGCCACAGGCAGCGTCTTCCGCATACGCTGATATTAGCCGTGAACCACGAGACCCATTTCAAAGGCTGGGCAACACCCGGCGTCGTGCCGCCTGGCGCCCACAGTCAAGTCGTTGTGCCGCCCGACGAGACGCTCGATGCGATCAGCGGCCACTTTCGCATCTACCAGTTGCGCAACGGTCATCGGTTTTCGAGCGACGATGTGCTGACTGCGTGGTACGGGACGACCTGGGTCCCATCGGCGCGACGAGTGCTCGACCTGGGTTCAGGGATCGGTTCGGTCGGGATGATCGCAGCCTGGCGGCTGCCGGGTGCAGCCTTCGTGACCATCGAGGCCCAGGAGGAGAGCGTCAGGCTGGCGCGGAAGTCCGCGCTGTACAACGGACTGTCGGACCGCTACGAGATCCGCGCCGGAGACTTCCGGGACGCCGGCGCCATCGCGCCGGAAGAACGATTCGATCTGGTGCTCGGCAGCCCGCCGTATTTCCCGACTGGCACCGGCATCGAAGGCGACCATCCGCAGAAGGTTGCGTGCCGGTTCGAGTTGCGCGGCGACGTCCGCGACTACGCCCGTGTGGCCGCCGCCCACCTGGCGGCAGGCGGTCTCTTCACGTGCGTATTCCCCGAAGAACAGCGGTCGCGGGTGGCGTCAGCGGCGGCGGCCGCGTCACTGGTGATCGTTCGTCGCCGGCCGGTTGTATTCAATGAGGGCAAACCGCCCCTGATCGGGCTGTTCGCCATGATGAAGTCGATCGATCTCCCCGAGCGGCTGCACAGCCAATCGTGGGTGGAACCGCCGTTGATCATCCGCGCCGCCGACGGCAGCGTTCATCGCGAGTATGCCGCGCTGAAGGTCTCGGTCGGCTTTCCACCGTGATTACGCGTGCTGTGTCGCCCTCATCGCCGCAGTAATCGCCCTCGACATGTCCGCCGTCGTCGCGCGGCCGCCAAGATCCGGCGTCTTTACGGTGCCGTCTGCAAGGACGCTTTCGATCGACTTGAGAATGCGATCATGGGCGCCGCGCTCGCCAAGATGATCGAGCATCATCGCGCCGGCCCAGATGGCCGCGATTGGGTTCGCGATCCCCTGTCCGGCGATGTCCGGTGCCGATCCATGGATCGGCTCGAACATCGACGGCGTCGTCCGATCGGGATTCAGGTTGCCGCCTGGTGCGACGCCCAAGCTGCCGGAGATGGCGGAGCCGATGTCCGTGAGGATGTCGCCGAACAGGTTTGACGCGACGATCACGTCGAGCGTCTGCGGGTGCGTGACCATGCGGGCGCACAGCGCGTCAACGTGGTACTTCTTCAGCTCGACATGCGGAAATTCTCTGGCGACATCGGCAACGACTTCGTCCCACAGGACCATCGCGTGCTGCAGCGCGTTCGATTTCGTCGCGCTGGCGAGCATCTTCCGCGGACGGGTTTCCGCCAGACGGAACGCGTAACGCGCGATCCGCTCGATTCCGTGTCGCGTGAACACGCCCGTCTGCTCGGCCAGTTCCTGCGGCGTGCCGCCGTGCAGCCTGCCGCCGATGCCGCAGTACTCGCCTTCGGAGTTCTCGCGCACGCAAATCATGTCGATGTCCTCGGCGGCCCGATTGGCCAGCGGCGACGAGATCCCAGGCATCAATCGCATCGGCCGTAGATTCACGTACTGACCGAGCCGCTGCCGCAAGGGCAGGATCAGCTCCCGCGCAGAGATGGCGTCAGACACACGCGGATCGCCAATCGCGCCGAGGTAGATGGCGTCGAACTTCAGCAACTGGCCGACGCCGTCGCCGTCCATCATCCGCCCGGTCTGCAGGTAGTAGTCGCACCCCCAGGGAATATCAGTCCAGTCGAGGCGAAATCCGCCATGGTCCGCCGCCATGCGCAGCACGTCGATGCCCGCAGGGATCACTTCTTTGCCAATGCCGTCGCCGGCAATCACCGCAATTCGATAGGTCTTCATACGGAATCCGATTCTCTCCGAAAAATGAGGAACAGGCAGTACGCGGCGGCCGCCGCGATGATGCCGGCGAGCGCTGGATCCAGCCACGGGTAGGATCCCGCCAGCGCGAACCGGACAATGAACAGCGCCGCGACGCCGCTGACGATCGCCGCCAGCGCCTCGCGCGTGCCGGCGCGGGGGAGATACAGTCCGCCGAGCACCGGAACCAGCATGGTGACCACCAGCAGCGAATAGAAGACGGTGACGGCGCCGATCACCGTGTCGAGCCAGATTGCCAGCAGGACGCCAGCGAGGCCGCCGAGGACCGCCGTGATTCTCCCCACCAGCAGCCGTTGCCGGTCGGACGCGGCGGGGTTGAAGAAACGGCGGTACAGGTCCTGAGACGCCGACGTCGAAATCATGAAGAGGATCGCATCGCAGGTGTCGACTTCCGTCGAGAACACGGCGGAGAGGGCGAGCGCTCCAAGCCACGGCGGCAGCCCCTGCGTGAGGACCGTCGGCAGGACGGTGTTCGGATCGCTGAGTCCGGGGACTGTCGCACGCGCAATGGTGCCCATCAGCACGGGCACGAACGCAAACACGAGCAGCGCTGCCGCGTTCAACAGCACTCCGGTGCGCACGGCCGCGGCGCTGGCGCCCCCGTAGGCTTTCTGGATCAGCCCGGGCGAGATGATGAACGCGGGTCCCAGGAGGAGCAGCAGCGTCCATCCGGAGCCGGGGCCCGCGGAGTATGTGAGGTCTCCGAACCATGGCGGCAGACGCGGCGACGAGAGCACCGCCAGGCCGCCGGCAGTTCGCAGCGCTACGGGAACGGCAATGACGAAACCACCGATCATCACGAGCAACTGCAGCGTGTTCACCCAGGCTGTTCCCAGCAGTCCTCCCGCCGTGAAGTAGACGGTCATGATCGCGCCGCCGGTTGCGGCGCCCAGCCACCGAGGCATTCCGGTGATCACGTTGAGGATGGCCGCGCCGGCGATGAGCTGTCCGGCGAGCAGCGCGAGCGATCCCGCGCCCACGAGTGCCGTCGCGACGCCGCGCACCGCCGGACCGTACCGGAATTCGAGATAGTCGCCGGTCGTGTAGAAGTCGTGCTGCTTCGCGAGCGTCCACAGCCGCGGCGCCACCGCCGCGCCGAAGATCAGCGAGCCGATGCCGGCGGACCCGACCCACCACCAGGCACTCAGGCCGTCGCGGTAGGCCAGCCCCGTTGCCCCGAGTGTCGAGCCCGCTCCAATGTTGGCGGCCAGCATCGAGGACAGGATCAGGCCAGGCCCGAGGCTGCGGCCGGCGACGAAGAACGCGCTGCTGCTGCGTACGAACCGCGCGGTCCAGATGCCGACGCCGATGACGCCAGTCGAGTAGACGATCAGAAGAGCGAGATGGAGATTCAACCGGCTACTTGATGCGCGTCGGGACGCTGCCGAGATCGCGCGCAGCAGGCAGACCGCCGAGTGCTTCTGCCTTGCTGACCGCCCGCACGATGGCTTCGGTCACAGCCTCGGCCGCAAGAGCGCCGACAATCGTCGGGTTGGTCGTGCCCGTCCATCGACCGGTCGCCAGCGCAAACACCGTGTCGCCATCGCCGACCGTGTGCGACGGCGCAATCGCCCTGGCAAATCCATCGTCGGCCATGATCGCCACTCGGCCGATCTCGGCCTTGGTCAGCTTCGCGTTCGTCGCGACCACGGCAATCGTGGTGTTCTCACCGGCGCGCGGCAACGCGGCGCGGTCGAGCGTGCCCAGACGAATCAGCCGGCGAACGTCGGCGAGCGTCTTGCCGTCGGCCGCTCGCGTTCCGGCGACCACGCGATTGGTCTCCGGATCGATGACATCCCCCGACGCGTTCACCGCGACGATCGCTCCGACGACGAGACCGTTGGGAAGCATGACGGACGCGGTGCCGATTCCGCCCTTCATCGCGCTGCGCGCGCCTCCGAGCTTGCCGACAGTCGCGCCAGCCCCTGCACCGAAGTTGCCCTCAGACACTGGTCCGGATGTGGCCTCGGTTGCGGCGCGGTATCCGCAATCAGCATTCGGACGAATCGTTGCGGCTCCGCCGAAGCCAAGGTCGAACAGGATCGCAGCAGGCACGATCGGCACGACGCCCGCCGCCCCGACACTCCAACCGCTCTTGTGCTCTTCGAGATACTTCATGACACCGGTGGCGGCGTCGAGGCCGTAGGCCGAACCGCCGGACAACACGACGGCGTTCACCTTGTCCACCATGTTGGTGGGATCCAGCAGGTCGGTCTCGCGCGTGCCGGGCGCGCCACCCCGCTGCGACACCCCGCCAGGCGCACCCTCGCCGTCCACGATGACAACCGTACAGCCGGTGGGGCGCCCCGCCATCGTGTATTGACCGACCTTGATGCCGGTCACGGCGGTGATCCCGCTGACGGCTGCGCCAGGCGCACCGCCGCGCTGTGCGGGAGCGCCCGCCACCATCAGGGCAAAGAACGAGAACGCGGAGAGCATGGGGCGCATGAGCGTGTCAGTACGGTCGCCGGAGCGGCCGGCACGATGATACCGTCAGCGCGCGGAAGCTGGCGGAGCGCTGTGGCAATTGTCGATGAGACGCGTGCCACCGACCCACAGCGCGCCGGCGACGATGACCGGACCGCCGATCGTGTCGACCGGTTGCAGGTCTTCCGGATCAACAATCTCCAGGTATTCCAGCCGCAGCAGCTCGTCGTCGCCGATGACAGCCGCGGCCGTCCTCGTGACGACCCCCGGGTCTGGTTCGCCGGTCGTTATCAGACCGTCTGCTGCGAGAAGCGCGCGATGCAGCCGGGGAGCGAGCGTCCGCTCGCGAACGTTCAAGCGCATGTTCCGCGAGCTCAGTGCCAAACCATCCGGTTCACGCACCGTCGGTACGCCGACGATCGTCACCGGCAGGTTGAAGTCGGCCACCATGCGGCGCACGATCGCGAGCTGCTGTGCGTCCTTCTCGCCAAAATAGGCGCGGTCCGCCGTGACCGCGTTCAACAGCTTGAGCACGACGGTGGCCATGCCGCTGAAATGGCCCGGTCGATGCGCTCCGCAGAGGTGCCTGGCGAGCGGTCCGGGATCGACGGTACATGCCGGCTGTACCGGGTACATCTCACGAAGGGTGGGCACGAACACCAGGTCAATGCCAAGCTGTTCACAGATCGCCATGTCGGTATCGAGTGCGCGTGGATACCGTTCGAGATCGTCGGCGCGGTCGAATTGCAACGGATTGACGAAGATGCTCACGATCACCCGCGCGCATTCATCGCGAGCCTGCCGAATCAGTCGTTCGTGCCCCGCGTGCAGCGCCCCCATTGTGGGCACAAAGCCAATCGGTGCGACCCCGCGCCAGCTGGCGACCGTGCGACGGAGTGCAGGAATCGAGTCGACTTGCCGCACTCCCGTCACTCAGGCGTGCGCGCGGAGACGGCAGGCACAGCCTGTTCGGGAAAACGACCGTCCTTGACGTCGCGCACGTAGGTCGTCGCGGCGGCGTCGATCGTCTGCGCAAGTCGCGCGTATTGGCGAACGAATGACGGCACGGCGCTGGACAGCCCGAGCATGTCCTGGCCGACGAGCACCTGCCCATCGCACGACGGTCCGGCACCGATCCCGATTGTCGGGATCGACAAGAGGCGGGTGGCCATCGCCGCGACATCGGCGGGAATCGACTCCAGCACGAGGGCAAACGCACCGGCACCCTCAAGTGCGCGCGCCTCCTGCAGCAGCCGCTCCGCGTCCTCAGGCTCAACGGCGCGCCGCCGGTAGCCTCCGAGCTGATGCACGGACTGCGGCTGCAGGCCAAGATGACCCATCACAGGAATTCCGACGTCGACGAGCCTGCGCACTGTCTCGATGATCGGCTGTCCGCCTTCGATCTTGACGGCAGCGGCGCCGCCTTCCTGGATGAGACGTCCAGCATTGACGACCGCGTCCGCCACGCTCACCTGCGCCGCGAGAAACGGCATGTCGGCAACGACGAGCACGCGCGACGTGCCGCGGACGACAGCCTGCGTGTGGTGGATCATCATGTCGACGGTGACCGGGATGGTGCTCGAGTATCCAAGCATGGCCATCCCGACCGAATCGCCAACCAGAATGACGTCGACGCCAGCACGTTCGAAAAGCCCGGCGATCACCGCGTCGTAAGCGGTCAGGACGGCGATCGGTTCGCCGCGGCGCTTCATTTCCCT
>Ga0308173_10002000_pt1 | contig 10646 bp, 16 predicted proteins | sample PhyPR1_FD_203716 | JGI IMG/M metagenome (GOLD analysis project Ga0308173, IMG submission 203716) | Soil microbial communities from UC Gill Tract Community Farm, Albany, California, United States - DLSLS.P.R1 | ecosystem: Environmental > Terrestrial > Soil > Agricultural land | place: USA... | reverse complement strand
TGCTCGGCGGTGTCCGGGGTCAAGGGTGGCCGGAGGCCATCGCGGAGCGACGCTGTGCGCCCTTGATGCCGGGCGGCGTCGTGCAGATGATCCGGGATCGGGTCGGCGGCTCGGCGGTGAGCGGGGTTTCGGCGGCTGCCCCTGGTCACCAGTTGGTGGGGCACTTCGTCAGACGGCGGGGTGCCCCTTCGTCATGTCTGCGCGAGCACGGTGGGGTGCGCGTAGGGACCGGCGCGCCAGCGCCGCATGCCCGGAGCGCGGGGCCCCGCCGCGCGGAGCGCGGCCGCGCCGAAGGCGCGCTTGAGCCAGTAAGGAAAGTCCTCACGATGCTCGTCGATGCGGCCGCGGACGCGAGCGCAGAAGCGCACGCTCATGCCGATGAGCGGACTCCATCCCATCGCGTAGACGCACAGGCTCAGGTGCGGGTCTGGGGTCGGTCCGATTGCATTCGCGTGGGGGTCGCCCGCCGCGTGTGGTCGGTGGAGGAAGCCCGGGGGCGGGGCTTGATGTGGGCGAACGGATCGGGATTGCTCCAGGTGGGGAAGTCGCGGGCGAGCTGTCTGGGACCTTGGACGTTGATGCCTTCGCCTGATGCGGCCTGACGCCAGGTCAGGTGGCCCAGTTGCCAGCGCACGAGACGTTCGGTCTCGGCGGTGATGACAAGATCCTCGTCACCGGGACAAGTTACGCAGACTTCGCCGTGCCGGTCTTCGATGAGCACCCAGAACCTTGCGTGCTTCTTGGGTTCGTCCGGGAACTCAAACCGGACCACGATGCGCTGGTGAGGGAGGCGATCGACGGCAAGGTTGGCGCACATCGCCCAGAGCGCTATGTACGGATCAAGGTGTTGCGGAGCCGTGTCGAGCCAGCGGGCTCCCCACTCGCCAAGGGCGTAGCACACTGGCGCGAGGTCCATGCCCGCCTCGGTCAGCAGGTACCGGGCGCCATGACCGTGTGCGTTCGGGTGGCGCTCGATGATGCCGTGTCGCTCCAGCAGGGTCAGCCGCTGGGTGAGCAAACTGCGGGGAATGCCCGGGGCCCCGCGCTGGATCTCGGTGAAGGTGTGGCACCCCATCAAGATGTTGCGCACGATGATCGGGGTCCACCGCTCTGCGAATATCTCGGCCCCACGAGCGATCGGACAGTACTGACCATAGGTGCGCACGTGTTCAGTGTGACATCGCTCGCCCGGCGCAGTAGTCCAGATTTTGGTCTTGCCCGCCAATGATGCCGCCACGAGGCTGGTTCATGTCTTCACCCCTGAGCAAGGAAGGTGCGTACTAGCCATGAAGGTCCATGAAACGTTCCGTGGAGCGGAGGCTGCGGCGCCCTCTGAGTCGCACCTCGCGACTCGCACCCTGGCCGCGTTCCTTCCGTTGACTGCAGCGCTGCTGATGTTCGGTGAAGTGCTGACGCCCCATGGTCTCGACAGGCCGACCGTCACCATCAGTGCGGTCGAGGATGCGTTGCCGATCGCCATGGCGCACACCAATGAGCTCTACATCTCGAACTTGATGGTCATCTTCGGGCTCGGGGGGCTGGCCGTTTCTTTCGCGGCTATCGCCACACTGACGCGGGGGCGCGGCGTTCCCCTCGGCGTCCTGGCGGCCGTGCTCGGGGGCACTGCCGCGTTCAGCGGAGCACTGGCGAACATGCTCGTGGGGTTCAACCTGGCCTCCGCCGCAGCCTCCGGGGAGCCAGCCTCAGCTGCCGCTCCCGTCCTCCTGGCGGGAGACACCTCATTGGTCTCGAAGTTCCTCCTGACGGTCTACCTGGGCGGCGGACTGGTCGCCACCGCACTCATGGGAGTCGCGCTGTGGCGAAGCGCCACGGTGCCCCGATGGCTGCCAGTGCTGTTCGGCCTGGGACTCGTGCTTGCCGTCTCATCCATGCCCGGTGTTACCGCGACGGTGATGCAACTCCCATTCGCCGTGGCCATGGTCCTCATGAGCACCCGAATCTGGAACGAGCAGTCCTCGTCCCCGACGGCTTGAACCAGCACGAACATCGGACTGCTGGTCGGCGACACGGCCGCGTGCCGCCCTTGCCTACGCTGCCTCTTGACGTGAGCCGGGACACCAGTTCCGGCTCGCCACCTGTGCTCCGCGATTCCCAGAGCCGACATGGTCCGAAACGCCCCCGAGCGCAGCTCCTGCCACCGCGTACGTCTCATCCAGGAACGTCCCGAGCCGCTGATCGGAAGCACCAATATGCCGATGAGCGGACGAGCCGACAACCTTGACTGAGGTGAGGGCTCTGGGATTCCATCGGTCTCTAGTCGCGAGGACACGGAGGGGACATGAGCTTACGGGACGCAAGGGTCGAACCAGCAGTGCCGGTGTCTGACATGACCCAGGCAAGAGAGTTCTACGAGACCAAGCTCGGGCTCTCAGACGGCCGGCCGATCTTCGACGGCGGGATCACCTACCAATGCGGAGAGGGACGTGAAATCCACATCTATCCCTCGCCCGCCAGCGCCGGTAAGTCAGGCAGCACGGTGGCAGCCTGGGAGGTCGTTGACGTGGAGAGGACAGTGGACGAACTGACCGCCAACGGCGTCACCTTCGAGCACTACGACACAGACCGGCTCAAGACGAACGAGAAGGGGATCGCCGAGTTGGGCGACGAACGGGTGGCATGGTTCAAGGACCCGGACGGGAACACTCACGGCATCGTCCAGCTCTGACGCCCAGGGGCGAGCCTCCACCCCTAACACGCGGCGGTGCGGTCGCTTGACCTCATCACCTAACCGCGCCTCCTACGAGAATGCCCACCGAAGCCGAGGCCGCGACCGGCGCTTGGCCCGCAACGCACTCTCATGCCGCAGATAGTGCGCTGGGTGCCGATGAGCGATTGGCGAGTGCTGTGACCGATGATGTGCGAGTGATTCGGCGTCCCTTCGTTACAGCGCTCCTCATATTGAGCGTTCTTCTCTTCGCGCTCGGAACAGTCGTGGCTGTGGAGGGCCGGAACGACAAGGACTACACGGACAAAAAGGACTACACGGACAAAGTCGTGGCGGCTGCTCGCGCTGCGCAGGTATCGACGCTCCCAGAACGCACCGCGGATCGTTGGTCCGACAACGGTGGGCCCACTTGGGCGAAAGTTCAGGAACTCGTCGAGCCGGGGAACTCGCGTCTGGCGTCTGTCTTCGATCAGGCGAGCGTCGATGCGAGGCAGCGAGATGGCCGGGCGACAATTCCCTACTCGAGGCTCGACTGCTTGTACTGGCCAGTGGTGCCGAACGCAGGCGACCGGGTCACGGAAACCGAATCCCTGCTCCGCATGTGCTACCAGACGACCAAGCCCACAGGGCGGCCCTATGCGATCACTGGGATGGCTGTTCGATTCGACTAGTCGGCCGCGGCCTGCGCCGGCCGGAGTTCGACTCAGCGTCCTGTCATCCCAGCGGAAGAGTTGCGACAGTCGTCCACTCGTACATCCGCTCGTCGCGATGCATCTCGATGAGGTCGACTGTGTCGAAGGTGGCCACAGCCTGGTCCGGATCAGCCGCGTCGAGCGCCTCCCTGATGGGTTGTGCAAAGGCTTCTTGGTTGGAGTAGGCGACGCTGGCGTGGGCTCTGAAGCCTTCCTCCTGCTCGGCGACGGAACCGCGCGTGTCAGTGATCCCGGCTCGGATGGCATTACGGAGCTGCGCATACTCCGCAGGGTTGTCCGGGGGAAGGGTTATCGCCTCGCCGAAGATTGCCGCATGCTGAAACCGGCTCGTGATCGGTGACACCGCCTCCAGGCGGCCGGCCACCTTGGCGAGCACCTGGTCGCAGACGTCGTGGGGAACGGTTTCGACGTGGCCCAATCCCTGCAGCGTGATGTGTCGCCACTTTGGCGGGATCAAGTCCAAGGATGCGAAGGGGCGCAGGGCCGTGTCGTAACTGTCGGCGAGGGCGTGCAGTTCGTCTTGACGGTCCAGGGTGATGTGGAAGGCCAGAAACCGTGTGCCGACGCCCCATCCTGGACGCCACCACCAGTGGTTGGTCTGCGCTGGTGCGTCGGCGTACAGGTCTTCGTAATCGGTCGTCATGTCAGATGTCCGAGCGTGTGTTGGTTTCGGTGGGGGCCGACGGTACGGCGTAGTCGTCGATCAGAGCGACGCGATCGGCCGGCCAGGTGGACTCAGACACCTCGAGCACGTGGCCGTCGTCGTCCCGGGCAACGTGGGTGACCTGTAGGACGTATGCACCGAGGGACAGGTCGAAACGATCAGCCTCTTGCTGGGTTGCTGGTCGGGCGATCCAGTGATCAGTGGCGTGGGTATACCGGCGTCCGGTGATGTCCTCCACGCAACGGAAGAGCGCCTTGGGTACCACTGCGGGCTCAGCCAAGAAGGTGCCGAGGGCGAACTGGGCTGGCAGGTAGCTGGCGCCGATCTCCTGGAGTTGGTCCTGCTCGTCGTACAGGTCTCGCCGTCGCACCACGACGGTCTGCCCCTCCTCGAGTCCCATCACCTCGGCGATGTGAGCAGGGGCAGGCTCAGGGCCAGCTGCGACGATGTCGTGGCGAAAGGTGTTGTTGAGCAGACCGGTGCGACCGCGCGCCTCGCCGTAGCGGCTGCGCGACCGGCGCTGCAGCCGGGCCTCCGTGCGAATGAACGTGCCGATTCCGTGTCGGGACTCGACGATTCCTTCCGCTCGCAACACGGCCATGGCCTGACGCACCGTGGGGACACTGGTGTTGTGATCCTCCGCGATCGAGGTCTCCGCGGGCAGGCGGTCGCCCGGCTTGAGGTCGCCGGCGCGCACCTGCTGCCGGATCGACTCTGCGATCCGGTGGTACTTCGGCATGCGCCTGCTTCCTGCTTCTGGCACTGACCCTCCTTCGAGACACGCCCAGATTAGTCCTCAAGAGGACTTGAATTCGACCCCGCCCGTGTGGTTACGCTCTGATCAAGCAACTCCTAAAGAGGAGTTGATGACAAGGAGGAAGTCATGGCGCTGCAGAAGCGGATGAAGGTGACGCACGAGGACGCGTTCCCGGCGGGTGCGTTTCTCAAGAACGGCGAGAACGGTCCGGTGGAGCCGGTGCTGGACTTCAACGTGGACCGGCGTCCGGACGGGTCGCGGCCTCAGCAGATCGACCAGGAGACGGGGCTGCTGGTGTGGCAGGCGACGGTGATCGATGCCGATGAGTCGGCAGGGAAGAAGGACACCGCGATCACGGTGAAGTTCCTGGCCAAGCACCAGCCGGTGCCGCCGGAGAACAAGACGCCGTTCCCGTGGACCCCGGTGGAGTTCGTGGGCCTGACCGCGCTGGCGTGGATCGACGACAACGGGCTGCGGCCCCGGATCGCGTGGTCGTTCCGGGCCGAGGACATGGTGGCTCCCATCCACGGTGCCGGCGCTGACAAGGCCTCCGGCACCACTTCGAGCACCTCCAGCGGTTCGGCGACCAAGGGGGCGGCGTGATGTCGACAGCGATGGCGGATCTGGAGGAGGCGGCGGCTCGGCTGCAGCAGGCTGCGGATTCGTGTGGGTCGGCGGCGGGCTGTCTGGGGTCGGTCTCGGAGAAGCTGGCCGACCGGGCGCGGGAGATGTTCACCCGGCTGGACGCCCTGCAGAGCGACGTGATGAAGGCGCTGGATGCCCTGGACGGCGCGGGGGCGTGATCGGTGATGACTCTCGGGAACCTCAACACCCTCGGACAGACCCTCCCGGCGACACCTCGGGTCATGCTCGAGCGGATCGGGTGGCTGGGCCGCTGGTCGCGTCGGCACCACCGCTGGATCGCGGCATGGCTCGTCATCGGATGCGTCACGTGGCTGGCCGGCGACCCCGGCTCGGCCTTCCTGCTGCTCGTTGGTGTCGGCTTCGGCCCCGGGCTGGTGGGCTGCGCCTGGTCCGGGCTTGCACCGCGCTCGTATGACCGTCTCGTGGCCCCGGCCCGGAAGCTGGGCTGGTGGTGGCTGGCCCGCTGCCGGTGGGCACGGCTGTCGCGGGTCTGCGGCCTCTCGGACCTGCAGGTTCACCGGGTCCGGCGTGACGAGCACGGGAAGCGTCACGAGGAGCACCGCTGGGTCGCCCCGCGTCTGCGGCGGGTCCGGATCCGCGGCCACCTGCTCTCCCTGACCATTCGGGCGCGGGCGGGGCAGACCCTCGACGAGCTCGAGGCCGGTGCCGAGCGGCTGGCCACCACCTTCGCCGCCGTCTCCCACCGGGTCCGCCCCGTCACCGGTTCCGCGTCGGGCTGCACGGTGGTGGTGGAGCTGGTGATGCGCGACGACCTCACCCACGCGGTCGATGCGGTCGAGCCCGCCCCGTTCGCGGTGGCCGAGTCCGTGCGGCTGGGGCGCACGCAGGGTGGTGGGGACTGGTGGCTGCAACTGCGTGGTCGGCACACGCTGGTGGCCGGCTGCTCCGGCTCCGGAAAGGGCTCGGTGCTGTGGGGCATCTGCTGCGGCCTCTCCCCGGCGGTCCGGGCCGACGTGGCCCGTCTGTGGGGCGTCGACCTCAAGCGCGGCGTCGAGCTGGCGATGGGCGAGGGACTGTTCTCGGCCCGCGCCTACACCCCCACCGACGCACTCGACGTGCTCCGGGCGCTGATGCGGGTGATCGACGAGCGGGGCGCCGGGATGGCCGGGACCACCCGCCTGCACGAGCCGGTGGTGGGGGACCCGCTGCACGTGCTGGTCATCGACGAACTCGCGGCCCTGACCGCCTACGCCGACCTCGACGTGCGCCGCGAGGCATCCCGGCTGCTGGCCGAGATCCTGACCCAGGGCCGCGCGCTGGGCGTCGTGGTGGTGGCCTGTGTGCAGGACCCCCGCAAGGACGTGGTCGCGATGCGGGGCCTGTTCACCCAGACCGTCGCGCTACGGCTCCGCTCGGCCGAGGAGACCCTGATGGTCCTCGGGGACGGCATGACCCACACCGCCCCGGCCCACCGGATCAGCCCCACGCGTCCTGGGACCGCGTGGGTGGTCGACGACACCGGCGCCGCCGACCGGGTCCGCGCCGACTACTGGCCCGACCCCCTGATCCGCGACCTCGCCACCCGATACGCGAGCGAGGCCCATGTCGACACCGACCCACCACCGGTCCCGTACACCGAGGGGCAGTCCACGCAGGGCCAGGTCGACCAGGGACCAGAGGCCGCCGCACCGGATCCCGTCCGTCGGGCTCCGCGGAAACCCCGTTCCCCGCGCCAGCCCCGCAAGCCCCGGGAAGCCCGCGAGGCAGAGCGGCCCGAACACGCGCACGAGACGACGGTTGAGGAGGGGGCGGCATGAAGGCGGTCCAGATCCCCGAGCCGACCCTCGACACCCGGTGGATGGCGGATGCCTTGTGTGCCCGGTTCTGGGGGATGCCGTGGACCGAGAGCGGCCGGATCCCGGCGCTGATGGTGGAGCTGATGGCGGAGACGTGCGCTGCCTGCCCGGTGCGGGACGCCTGCGAGCGGTTCGTCGAGGACGCCGAGATCACCGCGGGCTGGTGGGCCGGAGCCTCGCGCAACGACCGCCGGCTCGGCGACTACGGCCCCGGCGGCTCCCACGCCCACCCGGACGCGGCCTGACCGGTCCCTGACCAGGAGCCAGTGATGACCAGCGACGTGTCCCCCCGGCCCGAGGCCCCTGCGGGGTTCCCCGGGTTCGGGGAGGACGCGCCACTGGACCTCTCCCACCTCACCCCGACCGCCGAGGCCGGGATCATCGACCGCCTCCGCGACGGCACCCTGGACGCGTGGGCCGACACCGCCGCCACAGTGGGCTACTGCACCCGCCCGATCCGCTTGATCGGCTCCTCGACCACGGTCGACGCCGCCACCGGCGAGATCCTCAGCACCTTCACCAGTAGCGAGGCGCCGCTGGGGGTGCTGCACCGGCCGTGTGGGAACCGCCGCGCCGACGTGTGCCCGTCCTGCTCCCGCACCTACGCCCGCGACACCTTCGCGATGATCAACGCGGGCCTCGTGGGCGGGAAGGCCGTCCCCGAGTCGGTGGCCGACAACCCGCTGCTGTTCGTCACCTTCACCGCCCCCTCCTTCGGGCACGTCCACGGCCCCCGCCCCAAGAGCGGGCACAAGACCGGCGGCCGCTGCCGCCCCCGCGACAAGACCAGCCTCTGTGAACACGGGCGGCCCACCGGCTGCATGCGCATCCACGCCGACGACGACCCCGTCAACGGGGCACCGCTGTGCTGGGACTGCTACGACTGGCGCACCGCCGTGGTGTGGCAGTGGTGGGCCCCCGAGCTGTGGCGCCGCGCCACCATCGCCATCCGACGACGCCTCGCCAAAGCCCTCGGGGTCAAGGAGAAGGACCTGGGCGATGTCGGGTCGTTGCAGTTCGCGAAGGTGGCGGAGTTCCAGGCCCGCGGCATGGTCCACTTCCACGCCCTGATCCGGCTCGACGGCCCCGACGGCGCCGGATCCCCCGCACCCCTCGACGGACAGTCGCTTGCGGACCTCGTCGAGGCCGGAACCCGCAGCGTCGCCTACACCGCACCCGCGATCGACCCCGACGACACCGACCGGGTCCTCGCGTGGGGCCAGCAGCTCGACATCCGCGTCGTCCGCCAGGGCCGCCGCACCGACGACCCCACCGGCCCGCTCATCCCAGAGCAGGTGGCCGGCTACCTCGCGAAGTACGCCACCAAGGACGCCAACTCGCTCCGCGACGGCCACAAACAACGGCCGCACCTGGCCAAGATCAGCCGCACCTGCCGCGAACTCGTCGACCGGGCCCAGGCCGCCGACCCCAAGACGCCCTACCGCAAGCTCGGCGACTGGGCCCACATGCTCGGCTTCCGCGGCCACTTCTCCACCAAGTCCCGCCGCTACTCCACCACCCTCGGCAAGCTCCGCCGGGCCCGGCACAAGTACCAGACCGAAGCCGCAGAGGCCCGCCGCACCGGGCAGCCGCTGGACACCCGCGACCTCGAGGCACGACTCCTCGCCGACGACGACGAAACCACCCTCGTCGTCGGCTCCTGGGCCTACCAAGGCACCGGCTGGACCCGCCCCGGCGACGAAGCACTCGCCCTCGCCGCAGCCGCACGCGCCCGCGAGTACGCCCAATGGCGCGCAGACCAGAGCAAGACCAAGGAACACACCAACTCGGGAAGGTGAGAAGGATGCAGGAGCAGCAGGGGGACCGGCTCTGGTCGGTCCAGGACGTGTCGGCGTACCTCGGGATTCCGGTGCAGACGCTCTACTCGTGGCGGAGCGCCGGGACCGGTCCGCCCGGGCGTCGCGTGGGGAAGCGACTTCGGTATCGCCCACAGGATGTGCGGGACTGGGTCGCGGCGCTGCCGACGGAAGTCGTTGCATGAAGGCGCTGGGCCTGGGTGAACACGGTGAGGTCTTCTATGGAGTGGATCGCCACGGTCGGCCAGTCGCGATGGTCAACTACCGCGACTTCGGCGGGCGGCTTCAACGCGTCAAGCGATCCGGTCGAACGAAGGCAGCCGCGGCTCGGTCGCTGAACAAGGCTCTGGACGCCTTGCTTCGAGCTGACCGAGACGGCGAGTTCACGCCGCGGAGCACGCTGGCCGAGGGTGCGCAGGCATGGCTGACGATGTTCAAGGGGCAGGTGGAGCGTGGTACGCGGTCGCCGTCGACGCTCGACCTGTACCGGCACGTGGTCGAGCGGCATGTCCTACCGGGGGTCGGTGGCCTCCGGTTGGGAGAGGTGACCACCCCTCGTCTGGATCGCTTCCTGCAGGCTGTGCTGGAGCGCCGCGGATACGCAACCGCGAAACTGTGCCGGCAGGCACTGTCCGGGATCTGTGGCCTGCTCGTCCGTCGCGGTGGATTGGCCTTCAACCCGGTGCGGGACGTGACGCCGCTCGAGCAGGACCGCGATCGAGTGGCACGCGCCCTGACCCCGAAGGAGGTACGGGCGTGGTTGGCGATCCTCGAGGCTGATCCGGTCGCCCGGAGGTGGGACCTGCCCGAGTTGACCCGCTTCATGCTCGCCACGGGCTTGCGGCTGGGGGAGGCACTCGGCGTGCGCTGGACGGACATCGACTTCGAGAGAGGCACGGTCAACGTCGCGCGGACCGTCATCCGGCTGCGGGGCCAAGGACTGGTGGCCTCTCGCCTCAAGACCCGAACCTCGGCTCGCGTGCTGGCCCTCCCGACCTGGGCCCTGGAGATGCTGAGGACTCGTCGCCTCCGCCTCGGCGTCATCGACGGGCCTGTGTTCGCCGACAGCCGCGGGGGATACCGGGACCGCAACAACGTGGGTGCGGCATTCCGTCAGGTTCGCCAGGGCACGGCGTTCGAGTGGGTGACGCCCCACACGTACCGCAAGACTGTCGCCACCATGCTGGATGGCGCAGGCCGGTCTGCGCGGCACATCGCGGACCAGCTGGGTCACGCGCGGGTGTCGATGACGCAGGATTCCTACATCGGACGCCGAGCGGTCGACGGGGGCAACGCAGACGTGCTGGACGAGCACGACCCGGACGGTCACGACGACGAGGACGACGGTCCGGATGCGGCTGGCGGCACGCGATGAGTGCCACCATCAATGCCACAGCGACCGCTGTGCTGCTCATCTTGAGCGTGATCCACGCTCACATCTGTAGGCCCCGTGGGACTCGAACCCACAACCAAAGGATTAAAAGTCCTCTGCTCTGCCAATTGAGCTAGGGGCCCGGGGGATCGCGCTATCGTCGTGACGGCCTCGG
>Ga0308173_10001999_pt1 | contig 10647 bp, 9 predicted proteins | sample PhyPR1_FD_203716 | JGI IMG/M metagenome (GOLD analysis project Ga0308173, IMG submission 203716) | Soil microbial communities from UC Gill Tract Community Farm, Albany, California, United States - DLSLS.P.R1 | ecosystem: Environmental > Terrestrial > Soil > Agricultural land | place: USA... | reverse complement strand
TCAGCGCGACGAGCGATCCCACCGACAGATCGATGCCCGACGTGATGATCACGAAGGTGCCGCCGACCGCCGCGATGCCGACGACCGACACCTGCACCATGATGTTGGTGAGCGTGCTCGTCGTCAAAAATTCCGGCGATGCGATCGACAACGCCACGCAAATGATGACGAGCGCGGCGAACAGTGGCCCGATGCCGCTTCTCAATTGACGGATCACGCGGCGCGACAGCGCTTCCGTGTCCGCCCGGTTGGCTGCCGTGGATGTCATGCGCCTGCTCCTGTCGTTGCCCATTGAATCACTGTTTCCGAGTTCGCCTTGTCGCGTGGAATTTCGGTCACGATGCTGCCGCGATACATCACCAGCACGCGATCCGACATGCCGAGCAATTCGGGCAACTCGGAACTGACCATGATGACTGCCGCGCCCGCACGCGCCATCTTCACCATATGCGCGTAAATCTCGGTCTTCGCGCCCACGTCGATGCCGCGCGTCGGTTCGTCGAGCATGATGACGGCGGGATTCGTCGCGGTGGCGCGGCCCAGAATGACCTTCTGCTGATTGCCGCCCGACAGCGTGCCCGTGACCTGCAACACAGACGAGGCGCGCACGCCGAAGCGCGTGCTCGCGTCCTGCGCGAGCTTGCGCTTTCTCGCGCCGCGCACGAAGCCACCGCTCGCGAGCGCCTTCAGGCTCGACAGCGCGATGTTCTCTTCGATGCTGGCATCGAGCACGAGCCCTTCGAGCTTGCGATCCTCCGACGTATAGACGAGCCCGTGGCGCACGCCTTCCGTCGGCGAATGATTCGTGACCTTCCTGCCTTTCACGACGATCTCGCCGTGGGTGGCGGGCAGCGCGCCGAAAATCGTCTTCAGCAACTCCGTGCGTCCCGCGCCCGCAATGCCCGCAATGCCGACGATTTCCCCCGCGCGCACCGTGAAGCTCGCATTGCGCAGAAGCGGTGCGCTCGCGAGGTTTCGCACGTCCAGCACCACGTCGCCATACTCGCGCGGCTCCCACGGATAGAACGATTCGAGATTGCGCGCAACCATCGCCTGCACGAGTTCCGCTTCGGTCCATTCGGACATGGGACGCGCGCCGACGGTCGCGCCATCGCGCATCACGACTGCCGAGTCCGCCAGTTCGAAGACTTCTTCCAGATGATGCGAGATGAAGATGATGCCCATGCCCTCTTCGCGCAATCGCCGCACGACCGCATACAGATTCTCGATATCGTGACTCTGCAGCGCGGCGGTCGGCTCGTCCATCACGAGGATGCGTGCATCGCGCGCAATCGCCTTCGCCACTTCCACCAGTTGCCGCTTGTTGAGCGGCAGATCGCCGAGACGCATCCACGGCGGCACGTTGTCGAGGCCCACGCGCGCCAGCGCCTCGCGGGCCATCGCATGCGCCTCGCGCTGCCTGACGAAGCCGTTCCTCGCGGGCATCCGGCCGAGAAACAGGTTCTCCGTGACCGTCATGTCGTTGATGAGCGACAGCTCCTGATAGATGACGGCCACGCCCGCGTCGATCGCCGCATTGGTGCCGCGCGCAAGCGGCCTGCCGTCGATTTCGATGTCGCCTTCGTCCGGCTCGTAAGCGCCGGACAGAGTCTTCACGAGCGACGACTTGCCCGCGCCGTTCTCGCCGACGATAGCCATCACGTGACCGGCGTGCAGTTCGAGACTGACGCCGCGCAGCGCCTTCACGCCGGGAAAGCTCTTGACGATGCCTTGCATGCGCAGCAGCGGCGCCTTCGTGCTCGAAGGCATGCGCGTCCGCGCTTCGGTTTCGACTGTCATGTTCGCATTCCGCTCGCGGCCGCGCGTGTGCTGCACGCGCGGCCGCCGGTTGGCCTTACTGCTTCACTTCCTCGGACCACAGGCCATACTGCTTGACCGCATCCGAGTCGATGTTGGACTTGTCGATGAGCATGGTCGGCCACGCATAGTTCGCGGGCACGTCCTTCTTCGCGTTGTAGTCCGCGATGAACTGCAGGGACTTCGCCGCCATCTTGATGGGGTTCTGCGAGATGGTCGCGTCCTGCTTGCCCGCGCGAATCGCCGAGAGCGCCTGCGCGGTCCCGTCCGCACCGATCACCATGATGTGCGCCTTGTCGTCGAGCGGCTTGTAACGTCCCGCGTTGTCGATGGCCTTCTCCGCGCCCACGGTGTTGTCGTCGTTCGCGCCGAACACCGCGTCGATCTGCGGATATTTCTGCAGGATGTTGGTCATCGCGTTGAGCGACTTCTCCTGATCGAACGCGCCTTCCTGACGTGCGACGACCTTGATGTCCGGATACTTCGCGATCTCGTCGCTGAAGCCCTTCTCGCGGTCGGTCGCCGCCGTGGTGCCGACCAGACCGATCAGATCGACGACGTTGCCCTTCTCCGATCCGTAGCGCTTTTTCAACTGCTCCGCGATCCACTTTGCCGCCGTCTGGCCGAGGGCGACGTTGTCCGATGCGACGAACGATGTCACCTTGCCGCCATCCGAGCCGCGATCCAGCGTGAAGACCGGGACGTTCATCTGGTTCGCCTTCTCGACCGCCGGAATGATCGCCTTCGAGTCGATCGGATTGAGCACGAGCGCGGTCACGCCCTGACTCAGCAGGTTAAGCGCGTCGTTGACTTGCTGCTGCGCATCGCCGTTGGCGTTGGTCTGCACAAGGTCGAAGTTCTGCTCCTTCGAGCCGCGCTCGACACCAGCCTTCAGGCCCACGAAGAACGCGTTGTTCAACGTCGCGATCGAGAAGCCGATCTTCGGCTTGCTGCCGCTTGCCGCAGCCGGGGCCGGGGCCGGCGCGCTCGCCGGTGAGCTTGCGCTGTCGCTCGCGCTCTTGCTGGCGCTGCTGCCCGACGACGCGTTCTCGCTCTTGTTGCATCCCGCGAGCGCCGCTGCGCACAGCAGCAATGCCCCGGTGGACTTGCCGAATGTTCCCCAACTATCGAACCGTGCTGAACTCCAGGCCATGACTGTCTCCTTTTTACGAGTTGTTCATTGCAGTTAGCTTGATGTCTTGTCGCGAATGTCAGTCGTCTTTGCTGCGCTTGCCGTACGTCTTGAATCTCTCCAGCACTTCATGCATCTGCTCGCCGGTCAGCACCGGCGGCGCGCCGAGTTGCAGCGCCAGCAGGTATTGCCTGGCGAGCACTTCCACTTCATGCGCGAGCCACACCGCGCGCCACAAATCCGCGCCGAGCGCCACGACGCCGTGATGCGCGAGCAGGCACGCCCGCCGTCCTTCGAGCGCGGCGAGCGCGTGATCCGACAGCGCCTGCGTGCCGAAGAGCGCATACGGCGCGCAGCGAATCGACGCGCCGCCCGCGGCTGCGACCATGTAATGCACGGCCGGAATCTCGCGGCCCTGAATCGCGAGCGCCGTTGCCGCCGTCGAATGCGTGTGCACGACCGCATGCATCTCGGGACGCGCCCGCAGCAGGTCGCGATGAATCCGCCATTCCGATGACGGACGCTGGACGCGCAGCACGTCGTCGCTGTCGCATACGTCGAGCGGCAAATAGACGATGCCTTCGGCACTCAGCTCACGCGCCGGAACGCCGCTCGGCGTGATCAGCAGGCCATCGCCGAAGCGCGCGCTCACGTTGCCGGACGTTCCCTGATTGATGCCTAGCCGTTCCATTTCGAGCGCCGTGTCGACGATGCCCTGGCGCAGCGCATCTTCATTCGTCGCGTTCATGCCGCGCTGCCTTCGGCGGCGAAGAGGCTCTTGAGCGATCGTTCGAACGGTGCTTCGACGATGCCGCGCTCCGTGATGAAGCCGGTGACGAGCGCATGCGGCGTCACATCGAACGCGGGGTTGCGCGCCTTGATATGCTCGGGCGCGACACGCTGCCCCGCGAGGTGCGTGACTTCGGCGCCGGAGCGCTCCTCGATCTCGATGCGTTCGCCCGTCGCCGTCGAGAAGTCCAGCGTCGACGAAGGGCACGCGACATAGAACGGGATGCCGTAATGGCGCGCGGCGATCGCGAGGCCCAGCGTGCCGATCTTGTTCGCGAAGTCGCCGTTCGCGGCCACCCGGTCCGTGCCGACGATGACGAGATCGACCAGCCCCTGCGACATGATCGATGCAGCGGCGCCATCCATGATGAGCGTGACGTCGACACCCGCCTGCTGCAGTTCGAACGCGGTGAGGCGCGCGCCTTGCAGCAGGGGGCGCGTTTCATCGGCGAAGACGCTGAACGCGATGCCCGCGCGATGCGCCGCATAGATCGGGGCGGTAGCGGTGCCGAGACCGGTCGTCGCGAGCGCGCCCGCATTGCAGTGCGTGAGCACGCCATTGCCCTCGCCGATCAGCGACATGCCATGCACGCCGATGCCTTCGCACAGCGCGATGTCCTCTTCGTGGATGCGCGTCGCTTCATCGACGAGCACGTCGTACAGCACCGCCGTGTCCCGCGTATCGCATTCGCGCGCGCGCCTCATCATGCGCCCGAGGCTCCAGCTGAGATTCACGGCGGTCGGACGCGCGGTATCGAGCCACGCCGCGCGCCGTCCGAGTTCCGCGCGAAACTGCGCCACCGGCAACGTGCGGGCGTCCTGCATCGCGACGCACAAGCCATAGCCCGCCGCGACGCCGATGGCCGGCGCGCCGCGCACGCGCAGTTCGTGGATCGCGCGCCACACCTCGGCGGCATCGGCGACGTGTTCCACGACGATCTCGTGCGGCAGGCGCGTCTGATCGAGCAGCAACAGCTTGCCGTCACGCCATTCGATGGTCGGGGCCAGCGTCGGGAACAAGGTCTGCGAATTCATTGATGCTCCGTTCAACGTTGTGCGAGGGCATCGCGCGCCATGTCGCGCGCGAGCATAACGACGTCTTCGATATCGGTGAGCGCGTTTCGCTGCACGAGCAGCGCTTCGGCGCAGCGCAGGCAGCGCACTTCGATTTGCGCACGCAGTTCGGCATCGGGAATGCGCGTGATTTCCGCCACCTTCGCCATGCCGACGATGCGCCGGATCATCTTGCAGCCCGCGAAGCCCAGCGTATCCGCGAGCAGCCGCCGCATGAAATGCGCGCGATATGCATCGACCGCGCGGCTATCCGCCGATCCGCCGATGAAAGGCCGGCCGCTGCGGTTTTCGTGATCGCGCCACAGCGCGAGAAACTTCGCGCTGAAGCCGTTCCAGATGCGCGTGGTCTGCTCCAGCAGCCATTCCTGATACGCGACGGGATCGCCACCATCGAGGCGGCCGTGATAGTCACGCGAGAAATACGCGAGCAAGAGATTCGCGATCAGCGCGCCGATGTCGAAACCCATCGGCCCGTAGAACGCGAACTCCGGATCGATCACATAGGTCTCGCGCTCGTTGACCATGATCGAGCCGGTGTGCAGATCGCCATGCAGCAAGGTCTCCGCATGATTCATGAAGGCCCACTTCATGTCGGCTGCGGCCATGCGCAACGCGTCGCTGGTGCGAAGCCGTTCGAGCGCCGACTTCGGCAACGCCGGACTGTAGACGTTGGACGGATGCTCTTCGAACGGGAACGTGAAGACCAGATCTTCTGTGATCCGGCACAGCTCGGCATTGACCGCGCCGCCCACCGCCTGCTTCTTGATGTCGGGCGCAAGATACAGATCGGAGCCGAAGAACAGCGTCTGCGCGAGATACGTCGACAGATGATCGGCCATCAGCGGATACGTGACGCCATCCATCAGCCCGTGCCGCAAGATGCGATGCGACGAGAGATGCTGCATGACCATCAGGAAGCGTTTGCCATCGGCGTGATAGACCTGCGGCACGTGTTGCGGACACAGCGCGCCGAAGCGGCGCAACGCCGCGACTTCATGGTCCATGCGCTGACACGACAGCGGCCAGTTCTTCCCGACGAGCCGCAGAAACGGCGGCGCCTGCTTGACGACGACGCTGCGCTCCCGCGCCTTCGCATTGGTCACGAAGTACACGAAGTTCAGATTGCCGTCGCCTACTTCGACGACTTCCAGATCGGCGGGATCGCCCAGACGGGCGCGCACCTCGGCGATGCCGCCCAGGTAATCGGCAAGCGCCGATGCGGTGAATGCCTCGAACTCCATCGGTGTCTCCTCCGATGTGTTGCAAAGCGCAAGCCATCGACACGCTTCAGCGACGTTTGCGCACCAGATCGAACTTGAAGATGCTCGTGTTGTAGTAGTCGTTGCTATAGCAAAGCGGCTGGCCGCTCTGATCGAAATCCACTTCGTCCAGCAGCAAAAACAGGCCGAAACCATCGCCCAGTTCGGGCAGATCGCGCGGCGTGAGAATGGTCGGCTGTATCGACGTATGCGTATGCGACAAACGCCGCCCGGCACGCGCGAACATGCCGAACAACGATTCGCCCAGCTCTCCGTCCGCGGCATCGAACAGCGTCTTCGGAATGGTGTCGATGCAGTACGCCGCGATCGCATCGTCGGCGCGGCGCACGCGCTCGATGCGCAGGCATGCGTCGCCCGCCTGAATGCCCAGCTTTTCCGCAAGACTCTCCGACGCCGCGATGGTGTCCATCTGGATCCGGCTCGTCGACGGCACCGCGCCGACGCTCTTGATCATGTCGGTCACGGACATCAGATCATCCAGCCCGCCCTGCAGCTTGAGCGAAATTTGTCTGATGAAGGTGCCCCGGCCCTGCACGCGTTCCAGGAGTCCATGAGAGATCATCTGCGCGACTGCTTCACGCAAGCTGGAACGTCCGACGCCGAGCAGCTCGCACAACTCGATTTCCGTGGGTATCTGGTCACCGGGCTTGAGTTTGCGCTCGCGGATCATCGTGAGGAGCGAGTCCTGAATCTTGTCGCTCATCGAACGTTCGACGCTTAGACGCATGGTGCTCTCGCAAGTGGCCCGGCGTCAAATATACATCAGACGTCTGATGTTCTTGCTAGGACTTTCCCGTAGGCGCGCGACGTCGGAAACGGGCGTTTTTCTTTCGCGGACGCAGCAATTTCCCGAGCGAATCATTGACTCCGCTTGCGTCGCGAGCCTGTCGCAATGCAATAACGCGCGTTGCGTTCGCCGATGACAATGCGCGGTAAAACACACTCCAGCCCCAAGCGCGCGAAATCGTTCGATGTGTAGAATGGGCGCGTCCTGAAGCAAGGGTTCCTCGTGCGCCGATTACAACGCGCCCGGAAAGAGAGCCCATAGCAAGGAAACCTTAAGGAGACGGCAATGTGGTTTGTCGGCAAGAGCGAACTGCTTTCTCTCATCCAGCGACATTGCCTCGATGAGGTCATGCCCGCCTTCAGCGACCATCGCACGCTGCGCAAGAACAGCATCGTTTATCGTCCGGACGAATCCAGCGAGCATGTTTATCTGCTCAAGAGCGGCAGCGTCAGGCTGTATCGGCTGACGGAGGACGGTCAGGAGATCACACTGGCGTTCGTCAAGGCCGGCATGATCTTCGGCGATGGCGACGTGCTCAATCAGGCCAACTATTCGCATCATGCGCAGACGCTTGCCCCGAGCATGGTCTGCTATATCCGCAAGCAGGACTTCAAGAACCTGCTCGCGCGCTATGACGTCATCAATCAGTTCGTGTTGCGCAATCACTATCTGCGCTGGCAGGAAGCGCAGCAGCTGATCGAGAACCTCTCGCTGCACGACGTGCGCAAGCGGCTGACCAACATCCTCGTGATGTTCTCGGGACAGGTCGGCACCGCCTGCGACTACGCCGATCATGGCGATGCGATTCTCATCGACTTGCCGATCGCGCAGGACAAGCTCGCGGAATTCATCGGCACGTCGCGCGAATCGGTGAACCGGCACTTCAGCGATCTTCGGGCCGAAGGTCTCGTCGATATGCGCGAACGGAAGATCGTGCTGACGCCGGCATTCGTGTCGCGCTTCATCGGCAAGACGCACGCGCTCGCGGCTGTCTAGGCGCTCTGCGCGAGTGCGCGCCTGACCGCGGCCACGCCGCTTTGCGGACTCGACAGCACCGGCACCGGCAGCGTGCCGAGCGCGGCGAGCAGCCGCGCCATCGACACTTGCGCCAGCACGACCACGTCGACACGATCGGCAAGCTCGATGATCGCGCGCCTCACGATGTCGTCGTGGCGTGCGGCGTCTCCCGCAAGCAGCGCCTCGAATGCGCCTTGCGCGATGCATTCGGTCACCTCGATCTCGCGTGCGTGCTCGGCCGCTTTCGTGCGGATGAGACGGACCGTCGGTTCGAGCGTGGTCGACACCGTCGCCACCACGCCGATACGCGCACCGAGCGCGCTCGCTTCCTCCGCCATGGCTTCGTCCACCTTGACGATGGGCGTTCGAATGAGTCCGCGCAGCACATCCGTCGCCTCGCCGACCGACGAGCACGCATTCAGGATGATGTCCGCGCCCATATCCTGCGCGCTCGACATATAGCTGTAGAGACGCCGGGTCACTTCGGGCGTCAGGCGGCCGGCTGCGCGCACGTCGACGAGCAGGCTGTCATCCACGATGTTGACGACACGCGCATCCGGCATCTGTTGCGCGAATTGCGCCTTGAGCGGCTCGACGGTCACGGGTCCGGTATGCACAACGACGATCTTGGTCATGTTTGGCTCAAACGTTGTTCGGTTGAAAATCAGGCCGTGGCAAGCGCCATTACTTTCTCTTGCGATGCTTCGGCGCGGTGCAACTCACCGCTGATGCGCCCTTCGCGCACGGTCAGAATGCGGTCGCTCACGGCCAGCACTTCCAGCAGATCCGACGAGATCACGATCACGCCGATGCCTTGCGCCGCAAGCCGCGCAATGAGCGCATGCACTTCGGCCTTGGCGCCCACGTCGATGCCGCGCGTCGGTTCATCGACGATCAGCACCTTCGGATTGCGCGCCACCCATTTGGCGATGACGACCTTCTGCTGATTGCCGCCGCTAAGATTCACGACTTTCTGCTCGACGCCGGGCGTCTTGATGCCGAGCATCCGCACGTATTCCATGCAGCTCGAACGCTCGCGCGCATGCTGCACGAACTGAAACGGCGAATAGCGCGAGAGATGCGTGAGACTGAAGTTCTCGCGCACGCTCATGCCGAGCACGAGGCCCTGCGCCTTGCGATCCTCTGTGACGAAGCCGATGCCCGCGCGAATCGCGTCATGCGGATTGCGTATCGCGACCGGAACGCCTTCCATCAAAATCGAACCGGTCGATGGACGCATGCCGAAGATCATCTCCATGATCTCGGTGCGCCCCGAGCCGACCAGCCCCGCGATGCCCAGCACTTCTCCACGATGCAGCGTGAAGCTGATATCGCGGATGCGCGCGTCGGCGGCCTTCTTCTGCCTGAGCGTAAGATTGCGCACTTCGAGCACCCGCTCCTCGCTCGCGTGCGATTGCGGCTCGCCGTATAACTCGCTCAGTTCGCGGTCCACCATCTGGCGCACGAGCGTTTCGCGCGTGACATGCGCGATCGGCATCGTGCTGACGGTACGGCCATCGCGCAGCACCGTCACGCGATCCGCAAGCTCGAAAATCTCTTCGAGCCGGTGCGAGATGTACACGACCGCAATGCCTCGCTCCCGCAGGCGCTTCACGAGTCCGAGCAGCACGCTCGTCTCGTGATGACTGAGCGATGCGGTCGGCTCGTCCATCACGATGACTTTCGATTGCGCGGACAGCGCTTTCGCAATCTCGATCATCTGCCGCTGGCCGACGCTCAGTTCGCTGACGCGCGTGGCCGGATCGACGTCCATGTCGATCATCTCGAGAACATCGCGCGCCTCGCGATACATGCGCGCCCGATCGATCAGGCCGAAGCGCGTGCGCGGCTCCGTCGCGAGGAAGATGTTCTCGCCGACCGTCAGATTCTCGACGACCGCCAGTTCCTGATAAATGATGTTGATGCCGAGCGCACGCGCATGGTTGTTGTCGGCGATCGTCACTTCGCGGCCTTCCACGACGATGACGCCGCCCGGGTCCGGCGCATACACGCCCGTCAGCACCTTCATGAGCGTGCTCTTGCCCGCGCCGTTTTCGCCCGCCAGCGCGAGCACTTCCCCACGGTAAATCTCGAGATCGACGCGGTCTAGCGCCTTCACGCCGGGAAACGTCCTCGAGATGCCGCGCATGGTCAGAAAGGGCTGCGGGCGTTCGCCAGCGGACGTCATTTCGTGTAGCTGCCGATGTTGTCCTTCGTCACCACCGTGACGCCGGTATCGATGTCCTTCTCCTGCGTCTCCTTGCCCTGGATCTGCGCGACGAGATGCTGAACCGCGAGTGAGCCCATCGTCACCGGACGCTGCACCATGATCCCCTGGATATAGCCTTCTTTCAGGCCCTTGAGCGTATCCGGCAGATCGTCGAAGGCGAGCACTTGGAGCTTGCCCTTCATTGCGCCGAATTCCTTCGTGTTGAGCACCTTCGCCACCGCCGGTCCGCCGACCTGACTCACGCCGAAGATGCCGTTGAGGTTCGGATGCGCGCGCAGCGTCGTCTCCACGACCGATACGCCACGCGCCAGGTCGTCATCCGTGCCTTGCGTCTCGACGATCTTGATGCCCGGATACTTCGCCAAGCCCATCTTGATGCCCGTGATGCGCTCGTTGAGGTTCACCGCGCCGAGCTGCCCGGTGATGATCGCGACTTCCCCTTTGCCGTTCAATGCGCGGCCCATGGTGTCGGCCATCGTCTCTCCGGCCTGCACGTTGTTCGTGCCGATGTACATCGAAC
>Ga0308173_10001998_pt1 | contig 10647 bp, 12 predicted proteins | sample PhyPR1_FD_203716 | JGI IMG/M metagenome (GOLD analysis project Ga0308173, IMG submission 203716) | Soil microbial communities from UC Gill Tract Community Farm, Albany, California, United States - DLSLS.P.R1 | ecosystem: Environmental > Terrestrial > Soil > Agricultural land | place: USA... | reverse complement strand
GGACCGCCTCCACCCCGGCTAGGTTATGGCTCCCGCTATTCTGGTCCACCCAGCGCTGCAGCATGGTGGTGGTGCGCTGCTGTTCGGCATCGACGGTTCGCACCATGACCTGCTCGGCCGGCGACAGCGCGGCCAGCGCGGGAGTGGGGAGGACAAGCGCAGTAGCGGCGAACGCATACACAAGTCGGAATGTCATCGGCGCGGCTTAGCGCAGACGGCGAGGCCTCCGCCAGCGGTCACTTGCGCACCCGTCACACTGAACTCGTCTCAGGGTCCATTGTGCAGCTTGGCGCAGGCTCGGCAATGGATGCTGAAACAAGTTCAGCATGACGTAGGCGGATCGTTGAACTTTCCTACAATGCACCTATTTGGTTAGTTAAGCCGACTCGCAAAGGAGAGCGGCATGCAAGAACAATTGGACGTCGACGCGCTGATCGACAGCTTGATCGATCGCGAAGGCGTATATGTGGATCACCCGGCCGACAGGGGCGGCCCGACGGCGTTCGGCATCGCCGAGGCTGTGGCGCGTTCCGACGGTTACGCGGGTGCGATGCGGCAATTCCCGCGGAGCCGGGCCGCTGCGATCTACAAGCGCCTGTACTGGCTCCGTCCGCGTTTCGATGAGGTTGCCCGCCGAAGCGTCCGCATCGCAGCCGAGTTGTTCGATACTGGCGCGAACATGGGCCCGGCGGTCGCCATTACGTTCCTTCAGCGGACGCTCACGGCGCTGAACCGGAACGCTGTCGACTATCCCGATCTCACCCCCGACGGGCGCATCGGCTCGGCGACCCTCGCCGCCCTCGATAGCTTCCTTGCAGCGCGCGGGCCGAGCGGCGGCGAGACGGTGCTGCTGCGCGCGCTCGAAGCGCTCCAGGGCGAGCGCTATCTCCGCCTGGCCGAGCGCCGGCCAGCCAATGAGGCCTTCCTTTACGGCTGGTTGGCCAACCGGATTGGTGAGCAAGGGTGACGAAGTGGAGGAAGTGGAGGGAGACCCGTTTTCATCAACTGAAGGTGACAGCATGAGACAAATTCCGGCACCGCAGAGCTTCGCGGAAGGCCAACGCTACATCTACGGCCTGCTTGCGTCCGCGGCGGGCATGTCCTGCGGCGCCGCGTCCGGTTTCATGGTCGCGCTACTGATGTGGGGCGGCTGGAGCGCTGCCGAGGAGCACACCATTGTCCAGATTTTCGGCTGGGCTCTCGGCGGCTTCATCGCCGCGATGATCGTCGTCATCGTCGGCCTGCTTGCCGGCGGACCGGTCGGGCGCGTGAAGTTCACTGCAAACGCTGATGGCGCCGCGATCGAGGCGGGCCAGCAATGATCCGCCTGCTCAACTGGCAAGGCATCGCCGGTATCGGCGTCTCTATCGCACTCCTGATCATGGTCACCGTTCAAAAGCTCGAGGCGGTCCACTGGAAGAAGCAGAGCGAGAAAGTCGAGCAGCTGTACCAGCAGGAGCAGGCTGCCTTCGCGACCACCGTCGCCAGCGCACGAGCCGCCGCCGACCAGGCCCGCGCCGCTGACAAGGCGAACGCCGAACGGGTCGCCGCCGAACAGCACATCATCACCGAAAGGACCGCAGATGACCTCGAAGCCCGCCTTGCCGCTGCTCGCGCTCGCGCTGACCAGCTGCTCCTCGCAACCCAGGCCGCAGCCGATCCCGGTCCTCGCGCAAGCACGCCAGTGCCCGGCCTACCCGCTGCCCCCGGCAGCACTGCTGAAACCCCCGTCCAAAGTGGACTTCCTGCCCCCGATGCCCTCACCGCCACCGAGCAGGCGATCCAGCTCGACGAACTGATCAAGTGGGTGAAGGGACAGGCCGCGATCGACCCCAACGCCGGGCCCAAATAAGGGCGTAGCCCGCTTCGACCGTCACGCTGAACTTGTTTCAGAGTCCATCCCGTCACCCGCAGGGCGGTTTGAAGGATGGATGCTGAAACTAGTTCAGCATGACGGTCCCAGTGCTGCGCCGAGCTTCCTTCCTCAGAACAGCCGTGCCACTTAAGTTGGCTCCAGGGGGGCAAGCCGATGAAGCCGGATCGTCTGAACGCGCTCACTGACGGCGTAGTCGCGATCGTGCTCACGATCATGGTCCTCGAGCTGAAGTTTCCCGCCGAGCCGACGCTCCGCGCCGTGCTCGGCGTACTGCCGCTGCTCGCCGCCTACCTGCTCGCCTTCGTCAACGTGGCCATCTACTGGAACAACCATCACCACATGATGCAGTCGGCGAAACGGGTGACGGGCGGCGTGCTGTGGGCCAACCATGCCCTGCTGTTCTGGCTGACCCTCTTCCCGCTGATGATCCGCTGGATCGACGAGACCGGGATCACTCCCTTGCCCGTTGCAGCCTTCGGGCTCGTGCTGGTCGGCGCAGCGATCTGCTACCAGGTGCTCGAACGCGCGCTGATCCGCGCAGAAGGCGACATCTCGGCGGTCAAGCGGGCCGTTGGCGCTGGGGGGAAGGAGTGGATCAGCTTCCTCCTTTATCTCTCCGCGGTCCCGGCAGCGTTCGTGTCACCCTACATCTCGATCGCCATCTATGTCGGCGTCTCCATCCTCTGGCTCGTCCCGGACCGGCGCTTCGCGGAGCGCTTGCAGCAATAGCCGCCGCATCCCACCTCAACTGCCAAAGGAGATCACTTTGGAAAGTTGGCACGGAACCACGATCCTGGGCGTCAAGAAGGGCGGCAAGACCGTCATCGCTGGCGACGGCCAGGTCTCGATGGGCAATACGGTGATGAAACCCAATGCCCGCAAGGTCCGCCGCATCGGCGAGAAAGGCGACGTGATCGGTGGCTTTGCGGGAGCGACGGCCGACGCCTTCACGCTCTTCGAACGGCTGGAGCGCAAGCTGGAGCAGTATAACGGCCAGCTGATGCGCGCCGCGGTCGAACTCGCGAAGGACTGGCGCACCGACAAGTACCTCCGCAACCTCGAAGCGCTGATGATCGTCGCCGACAAGGACATCATGCTGATCCTGACCGGCAACGGCGACGTGCTGGAGCCGGAGGGGGGCATCGCGGCGATCGGTTCGGGCGGCAATTACGCCCTGTCGGCGGCCAAGGCGCTCGCAGACTATGAGCAGGACCCGGAAGTCCTTGCCCGCCGGGCGATGCAGATCGCGTCGGAAGTCTGCGTCTTCACCAACGACCGGCTGACAGTGGAGACGGTGGAATAATCGTCATCCCAGACTTGATCCGGGATTCGCCGCCTACGCTGCGCCGCTTGAAGTGCCTCCCGTCGGTTCCGACATTGCCGACGACATGAACTATCACACCGCCATGCCCCACACGGGGGAGCAAGCCCAAGTGCTGAAAGACAAGCTGACTCCGAAGGCGATCGTCGCAGCGCTCAACGAGCACATCGTCGGTCAGGACGACGCGAAGCGCGCAGTCGCCGTGGCGCTGCGCAACCGTTGGCGGCGACAGCAGCTCGGCCCCGAGCTGCGCGACGAGGTGACGCCCAAGAACATCCTGATGATCGGCCCCACGGGTTGCGGCAAGACCGAGATCAGCCGGCGGCTGGCGAAGCTTGCCGATGCGCCGTTCGTCAAGGTCGAGGCGACCAAGTTCACCGAGGTCGGCTATGTCGGCCGTGATGTCGAGCAGATCGCCCGCGACCTCGTCGAGGAAGCGGTCCGCCTGGAGCGCGACCGCCGCCGAGCCAAGGTCCGGGCCTCCGCCGAGGAAGCCGCGATGGACAAGCTCCTCGATGCGCTCACCGGCAAGGGCTCGAGCGAGGCCACGCGCCAGAGCTTCCGCCAGCGGTTCACCGACGGCAGCCTTGATCAGGCCGAGGTCGAGATCGAGGTGGATGAAGCGCCGAACATGCCGTTCGAGATCCCCGGCATGGGCGCGCAGGTGTTCGACCTCAAGTCGATGATGGGCAAGCTGTCCGGCCAGGGACCACGCAAGCGCCGCAAGCTCAAGGTGCCGGAGGCGTTTGCCCGCCTCACTGACGAGGAGGCCGACAAGCGCCTCGACCCGGATGACATCAACCGGTCGGCGCTGGCCGATGCAGAGGCGAACGGCATCGTCTTCCTCGACGAGATCGACAAGATCGCGGTCAGCGACGTTCGGGGCGGCTCCGTCAGCCGTGAGGGCGTCCAGCGCGACCTGCTGCCGCTGATCGAAGGAACCACGATCGCGACCAAGTACGGGCCGCTCAAGACCGATCACATCCTCTTCATCGCGTCCGGCGCGTTCCACATCGCCAAGCCCGCCGACCTGCTGCCGGAACTCCAGGGCCGCCTGCCGATCCGCGTCGAGCTCAAGGCGCTCACCCAGGAGGACTTCGTCCGCATCCTGTCGGCGACCCGCGCTAGCCTCACCGAACAGTACCAGGCACTGCTCGGCACCGAGGGCGTGAGCGTCAGCTTCGCCGACGACGGCATCGCGGCGCTCGCCCGCATCGCCGCCGAGGTGAACGAGTCGGTCGAGAATATCGGCGCCCGCCGTCTCCAGACGGTGATGGAGAAGCTGCTCGAGGATATCAGCTTCGAGGCCGAGGACCGCCGCGGCGAGACGCTGCTGGTCGATGCTCCGTTCGTGGAGCAGCAGCTCAGCAGCATCGCCCGGAACGCGGACCTCAGCCGCTACGTTTTGTAGCAGCGATCCGCAGTCCGTCCGCGCGCGGCCACGGTTCGCCGAACTCGCTGCACCCCTTGGGAGAGCCTGTCGTTGGTTTCCTAAGCCACTTGGGAATGGAGAAACCTATGAAATTCCAGATCATCGGTCTGACGAGCGTTATCGCCGTTGCGATGTCGGGCGCCGCGGTGGCGCAGGTTCAAACCACGACGCAACCGACAACGCCGACCACGACCACGCCGACGACGACCACAAGTACAACGAAGCAGGCAACGCCTGGTACCACCGCAACTCAGCGGACGACCCCGGGCACGACCACAGCAACGCAGCCGGCAGCGCCATCACAGACTGCTCCGGGGCAGACGGAGGCCACACCGGGCCAGATGCAGACCACGCCCGGAACGGCCAGCGATATGACGCCGGCCGTAACGGGCACGACACCGTCCGGCCAAGCCACGGGCACGGCCGAGACCAGTGGCGCCACCTCCGCGGCAACCGCCGCAGACGTGAAGACCGGCGTCTCGGTCTATGACCAGAACGGCGGGCTTGTCGGCAAGGTCGACTCCGTCAGCGGTGGCAACGCCGTCGTGAAGGTCGGCAACGTCCGCGCCGCCATCCCGGTGAGCAGCTTCGCCAAGAACGACAAGGGCTTGGTCATCGCAATGACCAAGGCGGAACTCCAGGCTAGCGCCAAGGCGAGTGCGACGACGACGAAGGCCACCACAAAGACGACCACAAAAACCAAGAAGAAGTAAGCGTCAGCTGCCGGTTCTGCGGTAGCGCCACACAAGGCCGGGGATGAAGGCAGGCCACAGGCTCGCCTTCACCCCGGCCAGTCTCAACCAGCGAGCCACGACGGCGTTGCAGGTGCGGATCGCGTTCGCGCGGCCTGTGGCCTGGTAGAAGCGATCCGAGGGTCCATAGCCGGGATGCTCTATGCGCTTGGGCCGGCCCTGACGATCGAGTGCGAAGTCAGCGCGGATGGCTGCCCACAGGCGACGATACTCTTCCGGCCGAAGCCGGATTTGGCGCACCGCATAGGAAGGGTCCGCCACATATTCGACATGCATCACGCGCTTGCCCCCGGCGAGGGCGGACCACAGCGTCCGCAGGCGGATGTCCGACCACGTCGGCGTGTCGAGATAGACGTGCTGCTCGCCCGAACCGAAGGCGATCCAACGCGCCCCCGGCGGGACAGCATCAAATTCGCCGCTCGGTACAACCGAAGCCCAATCCAGTTCGTCGACGCGAACCGGCATGATGATGTCGGCGTGAATGCCGTTATCGGCGATGTAGACGGCGGTCCCTTGTGCCGGCTCGGTCCACCCGCGGTTGACCGGCACCAGCGAGCCGACGAGCGCCGCCGCAAGGTACAGCGTCGGCACCGCGAGCAGCGCCGTCAACGCACGGCCAACCCACTTGCCGAGCTTGCCTTTTCGCTTGCGCCGAACCACCCCGCTCCCCCTTCCGCCTTGCCTTGTTCGGTACCGCTGCCTAGATGCCGCAGCCAAGTCGGGGCGTAGCGCAGCCTGGTAGCGCATCACACTGGGGGTGTGGAGGTCGCTGGTTCGAATCCAGTCGCCCCGACCATCGACGCAAGCCGGCAGTCGGGGGACTGTCGCGGCCGTCGAAATGATCTTCAAGGAAAGTCAGTAGCTCGTTCATGTCCAGCCCACCCATCCTGATGAGCATGATCCAGGCGGCGCCCGCCGGCGCTAACGGCATGTCTTCGATCGTATTCGGCATTGCGCCCTGGCTGCTGATCTTCGGCATCTTCTACATCCTGATGATCCGCCCCCAGCAGCGGCAGATGAAAGCGCACAAGGACGCGATCGCGGCCGTGAAGAAGGGTGACGACGTGATCACCGGCGGCGGTATCCGCGGCCGCGTGACCAAGGTCACCGACGACGAGGCCGAGGTCGAGATCGCCCAGGGTGTCCGGATCCGCGTCGTGAAGTCGACGATCAGCAACGTCGTGAGCCCGAACACCAAGCCGGCGAACGACTGATGCTCGAGTTTCCCAAGTGGAAGGTGTGGCTCGTCACGCTCGTCGTGGCGCTTGGCGTTGTACTTTCGATCCCGAGCCTGATTGCCAGGACCCCGCTGGCGAGCAGCTGGCCGAGCTGGCTTCCGCAGTCCCGGATCAGCCTCGGCCTGGATCTAAACGGCGGCAGCCACCTGCTGCTCGAGGCCGACGCTGGCGACGCACAGAAGCAGCGGCTCCAGTCGATGGAGGATTCGGTCGCGACCGAGCTTCGCCGCGATCCACGCATCGAAGTCGGCGACATCTCCACAGCTGGCGGCCGGCTCTCGTTCATGGTTCGCGACCCGCGGCAGATCGATGCGGCCGTCGAGCGCATGCGCACCCTCACACGCCCTGTTGCCCTCACCGGCAATCGCGACTGGGACGTCTCGGTCGTGGATTCGACCCGTGTCGTCCTGACGCCGACGCCGACCGGCACGGCTCAGGCGATGAAGGACGCCATGAGTGTGGCGCGCGACGTCGTCCGCCGCAGGATCGATCCGTCGGGCACCAAGGAAATCACGGTGATCACCGAGGGCGGCAACCGGATCCTGGTCGAGGTTCCGGGCGTCGAGGATCCGGAGGCCCTCAAGCGCCTGATCGGCCAGACTGCACGTCTGGAGTTCAAGCTTGTCGACACCGGCGCCAATCCTGCCGACGTCCAGCAGGGCCGCGCGCCTCCCGGCAGCCAGGTGCTGCCGATGACCAATGGCCAGGGTGGCATCGCGGTGAAGCGCCGGGTGATGGTTTCGGGCGATCAGATCTCGAAGGCCAACCAGAGCTTCGACGAGAACGGAGCGCCCGATATCGAGATCACCTTCGATTCGGCCGGTGCCCGCCGCTTCGGACGCGCGACGCAGGAGAATGTCGGAAAGCCCTTCGCCATCATCCTCGACGACAAGGTGCTTTCCGCGCCGACGATCGAGACGGCGATCCTTGGCGGCCAGGCGCGGATTACCGGAAGCTTCACGACGCAGGCCGCCCACGACCTCGCGGTAAGCCTTGCCGCCGGCAAGCTGCCGGTGAAGCTCAACGTCGTCGAGGAGCGGACCGTCAGCGCCGAGCTTGGCGCCGACTCCATTCACAAGGGGGTGGTCGCCTCGCTCGTCGCGGTGTTCGGCGTCATCATCTTCATGCTGGTCACCTACGGGCGCTTCGGGGTCTACGCGACCGTCGCGCTGGTCGTGAACGCCTTCCTGATCCTCGGCATCATGGCGATGTTCAACGCCACACTGACCTTGCCGGGCATCGCGGGCTTCATCCTGACGATCGGCGCCGCGGTCGACGCGAACGTGCTGATCAACGAACGCATCCGCGAGGAAATCCGGCGCGGGCGACGGCTGATCGACGCCGTGGAGACCGGCTATCACGAAGCCTTCCGCGCCATCTTCGACGCCAACGTGACCCACGTCATCTCGGCCGGGATCATGGCGTATTTCGGCTCGGGGCCCGTGCGCGGATTCGCGGTCGTCCTGCTGATCGGCGTCGTCACCTCGGTGTTCACCGCCGTCTATTTCACCCGCATGCTGGTGGCGCTGTGGATCCGCCGCGCCCGCCCGCGCGCGCTGCATATTTAAGGCTTGTCGCCCCATGAAGCTCCTGAAGCTCGTCCCCGATCACACGAACCTCGACTTCATGCGCTGGCGCAACCTGGCACTAGCGCTGTCGCTGATCGCGACGGTCCTCTCGATCTCCTACACGGTCTACAGGGGCCTGAATCTCGGCATCGATTTCATCGGCGGTGAGGTGGTCCGGGCCGAGTTCGTCCAGGCGCCGCACATCGATGAACTGCGCGGCCGGGTCGACCAGCTTTGCGGTTGCGAAGCCGGCATCACGACGATCGGCAACAATCGCACGTTCCAGATCCGGCTCCCAAAACCGCCAGGCGCGGAGACCGCCTCGAACGTGATGATCAGCAAGCTCCGGACTGCCATTCCGCAGCAATATCCGGGCGCCCGGGTCGACGCCGGCGAGTCCGTGTCCGGCAAGGTCAGCGAGGAGCTTGCGAAAGATAGTTCGCTTGCTGTTGCGCTCGCGATGGTGGGCATCGCCATCTACATCTGGTTCCGGTTCGAATGGCAGTTCGGGGTCGGGGCACTGCTGACCCTCGCGCACGACATCGCGATGACGCTCGGCTTCTTCGCCTTCACGCGGCTGCCGGTCGACCTCAACGTGGTCGCGGCATTCCTCACCATCATCGGCTATTCGCTCAATGACACCGTCGTGATCTACGACCGCATCCGCGAGGACCTTCGCAAGTATCGCAAGATGGCGATCCTGCCGTTGCTCAACCTCTCGCTAAACGAGACGCTGGCGCGGACGGTGGTCACCTCGCTGACCGTGCTGATCGCGCTGGGCGTGCTGATGCTGATCGGGCCGCAGGTGATCTTTGGGCTGGCGATCGCAATCTTCCTCGGCGTAGTGATCGGCACCTATTCGTCGATCTACATCTCGGCGCCGGTGCTGGTCTGGCTCGGGGTGCAGCCCGACAGTTTCCTGAAAGCCGACGAGAAGGAGGCCGCCGAGGCTCAGCCTGCCTGAACCCTCGTTCAGCCAGCGCCAAGCTTGTGCGGTTCATGCGCTGCTTGGCCTCCCTCGGAGCCCACGCTAATGAGGTTCTTGATGCTTAAGCTTTCCCGTCCCGCCGTCCTGCTGTTCGCCTCTGCGGCGGTGCTTCCGCTCGCCGCTTGCGCCCACGGCGGAAAGGCCAAGACGGACACCGCCTATGTCGCCCGCGACGTGAGCTCGCTCTACACGTCGGCAAAGCGCTACCAGGACAGCGGCGACCACGAGCAGGCGGCGAAGCTGTTCGACGAGGTCGAGCGCCAGCACCCATATTCGGTGTGGGCGCGCCGCGCGCAGCTGATGAGCGCGTTCAACTACTACCTCGCCAAGAAGTACACCGACGCGATCAACTCGGCGCAGCGCTTCGTCACCATCCACCCGGGCAATGCCGAGGCGCCCTACGCCCAGTACCTGATCGCGATGAGCTATTATCAGCAGATCGACGACGTGACCCGCGACCAGACGACGACGCAGCAAGCGTCGGACGCGTTCGGCGAGCTGATCCGCCGCTATCCGGACACGCGCTACGCGCAGGACGCGCGGCTTAAGCTGGACCTCATCAAGGACCACCTTGCGGGCAAGGAAATGGAAGTCGGACGCTTCTACCAGCGCTCCGGCCAGTGGATGGCCGCGACCTATCGCTTCCGCAACGTCGTCGACACCTATCAGACCACCACCGACACGCCCGAGGCGCTCGAGCGGCTCGTCGAATGCTACCTCGCACTCGGCATGCCGACGGAGGCCCAGAAGGCCGGCGCGGTGCTCGGCCGCAACTATCCGGAAAGCTGGTGGTACAAGCAGTCGCTGAAGCTTCTCGGCCAGGAGAACAAGCTGGCCGGACGGCGGACGGCTTCGCGGAAGTGATCTTCCGGCGAGTGCTCCTCACATGCTGAGGCAGCTCGCCATCCACAACATCGTGCTGGTCGATCGCCTCGAGCTTGAGTTCGAGCCGGGCCTCGGCGTGCTCACCGGTGAGACCGGGGCGGGCAAGTCGATCCTGCTCGATGCGCTTGGGCTGGCGCTCGGCGCCCGGGCCGACACGAGCCTGGTGCGTTCGGGCGAGCCGCAGGCATCGGTCGCCGCGGAGATCGAGCTGCCGGCAGATCACCCGGTCTCCGGTCTGCTGGAAGAGCAGGGCATTGTGGGCGAGCCGGGTGAGCCGCTGATCGTCCGGCGGACGCTCAAGAGCGACGGCGGCAGCCGCGCCTTCGTTGCGGGCGCCAGCGTTCCCGCCGGGCTGCTTCGAGACATCGGCAGCCTCGTCGTCGAGATCCACGGCCAGCACGACGATCGCGGCCTGCTCAATCCGAAGGGCCATCGCGCCTTGCTCGATGCGTTCGGCAAGCTCGACGCCGCTGCGGTGGAACGCGTCTGGTCTGAAGTTACGCGGATAGAGTCCGAGCTGCTCGAGGCGCGCAGCGCGGCAGCGAGCGCGGAGCGCGATCGGGAATGGCTCGAACATGCCTCCCGTG